>Ga0172375_10000781_pt1 | contig 51623 bp, 49 predicted proteins | sample LakKiv1m_FD_114537 | JGI IMG/M metagenome (GOLD analysis project Ga0172375, IMG submission 114537) | Freshwater microbial communities from Kabuno Bay, South-Kivu, Congo - kab_092012_11.1m | ecosystem: Environmental > Aquatic > Freshwater > Lake | place: Democratic Republic of the Congo... | reverse complement strand
GTGTTCATCGGGTCGGCGGTGCGCGGCGGGCGCGAGATGGGCAGCTACTTCGTCGTGGTGCGCGAGCTGCTGCCGCGCTGAGCGTCCTGGCAACCCGAGTCAGAAGCCGGCAGCGAGGCTCCCACCAGTCCGTTGAAAAACTCCGGGCTGAGTCAGGTACCGGAATTCGCGCCGGGATCGAGGCGCGAAACCGCAGAAATAGTGGCGCTACTTCGAGGTTTCGCAACGAAGAGATCGGCCCGAAGATCGGGGCCTGACGACGGGAGTGGGTTTTTCACCGGGCTGCTACGTCGTAGTCGCGGCGTCGAATCCAGCATCGCTGACCTGACGACGGGAGTGGGGTTTTCACCGGGCTGCTACCCTTCGCGGGTCTTCATGAAGTGGGCTCGAAAGTCTTTCGTATACACCCATTCGTGCCAGTCGCGGCCGTCGGGAGCAGCGGCGGCAAGCGTCATGCCCAGATCGACGATCGATCCCGGCTCGGTGATCTGCGCGAATGCGGCGAAGGCCGCGCGAACAATCGCACGTTGCTCGCCGACCCGGCCCGGGCGCCCGATTTCGTTACCCATCGGATAGTCGACGAACACCGCTCGCGGCGGACACACGGCCTCGGTGATGTCGCGCCCCACCGACATGACCAGCGTGGGGATGCCGGCTGCCTCGACCGCCCTTGCAACCAGACCGACGGTCTGGTGACAGACCGGTCAAGCCGGCACCAGGTAGAACAGTTCGACCTTCTCTGCCTGCAACTGCTGGAGCAGAGGCGGGATCAGTTCTTCGTGGACACGACGCTGCGAGTAGATGCCGCCCATGAACGTCAGCGCGGTCGGCGCTAGTTCACCGATCGTCCGATCCGTAACCATCTCGCGCAGACGCTCGAGCGGGAAGACGCAATTGGGATCACTGGCCGCGTCACCGATCGGATAGCCGAAGTGCGCGATGCGAAGGCGCGCAAAATCCACGTTTGAAGGAATCATGCGCAGCGAAGTGTCGTCCTTGAAGTGAAAAGGCTGCTGGCCCTCCACGTAGACCCCTCCCGAAGCCCCGAGCGCGACGCGACACGAGGCCAGCGGCTTCGCAACCGATGCCCACGGGACGGGAAGGCCGCGGTTGTCGCTCCAGCGGTACGGTGGCAGCGGCGCGTAGAGTTCCCGGGTACGCTCGATGTAGTCGACCGGCACGCTCATACCCTACCGCACAGACTCGTCAGCAACGCGCGCGAACGCGCGACCGAATCCGAAGCGGCGACGATAGCGGAAACTGCCTGCACGCGCGTCTCGCGCTGCCCTTCGACGGCGATTCCGATACGCATGGGTGTTCTCCTCCGGACTCGTTGCCCGCTCGGGCTATCGACGATCGCCGGACCGTCCTCAGCAGCGCTCCAGAATGGTGGCGATGCCCATGCCGCCGCCGATGCACATCGTCACCAGCGCGGTCGTCTTGTCACTACGTTCCATCTCGTCGATCGCGGTTCCGATCAGCATCGCGCCCGTCGCTCCCAACGGATGGCCGAGCGCAATCGCGCCGCCGTTTACGTTGACGATGTCGGGATCGACACCGGTGACCTTGACGAACTCGAGCACCACCGCTGCAAAGGCTTCGTTGATTTCGATCAGATCGATGTCCTTCCAGCTCATTCCTACCTTGCCAAGGGCACGCTCCGAAGCCGGCGCAGGAGCGGTCAGCATGATTACCGGCTCGTCACCGATCGTCGCCATCGAGACCACCTTGGCGCGCGGCCTGAGCCCGTGGCGCTCGGCGTAGTCCTTCGAAGCTATCAGCACGGCGGCCGCGCCGTCGACTATACCGCTAGAATTGCCCGCCGTGTGAACGTGGGGAATGCTCGCGACCTGCGGATAGACTTTCATCGCTTTGTCGTCGAACGACAGTGTGTCGCCCTTCTGCACGTACGGCCCCATCGCGGCGAACGAAGGCTCTAGTTGGGCGAGGCCTTCGATCGTGGTCTGCGGCCGCGGGAACTCGTCGCGGTCAAGCCGCAGGTTGCCGTCGTAGTCACGTACCGGCAGCAGACTCTTGTCGAAACGGCCCTCTTGCACCGCGCGCTTGCAGTTCTGTTGGCTGCGCAGCGCGAAGCGGTCGCAGTCTTCGCGCGTGAAGCCTCCGCGCGCGGCGACGAGGTCGGCCGAAATGCCCTGGGGGACCAGCGGGTGTTGCTCGCGAAGGTGGCGGTTGTGGGCGTCGAGACCCGACTTGTCCGAACCCATCGGCACCCGCGACATGTGCTCGACACCGCCGGCCACGACCAGTTCCTGAAAGCCCGAGGCCACACCCATCAGGGCGAAGTTGACCGCCTGCTGTCCGGAACCGCAGTAGCGACTGAGTTGGACGCCCGTCACCTGCGTGGGCCAGCCCGCGTCCAAGACCGCAAAGCGCGAAACCACACCGCCTTGCTCGCCGACCGGCGTGACGCAACCGGCAACCAGATCCTCGACGTCGGCGGGATCGAACGTGTTGCGCTCTGCCAGTGCCTTCAGGCAGGTTCCGAGCAGTTGGTGTGGATGCAGCGCGGCCAGCGCGCCGGTCTGTTTGCCTTTGCCTCGCGGGGTACGGACCGCGTCGATGATGTATGCATCTGCCATAACCTTCTCCCGGGATTCCGTTAAAAATGGACCACGAGTGCGGAGCTGACAACGCGCGAGGATCACGCCTGCCTACTCGAGCTCGCCCGCACCAGCTCGGGGCTCGTGCGCGCGAAACCGCTACGACGCGAGCATGGATCTGGCGACCGGCGAAATCCAAGCCGTGTCGCGGGTGACGTTCGCACGCCTTGCGTCTGGACCATTTTGAACGGACTCACGACGCTTTTTCAACAGCCTGCCAGGGCGCGGCGATCGGGCCGCGCGGCGGCGCGAATGATCGATGCTCGTTCACGAAACCGGCGGCCAGTGCAGGTGCGGCCACCACGGCGCGGCGCGCAGGTGCGAAAGCACCTCGGCTATGAACGGAAGCAGCGCCGCGCCCCACAGCCGCAGCGCCTCCTTACGCAAGCCGCGCAGGTTCACCTCGACCGACGGCTCCGAGCGCAGCAATGCCACCGAAGGCACGATGCGCGGCGTGACTCGCGACCAGCGGCGAAACTCATCTCCGAACTTGCCCTCGAGCAGGGTCTCTTCGGCTTTGATCACCGCACCCGAATAGATGGCTCCGAGCGCCACGATCACCAGCAGCAGCAAAGGGCTCTTGAGAAAAAAAGCGATCGACAACGCGAAACACAGACTGCCGAAGTAGAGCGGATTGCGCGTCATCGCGTACGGCCCGCGGGTCTGCAGTGCGGTGTCCTTCTTGCCGCCGATGTAGAGTGTGGCCCACAGCCGGAAAGTCACGTAGAGCACGAACGAAACCCAACCGGCGAAATCCATCGCCAGACCTGCCGCCGAATCCTCGGCAACCCACGGCTCGCTGAGCAACACCAGCGCCGCCGTCGGGACCAGCAGCAGCGCGCCGAGCAGACCGCGGTTTCGAAACGCCCACGATTCCCGGATCGCGCTCACAGCCGGTTCCTGGTCTTGCCCGAATCGGCCGTGGCCGGTTTTGCCCGTTTGGGCGCGGTGGTCATCAGTTCATTACCCATCGAACGAGCGGTCGCACAAACCGCCGGACTCTCGCGGACCGCGCCAACCTTCGGCGGCCCCTGGCGGTGATGGCGCTGATCCGCACCGTCTGCGACATGAACTCGCGGACCGCGCCAACCTTCGACGGCCCCTGGCAAGCTTTCGGCGGTCCCCGGCGAGCCTTTGACGAGAGCCCCTTAGCGACCCTCGATATCGAGCGCAAGACCTCCGATCTCGACCTCGAGTTCGGCCCTCAGCAATTTCACCGAAGTCTCGCCGCCGACCTCCCCGCCGCGAAGCTGCTTGGAGAGAAGGCGCAGCCCGGTCAGCCGCAGCGCCTCGCCCATCGTCGCCATACGCGCCAGGCGGTGGCGCGCCGGCATCGGTACGCACCAGCAGAATTATCCGCTGCGACCACATCGCCAGTGACGTCCAGGTTTTCTGTCCGCTGATCACGTACTGATCGCCGTCACACACGGCGCCGCACCGCAAGGAGGCGAGGCCGGATCCCGAACCCGGCTCGGAGTATCCGATGCACCAGTGCTCGCACGCCTCGAGGATCGCAGGAATGAAGCGACGCTTCTGTTCTTCAGTGCCGTACTTGATGATGCCCGGACCAACCCAGGCCAACCCCATGTACGACAGGCCAAGAAACGGAGCGCGGGCCCTGCCGCACTCCTGTTTCAGAATCATCTGTTCGACGAGCCTGCCGCCGCCGCCGCCCACTTCCTCGGGCCAGTGGAAACCCACCCGGCGTTTCTCGAGAGGAAGCGGCGCACCTGCGCCCTCAGTTGTTCCTGGGCCGCGCTGAAACCGAAGTCCACGGGCGAAGTCTTCCCACGCGATTTTACTATTTGCAAGACCCTGCATATGGTTCGCGCACTCAACTTTCTTCGGAGGAAAAAAGACCATGGCTAACGATCCCTACGGGCTAAAAGGCCGCACTGCGGTCATCACGGGTGCGGGCGGCGGCCTCGGCCGCGCCCACGCGCTCCTCTTCGCCAAACACGGTGCCAACGTCGTGGTCAACGACCTCGGCGGCAAGTTCGACGGCAGCGGCAAGGGCTCGGAGATGGCCGACAAGGTCGTCGCCGAGATCAAGGCCGCCGGCGGCAACGCGGTCGCCAACTACGACTCGGTATCGACGGCGGCAGGCGCGGCCGGCATCGTCAAGAGCGCGATCGACGCGTTCGGCAAGATCGACATCCTGGTGAACAATGCCGGGATCCTGCGCGACAAGTCGTTCGTCAACATGACCGACGAGGACTGGGACATCGTGTTCGCGGTCCACGTCAAGGGCGCCTACTACTGCACCAAGGCCGCTTGGCCGTTGATGCGCGAGCAGAAGTACGGCCGCGTGGTGCTCACCTCTTCGGCGTCGGGCATCTACGGCAACTTCGGACAGACCAACTACTCAGCCGCCAAAATGGGCTTGATCGGTCTTGCCCAGACGCTGGCGCTGGAAGGCGAGAAGTACAACATTCGCGTCAACACGATCGCACCGGTGGCGGCCAGCCGTATGACCGAATCGTTGATGCCGCCGAACATCCTCGAGAAGCTGCAGCCCGAGTGCGTGTCGCCGCTGGTGGTGTATTTGTGCTCTGAGAACATCGACGTCAACGGCGAGGTGTACGAAGTGGGCGCCGGCGCGGTGTCGCGCATCGAGTGGCTGCGCTCCAAGGGCCTCGCGATGACTCCCGAGCAGATCGACGTCGAAGCAGTCGCTGCGGCTTGGAAGCAAATCAACGACATGACCGACGCCAAGGTCCTGCGCTCGATCGGAGAGTCGACGCAGGCAACGTTGGCCCACTGCCTGGGCTGAAGTCAGCGTAGTGCGGAGGCGAAGCGACAGGGCTTCGCCTCCGCACACATTTTTTCTCGTCGCGCGTGTGCGCCCGCACCGCCTCCGAGCCACTTCCAACTCTCGCGTCCAGGAGCCGAATCAATGCCCATCGATGTCCAGAAAGTCCTTGGCCAGCAGCTTGCGGAAATGCCCTTCGAGTGGAAGGAGCGCGACATAATCCTTTACGCGCTCGGACTCGGAGTAGGTGTCGGCGAAGTTCCGACCAGCCAGAGCGTCCTGCGTTACACCTACGAGAACGACCTCAAAGTGATCCCGACTTACGGCGTGGTTCCGGCGTTCCCGGCACTGACCGGCGTGATGTCGGTACCTGGATTCGACATCAACCCGATGATGATCCTGCACGGCGAGCAATACACCGAGGTTCTCTGCAAGGAGGTGCCCACGCGTGCAGACACGGTCACCACGGCCAAGGTCACCGGGGTCTACGACAAGGGCAAAGGTGCTCTGGTCACGCTCGAAGCGGTGACCAAGGTGAAGGGCGGCCAGGATCTTTTCAAGAACGAGTTCGGCGTCTTCGTACGCGGCGAAGGTGGATTCGGCGGGCCTTCCGGTCCCGCGCCCGGCAACGAAGCTCCGGCGCGCGAACCGGACGCGGTGCGCGAGTACGCGACCATGCCGCACCAAGCCATCATCTACCGGCTGAGCGGCGATTATAACCCTCTGCACATCGACCCTCAGTTCGCCGCTGTCGGCGGCTTCGAGCGCCCGATCCTGCACGGGCTGTGCACTTTCGGAAACGTCGGACGCGGCGTGATCGACGCCTATTGCGACAGCGACCCTACTCGCTTCCGCTCGATCAAGGTGCGGTTCTCGGCTCCGGTGATGCCGGGCGAGACCATCGTCGTGCGAATGTGGAAGGAGTCCGACACCGAGATCCTCTGCGAAGCCAAGGTCAAGGAGCGTGGCTTGGCGGTGGTTAAGAACGCGCGCGTGGTTCTTCGCTAGACGCAGTGCCGAGGCGCATCACGGTGCCCAAGCCGCCGAAGGCCGATCGCGGTGAGCGCACCGCCGCCGCCGGCGCGCGCCCGGTGCGCCGGCGCAACCGCGATCAGACGATAACCGACATTCTCGATGCCGCCGAGGCCCTGCTCGACCGCAAAGGTCCCGACGGCTTCGGGTTGGCCGAGCTCGGCCGCGAAGCGGGCGTTTCGTTCGGCCTCATTCATCACTATTTCGGCGGCAAGAGCGGGCTGCTGAGGGCAGTGCTCCAGCGCACGCTGCGCGCCATGGGACGCGAGGTTCAGCGCATTCAGGAGGCCGGGCATTTCTGGGACCCCAGCGCACCGGCAGTGCGACTGGTCTTCGACACGTTCGCCACCAAACCCGGTTTCGCCCGCCTGATGGGCTGGGGACTCCTTACCGGACTCCTGACCGCAGAAGAAGTCTCGAGAGATTCCGAGGCCGATCGAGCCGCGCTCGACGCGATGATCGAAACCATGCGGGAGGGAATGCCCAAGGCCACCCGGCTCGACGCCGCAGTGCTCACGACCCTGCTGATGAGCGCGGTACTCGGCTTCAACCTGCTGCGGCCGTTGCTGGCTGAAACCAGGGGTTGGACAACTCACTCAGACGACATCCTGCGCGACCAACTGGTGCGCGCGATGGGAGGGCTGTCGCGTCCACGGCGCCGGGTTTCCTGAAACGGCGCGGTCGTTGCCGACCGCCGGACCGGATGCTAAGAAGCAAAGGATCTCAGGTGCGTCCTGCGGCGGTCACGCGGGGTAGAGCGCGGGCGGACGCAGGACACGACGATCAGAGCGAATTTCTCAGGGAGGGATCGATGAAGAATGTATCTTTGTTGTTGGGTTCGTCGCTGCTTGGACTCGCTGTGATGGCTGCCTCTGCGGCCGTCGCAGCAGACGACGTCGCGGTCGAACAAGGCGCGGCCGTGGCCGCTGGAGCCGGAGACACGGCGGCACCGGCCGAAGCCGAAGGCGACAAGCCGCGCGGCTTGTACCTCGGCGGGGCTTTGGGGCTCAGCGTCTGGGAGGGTGGCAAGACCTCGGGACTGTGGGATCCGTCCTACGCTGTCACCGACACAGGAAGCGAGGAGGACTTCCTGTGGAGCATCTTCGCCGGCTACCGCCTAACCGACTGGCTCGGTGCCGAAGTGGGCTGGACGGATCTGGGCGGCTTCTCGGCCAGCGGGATCCAGGACAAGATTGAAAACAAGACCGAGATTTCCGTTGACGGCCTCGAACTGCGGCTGCGGCTCTGGCACAGCCTGGGCATGGACCGCCTCGGCCTCGAGGGCTTGACTGCAATCGGCGGCATCGGAGCGTATTTCTATTCGACCGACGTCAAGACGACCTACCACGCCGCCGGATTCGACACCATCGACCCCAGCGACGACAGCGGGCAGGCGCTGACGTTGAGTCTCGGTCTCCAGTACCAGATCATCGACCACATGCTGGTTCGTACCGAGTACCAGCGCTTCTTCGACGTCGACAAACAGAACGTCGATACGGTCTTCGCTTCGGTGGTGGTCGGTTTCTATGACCTGTTCGGACAGGGCAAACCCGGCGGCGGCGGCGACATGGGCGGCATCGTCGTCGAGTAGACGCTTCGGTAAAGCGGCCCGCGGGGCCGCATACAAGAAAGCCCCGGGGCCGAACGCCTCGGGGCTTTCTTGTATGGACTCTGAGACGAGAAAGGCCGGCTCCCGCAAGCGCGGGGCCGGCCATTCTTTCGAACGAAGAACGTCGGAGAGGGTTGCGCCCTACAAGAAACGATAGAAATAGAACTTCCCGTTGACCATCAGATTGTAGATCGAGGCTTCCACACTGTCTTGGAAATCGATCGCGTGTTCCCACTCGCCCTCGACCGCGACCCAAGGAGTGATCCGGTAGCCGTCACGCAATTGGTAGCCGCCCGAGTTGTCATACGAGTTGACGCGGGATCCCTTGTCCAAGTTGTCCCCGTCCATGCTCGCCGCATTGTCGTGAGCGTCGAAGTTCTCGATCGCGTACACGCCGCCGACTTCGATGTAGGCCCCGGCTGCGCCGAAGCCCTCTGCCTCTGCCTCGGCGGCCGAGGGCTGCGCGGCCGGTTGCTCGGCGGCGAGGGCATGTGTCGTGCCGCCCAGCAGGGCAAACACGCAAATGAGCGACACGAGTGTTCTGTTCATTTTGCTTTCTCCCAAAAAACGAACCCCGTGGTCCGAAGCGCCGATGCGCTCCGGACCACGGGGCTAGGCCAACAGTTAGGTGGGATCTGCAGCCGTCACGCCGCCCTCCTTACGAAAGCGACACTTGCAGCAGATCCCGCAAGGGACTGCTCAGTCGAAACGATAGAACAGGCTCAGGCTCATCGGGACGTACTCTATGTCGTAGTCGGCCATGTTGCCGGTCAGCGGCAGCACGTAGCCGACCTCGGCGGCGACGCCGACCTCATCGGTGATGTACGCATCCAGACCGAGTCCGAAGCGCATGCCGAACGAGTCCTCGTCGATACCGTATTCCGATGCACCGGTCCACGCGTCGTCGCCCTCAAACTTATACTGCTCCTGATCGCTCTGCACGTTCAACCAGCCGGCGCCGACCAGCGCGTAAGGCTGGAAGCGGCCCGGCAGCGGGAAGAACTTCGCGTTGGCGGTCAGCGCGTAGGTCGATAGGTCGGCCTTGGCCGAGGCGCTGTCGTAAATCCTCGCGCCGTCATACCAATCGGCTTGGCCCTTCGCCGCGTAGTTGATGATGTGTTCCCACTCCAACTCGGCCGCAACCCATTCGTTGATCCGGTATCCGGCCCTCAACTGGTAGCCGCCGGTATTGTCGATCTTGATGTTGGTGTCGACGTCAGTATTGTCTATCAAGACGTCAGCTTTGTTTTCGAGCTTGTTCTCACCGAAGTTCTCGATCGCGTACACGCCGCCGACCTCGAGGTAAGCGCCGGGCCTGCCGTAGTTGCCTTCTTCCTCAGCCTCGACCGGCTGGGGCGGCGGCGCCGGAGCGACCGAGGGACCCTCTTCGCCCTCCGGGGCCTTGCCGTACGCACCGGCGAACGCAGATGTCGTGGCGCCCAGCAGAGCCGCCACGCAGATCATGGATACGAGTTCCTTTTTCATCCTGTCTTCTCCTGTTTTTGAATACGAAAAAGGGCGGCGCCTCTTCCATCATTTACGGCCGACCGGGCCGGCGTCTTGTCGTCAAGCAGAATGCCCTTCAAGACCCGCCACCACCCCTCCGCTCGCGTCCGATTGTAGCGGGCCGGAGTTTCGATGGCAAAGCTGAGGGGCGCTGGCCGGGCAGGCTTGCCCGAGCGCGCCTGCAACCGGCTCCTCGTGGCTGCCCCCGCCGCTAGAAAAAGCGGTAGAGCACCCCAAGACTGAAAGGGATCGAGTCGTAGTCGCTGAGATCACCGGTCCCGAGCACGTAGCCGGCCTCGGCGCTCAGAGCCCAGTTGCGAGCCACGTAGAAGTCCAGGCCGCCGCCGAAGCGGAACCCGAGTTCGTGCACGTCCCTGACGTTGTCCTTGCCGCCCATCCAGCCGGCCCCGGCCAGTACGAATGGCTGGAAAGGCCCGTCGCTAAAGAAGGCCTTGCCGCTGGCGCTCAGCATCCAGCCGTCGAAATTGGCGCCGGGGTGGTAGTCGAAGTCGATCCACTGCTCCCACTCGGCTTCGAGCGCGAAAATCTGGTTGAACCGATAGCCGGCCTTGACGTTGTATCCCCAACTGTTGTCTACGCCGTTTTCGACCGTTACTTTTTTGATATCGTCCCAGAAAGGCGGGGCGTCGATGTTCTCAATGGCGTAGACCCCCCCGGCGCCTACGTAAGGCCCCGAACGTCCGTACTCACCGTCGGCCGAAGCCGTAACGGCCCAACCTGCCAATACTGCGGCCGAAAGTCCTGCAGCAACACGTTTCAGTGACATCATTGCCCTCCTCCTGAGTATCCGTGCCTGCCCCTATGCGGCGGGCAAATCCCGGCCAGCACCCGGTCACCGACCTGTCGGAAAACGCGCTCGCACCCCCGGCATTCGCCCCGATCGACCGGACACAAACAGCGCCGGACTATATGCTGCCGGCCGCAGGCGCGCAAAACACCGCACCGCGCCCAACGGCTCGCGGCAACCGGCCGCGCGCTAGCGCACCCCAAGCGTAGAGCAGCGGGCACGACGCAGCGCGGCGCCTTCACCACCAAATTTCGTCGTGAAGGAACTCGGGATTGCTGTCACCGGCACAGACCAAAGAGGTCGGACTGTGCGCGGCTTTCGCCGTGAGTTCGTAGAAATTCGCTTCGAACTCGTCCTGGGCGGGCGGCATCGCGATGACGTGGTAGGTCGCCTGCGCACGCCCTTCCTTGAAATAGACAACCTTGCCGGTAGCAGCCAGCGTGTCGAGATATCGTTCGAGGGCGCGCCCGCGAGCGGCAGGCATGTCACCACGTGGAAGGTCGAACGCCAGCCCGAACACGTGAGTCGGAGGAACTCCGGCCCTTATCGTGTTGGCGTTGGCGTTGCTCATCATGAGCTTCTTCTGATAGCTCCACGGCCTCACCAGACTGGAGACCTGCAGCGGGCTGAACCCCGCGCCTTCGGTCTCTCGGAGGTGGGCGGCAATACGATAGAGCAACCCAGCAGCCGGTTTGGCCAGGCGGTAGAGTTTTTCGCGACGGGCGATGTCGTGTTCCTTCTCTCCGACCGGACTGTCGCCGCTCTTGCGAACGTGGACGCCGAGGCCTTCGGGATCGTCCGGCACGTCGACCAGCCAACCGCGCTCGCAGGCCGCGTCGAGGTCAGCGTAGTCGTTCATCCAGAGATGCTCGACCAAAGCCGGCGTGAAGACACGGGCCAGTTGTTCCTTCTTGGTTTCCTTTTGGGCCGGACGGCCGAGTTCCGACGAGAATGAGGGTGAAGTCGTGACGCGGCTGGCGAGAAGCCCGATCGCGTCGTCCGCTCGCGAAACCGGCGAGCCGAACGCAAATGCGGCCACCGCCGCTCCGTAAACCAACTTGGAAAGTCTCATCCGCCACCCACCTCGGTCGTCGGCACCCAGAGCCGACGTTCTCATTCCAACAGCGTTCATCATACCCTGATAGTCCCGCTTCGCAATCCGGACTTCACCACGAATCGACATAAGAAACGGCGAGTTAGCTGCCGTCCAAGCGATCACTACCGGTGCGCTGCTCAAGCTGCCGGCGGCGCCTTGGCTGGCTCCGGTGCCGGGCCCAGCCCCATCGTGAGGTGATAGACCCCGTCATCGAGCGTGCTCTCGACCTTGAGCCCCGACTGTAAAAACACTGCCATCATCTTGCGATTGGTCGCGAGCACGTCGGCCGAGAAGCCCCGCAACCCCTTCTCGCGCGCGACATCGATCAGACAACGCAGCAGGGCCTTGCCGAGCCCCTCGCCCTGCCAGTCGTCGCGCACCAGGAAGGCGACGTCGGCCAGACCGCTGGCTGGATCGGTCATGTAATGACCGACTCCGATCAGGTCTGGATCGCGCCCCTCCTGGCTGACTTCGGCCATCACCGACATGCGACGGTCGTAGTCGACGTCGAGATAGTAGAGCAGGTCGTGGTGAGGCATGCGCTTGAGGTAATGGAGCCAACGTTTGTAGATGGTTTCGTCGGAGAGGCTGTAGAAGAGTTCCGACATCTTCGCCTCGTCGGTGAGCCGCGAGGGCCGCAGTTGTACCTCGCCGCGGCCGGTGACGACCGTTCGCTCGTACTTGGTGGGATAGCTGGCGGTACTCGCCACCTGATCCACGAAGACGTAGTGGCGGTCCTTGGCGGCCACGAGCAAATCCGAGCGAAAATCCGGATGCGCCACTCCGATCAGAGCCATGGCGCGTTCACGCACCGATTTCCCGAGCAGATCCGCAACGCCGTATTCGGTGACGACGTAATGTACATCTCCGCGCGACGTCACTACTCCGGCCCCAGGATCCAGCGTGGCGACGATGCGGCTGACGGACCCCGCGCACGCTGTCGAACGCAGAGCGATGATAGGAACGCCTTCGGGATTGAGCGAAGCACCGCGGATGAAGTCCACCTGACCGCCGATCCCGGAATAGAACTTGGTCCCGATCGAATCCGAGCAGACTTGTCCGGTCAGGTCGACCTGCAGCGCACTGTTGATCGCCACCATGCGATACTGTCTGGCGATCCGCAGAGGATCGTTGATGTAATCGGAAGGATGGAAAGTAAAGGTCGGGTTGCGGTCGAGGATCCCGTAAAAATCTTGCGTTCCGAAACAGAACGACGCCGAAACCTTGTTGGGATGTATGGTCTTGTAGCGGCCGGTGATGTTGCCGTTGCGAATGAGATCGACCAGCCCATCGGAAAACATTTCGGTCCACACCCCGAGATCCTTGTGCGACCCGAGTGCCCGTAGAACCGCGTCCGGCACCTGTCCGATCCCGACTTGCAACGTGGAACGATCGTCGATCAGACGCGCGACGTTCTCTCCTATTTGCAAGGCAACGTCGTCGATGTTCTCACGCGGCCGCTCGGGCAGCGGCGCGTCCCGCAACACCCAAGCGTCGATGCGTGCCATCGGCAGATATCCCGATCCGTGAATCGTCGGCATGCGTGGGTTGATCTCGGCCACCACCAGACCAGCCGCTTCGATCGCCGCGAGCACGATGTCGACGGAGACTCCCAGATTGACGTAGCCGTAGCGGTCCGGCGGCGTGGTCTGTATCAACGCGACGTCGACCGGCATCCGCCGCGAGCGGATCAGTCCCGGGATCTGCGAGAGGAACACCGGCGTGTAGTCGGCTCGCCCTTCGTGGACCGCCTCGCGCACGTTCGGACCGATGAAGAACGCGTTGTGGCGAAAACGCTTCTCGAACTCGGGTTGGACATAAGGCGCCGGACCGAGCGTAAGAAGGTGAACGATGGTGTTGTCGGCGAAGCGGTCAGCCTGCGCGACCAGTTCCTCGACCAACCCCACCGGTTCGGCAGCGCCGGACCCGATGAAGATGTGTTTGCCGCGCGGAATCAGCCGAACCGCGTCGGCCGCATCGGCCCGCTTGGCGGCGTAGATCTGCCGCCAGTTTTCGTCCGCGCCCGGCAGTTCGTCCATGGCTCCTATCTACGGTGCCCGCGCGAAATGGAAAGCGGCAACGGGAGGCTCAGCAGCGCGACGAGCCCGTGCGCCCGAGCACCGCGTTGGGAGCCGGAGAGCGCCCGGGCTAAACGTAATGCCAGTAACTCAAGGCAATCGTGGTGCCGACGGAGAATGCGGCCGTGGCGAAATTGTTGAAGCATGTTGGCTCGACGCAAGACTCCTGCCCGTGCCGAGCCTCTTGAGTTGCTGGCATTGGGGCTAAACGAAACAATGCCGTCGCGCCCGCTCAGAGCGATACTCGACATTGCCAAGACCGGGCCGTTGGCGTGGCGTGATCCCCTGCTCGCGCTCGATCGGCTGACGCCTTGCGAAGGGTACCAGACCCACCTCGACCTGGCCTACGGGGCGGCCGAGTTGCAGAAACTCGACGTTTACGTTCCCGACGGCGGGGACGGCACACGACGTCCGGCCGTGGTCTTCTTCCACGGCGGGCGCTGGTCGTTCGGGGCCAAGCGCGAGTACCGTTACGTCGCGCAAGCGATGGCGGCGGCCGGCTTCGTCGCTGCGGTTTGCGACTACCGCAAGTACCCCGAGGTCCGCTTTCCGGAGTTCGTCGAAGACGGGGCTGCAGCGGTGGCCTGGGCTCTGGCCAACCTGAAACGCTACGGCGCCGACCCGCGCAAGATCTTCGTCATGGGCCATTCCTCCGGAGCCCACATCGGTGCGCTGGTTGCGATGGACGAACGCTACCTGGCCCGTCACGACGCGCTTCCCGCAGCGATCGCCGGCCTCGTGTTGATGTCGGGCCCCTTCGACTTCTACCCCATCCGCGGAGAGGGCTTGCGCGACATCTTCGGTCCCGAAGAACGGCACGCGGCTTCGCAACCGCTACGCTTCGCCCGCGCCGACGCGCCGCCGATGCTGCTGCTGCACGGCCGCCGCGACCGCACGGTCTATCCCGCCAACAGCGCGCGACTGGCCAGTGCCGTGCGCGAGCGCGGCGGCCTTGCCCGGACCCGTTTCTATCCTCACCTCAGCCATACCAACATCTTGGCGGGGTTGTCCGCATCGGTGGGCTTCTTGTTCGGGCCGGTGCTTGGCGACGTCTTGTCGTTCCTGCGCCGACGCTGCGACGAAATCGGCTGCGCCCCCGACTTCAGTCCGCCTTCAGCCAATCCGGCGAAGGAGCCTCGGCCAGAATCACACAAGATCGCGAGGTTCGCCCGCCAACCTTGAACAACTCCCGGACCCCAAGGCCGGCGCGGCGCAACTCGCCGTCGATCTGTTCGAACGACAGGTGGTTGACCGGAAAGCGCGCCTCGAGCCCCAGACGGTGACGAAGGCGCTGCCACGCAAAACGCAGGCCTTGACGGTGCCGGTACTCGACCACCACCCAGCGGCGGCTGACCCGCCGCATCTCCTTCAGGGCACGGATACGGCCGCCGGAACGCCGGATGTACGGCAGAAACTCCAGACAGACCACCAGGTCGAAGGCTTGAGGCCGGAACGGCAGAGCCCCGGCATCGCCACGTACGTATCCCCTGACCGGCTTGTCTCGCTTGGCGGCGCCTCGCGCTGCCGCCAGCGACTCGCCCGAAAGATCCAACTGCACGATCGAGGCCCCACGCTTCTTCGCCAGCGAGTCGGTCCAGCGGCCGTTGCCACTGGCAACGTCGAGAATCGCCTGCACCTTCCCGGCGGTCTTTAGGGCCCGCTCGACAGCCGCGCGCTGGTCGCGCGCAATAGAGCGTTCGGACCCCTCTCCGGGCCGCTGCTTCGAAGAAGCCATGGTCACTCCGTACCAGCGAGCGCCGGTAATACCCCGTCGGTTGTCCAAAGAAGGGGACGCAGACCCCGAAATTCGCGCAACCCGCCGGCTCGTACTAGCAAGCCCGACCTCGGCGAGTCAATCACGCTACGCACCGGAAAGTCCCATCATCCTGGCCAGGATCAGCTTCATCACCTCGTTGGACCCGGCGTAGATCGGAATCGCGCGCACGTCGACGAAGTCGCGCGAGACCGCGACCTCGCCCATGTAGCCGTACCCGCCGTGCAACTGAACTGCGTCGTACGCGACGCGGTTGGCGAGGTCGCTCAGCCACCACTTGGCCATCGAGACGCGCCGGGCAATGTCCTCGCCCGCCTCGAACTCGTCGATCAGCGCGTCCAGAAACGTGCGGCCGATCTCGACCTCGGTGGCCCGCTCCACCAACTTGAACGCGTTGTGCTGAAAAGACGCGATCGGTTTGCCAAAGGCTTTGCGCTCCTTGGTATAGGGCAGCGTCTTGTCGAGAATCTGCTCTGCGGCTACCTGCGCCGCGATCGATATCATCAGACGCTCGCGTTGCAGGTTCTCCATCAGATAGCGAAAGCCCCGGCCCTCTTCGCCGAGCAGATGCGACGCGGGTACCCGGCAGTCCTCGAAGAAGATCTCAGCGGTGTCTTGAATGTGCTGGCCCATCTTGTCGAGCTTGCGCGACTTGACGAACCCGGGGGTTCCCTCCTCGACCACGATCAGGCTGACGCCGGCGTGGGCAGGTCTAGCGTGCGGGTCGGTACGGCACGCGACCACGATCAGGTCGCACTCGATACCGTTGGAGATGAAGGTCTTCTGGCCGTTGAGAACCCAACCGTCACCGTCCCGAACCGCGCTGGTTTCCAGGTTGGCCAGATCCGAACCCACCGCCGGCTCTGTCATCCCGATGGCGGAGACGAACTGGCCGTCGGCGCAACCGCGAAGCCAGCGCCTGCGCACCTCGGGCCGTGCCAATTGATCGAGATACGGCACGGTGATGTCGGAGTGCACCGACACTCCGGTCTGCAGCCCCATGAAGCCGGTGCGGCCGAGTTCTTCGCAGATCACTACCGAGAACCCGAAACCGGCACCGCTGCCGCCGTCCTCTTCGGCCAGCCACGGACACAGAAAGCCGCCGCGCCCCATCGCGCGCCAGAACTCTCTGGGCGTGCGCCGCTCCCTCTCCCACTCGATCAGGTGCGGCACCACTTCCTTGCGTAGGAAAGCTCGAAACGCGTCGCGAAAGGCCTCGACGTCGGCGGTTCGCCAGCGAGCGGCGGGCATCAACGTCCCTCGCACGCGCGCCGCTGAGCAAGGTCGCAGCCGGCAGGCGCATAGGCGGGCAGTGTGCAGGCAGGTGCCAAGATCGCGACGCGGTTGTTCATGCAAACCTCCGGGCTATTTTCGGCCGGCCGGATGCGCGAAGGTAGGCGAGCCGGCGGTCCAAGACAATTGCCGCAGCGAGTTCGATCAGAGCCGCCATCCGCAAGCCAACGATGCCGAGAGCCCAAGCCGACCAACGGAGGATCAGACGATGAATATCAACGACCAACCGGTCTACGTCGGCCGGGACTTCGGCGGCCGTGAACTGACGATCGACGCGGCCGTGGTTGAGCATTACCTCGAAGCGCTCGGCCAGCGCTTGCCGCTCTACCTGGAGGTGGCACCAGCTCTGGTGCTGCACTCGGAGTGTTACGAGAGCTTGGAGTGGTACCTGAAGAACATCTGGGGAAATCTCCACGCCCGCCAGGAGTGGGAGCTGTTCGGCGAAGTCCCGATCGGAACCCACGTGCGCACGCGAGGTTTCATCCGCGACCGTTATCGCAAGCGAGGCCGCGACTACGTCGTCAAAGAGACCTGGGTGCAGGGCGAAGACGGCCGCTTGCTGAGCCGCGGGCTGACCCACCAGAGTTTTCTGGTCGAAGGACCGGGAGCAGGAGGCGCGGCCGCCGACGCGGTCGACAAGGACCGCGAGAAGAGCGCCGAGCGCCGTTTCGAGATCGGAGGACGCGGCCGCGCGCTGGTCCCGCTCGAAAAGACGATCACCGAGCAGGTGTGCATGGCGTTCTCGGGGCCGAGCGAAAACTACCACACCAACCGCGCGGCCGCCCGGGCGTTCGGATTCCCCGACATCGTCGTGCAGGGAATGTTGCCGACCTGCATGGCCGCAGAGTTGCTGACGCGTGAATACGGCCGCGGATTCCTGGCCGGCGGCAAGATCGACCTGCGTCTGGTCAACGTACTGTGGGCAGACGAAACGGTGCGGGCTTGCGCCGAAGAGATCCAGGCAATTCCCGAAGCGGACCGCAGCCGGGTTCACCTGGACCTGTGGGTCGAAAAAGCCGACGGCACCAAGGTCGCGGTGGGCTCGGCCAGCGCCTTGCGTTGAACGCTCGCGTCGACGGTCGACGAACGGGCGGCTCAACTGCCCGGCGGCGGCGAAGTCCGCAGCAGTATCTCCTGCACCACCGAGCAGCACAGCGCCCCGCTGCGGTCGAAGATGATTCCACGCGCCAGCCCGCGCGCGTTCTCGGCAGCCGGTGAATCTTCGACGTAGAGCCACCACTCGTCGACTTTGAAGTCGCGATGGAACCACATCGCGTGGTCGAGGCTCGTCGCCATCACGCCCGGATCGCTCCAGTGAATCCCGTGCGGGCGCATGACGGTCTCGGTGAGCGTGTAGTCGGAGGCGTAGACGAGCACGCACGTGTGCAGCAGCGGATCGTCGGGCAGCTTGCCGTCGGCGCGCATCCAGACCATCGCGCGCGCGTCCTCGCCTTTGCGCGGTTTCCAACCCCGCGCGTCGCACCAGCGCATGTCGATCGCGCGCGGCTCGACCGCGTAGCGTGGCAACTTGCGCCCGAACCCCGCCATGCGCTCGGCCCTGGTCGGGAGAGTTTCGGGGTCGGGCGCTTGCGGCATCTCCAGACTGTGGCTGAGCCCCGGTTCGTGAACCTGGAAAGACGCCGCGATGTTGAAAATCACCTCGCCGTGCTGCACCGCAACCACTCGACGGGTAGTGAAGGACTTGCCGTCGCGGATACGATCGACGAGATAGAGAATCGGTGCTTTCACGTCGCCGGGACGCAGGAAGTACGAATGCAGCGAGTGTACTCGCCGGCCTTCGGGAACCGTGCGCGCCGCCGCCATCAATGATTGCGCGGCGACCTGACCTCCGAAGACGCGCGGGCGCTTTTCCTTCGGACTGTGACCGCGGAAGACGTTGACCTCGAGTTCCTCGACGTCGAGGAGTTCGACGACTTCGTCGAGCAGAGGATGGGCCATGGTGCAGACTCAGCTCGGGCTTTGGCGGTCGCGGCTCACCACGCGGTGGAAAAACCCGCGTCGGGTACGTCGAGCGCACTGCGATCGCCCGAAGCGATGGTGCGGCACTTCGACATCACACCCGGCAGCACGAAGTTCGCGTAGAACTTTCCCGAGACGACCTTACCCGCGTAAAAATCGAACTCCTGCTGCGACTGCCGCTCGTCTTGCGTGCGTTCGCGCTCGGCGACGATCGCGGCCTCCAGCAGCAGGTGCCCTACCGTCACTTCCGCCATCGCTTCGAGGAACGGCGTGCAGAACAACGTGAGCTGATCGAGCTTGGAACTCATCATGTACTGCATCAACGCGCCACCTGCGTTCTGCAGCGCCTGCGATGCTTCCGCGAGGATCTTGACTTCCTGTCCCACCGCCATGTCGTCGCAGTAACGTTCGACGAACGACGTCACGTCGGCGAGAAAATCGGCCAGATCCTGACCGGATCTCCCGCGCAGTTTGCGGACCACCAGGTCGAGCGCCTGGATGTGGTTGGTTCCTTCGTAGATCGACAGGATCTTGGCGTCGCGCAGGTACTGCTCGACCGGATTGTCCTTGACGTAACCTGCGCCGCCGTAGGTCTGCATCGCCAGCTCGCAAACCCGAAAGCTCTGATCCGAGCAGTAGGCCTTGACGATCGGAGTCAGCAGGTCCACGCGCCCCTTGTAGTAAGCGGCTTCGTCGTGCCTGCCTTCGGCACTGAGCGCGTTGTGCATGTCTTCGTTGAACGCGAGCTTCACGCACAATGCCCGCATGCCTTCGACCTTGCTCTTCATCTCGAGCAACATCCGGCGAACGTCTGAGTGTTCGATGATGGCGACGCGCGGCGCCGAAGGGTCCTTGAAGCGCTTGACCGACACCCCCTGTTGGCGTTCGCGCGCGTAGGCCAGAGCGTTGAGGTACGCCGTCGCGGCGACCGCCAGACCTTGCACGCCAACCTCGATGCGGGCGCCGTTCATCATCTGGAACATCTGCTTCATGCCGACGTTTTCCTGATCGCCGCACAGGTAGCCGATGCAGTCGCCGCCCTCGCCGAAGTTGAGCAGTGCGGTTGTCGACGAATTGATGCCGAGCTTGTGCTCGATCGACGCGGTCACGACGTTGTTGAACTCGCCGACGCTGCCGTCGTCGTTGACGCGGTGCCTGGGAACTATGAAGAGAGATATGCCGCCGGTCCCCTCGGGCGCACCTTCCACGCGCGCCAGGGCCAGGTGAATGACGTTCTCGCACATGTCGTGGTCACCGGCTGAGATCCAACACTTGGTTCCGATGATCTTGTAGCGGTTGCCGTCGATCTTGACGGCCTTGGTGCGGGCCGCACCGACGTCGCTGCCGGCCTGCGGCTCCGACAGCGCCATGGTCCCGGAAAAGCGCCCCTCGAGCATCCCCGGCAGGAAGCGGTCGCGATCGGCCGGCAGGCCGAAGGCTGCGACCAGTTCCGCGGCGCCGTGGGTGAGCCCCGGATACATGGTGAAAGCGAGGTTGGCGCCCGACTGAAGCTCTTTCAGTATGACGCCGATCGAAGACGGCCCCTGGAAACCGCCGTCTTCCAGCGACAGACGCCAGTTGGGAAGTCCCAGTGCGTAGAGTTTCTTCCAGGCCTCACGGTACCCGGCCGGCGTCGTCACCACGCCGCCTTCGAGTTTGCAGCCCGCCCGGTCACCCACCTGATTGAGAGGTCCGATCACCTCGTTGCAGAAACGCAGAGTCTGCTCGATCGTCTGGTCGCACTCCTGGCGCGAGAGGTGTCCGTAGTAGTTGGCTTTCGGGAAACTCCCGGCGTCGAAGAGTTGCTGGACCTTGATGTGTTCGTAGAGCGTGAATTCGATCGAACGTATGTCGGCTTTGAAGAAGTTGATGGCGCTCTGGGACATGTCTGCTGGTCTCCTCGTAGTCGTGCCAAGCCGCGCCGCGGCCGCCGCCCTCGCCCGCCTGGCAGGCACCGGTTGCCGTCACGCCGCGATGCCGCGCTGCGGCACTTACAGGAATGTTGGTTCAGGCTGGTTTCGCGATCAAACGCCTTTACGCAGTGCGGCGAAGGCGAAGGTCGTACACAACGGCAGCCGCGCCGAGTGACTAGCGAGTTTCCACGCGCAGGCGCACCCGTATGGATGAAACTGTAAGCGGCCTGACCGCCATCAGCAGTCCGCTCCGGCGGGCGCAGTTTCTCCAGAGCTGAGCGGCACCGCCGCGCCTGAGGCGGGTCCCTTTTCGCCTACTTGGATTCGGCGGGGCGCCAGCCGTCGAAGAGGTCCTCGAAACCATATCGGCGGTGGGGGCCGATGACCGCCATCTCGAAGATCCCCTGCCCCGATCGATCGCCCGAGCGCACCGAGCAGAGCGTCTCCGTCAGCCACCCATGTACCACCGAGGTTTCGGGGTCGGCCCCGTCCCACAAGTCATCTTCTACTTTAAGTTTCCCTTGGTACTGCCCGTGTGACCAAGGTCCGCGGTAGCCAATCGCAGGCATCAAGAAGCGCAGTTTCGGAGTGTACTCGAGTTCCATCGCCTGCCCTTCGCCGAGGTCCAGACGGATCGTCGCGCCGTCGAAACGGCGGGTGCCCGGTTCGAAGCGCAGCCTATGCTCAACACCCACCGCCGCGCGCGAGGCACCCGGCTCCAGGCGAACTCCCGACTGGTGCCAACGCCTTCCGTCCTCGTATTCGCTCGCCGTGTAGAGGACGCCGCAATCGTCGAAGTGGACCGGCGACCAGTTCCAGAAGAACTGCATACGCTCGGGCCGGTCCACCAGCGCACCCTCGGGCTCCGGCTCGCCCACCGCGCGCACTCCCCAGGAGCGGTCGCGCGCAGATCTCCAGCCCTCGGGATCGACCGAAAAACGCTCCTCCCCGATCCTGATCCAGCCCCGCGGTCTGCCGAGCTGGGTGAGCCGGGTGTAGTCCATCACCACCCGCCCGAGCGCGTTGCGCAGGAAGAAGTGTGGTTCCTCGTGGGCATCCGCCCAGGCCTCGAAAGTGAAGTCGAACGAAAGCGAGTGCTCGGGAGCATCGCAAGCCACGCGCAGGCGGCGCAGGCCTTCGATCACGTCCACGCGCATCGGACCCACCGCGGTCGCGTGCCGGTCTCCGTCCAGAACCCGCGAGGCGCGCACGATGTGGTGCTTGGTGCCACGCACACCGCAGGCGAAGGCGTCCATCACGCCGAGGTTCGGGTAGACGCCGAAACCGATCGCCAGAAAAGTCTCGCACGCCAGGTCGTGGACGTTGAAGTAGTAGCGATCGTAGAAGTTGCGATCGGTGGTCGCGACCCGATCGATCGGCCACTGGGCCTGGTGAATCGGAAGATCGTCGTAGGATGTCAGCACGTCATGCTCCAAGGGCCCGTGTCGGATCACGGGCGATGTTGTTACTGTGGCTCTCGAGCGTGCCACCTCCGTCGATGAGGCGCGACGAGATCAGCGCGGCCGCTTACTTTCCGGCCTGCGAGCGCTGACCACTTGGCTCGCAGCGTCGAAACAGGTCGGCGGCGAGTAGGTCACACGCGAGCCCGGCGGCACCGACTCGGTCAGCCACACGTTGCCCCCGATGACCGACCGCCGCCCGACGACGGTCTCGCCACCGAGGATGGTCGCACCGGCGTAGATGGTGACGTCGTCCTCAATAGTCGGGTGACGCTTGCTGTTGCGGATGACTTCCCCGCACTGGTCGCGCGGAATCGACAACGCACCGAGCGTCACGCCCTGATAGATCTTGACGCGATCGCCGATCTCGCAAGTCGCCCCGATCACCACCCCGGTACCGTGGTCGATGAAGAACGCCTTGCCGATGCGCGCGCCGGGATGGATATCGATGCCAGTCTGCGTGTGGGCGTGTTCGGTCATGATGCGCGGAATCATCGGCACCTTGCGCTCGTGGAACTCGTGAGCGACGCGATAGCAGGTTATCGCCTCGATCGCCGGGTAGCTGAAGACGATCTCCTCGATGCTTTCGGCCGCAGGATCACCCTCGTAGGCCGCCTGCAAGTCGAGTTGGAGATCGCCGCGCATGGCGGGCAAACCGCCGAGGACGTCGAGAACCACCGCTTCGCTCCACTCGATGTCGGAAGGTTCGGGTGCACCGCCCCTCAGGCGGCGGTAGACCACCGCACGGGCGATCTGTCCGACCAGAAGTTCGAAAGCTTCGTATAGATGCTCGCCGACGTAGTGGCGGAGGTTGGCATCGGTGAGATCCCTGGTCGAATAGAACCCCATGTACACGACGTGCTTCAAGTGCTCGAGAGCTTCGGTCACCTTGCGCTGGTTAGGCAGCGCGGCGCTCTCGAGGCTGTCGATCCCGCGCCCGATCCGATAGCTGTCGGCAACCGCCGTGATTATGCGATCGAGTTGCTGATGGCCACGCTCACTGGTCTGGACTTTCTTCATTGCATGTCGGCTCGAGGTCAGCTGCGTTGAGTATAGGCGAGGCCCGTGGACGTTGACACCGTGTTTCTCGGGCGAATCACCCCGCTGGTTGGCCCACTCATCCCAGACCGAGCCTGGCCAGGGCCTGGCCATCGACGCGATACGAGGTCCAGCCCCGCACCGGTACGGCCCCTATCGACTCGTACAACGCGATCGCCCCTAGGTTCCAATCGAGCACCGACCATTCGAGTCTCCCGCATTGCCGCCCCACCGCCAACCGCGCCAGCTCGACGAGCAGAGCTTTGGCGACCCCGCGGCGTCGCGCGCCGGGAACCACGTAAAGATCCTCGAGGAACAACCCGGGTCGCGTCAGAAAGGTGCTGTAGGTGGTGAAGAACAGCGCGTAGCCGGCGCGCACGCCGCCGGCCTCTCCGATCAGCAGTTCGGCGCAAGGTGCAGAACCGAACAGGTGGTCACGCAGCCTCTCTTCACTGCCGTGGAACTCGTGCGCGAGCGCTTCGAACTCCGCCAGTGCACGGATACCTGCGAAAACGAAAGGCACGTCGTCGGGCACGCCGGCACGTACGCGTGCCGGCTCGTCACTTGTGCTCGGCTCCACGCTGGGCGTCCTCCACGACACGGAAGGTGATCTTCTCGGGATCCACCGCATCGACGTGCAAACGCAGGCCCGCGACCTCGATGTCACGTTGCGACGCTGGATACTGGAGGCCCTGTTCGAACACCAGATAGTCGGTCTTCTGCCTGGCGTACTCGCGATAACTGAGAAGCAGATTGTCGCCTCTGCCCGTCGAACGGCTGCCGACGTACACCAGTTCATAGTTCAGATAGCCGGGGCCGCGCTCGGCGATGCTCTGCTGGTTCTCGAACGTGAACATCGGCGAGTCGGTGTCGAGCGGGATCTCGGGCACGACTTCCACTAGCGGAACCCCGCCGACACCCGAGCCCCTGGTGTCGGACCGGTGCCAGGCCACGTACGCTCCACGGCGCAGCCGGCCTTCGGGATCGACGAGCAGGTAGATGACCACTCCCTTGTCGGTAACCGGCATCGACACCGCGAAGTACTCGCCATCCGGCGTCGCAACTGCTCCCCGCACTTCGAACAGGCTCCCGAGGTCTGCGCGCACACTACCGAGAGGTGATCCCGTGCAGCGCCCCGGATCCTTGCCCAGCAGCCGCTCGCAGAGTTGCTCGAAGTCGCGCAGCGCGGTCGCAGTGGCGACCCGCTCGGCGACCGCATAATTCTTCACACTCAGCATCGGTTCTCCGACCCGCGAGGTGTAGGGCGCACCGACGCTGTAGCTGCGGGTAGACACGACTCGGCTGGTCGGTGCCAATGGCTGCAGACGCAAGGTTGCAGGGTCATCAGTCGTCGACATTTTGGGAACCGACGTCATCGGCGTCGCGAGATCAGAGAGGTCTGTGACGAACGCCGTAGTGGCTGCGCACCCCGAAAGCCCGATACCGCAAGCGAGCGAAAGCCAAGCAGTCCTTCCCTTGCGTCGCCGATCGATACTATTGTTCATCACGACACCTTCTCTCCTTGCATTCCCGTGAAGCGCGTCCTCGGCTCACGTCGAGTCTGATCGTTCATTTACCTTCTCGCCTCGCTCGAGGTCAATCCCCAACGTACTCCGCCATCGCCCCGTAATGTCTCGAGATCCTGTTCCTGCCGGCACGGGCGCGAGCGCGCGATCTTCACGGCTTCTTCTCTGCCGCACCGCGGGCCACCGATTCCGCGGCTTCGCCGACTTTGTCTTCTGCTGCACGCCCACCTCGCCGCGCCGGTTTCCACGACGCAAAATCTTCGAAGCGTGGTGTACGCCGCTCGCCGTGTTCGTCGAAGACGATCGCCTCCACATCCCTGGGCGCCGCCAATATGTCGAGAACGCCTTCGGGATCGACTATCAGCGCGGTGCTCCAAGCTTCGGCAATCGAAGCATCGATCGCGACGACCGTGGCTTGGCGGTCAGCTTCGATCCAGCGGCCGCTGCGCGGGTCGACGATGTGCGGGCCCGTCTCGGCGCGCTCGTCGTCGCGACGCAGACTCCGTGAGGTCGAGACGGCGCGGTCGCGCAAGAAGATAGAACCCGCCATGTCGTGACCACGGGGAACCCAGATCCGCCACGGCGCCTCTCCCGAAGGCGGACCGATCGCGACAATCGAACTGCTTCCGAAATCGAGCAGGCCCTTGACCACGCCTGCCTCTCTGAGAACGGTCGCCATGCGTTCGAGAGCGTAGCCTTTGCCGATTCCGCCGAGGTCCAGCACCATGCCGCGGCGGGGCAGTTCCACCCCGCCGGGCCCGTGCAGCGAAATCTTGTCGGATCCCACCAGTGCAAACGCTGCGTCCACTTCTTCGTCGACGGGAGTGCGCCCGGCCACGGCTGCACCGCGGCGTAGTTGCAGCAGCGGCCCCGCGGTCACATCGAACGCGCCGCCGGTGGAGCGGCTCATCAGTCGGCACAACGAAAGAACCCGGAAAAGATCCAACGGAACGGTGACGGTCCCTTCACCGGCGTGGCGGTTGAGGCGCATAAGATCGCTGTTGTCATCGTAGTCGCTGAACTGTTGTTCGAGACGGCGAACCGTCGCTATGCCCTCGGCGATGATGTCCTGCCCGCGTTCTCGGCTCGGTGCCTCGACAGTCACCTGCAGCAGGGTTCCCATGACGCGGTGCGACTCCCGCACCTCCTCGGCGCGCGCGACCGAGCCCTGCACCGAGGTCAGCAGAAGTGAAAAGAAGATCAGGCCGAGCGTTCGCACACCATCACCCGCTATTAATCGCGTGGCGCGGCTCCGCGAGCGGAAAGGCCGCGAGCGTAATCCACAGCGACGGCGAGCGTAAGCCGTACTGCCGACAACGGCTGCCCACCTGTTGAAAAACCTCCATCAGCCCCATCCGCCGCCGACGCTCACGCGCCGGTGCGCCCTGACCAGGACGGGATCGTAGAAGAGGAACGACAGCGCCGCTCCGGTCAGGAAACCGCCGCTGTGTGCCCAGAAAGCAACTCCCCCGCCATCGCCCCCGAGGGCAGGAATACCGCCCAGCAGTTGAAGCAGGAACCAGTACCCCAGAACCAGGTAGGCCGGAATGTCGATCCGTGTCAGGTAGAATCCGAGTGCGACCAGCATATTGACGTTGGCCCGCGGGTAGAGCGTCGCGTAAGCGCCCATCACACCGCCGATGGCTCCCGAAGCCCCGACCATCGGGATGGGACTCGAAGGATCAGCGCTCGCCTGCGCCGCCGCGGCGGCCAGCCCGCACAGCAAATAGAACACGACGAAGCGCAGACGCCCCATCGAATCTTCGACGTTGTTGCCGAACACCCACAGGAACCACATATTGCCGATGATGTGGAGCCACCCGCCGTGCAGGAACATCGACGTCAACGGCGTAAGCCACGTCGACGAAGCGTAGTCGATGACACACGCGGTGGTCGGACCGACCCTGACCTGCAGGCCTTCGGGCGCAAGCCGCGAGAGTTCTCCGGGGATCATTCCCAACCGGCAAACCGACCTGCTCAGGATGGGTTCGCTGCCGAACCCTTGTATGAGTGCCCACGCCAGCACATTGGCCAGAACGATTGCAATCGTAACGACCGGCACTGCCAGCGTCGGGTTGTCGTCACGAAGAGGGAACACGCCGGTGAGATCCTAGTCGCGCGCCGCGCCGCGGTCGAACGCGCCGACGGCGGCGCCGCGCTGTGCGTAACCGCACCCTCGTGCTAGGCAGCCTGTTGGAAATGGCCCATCTGCTGCGTTGCGCGCAAAACCGCCCTCGCGACGGCGTACGGAAGTACGCCTCTGCTCGCGGCTTTTCGCGCGCGCCTTGCATCTGGGCCATTTTGAACGAGTTGATGGGCGGTTTTTCAACAAACCGCCAGGGCTCGGCGACGAACCGCAATGTTTTCTACCACCACGCCAGCGGCGCGCGCGGGCCGCAACGGGCCGCCGGCCGAGCCTCCGCTACCGCTGTCGCGGTACCTGGCCGCGGCGCTAGTCCCGGCACTCTTGGCGGTCGCTCTGTATCTGCCCTCGCTGGCCAACCCGCTGGTCTGGGACGACGAGATCCACGTCCCGCTGGCGCGCGAAATGACCGTGGCCGAGGCTTTCGGCAACGCCGGCGGGGAGTACCGGCGTCCCCTGGTGCTGCTCTCCTACCTCGGCCAGTGGAAGGCCGGTGCCGGCTCCGACGCCGCGCTCCACGCAGCTAACGTCCTCCTGCACGGCGGCAACTGCGCGCTGCTGACGTGGTTGCTGCTGTCAGTGGGACTTACGCCCGCGGCCGCAGCCGGCGCTGCACTGATCTTCGCAGCCCACCCTCTTCAATCGGGATCGGTGGCGTACGTTTCGGGACGCACCGACATTCTGGCGGCGACGTTCACCTTGCTTGCGCTGCTGCTCGCCGAGCGCGCGCCGGACCACGCAATGCGCAGCGGCCGTGGCCCACTCGCCTCGGTCCGGCCCGGCCAGTGGGGCACGACACTCGGATGTGCGGTCTGCGTCGCGCTCGCCGCGCTGTCGAAAGAAATAGGACTCGTGGCCGGGCCACTGGTCGCGTTGCTCTATTACTACCGGCGCAGGCACGGGCGTTCGCCTTCGCCGATGCTGCCGCTCGCCGCGCTGCTCACCAGCGCCGGCTGCGCGTTGCTGGTGATGCCGCCGGCCGCGCTGACCGGGCGCGTGCCGCTGTGGCTGCGGCTACGCGGCGTCGGCACTGCAGCCGCAACCTACGCACAGCTGCTGGTCTGGCCCAGTGGTCTTCACCTCGACCGGTTGACTCCGACGCGCGGTGACGAAGCAGCCGCCGCCGCGCTGGTACTGACCGGGCTGGCGCTGACCGCCTCGATACGCTTTGCGCGCGTGCCGACCCTGACCAGTCTTGGCCTGCTGTGCGCCGTAGCCCTTTACCTGCCCGGCAGCGGCTGGATTCCGGTCTCTCCGGCGATCGCCGAGCGCCTGGTCTTCACCCCGGAACAGTTCGTGTACCTCGCGCTGGCGCCGCTGTGCGCACTGCTCGCCGGCGCGCTGCAACGCTACGGCGGGAATCTCGCGGCGATCGGCGGCGCCTCCCTGCTGGTACTGCTGTCGGTCCCCGCGGTGCTGGCCCGCGAGCGTGACTTCGCAAGTGCCGAGCAGGTGTACCGCACGACTCTGGTGCACTCGCCGAGTCCACGAGCGTGCTTCAACCTCGGCCGCCTGCAACTCGACGCGCGCAACTATCAGGAAGCGGCCGCCACCTACCAACGCTGTGTCGATTTCAGTCCTCACGACGGCGGTGTGCGCGGGCAACTCGCGATCGCCTACCAGAAGCTCGGACGCGCCGCCGAAGCGCGCGCGAACTATCTGCGTGCCGTCGAACTCGACGACCGCAGCGCGCTGTTGTGGAGCAACTTCGCCACGCTCGACGCCAACGAAGGGCATTACGACCAGGCCAGAGAAAAATGGCAGCGCGCCCTCGCGATCGACCCGGCGTTCGCACCGGCACGAAGCGCGCTATCGAAGCTGTCAGCCCGTTGAAAAACTCCGCACCCAGTCGGGTGCCGAGATTCGGGGCGAGAACCAGGCGCGCAACCGCGCGGATGCTGCCGCGTCGCGCGCAAGCGCCTCACGTGCACGGATCAGCTGACCGTCCAAGTGATCCACGCGATACCCAGCGCCAGCGTCGCCAGCGTGATCGGCACTCCGGCCTTCAGATACTCGGCGAACGACAGCACGAAGCCTCGGCGGCGCGCCAGTTCCGCAACGATCAGGTTGGCCACCGAACCGAGCAGCGTGAGATTGCCGGCCAGCGTGCTCGCCATCGCCAGCGTGAGGAATCCCCTTTCAGGATCGGCGATGGCTTCCACCGGCGCTCTTAGCAGCAGCACCGCGGGCACGTTAGAGACCACGTTGCTGAGTGCCGCCGACAGCATCGCCAATCCGGCAACACCCGAAGCCGCGTGAGCCTGTAGTGTTTCAAAGACGCCGACCTCGCGCAGCGCGCCGTCGATGCCCGCTGTCACCACGAAGAGCCCGGCAAAGAACACCAGCAGCGACCAGTCGATCTCGGCGAACACCCGCTCGGGCTTCTGACGCCGCGTCACCAGCAGCAACGAGGCCGCGCTCAACGCGGCCAGAGGAATCGGCAAGCCGCAAACCAGCGCCATCAACAGTAGCACCGTCGCGATCGAGCTCTTGCGCAACAACGACCGGTCGAGATCGACGCTCTCGCGGTGAGACCAGGCAAGAGGCCTGGGGCGCAGTTGGCCCCTATAGACCCACGCGATCGTCACCCACACCAGCACGCATCCGAGTAGCGCGACCGGTCCGAGACTGTAGAAGAACCGCAAGAACGGAATGCCCGAGGCCATCCCGACCAGCATGTTCTGGGGATTGCCGATTATGGTCGCCGTCGATCCGACGTTGGCAGCCGTAGCCACCGCCATCAAGAACGGCGCGGCTGGCAAACCCGTGGCGCGGACCACCTCCAGCACCAGCGGCGTCATGCCCAGCGCGACGGTGTCGTTGAGCAGCACCGCAGACAGCAACCCCGACGCTGCCACGGTCAGCCCCAACAGACGCAGCGGGCTGCGTCCGATCCCCACCGCGCCCCTGGCGACCGCTTCGAAGAACCCGGCGATGCGCAGGTTGGCGTTGAGGACCATCATGCCGAACAGCAGCACGAGAGTGTCGGCGTCGATCGACGCGTAGGCCTGCTCGAGCGTCAGCGACCCGGCCAGCACCATCGCCGTGGCACCGACCACGGCAATGGTCGCCCGGTTCATGCGCAGGCGCGGGATCTCGCCGAGAGCCACGCCCGTTAGCGCGCAGGCTCCCAACAAAAGGCTCAACAAAGGCGAGGCCACGGCGCTGCCGATACTAGCGGCACTCGAGCCGAGGCCAAACCCGCCCCACATCGACTCCGCCGTTTACGCGCAACGACACATCCTCGCATCGCTCCTGACTTGACCCGACTCGGCGCCACGTTGTAAATGGGCCCCGGCGTTCGCCCACGGAACGCGAGATTGCAACGCGATGGTGAGGCTCAGGAGGTTCACGACATGAGGACGAGTTTTGCAGGACAACTTTCGGCGGTGATGGCGCTACTGACCCTGTCGGGATGCGCGGCGACTCAGGTTGCGCTGTCGAAGAAGGACCTGGACGTGCAGACGCGAATGAGCGACTCGATCTTCCTCGACCCGGTCTCCGAGGACAAGATGACGATCTACGTCAAGGTCCGGAACACCTCCGACAAGACCAACTTCGACCTGGAAGGGCCGATCAAGGCGGCAATGCAGGCCAAAGGCTACAAAGTGATGACCAACCCCGACGCCGCGCACTTCACGCTGCTGGCCAACGTGCTGAGTGTCGCGAAGTCGAGCCCCTCGGCCGCCGAGACGGCGCTCGGCGCCGGTTACGGTGGTGCGCTCGCGGGCGCCACCGCCGGCGCAATGATCGGCAGCGCCTCTCACGGCAGCAGCGGCGCCCTGTATGGAGCGGGTATCGGCGGCCTGGTTGCCGGCGGAGCCGAAGTGATCGCCGACTCGCTGGTCCACGACGTCGTCTACATCGTCATCACCGACGTCGAGTTGCGCGAGCGGGCCAAGAAGGGCGTCGCGGTCCGGCAGGATCAAGAGCAGGACCACCAGCAGGGAATCGGCGGCGCCCGCAGGCAGACTTCCTCCGAGGTCACCAACTACAAGTCCTACCGAACACGCGTCGTGAGCACCGCCAACAAAGTGAACCTAGCCTACGAAGAGGCGGCACTTCCCCTCTCGGAAGGGTTGGCAAGATCGCTGGCGGGACTGTTCTAGACCGGCCCGGTCCTACGACGATCAGAGGAACTGCGCCGTGAAGAGGATCCTTGCCTTGGCCACGATAGCTGGATTGTGCGCACTCGCGTCATCCGCGTCGCCGTGCCGCGCTGAAACTGAAGCCGAGATGCAGAAGCGCTTCAACAACGAGGTACTCGGCCGGGAGTTCAGCGTTCCGGCCCACAGCGACCTCGACGCCTACCTCGAGGAGGCGACCAGAAAAGGCTTGGTACCTCACGAGTACACCGGCACGCATTGGCGTCAGGGTGCGACGTGCGAGGACCTGCGAGCTTTCTCGTGGACCGAGTACCGCGACTGCATGTACTACTACCAGTACTACGGGCACTACTACGTGATCGTCGAGCCCTGAGCCGGCGGCGGCGATCACCCCGTGGTAATCGCCGCACCACCGGAGCCGCTCACTGGCCGGCGGCCCCGAGTCACGATACGCGGCAGACCAGACCTTTGAGGTAGGCTCCTTCCGGGAACGGCAGAGCGATCGGATGATCGGGCGGCTGCCCGAGTTTATCGACGATCTGGGCATCGCGGCCGGCGTCGAGGGCCGCATCGGCAACGATCTTCTGGAACAGTTCGGGCGTCATCAACCCTGAGCACGAGAACGTCAGCAAAACTCCGCCAGCTCGCAGCAGCTTGAAGGCGAGCAGATTGATGTCCTTGTAACCCCTCGCAGCCTTGTCCATCTGCACCCGCGAGGCGGCGAACTTGGGCGGGTCGAGCACGATCATGTCGAAGGCCCGCCGCGAGTCGCGAAATCGCCGCAGCAGCGTGAACACGTCGGCTTCGACGTTCTCGACGCGGTCGGCAGGAAGACCGTTGAGCGCGAGGTTGCGAACCCCGAGCGCCAGTGCCGACGACGAGCTGTCGACGTTGGTCACCTTGACCGCCCCGGCCGCCAGCGCCGCCACTGCGAACGCGCCGGTATACGAGAACGCGTTGAGAACTTCGCGCCCTTCGCCATAGCGGGCGGCCGCACGCCGGCTCGCACGTTGATCGAGGTAGAACCCGGTCTTGTGGCCGGCGCGCACGTCGACCGCGTAGCGCAGACCGTGCTCGACGATCTCGACCAGTTCCGGCGGCTCGGCGCCGGCCAGCACGCCGACTCGCGATGGCAGACCTTCCTTGACGCGGACCTCGACGTCGGAACGCTCGTAGATCGTACCGGCGCCGCTCATCCGCGCCAGCGCCTCGACTATGACGTCGCGCCAGCGCTCGGGGCCCGCCGCCAGAAATTGACACACCACGACCTCGCCGTAGCGATCGACCACCAGGCCCGGAAGTCCGTCCGACTCGGCATTGATCAGACGGCAAGCGTTGGTCTCGCCGCTCGCAACCAACGCGCGTCGCGCCGCCAGCGCACGCTCGATGCGCGCGGCGAAAAAGTCCGCGTCGACGGCTTCGTGTTCGTCGAAAGTCCACACCCGCACGCGGATCTGCGACGCACCCGAGTACGCACCGCGTGCCAGGAAGACCCCGTCGGCGTCACGCAGATCGACGGTCTCGCCGCAGCCGAGCCCGGCCGGCTCGCGCGCGATCGCCCCCGAAAACACCCACGGATGGCGCCGCCGCAGTGAACGGTCCTTGTCAGCGAACAGGATCAGCGACTTCACGATCCACCTCGCGCGGCGCTGTCTCACCCGCGCGCTGCCGAGTCAACGGCGCGCGGCGAAGCCGCGACGCAGCGGGGGCTGATGCCACCGCAACGGTGCTCTTGCCTATCGCCGCAACAGTGCCCCCCCTTCGGCCGCCGCTGATCGATCGTTCCGGCGCAAATGCTGCTCAGGTGCAGCTCAGGTGCTGCGCAAGTGCCGCGCGTGTGCCGACGCTTGTCTGCCACTTGTCCGCCGAACGCTCCGCGCGTAGCGTGCGCACGCCGCACGGACCAGGACGCAACCGATGCTGAAATCCTCCTACCCCTACTATCTGGCGAGCAAACCGGTCGCCGCCAACACCGACCTCGAAGTGTTCGACAAGTACAGCGGCGAACTCGCCACCCGCGTCGCGATGGCCGATCGCGAAGCGATCGATCGCGCGATCGCAGCCGCGGTCGCCGCCAAGGGCCCGATGCGGGCGATGGCCGCCTACGAGAGGCAAGCGATATTGCAACACTGCGTGCAGCGTTTCGGCGAGCGCGCCGAGGAACTGGCGCTGGCGCTGTGCATCGAAGCCGGCAAACCGATTCGCGACGCACGCGGCGAGGTCGGCCGGCTGATCGACACTTTCCGCATCGCCGCCGAGGAATCAGTGCGAATCAGCGGCGAGGTCATGACCCTCGACATCAGCGCGCGTGCGCGCGGCTATCGCGGCCTGTGGACGCGCGTGCCGATCGGGCCGTGCTCGTTCATCTCGCCGTTCAACTTTCCGCTCAACCTGGTCGCCCACAAGATCGCGCCGGCGCTGGCGGTGGGCTCGCCGTTCGTGCTCAAGCCCGCGAGCTGGACTCCGGTCGGGGCGTTGATGATCGGCGAAGTGCTGGCCGAGACCGGATTGCCCGAGGGCGCTTTCTCGATCCTTCCGTGCCGCCGCGACGGCGCCGCCCTCTTCACGGAAGACGAACGGCTCGAGCTGCTCAGCTTCACCGGATCGCCGGTGGTCGGGTGGGACATGAAGCGCCGCGCCGGCAGGAAGAAGGTCGTGCTCGAACTGGGCGGCAACGCCGCTGCGGTGGTCGACCGCGACTGGGACCTCGACGACGCGGTCGCGCGCATCGTCTTCGGCGCTTTCTACCAGTCGGGCCAGAGCTGTATCAGCGTGCAGCGCATCTTCGTGCACGAGGATCACTACGCGGCGTTCCGCGAACGCCTGGTGGCACGCACTCAGGCGCTGGTGGCCGGCGACCCGCGCGACGAGACGACCTTCCTGGGTCCGATGATTTCCGAGCAGGAAGCCGCGCGGCTGGAGTCCTGGATACGAGACGCCGTCGGCGGCGGCGCGCGCCTGCTGTGCGGCGGCACACGCCGAGGCGCGATGCTCGAAGCGACTCTGCTGGAGAACGTCGCCCGCGACGCCGCGCTCTGCGCGCAGGAAGCCTTCGGCCCGGTAGCGGTGCTGGGGAGCTTCAAGGACTTCGAAGCGGTGCTCGAAGCCGTCAACGACAGCACCTACGGCCTGCAGGCCGGCATCTTCACGCGCGACATCTACAAGGCCCAGCGCGCCTACGACGTGCTCGAAGTCGGCGGCGTCGTGATCGGCGACGTACCGTCGTGGCGTGTCGATAACATGCCCTACGGCGGCGTCAAGAACAGCGGGATCGGCCGCGAAGGCGTGCGCTTCGCGATGGAAGACATCACCGAGATCCGCATGATGGTGGTGCGCACGCCGTGAGTCAGGCGGCGCGCAGTCACAAGCGCGCCGCAGCAACCCGCAGTGCCTCCACTCTACTGGTACACCATCGCGCAGCCGCACGCGCCGCCGAGATCGACGCAGGAAGAGTCGCCGTTGCAGGTGCCGAGGCAGTCGGGCACCCCGGCGATCAAACCTCCGCGGTTCTCCTATTCACCCACGGATTTTTCCGAAGACCCCTTCTTTTGCCTTCCGCACGATCCCGGAAGAGTGCGGCGGATGCGGGCTCGCATACCTGGAACTCGCGGTGATCGCCGAAGAGGTGGGCCGCTCGCCTGGATTTCCACGCGATGGTGTTCGCCTGACGGTTGTCTCGTGCGAATCCGGTGCGGCATCACGACAAGCGGCATCATGCGCGCCACGACGTCGGCGACTTCCCGCTGCGGGCTTGCGTTATACGTCACCCGCACACATGTTGCGTATAATACGGATCCACCATGCAGTCCTCTCCACTGTCGCTGACGGCCAGAACCCTCTACGCCGAAGCGCGCGAACTCGCGCTTGCGATTGGCGCCGCCGAGAACATCGGGAAGCTCCCCGGCTCCATCGTGAGCAAGACACTGCGCGGCAGGAGGTACCTCTACCACCAGTACCGCGACCTGACGGGCACGACGAGGCAGACGTATCTGGGTCCGGACGATGCAAAGACCGCATCGCTCGTCCAACGTCTGGCTGCAAGGCGCGAGAGCCAGTCTGCGGACCTGCAGCGTCTCGACGAACTGCGCGCCGCGTTCCTCGCAGCCGGTGGCTTGTCGATCGCACGCGGACCATTTCGCGTGTTACGCGCGTTCGCCGACGCCGGAATTGTGAGGCCGGGCGCAGGCCACGCCGTACTCGTGGGAACCCACGCGTTCGCAGCCATAGGCAATCTGCTCGGCGTACGCTGGAAGAGTGCGATCATGACCCAGGACGTGGACGTTGCTGCGGAGCGCGACATCGACCTTGCCGTTGCGCGCCCCGACGCGCCGGCACCGGAGGTTCTGGTTCGTCTCGACATGGGTTTCACTCCCGTGCCACCGCTCGACCTCCACGCGGCGTCGACGTCGTTCCGCGTTCGCGGCATGGATCTGCGCGTCGATCTGCTGACGCCGCTCCTCGGCAAGGATACGGGCCGTCCCCGATTCGTCCCGGCGCTCAACGCGCCGGCCCAGGCCCTGCGTTTTCTCGACTACCTGATCGAGGCGCCGCTGCCGGTTCCGGTGTTTTCTAACTTCGGCCTCGTGCTGGTCAACATTCCGCAACCGGCGCGTTTCGCGCTGCACAAGCTGATCGTCGCCGAGTCGCGCGGCGAAGCGTTTGCGACGAAGGCCGGCAAGGATCGGATGCAGGCCGCACTGGTGATCGAGATCCTCATGGAAGAGATTCCCGATGCGCTCGTGCAAGCGCGCGAAGACCTGGCGGCGCGTGGCAAGGCCTGGGTGGACAAGTTCAACAGGTCGTTGAAGAAGATCGCCGTCGCTATGCCCGCACTGGAAGCGTTGCGACTGCCTACCCGGCGGTAGACCCGGCCGGCGCTCGCCCGCACTGTCCGAGTGCCCGATGTCGCGCGTTGCCGTGGCCCCCCGGGGATAGTGGGCATAGCACCCTGTATCAGGGTCTTTCCTTCAGCCTCGGGCCGAGCGGCCCGCGTCCATATGTGCTACCGGCAGTGCCGGTGCGGATGCTCAACCGAAACGGAGGGAGCCCTAACGAGGCTCGCCACGGCGGCCATCATGGCGTCTATCGGCCTCGCCGAAAATACGCCATCGGTGCGCATGCACGCTTGCCGAAAGGACACTGAAGATGTCCATCGGTCACTCCCTACAGGTCGGCATCGACTCACACACAGGTTCGCAGTGTGTGCTGTCCGAGAATACCATCGGCCTGAACGCGCGGGTTCACACCGGACACTGGCAGGCGCTGATGACGGGGTCTCGTCGGGATCTTGAGGGCTCGGCCGAGGGCTGGTGGCCCTCGGCCGGGCTGTAGTTGACGTAAAGCAGAGGCTTGTTTCGGAGCCGGCCCGCACAGAGATGACACAAGTCTGCTAGCGGCTGTGCGGGCCGGGTCGGAAACAACAAGGTTTGCCGGGTGGCCCCGGGAGGGTAACTTCCCGGGGCCACCCGGCAATGCCCCATACTCAGACACGAACAAAGGGCGAAGGCTGGACGGGGATCCTTCAGGACAGACCGCTCAATTTTCCTTCCACGCATGAAACGGCAGGAACTTCCGCTGCCTTTCACGTGGATTCATCAGTTGGAGTTCCGCAGCGCGCTTCGCCTGCGGGTCTTTCGCACGCAGATCACCGCAGCACAGCGCGACGCCTCGCTCAACGCCGCTCTGGCCGACCAGGCCACGGGCGTGCTTGCGGTGGTTTCCTCACCTGTGCCGGAAGTGATGACGGAAGCCGAACGTCTGAGCGCGTTGTATTCTGAAGTTTTCGGTACTCGCAGCCTCCACATTCTGCACGTGGCCTCGGCGGGAGTGCTGGGGCTTACCGGATTTCTCACTTTCGACGAGAGACAGGCACGTCTGGCCAAAGCCGCCGGACTGAAAGTGCCGAAAGTCTGATCCGGCGCAGACCCGCTTCACGCCGCGCGTGGAGTCGGCGCCGCGCTACTCCGCGCACGTGCCACCAACGCAGACTCCACTGGGGCAGTCGGCATCGTCTACGCATGGCAGCGGCATCGGCGAGTCCGGGATCGGCAAGTCTCCGTCGGTCAGGAAGTTGGACTCGGTATTGCCGGCGATGTTGTTGCCGCCCAGATCGCTGAACGCCCCTCCGGTCTGCCGGACGACGCCGTAGCTGTCGAGCACTCACGCCTGTGGCAACATCCCCCCGGCGTCCAGATGAAAGCCGCCGGAGGGATGCGCCGAAGGAGCGATCTTGATCGCCCCGTACGTCCTTACGGCGCGGTGGCGTTGATGATCGTGCCGGCGGAGCTCGGCCCGATCACGATCGTAGCCGCCGGGTTCGCGAACGTGTACCCGGACTTGGTCACCGCCAGCGTGTACGTGCCCGGTTTCAGCGCTGCGGCCGTGAACGCGCCGGTTTTCGACGTGTACGCCGTCTTTACGGTGACGCCGGCCTTCTTGACCGCCACGATTGCATAGGCGAGCGCCGCAGTCCCGAGCTTGTTCTTGACGGTCCCGCTGATCGAGAAGTACGCCGGCGAAGCCGTGCAGCTCGCATCCGTAGCCGATTGCCCGATCGAATCGATCGCCTTGTGAGTGATCGTGAACGTGCCCGCCTTTGTATAGGCATGGGTGAACGGACCGAACGGAGCGGTCGTGTCGTTGGCGAGCATGCTGGCGTCGCCGAAGAGCACCGTCACCTGCTTCGGCAGCCCACCGTTCTTGTCGTCGCTCGACGCGTCGGTCACGGTTGCCGTCCACGTGTTCGCATCGAAGGTGCACGTGCCGGCAACAGTGGGCGGCAGATCCGGAGCTTGGACTGTCACGCTGACGGATTTGCTGCCGGAGCTGTATTCGACGGTGTCCCTGACCGAGAGGCTCAGCGTCCGCGTCGCCCCGCTTCCGTACGTATGCGATGCAAAGACGCCGCTGCCTTTGGCAGAGCCGTCGCCCCAATCCCATGAATAGGAGCAGCTTCCGCTCAGACAGTAGGAAGCCGCCGCGTCCACGTAGACGGTCAGGCCGCTCGTCTTGTAGCCGAACAGCACGTACGGTTTGGTGCGGTGGATGTCCCTTGCGTAGTCGCGAGCGGCGGCCACGGAAAGATCGGTGCCGGAGTACAGGTCCTCGACCGTGGAGTCGTGACACTTGCCACACGCGTACTCGACGGTGATGTAGCCGGGAGCAACGGCTTTGCCGAACGCATTCACGGCCGAGACCCAGTTCGCTACGGTCTTGCTCGGATCGATCTTGACGATGTGCGTCTTGTCATCAGCCCATCGACCCCACGTGCTCGACTTGTCCCAGACTGCGGATCGCGTCGCTTCGGCCATGTGACAGTCCACGCACGTGACACCGGCCATCGGTTGCGCGAGCTTCTTGCCGGGATGGCAGGTCTCACACGACGCGACCGCACCTCGCGCCTGCGCCGACTGATCGTTGTCGGCGATCTCGAGCGCGCCCGCGACGTCGTCGGTGACCTTGTGCGCACGTTTGTGGGGATCGTGACAGCTCGTGCAGGTAAGGGATCGATGTACGCCTGCTCCGCTGTCCGAGGCGTCGATGACACCGTCGCCGTTGCTGTCGCAGCCGACCATCTCGTTGTACTGGCCCTCGTGCTCGATGTACGGCTTCGTCACGTCGGTGCTGCGAAGTCGAGCGCCGGCCACGAGAATTCGCGGGTCCGCGTCGCCGCCACAATACTTGTAGGTATCGCCGAGATTCACGGAGGTGCTGTGACACTTGGCGCATATCTCGGCGGTTCCCACCGACAGCGTTCCCTGCGCCGAGTGGTTGTTGACGTGATCTTCGCCGGGGCCGTGGCATGCCTCGCACTGGACCGTATCCAGTGACCATTCACCGAAGAAGCCGCCGTGGTCGACCGGTGTCAGGCCGGTCGTCGTCCAGGGCTCGGTAAGTCCGACCGGCGCGGCGTAACACGATCGTTCGGGATTGGTCATCCGGCCGTTCGTGTGGTGGCAGATGGCGCACTCGTACTTCTTGCGTCCGGTGGCGTTTCCATAGCTGTCCCAGTCGGCCAGCACGCCGGCGATGTCGAACGTCGGGTCCGCGGCCCATGGATTGAACTGCGCGCCCGCCGACCCCGACAGCGTGCTCGACCAGACGTAGCCGGTGGAGCTGTTGTCCACGTCGTCGAAGACGCCCCAGCGCACCTTCCAGAAGCCTCCGACGGCGTAGCCGATGTTCGCCCAGTCGAGCGGTCCGGACCCGCTGATGAGCCCGTCTTCCGGATACAGCCAGCTCTTGTCCGGCCTGGTAAGAACCGTATCGATGCCAGAGACCGGTTCCTGGCCGCCGACGTACCTGTAGATGTTTGCGTGACCGGTCTTGTCCCAGTCTGCCTTGATGGCAGCGTGGCACACCCCGCAGACGACGGCGCCGACGTAGCCGCCGTCGACCGATGCCAGGACCGCCGCTCCGATCTCGTTGCCGGCGACGTGGCACTTGGCGCACTTGACCGTGCGCGCCACGTTGTGCGACGGCCAGTTCTCTTCCACGTCGTGCTTGATCGCCTTTACCACGACCTTGTTGTCGTTGCCGGGGTCCCGCATCACGCCCTGACCGCCCGCGAACTCGCTCAGCTCGGCATCGTGGCAGGCGATACAGGTGACATCGGCGTGCCCTACGTCACCGCCGGTGTGCTGCTCCGGATATCCGCTATGACAGTCGGTGCACTGCGTATTGCCGCCGAGCCTTCCGCCCGCTTCGGTGTTCGTCAGATAGAGGTCATGAAGCTCGGTGTGACAATCCGTGCAGAACTGGAGACCCGTATGCACGCCGCGTTCGTGAGTCAGGGCCAGCTCCTGGACCTGCGGATGACGGCGAACGCCGATCCCGTGCGTATCAATGAGCGAATTGCTCTTGTCGCCCTGGTAGTAGCCGATGTGGCACGCGGTACACACCTCGTTGGAGCTCGTCAGGTCGGCGGCGCCACGGAAATCGTGTGACGCGGTGTTCGACGTACGGTCCAGGCTCCATTCGGTCCGGGTGCCTTTTGTGCTGTCTGCTCCAGCGCTGTAATCGGTCCACAGATCGAGAACGCTCAGGCCGGGATAGGGTACTCCACCCTTCTGGAGCACGCTCGTCCGGAAATGGCACGTACCGCAGTTGTTGCCGATGTGGCAGCGTTCGCAATCGGCGGCGACGAAGTTTTCGTTGGTGTGAACACCGTTGATGATGACTTCCTGGCGAGGCGACCCGTCGGCATTGAACTTCAGGTCTTTGATGGTCGCGTGCTCGCTCAGCGCAAATGCCGCAAAGCGATCGTCGGTGTGGCAGGCAAGGCAGGCCGAGGCGGGGACCGTGTAGAAGTTGCGTGACACCGTCACGTCGGTGTTCTTCTGACTGAAGCGCGCCCAGCTCCCGTAGACGCGCAAGTCGGCGCTGGCGCCTGAGGTATCATGCGGGTCGGCCAAGTTCGTGTGGCAGGCGGTGCACTCCACCGTTGCGTGAGCGGTCGCGTCGTACGCGGCACTGTCCACATAGAGCGGCACGCTCTCGGCGCCGACGGCCATGGCCAGGCCGGGGACCGCATGGCAAGGTAGACAGGCGTCGCCGACCGCAGCGGCAGTGTGCGGCGAAGTGAATGCAACGGTCGCGAGGACGAGCAGGGCCATCAGGCGTGGCACTTGGCTTGTTGACTTCATATCCCTCTCCCTTTGCAACGGCATACCCCGGTCGCGGCCGCGAAAATGCCGGCCGCGCCCGGGGGCAGAAGCGCCCCTTCTGGCTCGTTTGCATAAACTGTGACTTTCCTGCCGCGTGCCGGCGGACGCAGCCGGAGCGCGCGCCGGTCGGCCGCTTCCGCGGAAAAATGGCCCCATGAGTTCGACGAGGCCTCCGAGTCCGCGCTCGCATCGGACACGGACGGAGTTGTGGGGGTGCTACCGGCAGGTAACGGCCGTGACCATTCGGTAACGCCGGTTCCGGATTCGAATCAATGGCGGAGCCGGACGCGTGGCCGCGAGTCGATCAATCCGAAGCCAGGCCGTATTTCTTCAGTTTCTGCCACAGATTCTTGCGGCTGATCCCCAGTCGGTCCGCCAGCTCGAAGCGCGTCCCGTGGAACTCGCGCAACGCAGACTCGATGTACGAACGCTCGAATTCGTCGACGGCGTCTTGCAGCGGTTGTCCGCTGAAGATGTCGTGGGCGAGCGAGCGGCTGCGTTCTCCCTGCGTGACTCGGTCCGGCAACGCCTCCGGTCCGATCGGAGCACCGCTGCTCAGCGCACAGCAGGACTCCACGATGTGCTCGAGCTCCCGGACGTTTCCAGGATAGTCGTAGCGTTTGAGCATCTCCAGGGCTTCGGGCGTGAATCCCCCGCATCTTCGCATCATGCGCCGGCTGCACAGCGCCACGAAATGGTCCAATAGCAGCGAGATGTCCTCGCGACGGTCGATGAGCCGCGGCACGTTCAACTGCACTACGGACAAACGGTAATAGAGGTCGGGACGGAAGGTGTTCTGCTCGACCAGATCGTCCAGCCGGCCTTTGCTCGTCACCAGCAGTCGGACGTCCACGGCAATGGGTTTGCCGTCGCCGAGTCTCTCGATCGTCCGCTCTTGTATGACGCGCAGGAGCTTGACCTGAACCGACATCGGGATTTCGTCCACTTCGTCGAGGAGCAGCGTGCCTCCGTGCGCCATCTCGAAGCGTCCCTTGTGTGCCGAAACGGCGCCGGTAAAAGCGCCTTTGTCGTGCCCGAACAACTCGTTCTCGATGAGCACTTCGGGTAGCGCAGCACAATGCACCTTGATGAACGGACCGTGCTGGCGTCGCGACAGATTGTGCAACGCCTTGGCGACCATCTCCTTGCCGGTTCCACTGGGTCCGACGATGAGGACCGTGGAATCGATGGGCGCAACCGCCCTCATCTTCTCCATCAACCTGGTGAACGCGGGGCTCGAGCCGACGAGAAAGTCCTGGCCCTGTCGCTCGCGCAGGTCGCGAACTTCCGCGCTCAGCGACACCAGAGACCACACGTTCTGCACCATCCGCACGACCTTCTCGTTCGGGAACGGCTTGGTCACGTAGTCGTAGGCCCCGGCTCGCATCGCCGCGACGGCTTGATGGACGGTCGCATAGGCCGTCATCAAGATGACCGGAGTTTCGATCCCATCCGCGCGCATCCTGGCCAACAGCTCCATCCCGTCGAGTCCGGGCATGCGCACGTCGGAGACGACCACGTCGAAGGTCCTGTCTCGCAGAAGCGGCAGAGCGTCCTGCCCGCTCGATACCGTGACGACCTCGATGGCGGCCTCGCGCAGTGAGTCGCGCAGCGAGACGAGAATGGTCTTCTCGTCGTCCACCAGCAGCACGCGGCATGCGCGATCGTTGCGTTCACGCGCTGCCATGTACGGGCTCCTCTTCGGCGGTCCACAGCGGCAGAAGGATCTTGACCTCGGTTCCGGAACCCGGACGGGAATCCATGCTAATCCGTCCGTCGTGATCGAGAACGATTCCCTGTGTGACGGCGAGCCCCAAGCCGGTCCCCTTGCCGATGTCCTTCGTCGTGAAGAACGGCTCGAAGACGCGGGAGAGATGCTCGCGCGGAATTCCCACCCCGTTGTCTCGTACGTTCAGCGCGACCGAGCCGTCTTCGCGCTCGACGGCCACCCGCAGAACTCCGCCTGCCGGCATCGCGTCGATTGCGTTCAAGACCACGTTGACTACCACCTGGATGAGCTGCCTCTCGTCGCCACGCACCCACACCGGGGCGGCTGGCGTGGCCTGCTGCAAGTCGATCCGGTTCTTCCCAAGCCGGAACTCCGACAGCGAAAGCGCTTGCTGCACCACCTCCCGGAGGTCGATCACATCGACCTGCTTGGGCGCGCTGCGCGAAAAGTTGAGCAAGCTCTGCACCACTGCTTCGACATGTTCCGTGGCATGCAACATCAGTGCCGTGTACTCCCGGATCTGTTCCACGTCATCGGGTCTGGCCTGTATCCGGCGCAAGCAGTTCTGCAGCCCGGAGATCGGGTTGTTGATCTCGTGTGCGATGCCGGAAGCCATCAGACCGGCCGCCACCATCTTCTCGGTCTGCATCATCCGTTCGTGCGAATCGTGCAACCGCGCCGTCATCATATTGATCTTGCGCGCGAGGTCGCCGATCTCGTCGTCGCGACGCGGAACGATCTTCTCATGGTGGCGTCCGGGCTCGAAACGTTCCAAGGCGCTGGTGATCGCGGCCAACGGCCGCAGGCTGAAGTCCGTCCACAAGTAGGCCATGGTCGCGCTCAATGCGAGCACAGCGAAGACCAGCAGGTTCAGATCGCGCCGGGTCGAGGTCACGCGCGAAAGGATTCTCCGGTCGCGCACGCCGATCCGAAGCACGCCGAGCTGGCCGCGGTAGACCGGCACGGCCAAGTCGCGGAATTCCTCGCCAAAGATCTCGACGCGTCGAACCTGATGGCCGTCCGGTTCCCGGTATCGGTTGAGGACCTTGAGCTGTTCCGGGAAATCGGACTCGAAGGTGTGGCCGAGGACCTTGTCGCGCGGGTCCAGGATGAAGACGTAGGCGATGTCGGAGTACGTGTTCTGCGCGTCGTTGAGGAGTTTGTCGAGTGCGACGACATCGTGATTCAGGATCAGACTGAGGCTTTCGGCGCACAGATGGTGGGCGAAGCTCAGCGTTCGCAGTTCCAACTCCCCCTCGAGCTCGCTCAGAATGCGGGTGTCGAGGTAGAAGCGATGCACGCCGCCGATCAGCGTGACCGCCATCACCATCATCAGCGCAAACCGCACCCGCAACGTCAGGCGCGGTCGCCAGCGGGCCACGCGCCCTTCAGCGGGTCGCTGCACGAACAGCCTCCCGCGTAGCACGAATGGAAGTGTACGCATCCGGTTCTGCCACCGTGAAACGGTCGAAGCCCAACGTCGCCAGCCGTTCGCGTCCCTCCGGCGTCTCGCCCAGGTGGAGCAGGAACTCCCGCGTGCGTGTACGCACCTCTGCCGGCACCGAGGTCGGAGCCACCACCGGCGGATTGCCGAAATCGGGCGAGGACTCGACGATCCGAAACTGGTCCTGGTAGCGGCTGCGCGGCACGACGAGCTGCTTGTACACGAGGTCGCTCACCGCCGCGGCGTCCGCCAGGCCGCGATACACGGCCAGCAGCGACTTGTCGTGCGACCCGGAGAACAGCGTCGAGGCGAAGAAGTCGCGCGGATCCTTGCCGAGCTGCGTCACTCGAAGGATCGGATAGAGGTACCCGGTATTGGACAACGGGTCTGTGAACGCGAACCGGACTCCCTGCAATTCCTCGAAGCGGTGCACCGCGCTGCGCGCGCGCACGACGACCAGCGAGTGGTAGACCGTCTTGCCGTCCACCACCGGCAACGCAATGATCTCGATCGGCGCATCGGGCGGCAATGCCGCGTATCCGCCGGAGTAGACGAACGCCAGGTCCACTGCCCCTTGCAGCAGCAGCTCGTTCATCTCGCGATACGTGCGACGTTGCACGAACTCGTAGGGACGGCCGAGAAAGTGCGCGAGATCGTCGAACAGTCCGCGGTAGGACTCGTAGGCGACAATCGGATCGACGATGCTGGCAACGGCGAACCGCAACGGCCGGCCTTGCGGAAGCTGCGCCGCTGGCGAGGCATCGGGCGGCGCCGGCTCGGCCCGGCTCGCCAACGTTCTCCGTTCCAGCCGGTCGTGCGCCGACTCCAGGATGGCCAGCGTCCGGCGCGACCGCGCCTCGACGTCCTCGAGGTTGAACCGATGCCATTCGAACGGTATGTCGCGAAAGCTCGCGTCCGCTTGCCTCAAGTCGGCCTCCGACACCGTCGTATCGTCACCGAGCCGTCGGGCCGCATCCAGCAGCTCCCAGTCGATCGTGCGCGCGAGGGTCACTCTGCGCAGCAGGCGCAGCAGCTCTGAGGCCTTCTCCGTCACCCATGGCCTTCCGGCCGCGCCACCTTCGCTGTGACACGTCGCGCAGCGCAGCGTCAACAAGTCGCCCGAGAGAATCGATCCACCAGCAGCCGAGTGACACCCTATGCACGTTGGCGTCGCCGGCCGATTGCTCGTCTTGCGGAAGTGCTGGCTTTCGCGAAACGCCCGCCCAATCTCGTCATGGCACCGCGCGCACATCGTCACGACGTTCGGATGCTCGGCGCGGCATGCTGCCCGCTGATCATGGCGGAGCGCCGGCCCTGCATTTTCCGAATGGTCGCCGGCTTTGGAGTGGCAGTCGAGGCAGCCAACGCCGGCTCGCGCATGGACCGACTGCGCCCAGTCGCGAAAGTGCGCACTCGCGCTGTCCCGGTGGCACGAGACGCATTTGTCGGGGCCTGCGTCGAGACTCGACTCCGCAGCCAGGGCGGCAGTGGCGCTCCACCCCGGAAGAAACCAGAGTGCGATCAACAGACGCCAAAAGCGTCCGATGCAACGCCTAGCGTACATCGTGCCCCGGCCCGTACCCGTGCTGTTCCTGACACGAACCAGGCGCCGAGAAAAGGCAACATCGAACGATCATGGAATGCATCGTGCGGCGGGCGCCTGCCCGACGGGGTTTGCTGCCTCGAGTCATTCCGGCAAGACCTCGAGGCCGCGCAGGCCGTCGTCCGATCGGCACGACGTCGATTGCACCCTCGCGAGAGCGGTGATTGCCGCCGTAGAAGAGCACGGCTCTGGCTTGCGCATTGCCGTGCGGATGTTCGGTCTGTCAATAACGGCGCAGCAAGCGGCGCGCGCGGGCCTCTTGCTGTCCGGAGCAATGCGTGGATCACTCTCATCGTGCGACAGCGCGGCGGCCAGGTGCCGCCTACTCGCGCATCGCAACGAGGCGGCAGGACCGGCCGGCGCCCGCGCGTCGGCGCCGGTCGCACTGTCGCAAAGGAACCGGGGTCTCGTCGGGATCTTGAGGGCCCGGGCGAGGGCTGGTGGCCCTCGCCCGGGCTGTAGTTGACGTAAAGCCATACTCAGACACGAACAAAGGGCGACAATCGGAGGGGTGAGGCTTCGGAAAGCCCTCTTCTTTCGCCTTCCATAGGGGAGGAGCGCAAGGCACACTCCTGCGCCGCGCCGCGACCTGGTATGTGATCCGGCGTCTGCCTCCGTGTTCATCTGGCGGTTTCGAGCAGGCTGCTCTGCTGCCTCGGTCATGCACGCAGGTCTGTGGGTGATCGCGACGTCGGGCGTTGTTCGAGCGGCTGTCCGTTCTCCAACTTCAAGTTGGGAACCATCCTTCCATCCGGGCCTCGTTAGGCCATCGCTTCTTTCGGTACTCCGCAGGGGCATAACCTATTGGTGGGATCTTCGGGTTTCGCCGAGCTTGCTGCGACCCAGACCAGGCAGAACATGGATGCTCACCTGCGAACCGTTTTCGCCCGTACGCACTGGGGCGATCACCGGCATGTGGCGGACGACCACGCAGACTATCTGTCTGCCGGCGCCGCCTACGTGTTCATGACTTTCTCCCGATAAACCTCCTGTTGCTTCCACATGCGCAGCACGATCGCTGCGATCTTGCGCGCTACGGTCAGCTTGGCAAGGTTGGGCTTGGTCCCAGCCTCCAGCAGGCGTTCGTAGTCGGCGTAGAGCGGCTCGGTCTTTCCCCGCTGAATCACCGTCGTGGCCGCTCCCTTGAAAATGGCCTTGAGTGTCGAGTTGTGCTGCTTGGACAGCCCGCGGGTCTGGGCAACCACCGCGCGCTGCCATTGCCCGGTCTGGTTTCGCACCCAGTCCGAACTCGAACGCATCACGATACCCAGCCCGCAGTAACTCCAGAACTGGCGCCTGGTGCGCAAGCGGTGCGGTGTCACCACGACCGGCAGCAACCGCGCCGCACGAATCGGTCCGATTCCCGGCGCCGTCTCCAAGATGCGTGCGATCGGATGCTCCTGCGATTCGCCAACCAGTTCCTGCTCGGACTGCTTCTTGAGGTCCAGCAGAAAGTCGTAGTGCGCGTACAGTTTGGTCGTGGCCACCCGCGCGAGGCCTGTGGCAGCTTGTCTTGCCACTGCTGGCGATGGGCCGGCGAGTAGACCACGCTGCCAGTGGTCGCGATGGCACGCGATCGGTAGACGAACTTGGTCCGCGCCTGCACGCGCACGACATCGCGCACCAGCATTGCATGGACGCGGGCGAGTTCCCGAAGACTGGTGAATTCACCCGGCGCCTTGAACACCGGCTTGTCCACGGCACCGATCCGAAGTTTCTCGGCCAGCGCGTAGGCATCGACTCGGTCGCTCTTGGGACCGCGACTGCGGGTCACCCCCGTCACGACAATCTCTTGGACGTGTCGGGCCAGCGTCTCCTAGAGCCAGGCGCTCTGGGTTCCTTCCTCGAAGATCAGGTGCCGGTGTCCTGCCACGGCCCGCACAGCCTCGACCAGTGCCGCTCCATTGGTTTCCACTGGGAAATCTCGAAGCCGCTTGCCGGCCTCCGAGACGATCGCCAGCGTGCAACTGGCTGCATGGGCGTCCAATCCGATATATCTGTCCATCGGTGTCTCCTCGCGTTGGATGTTGTTGATCTACCAACTCGAGAATCGCCGACGGGGTACGGAGACACCACCCCCTTGGTGCGCACAGGCTCAGGCCCCGGTCGTGAGATGCAGACGCCACACCCCTGATACGATACCTATCCGCCCCGACGACGCGCTCGCCGAACAGGAAGCAGTAGAACGCTCGGCCGATGCCGGCCCGTCCCCTCGGCCTCGAGTCAAAGAGGCCGTCGCCGAAGGCCCGAGAGTGGGGAAGGTGTAGATTCGGTCCGTATTCGACGAGTAGAATTTCTTCGAATGAAACTGGACGCAGTGTCGCAAATGTGAGACGGAAAACCGGATGATCGTCATACTGGAGCCTTGCCGGCGGGAGCTGCAGCGGTTTCCGGCGACCGTTCGCGCCGATCTCGCGGACGCGTTGGCGCGCCTGGACGAAGGACACATGCTTTCGATGCCGCTATCGCGGCCCATGCCGGGTATCCGATCGGGAGTCCATGAGTTGCGTCTCAGGGATCGTTCTGGAGTGTACCGAACGGTTTACGCCCTTGCTCGCGGTCGAATGGTCTACGTCGTTCATGCATTCAAGAAGACGACGCAGGCGACGGCGAAACGGGACATCGAACTGGTGCGTCAAAGGCTCAAGGAGGTTGTGCAATGAAAAAAACCGGTGCCATCGAGTTGGCGAAGGCGTTGAACTTGCCCAAGAGCCGCGCCGCCGAAGCGATCGTGAAGGCGGAACTGATTACCGCGGTGATCGACGAAGTGAAGCGACAGGGAATTACCCACGCGGCATTGGCGAAGCGTGCAGACCTGTCGCGCAGCACGGTGACGGGAATCCTGAACGGTAGCCTTCAAAAGGTGACGATTGATCGAATTCTGCGGCTGGTTGATGCGGCGGGGCTCGAAGCTCGGATTAGAGTTCGACGGGCGGCGTGATGCTCACGCGGCTTCGAATTGCCTTGGACTCCGGCTTGTTCCTGCGACCGCCGCCTTCAACTCGACATTCATGCCGACTACGTCATGGACCTGTCGTAGCGGACTGGGGCATCGGTGGTCATGCCGACGATCACCGGCACGGTTGCCCAGAATCCCTATGAGCCGCGACACGCCGAATCCAAGTTGTTGTACACGGTTGTCGCTGCAGAGTTGGAGAGCTTCCTCGCCGCCGCGCGCGACAGAGGCCATCAGGTGCCCGCGTTCGTCGAAAAAACTTACCTCGTCAGAAGAATCTGTGGACGTGCGCCGGCTCGGGTAACCTTCCAAGTGTGTGATACAGCGCGACTTCCGTCGCACGGAACGTGCGAAATCCGTACGATCTTCTGAACGTCACTTTGAGCTTGTTGTTCAGGCCCTCGACCGCACCACCTGAGATAGTCCAGCGGGCGCGGAACCAGTTCAGGATCAGCTCGCGGTGGCCGCGCATCGTGCGGGCCACCTTCTTCATCGGCTCGATTTGTGAACGCAGCGCCGCCGTGCACCAGCGGTCCAGGAACTTGCCCGCCGCCGACGGACGGACGGACGTAGTCCCACAGCAGCTGGAACTCCTCCTTGAGCAGGTAGGAGCGCACCGTCCTCAGGTTGTACTGGAGAAGATCGGCCAGCTTCGCGTCCTGCCTGGCCGTCAGGTTCGACGGGTTCTTGAGCAGGCACCAGCGGCTGTGCTTGAGCAGGGGCTCGTAGCCGTCGCGCCTCATCCGCTTGGCCTCTTCCGCTCGCACCTCATCGATGGCGCGGTTGAGCTTGGAGACGATGTGGTAGCGGTCCAGCACATGCACGGCCTGGCCGAGGCGCCGGGCAATCACGTCCAGGTACGGCTGCCACATGTCGCTGCACACGTACTCGACGGCCTTGCCCGCCTCGCCGATCCGGTCGAAGAAGCTCTCGAGCGTTGCCGTCGTCCGTTCCTGTCCTACCCACAGCAGGCGGCGGCAATGCTCGTCGATCTGGTAGGCCACCGTCAGGTACTTGTGGCCCCGGTGCCAGAGCACCTCATCGACTCCGATCGCCTTGATGCCGTCGAGGCTGCGGTGCTCCAGGCTCCAGACAACCGCCGTCTCCACTGCCGAGAAGACCGTGTGCCAGCTCGTCTGGAACGTCTCGGCCACCTCCTTCCAGCTGAGCTTGCCGGCCCACCCGTGCCAGGAACCAGGCATAGGTCAGGTCGTCGTCGTCGGGCTCTTGCCGTCGCTCCACGGCACCAGCTCGACCGTCACCCCGCAGCGCCGGCAGTCCACGCGCCGCATCGCGTAGCTCAGGAATACCGGAATTCCCCACAGCGGCAGGAAGTCGAAGCGCCGCTCGGCCAGCCGGTCGTAGCCGCGGCCCCGGCGCAGGCACCCGGAACACACCGGGCGACTGCTCGCGCGTGGCCGCACGAGGACTTCCAGCTTGCGCACCGGACCATCGACGAAGCGGATCCGCTCGTAGACGAAGCCGGCGTGTTTCTCGACGGCGTTGAGGATAGTTTTCAGCTGCATCCTGCGTGGGACTCCTGGCTGGTCGGTTCTTCGCAATTCCAACCTAACCAAGGGCCTGTGCAGGGTGCGCCCGCCCGATGTGCTGACTCCGCGGCGAGCTATCCACCCTCCGCGGTTCCCCTATTCACCCATAGATCCGTCCGAAGACCCTTGCAGATGCAGGCCGTGCCACCGACGTCGGGCTCGCAGGAAAAGTCTGGTCACCGCAGGTGCCGTCGCAGGCGGGAACAGTCGCGTCGGTGCAGGGACGAGGCGGGCCATTCGGTTCTCCTTCACGGGCCGGCGGTCGGCGCGGTGAACGGCCGCGCACCTCTTCCTCATTCGCTCTTGTCACTGAAGCGTCCTGCGTCGCTGGTGCTGAACGGCTCCGCATAGGTTGCGCCGAAGCACAGACCGGCGGCCGGGTTTCTAAGTTGCACGATGAGCGTGCTGCCCGGCGCCAGCGCCAACGAGCCGAGCCCGAGACTGGGCCCCTTGCCCTTGAGTTTGATCTTGGCGGCGCCTTCGCCGCCGGTCTTCAGCAGCGCCGAGACGATCCCATCGGGCGCCGCCGAAGCGTTGCGCATCTTGTAGCCGCCGGCAGCGATCGGCGACCACGCGCTACCGGCCGGTAGCGCCGCATCGAGCAACACCGAAGGACCGTCGTCCTCGTAGATGCACAACGTGTAGCCGTCGCCGCTGTCGGGACTGCCGAAATCGGCGACTGCGGGCGCCTTGCCCCAACGCCACACGAGTGCATCCTTGGCACCGTTGTCCCTGAGTTTGATCGTCGCGCCGCCAGGCTCCAATGGCTGGAGGCAGACCGGATCAGGCGTCGCGCTGCCGACGCACACGCCGGCTCCGTCGCAACCGTCGGTCCCGGTACAGGCGTCGGCGTCGTCGCAAGCGGCCGCAAGCGGCTCGAAGCCGCACGACCCGTCGCAGCAGTCGCCGACGCGGGTATTGCCGTCGTCGCACTGCTCGCCGACGGTGACGATGCGATTGCCGCAGCCGGTCGACGTGCAGTTGCTGTCGCAACCGTCGCCGTCGACGAGGTTGCCGTCGTCGCACTGCTCGCCGGGATCGACGGTGTGGTCGCCGCAACCGACCTCGTCGGCACCGATGTCGACCGCCGCTCCCGCCACGCGCGGCGCACCGTCCATATCGCCCTCGCCGACCGCAGCCGCGTACGCGGGATTGCCGGCATCGTGCGCGGGCGACGACGACCGCAGGTGAAAGTCCCGGGCGGCCGCATCGACGAGTTGTGGATCGGCGAAGATCCCGCCGCCGTCGTGTCCCGCCGCCTGCCAGGCCGCGAACCCGGCGTACGAAGAACCTCCCAGGCTGAACTCCGCGGCGGCCGCGCCGTCCTCGGTGAAGTAGAGGTTGTAGCCGAAGGTGTTACCGCTCGAAGCGTTGTACGATGCCACCATCGAGTTCTTCACACCGGAATCGCCGGCTGCGCGACTCCACAGCAGATTGTTCTCGACGACGTTGCCGTTGCCGTACTGCACCCACAGTTCGCCGACTCCGTCGGTCGCATCGGTCGCGTTCTTGTAGAGCGTGTTGCCGCGAAAGACGTTGCCGTCGGCGCGGCCCACCGAACTCTTGTAACCGCCGAAGACGATCCCCACCACGCGGTTGTGATACAGCACGTTGTTGCGTACCACGACTCCGCTGGCGACGACCCCTGAATTCTCGGCGCCGACCTCGATTCCGAGATCGCACTCGGTGACGGTGTTGTTCTCGACGACGATGTCACGCCCGCCGTCGACGTAGATGCCGCCCGAGTAGCCGCTCCCGCAACGCTCGACGATGTTTCCGCGGCACAGTCCTTCGCGCGCGACCAGGCCCGAGTCCGGTTGGATGTCGGTCTCGCCACCGATGAAGTCGATGGCGATGTTATCGACGTCGTGAACGTGGTTGCCGGTAACTTCGAATGCGCGCACGTTGCCGTTCAGAGTCAGCGCCTCGCTGGGAGCCGGG
>Ga0172375_10000779_pt1 | contig 51688 bp, 57 predicted proteins | sample LakKiv1m_FD_114537 | JGI IMG/M metagenome (GOLD analysis project Ga0172375, IMG submission 114537) | Freshwater microbial communities from Kabuno Bay, South-Kivu, Congo - kab_092012_11.1m | ecosystem: Environmental > Aquatic > Freshwater > Lake | place: Democratic Republic of the Congo... | reverse complement strand
GTGGTAGAGCAAACAGTGGCGGCCGAGGCGACTGAGCTGGCGATCGATGGTCGAGGGGGCGACGCGCAGATCCCTGGCGATCTGCCGGTTGGCCATGCAACCGGTGGTCTTGGTCAGCAGTTGTGGGAGGATGTCGGGGCGTTTGAGCCAGTAGGAAGTAGAGAAAGTCTGCGAGCTGAAGGACCGGCGGCAGTGGAGGCAGAGGAACCGCTGGATACGGGTTGGGCTGAGTTGTCTACGGTAGTAGCCGATGCGCTTGAAGCGCCAATTTGCAGACAACTGCCTGTGGTGTGGGCAGTTAGGGTTTGGGCAGTGGGGCGGAGCGAAGCCCGGATCATTGGTGTGCATGTCCGGCCCGGGGCATCATCCGGGCCGGACATAATTTCGATGGCACAACCTCAGAAATGTGCGGTGATGCTGACCCGGTGGGTTTCTTCGTCGTTGCCGAGCGTGTCGCCCGCATAAGCGTAGTCGACCGTCAGATCCGCCAGCCTGAACCCCGCGCCAGCCGTCAGCTCCTCGGTGCCCCAGCCCCCGCTGAACCCTCCGCGCAGGAACACGCGACGGTCGAGCGCCAGTTCGGCGCCGGTGTGGAGGTTCGTGCTGAAGGTGCCCGAAGCGTACTGGTCGGCGTCGCCGCGGTCGTCGAAGCGCGACTCGGCGCTGGCGGCCAACGTCAGCTCGGCCCGCCAACGCTCCAACGGGAAGCGGTAGGCCAACGCCGGTACGATCGCCGGGGTGATGACCTCGGTCGTGCCCGCGTAGTCGCCGGGGCCCGACCAGGCGAGGAAGGTCGTGGTGATGTCCTGGAGTTTCAGCCCGAAATCGAGGCCCCGCCAGACGCCACGGCGCAGCAGGCCGAGATCGGCGCCCAGGCCCAGGCTGGAATAGCCGGCCACGCTCTGGCGCACGAACTTCACCGTGCCGCCCAGGAGCCAGTCGCCGTGCCGCTCGGCGTAGGAGGCGAAGAGCGCCAGTTCGGAGTCGCTGACGTAGCGGAACTGGTCGCGCAGGTTGAAGAGGCCGGCCAGTTCCTGGTCGGAAACCAGGCCGTCGTGGTCGGTGTCGAGCTGGTCCTGGAGGTGCGAGGTCAGCTGGATGTCGTCGATGCCGAGGCGGATCGCCGAGATCGCGAAGCCGGCTTCCGTCCCGCCCAGCAGCGACCAGTCGACGGGGCGGGCGTAGGCCGCGTAGTCGCGGTCGACGAGGTCGCCGAACTGTTCCGCGTGCATGACCAGCAGGCCGCAACCCTCCAGGCCGCTGAGGCCGGCGGGATTCCAGAAGGCCGCCGAGGGGTCGTCGGCCACGGCCGTGAAGGCGCCGCCCATGCCCAGGGCGCGGGCGCCGCCGCCGTCTTCCATGAAGGACCCAGCGTACTTGGCGGCCGAAGCCCCGATCGGCGCGAGCAGCAGGACCGCGGCGAGCGCCCACTCCTTCGTGCCGGAAAGTCCGGATCTGTGCATCGTGTCCTCGCATCCCAGGGGGGGTGACGGTCGCGCCCCGCGGGCGACGACCTGCTACAAAATACCACAGTCCATTCAGGTCAGCCAAGGCCCGTGTCCCGGCACCTTCAGCTCAGGCCGTACTTGAGCAGCTTGCGGTAGAGCGTCCGTTCGCTGATGCCGAGCCGCTCGGCGGCCCGCCGGCGGCGACCGCCGGTGGAGCGCAGGGCCTGGTCGATGAGCGCCCGCTCCGCCGATTCGAGGTCCACGGGACCGGCCGCCTCCGCGGTGTAACCGTGATCGACGGGAATGGTTTCCACAAACGTGCCGTCCAGGGGCACGGACTCGCCGTGCGGGATGCGCTCCTCGCCGCGCAGCAGGCCCTTGATCTCGTGCAGGTCCTGGCGCATCTCCAGCAGCATGGCCGAGAGCAGTTCCAGGTCCAGGCCAGCGAACGGGCGCGCCAGGGGCACGGGCAGGCGCGAGGCGCGGGCACGGCCGCCGGTCACGATGTCCTGCGGCAGGTCGGCCGCTTCGATCATGCCGTCGCGCTTGAAGACCACCACGGAGCTGACGAGGTTTCCCAGCTCGCGCACGTTGCCGGGCCACGGGTGGTTCAGGAGCATCTCCAGGGCAGGGCGCGAGATGCCGCGCACGTTGGTGCCGTGCCGCTCGTTCTCCTGGTCGAGGAAGTGCTGGACCAGCACCGGCACGTCTTCGCGCCGTTCCCGCAGGGGCGGGGTCGGGATCACCACCACCCGCAAGCGGTAGTAGAGATCCTGGCGGAACCGGCCCTCCTCGACGTCGCGGGCCAGGTCGCGGTGGGTCGCCGCCACCAGGCGGATGTCGCTGCGCTCCAGGCGCGAACCGCCGACGGGCGTGAACTCGCCGGTCTCCAGCGCCCGCAGGAAGCGGGTCTGCATCGGCAGCGGCATCTCGGCCACTTCGTCCAGGAAGAGCGTGCCGCCGTCCGCGCGGCGGAAGACGCCCTCGTGGCGGCTGACCGCGCCGGTGAAGGCGCCGCGCTCGTGCCCGAAGAGTTCGCTTTCGAGGACGCCCTCGCTCAACGAACCGCAGTTGAGCGACACGAAGGGGCCGGAAGCGCGCGGCGAGTGGTCGTGGATGGCGCGGGCCACGAGTTCCTTGCCCGTGCCGCTCTCCCCGAGGATCAGGATCGTCACGTCCAGCGGCGCCGCCTGCGCGATGAGCGCGATCATCTGGTTGACCGCGCGCGAGCGCCCGACGATGCCGCTGCGCTGGCGGACGTTGCGAAGACGCAGCAGTCGCTCGACCTCCTGGCGCAGCGCGTCGCCGCCGGTGCCCGCGTCCAGGCGCCGCAGGGCCCCCCGCCGCGGCTTGTCCTGCAAGCCCTCGAGCACGTCCTCCCCGCCCAGGACCAGCAGGTCGGCGTCCCCCTTGGACGACAGGAACTTCTCGACCACGTGGCGGGTCCGGGCGAAGTCGTTGGTGTCGAAGACCAGCAGGGCGCCCCGGCCGTCGGCGAAGCGGGCCAGGGCCTCGGAGGGGGAATCGTGGACATAGAGATCGACGCCGGCGAGGCGCCAGTCGGCGGCGGTCTTGAACAGGGCCGGGCGGCGGCTCAGGATCACGACATCGTGGGGCACGTCCCACCTCCTGCGGATCTGTCACACCTGACAGTCACGTGCCCAGGATGCCACCGATTTGACGATTCTGCCACGATTAATGCGCAGGACGCGGTTTCAGGCCTGCTTATGGACGAACTCGACGTCGATCGCGGCCGCCAGGCGCGCCAGGTCGTCCTGCTCGTGCGAGCGGTGCGCGTGGCGGCGCATCATCTCCTCCAGGCGATCGCCGGCGTCCTGGAGCCGCGCCAGCAGGGGTTCGAGCCGCGGTGCGGGCGCCGCCGGGGGCGCGGGCGCCGCGACGAGGTCCGCCGCCGCTGCCGCTGGCGCTCCGGCCTGGCGACGGTAGGCGGCCACGCCGGTAGCGGGTGCCGGGGTCCGCGGCGCGCCCTGGACCGGCTGCCCGGTCTGGGTGCCCTGCGGCCGCCGAGCCGCCGCCTTCGCCGCGGCGGTTGTCCGCCGGCTGTCGCGACGCCTCGCGGCGGCCGCGCGCCAGCGCTGCCACTGCAGGTAGAAGGCCACGAACAGGGCCGTGCCGCCGGCGGCCAGCGCAACGGCGGCCGCCCAGGCCAGCGTCCGGTCGGCGCCCTGCAGGAAGGCCAGGATCCCTCGTTCCACGTCGCGTCCTCCCCGCTCAGGCGGTGGTGTCGATCCGGGTGACGGGCGCCGCTTCAGACGTCCCTGCCGCCGGCGTGTCGTCCGGCGCCGCTTCGGCCTCGTCCCGGTCCTGGTGATCCCGGTCGCCCTCGCGGCGGCGACGGTCGGGATCCACGTTCGATTTCTGGGCCTCGTCCGTCGGCTGGAGGCGGTCGACCCGCTTCTCGCCCTTGAGCAGGTGGCCGGCGGCGGCGCTTTCGGTCTGGGCGATCTGCTGGCTCTTCTGCAGCGCACGGGCCACGTTGGTCATCTGGGAGATCGTGCTCTTGACCGAGAATCCGTCGCCCGCCATGGCTCCGACCTCCCTCCGACCTCAGGTGCGCAATGGCACCTGCAGGTCCAGCAGCACGGCCGCCAGCTTGAGCATCGGCGGCAGGGCCAGACCGGCCATGATGTTGACGCGTTCGAGCAGGGCGTCCCGGGGGGACTCCTCCCGCGACGCCTCCTTGCGGCGCTGGGCCCGCCGTTCGCTGCCCAGGCGGTCGATCGATTTGCGTCCCTCGCCGCGCTGGATCTTGCCGCGCAGGCGCAGGATCGCCTTGGTGTGGATCTGGCAGACCCGCGACTCCGTCACGTCGAGGATCTCGCCGATCTCCTTCAGCGTGAGCTCCTCGTAGTAGTAGAGGACCAGGACCAGCTGTTCCTTCTCGGTCAGCTCCTCGAGGCTGCCGGCGATGAGGCCGCGCATCTCCTCCTCCGAGACGACCGTCTCGATGTCGGGCGTGCGCGTGTCGGCGATGTAGTCGCCGAGGCAGTTGGACTGGTCGTCGTCCTCGGAGCTGTCCGCGTCGAGGGACACGATCGTCGCGACCGCCACCTCGTCCATCATCTGCTGCAGTTCGTCGCGGCTGACGCCGAGCTCCTTGGCCAGCTCCTCGTCGGTCGGCGTGCGGTTGAGGCGGGACTCCAGGCCGTGGAGCGCCGTCTCGAGCTGGCGCGCCTTGCGCCGCAGGGAGCGGGGGAACCAGTCCTGGCTGCGCAGCTCGTCGAGGATCGCGCCGCGGATGCGCGGGATCGCGTAGGTCTCGAACTTGTTGCCCCGGCGGAAGTCGTAGTTGTCGACGGCCTGGATCAGGCCGAGCAGGCCGGCCGACACCAGGTCCTTCTGGTCCACGTAGTGGGGCAGGCCGATGGCCATGCGCCCCGCCACGTATTTGACCACCCGCGCATAGAACTCCACCAGCGCGTGACGCGCCTGCCGGTCGGTCTTGTCGGTCATGCGCTCCCAGAGGTCCAGGTGCTCGATCCGCTCGATGGTGTCGGTCTGCTGCATGGAAGCCCTCGTTCCCGGGTATGGTCGCTATCTGGGTGGTTGCGGTGAGGCGGTTGCAGGAACCGTGCCTCGGCCGCGGGTCGGACCGCCGGCTAGGCGGCGGCCGCCGGTTTCCCCTTCTTCGCCGCCTTCTCCGCTTCGCGGCGCTTCTTTTCTTCCAGGCGCCGGATCTCCTCGGCGGCGCGCGCCTGCTCCTGCCTCGCTTTCTCGGCCCGGCGGCGCTGCCAGTCCTCGCGGACCCATTCGTCCTGGATGCCGGTCTTGAACATCAGCGACAGCAGCGAACCGACGGCGAAGAAGGCGAAGTAGGCCAGCGCCGCGCGCTTGCCGGCGGCCAGCGCCCCGTAGTCGCGCCAGATGTCGCAGATGAGCGAAGTCAGGGCCGCTCCCAGGGCCAGCACGTTGACGAACTTGTTCACGACGCGCCTCCGGCCGCGGCCTCGGCTTCCGGCGGCGCGACTCCCCCCGCCGCGCAGAGCTCGGCCAGGCTGCCCGCATCCGCGATCCGCGGCAGCTCTTCGGGCCAGGCGCCGGTGGCGCGCAGGGACACCGGGAACGGCGAGGTCAGCAGCACGTCCAGCAGGCGTCCGGGACGCGCGCTCAGGTCGCCGCGCGTCAGCGCCAGCCAGTCGCAGTTCCAGGCGCGGCCGGTCTCCCACAGGCGTTCGCGATCGCCGAGGTCCAGGTCCAGGGGCAGCACCAGGTGCCGGTGCAGGTCCTCGTTGTCGGCCACGGAACGCCGCAGGGCCTCGTCGCGGAGCGCCGGGCCCTGCCAGCACGGCGTGTCGACCAGCACGGCGTCGTAGCGCGGCAGCAGCGGGAGGCTGCGCTCGAACTGGGCCGCCTCGCGCAGCACGGCGGCGTCGTAGCCGCGGCCGGCGGCCTCTTCCTGCAGGCGGCGGACGTCGCCCTTGTGGCGCGGGGTCAGGGCCAGCACGAGCACCTTGCGACCCGCCGCCTTCAGCGCCGCCGCGCTGCCCAGCACCAGATCGGACTTGCCGGCGCCGGCGCCGCCGAGGAAGACGTGGACGCCGGCCAGGTCCTGCCAGCGCCCGCCGGCGGCGCGCAGCTGCGCCCGCAGATGGGCGCGCGGGTCGCGGGCGCCTTCCGCCTCGCGCAGCCGCCGCAGGTGGCGGACGGCCGCCGGCGACGCACCGGCCGCCAGCAGCGCGCGGTCCAGGGGGTCCTGGACGCGCGACGGTTCGGGCGCGGCCGCCGCCGCCGCCTCGCCGGCCAGGCCGGCCACGAGCTGCTCGATGCGCTGCACCTCGGCTTCCAGGTCGGCCACCGTGGCCGCCGGGCGCGCGCGCCGCTCCGGCTCGGGCGCGCCGTTGGGCAGGGCCACGACGACCTCGATGTGCCGACTGCGCCCCAGTCCCTTCGCGTCGCGCCGCTCGACGCCGCGCGTCTCGGAGATGCGGACGTCGTCGCCGTAGAGACGCCGTGCGTTCTGGAGGGCTTCCTTGAGCGTGCGGCCGGTCACCCGGCTCGTGCCGTGCTCAGGCCTTGGCTGCGTGGGCATGATGGACTCCCTGGGTCGAGACGATCCCCGCGGACTGGATGCTGGTGTTGGGCGTGACCTCGGTGTAGCCCATCACCGGCAGCGCCGGGAACGTCGGTTCGATCAACCGTTTCAGGAACAGGCGCATGGGCGTCGGCACCAGCAGGACCGGCGGCTTGCCTCGGCTGTAGACGGCCTGGAGCGTCTTCTCGAGTTTCTCGAGGAAGGTCTGCGCGAACAGCGGTTCCAGCACCACGGCGCCGGCCCGCTCGGAGTCGGCCGCCGCCTGGGCCATCACCGCCTCGGTCTCCGGATGCAGCGACACGACGTAGACGTGGCCGTCCGGCTCGACGTAGAGGCCGCTGATCGTGCGGCGCAGAGACTCGCGCACCTTCTCCAGCAGGTGGTCGACGCCGCCGCCGGCGCCGACGTGGTTGGCCAGCGTCTCGAGGATCGTGACGATGTCCTTGACCGGGATGCGCTCGTGCAGCAGCCCGCGCAGCACGTTGTGCAGCGTGTTGACCGGGACCTTGTCCGGGATCAGGTCCTCGATCAGCGCGGGCGCGAACTCGCGTACGCTCTCGCACATGTCCTTGATGTCCTGGCGCGTCAGCAGCTCGTCGGCATGGGCGCGGATCGTCTCGGAGAGGTGCGTGGCCAGGACCGCGGTCGGCTCGACGACGGTGTAGCCCTCCATCTCGGCCACGGTCTTGCGCGCAGGGTCGATCCACAGGGCGGGCAGCTGGAAGGCCGGTTCGACGGTCGGCAGGCCCTCGATGGCTTCGCCGCCGCCCGTGCTCATCGCCAGCAGCCGGTCGGGGCGCAGCTCGGCCCGGGCCAGGGCGACGCCCTTCAGCTTGATCACGTACTCGTGGGCGCCGAGCTGCAGGTTGTCGCGCACGCGGATGGGGTGCACCAGCACGCCCAGCTCGGTCCCGATCTGGCGGCGGATGTTGGTGATCCTGGACAGCAGGTCCCCGCCCCGCGCCTGGTCGACCAGCGACAGCAGGCCGTAGCCGAGCTCCAGCTCCATCGCGTCGGTCACGAACAGGTCGTGGCCCGGCCCGCGGTCCGGCGCCGGCGCCGCCTCTTCGAGCGACAGGGCGTCGTCGGCCGCGTCCTGGCGGTCGATCGTCTCGACCCGCGAGCTGACCAGGCGGCCGACGATCCCGAACACCGCGCCCAGGGTCAGGAAGGGCAGGGTGGGCAGGCCGGGGATCAGTCCGAACACGATCAGGGAGCCCGACGCCAGGTAGATGGCCTTGGGCTGACGGAACAGCTGCATGGTCAGCGACTGGCCCAGGTTCATCGAGCTGCTCTGCCGCGTGACCACCAGGCCGGCCGCCGTGGAGATCAGCAGGGCCGGGATCTGGCTGACCAGGCCGTCGCCCACGGTCAGGCGCGTGAACTGGCGCAGGCTCTCCCCGGCCGTCATCCCCATCTGCAGCATGCCGATGACGAAGCCGCCGACGATGTTGATGATGGTGATGATGATGCCGGCGACCGCGTCGCCGCGCACGAACTTGCTGGCGCCGTCCATGGCGCCGAAGAACTCGGCCTCCGAGGCCACCTGGGCGCGGCGACGGCGGGCCTCGGCCTCGTTGATCAGGCCGGTGTTCAGGTCGGCGTCGATGGCCATCTGCTTGCCGGGCATCGCGTCGAGGGTGAAGCGGGCCGCCACCTCGGCGATGCGGCCGGAGCCCTTGGTGATCACCACGAACTGCACGATGACCAGGATGGAGAAGACGATGACGCCGATGACGTAGTTGCCGCCGATGACGAAGTCGCCGAAGCTCGCGATGACCTTGCCGGCGCCGCCCTTGGCCAGGATCAGGCGCGTCGAGGCGACGTTCAGGGCCAGCCGGTAGAGCGTCACGATCAGCAGCAGCGAGGGGAAGCTGGAGAACTGCAGCGGCTCCTTCAGGTACAGCGAGACCAGCAGGATCACCACCGCGAAGGCGATGTTGAAGGTGATCAGCAGGTCGAGCACCATCGGGTTGACCGGCATGATCATCAGGCCGACGATCGCCAGGACCGCGAGCGCGCTCAGGATGTTGCTGTTGGCCAGCAGGAGGTCGCGGTCGATTCCCTTGTTCACGTCCACTCGGCTTCCGGGCCTCAGGCCCGCTTCAGGCGGTACACGTAGGCCAGCACCTCGGCGACGGCCTGGTAGAGGTCGTCCGGGATGTAGGCCCCGACCTTGACGAGCTTATGCAGGGCCCGTGCCAACGGCTTGTTCTCGATGACCGGAATCCGGTTCTCGCGGGCGATGCGCTTGATCGTCTGCGCCAGGTGGTCCTGGCCCTTGGCGACCACCCGCGGCGCCGCCTCCCCGTCCTTGTAGCGCAGGGCCACGGCGAAGTGGGTCGGGTTGGTCACCACCACGTCGGCCAGCGGGATCTCGGCCAGCATGCGCTTGCGCACCGCCTCGATCTGGATGGCGCGCATGCGGGCCTTGATCTGGGGGTCGCCCTCGACGTCCTTGTTCTCCTCGATGACCTCCTGCTTGGTCATCTTGAGGCTCTCCTCGTGCTGCCACTTCTGGAACGCCCAGTCGACCGCGGCCAGCGCGAACATCAGGGCGGCCAGGCGGTAGACGAGCTTGGCCAGGGTGTCCCAGCCCACGGACGCCGCCCCGGTCAGGGGCAGCAGCGCGATCCCCATCAGCTCCCCGCCGAGCGAGGCGACCGTCCACCAGGCCACGGCGCTGATCAGCAGGATCTTCACCAGGCTCTTGACCAGCTCGAAGGCCATCTTGCGGCTGAACATGCTCTTGATGCCGTTCAGCGGGTTGATGTTGTCCACCCGGAAGGCCAGGGCCGAGAGGTTCACGTGCCAGCCGACCTGCATGAGGTTGGCGAGCAGCCCCACCACCATGATCCCGCCGGCCACCGGCGCGACCGCCTTGAGCAGGACCATGACGTTGGCCGCCGCGAACTCGGCCAGCGCGAAGGGGCTGTCCAGCCGGAAGAGGTGCGCCTCGCCGAGCAGGTAGCGGGCGTTGTCGTTGAGGATCCGGCCCATGGCGCCGGTGCCGACGAACAGCAGGGAGAAGCCGGCCAGGAGCACCAGGGCGCTGTTGACCTCCTGGCTGAGCGCGATCTGGCCCTTCTCGAGGGCCTTCTCGCGTTTTCGCGGTGTCGCCTTCTCGGTCCTCTCGCCGCCCGGAGCGTCCGACATCGTCCCTCACCTCCCCGCGTCGGCGGCCGGCGTCGCCGGCCGGATGGATCAGCCCTGCAGCGCGCCCAGGACGGCGCCGAAGCGCCCCTCCAGGTCGGCGAAGAGCGAGCCGAGGACCTGGCCGAAAAAGACCAGCGACAGCCCCATCGTCGCCAGCCCGACGGCGATGGTGATGGGGAAGCCCACCACCAGGATGTTGATCTGGGGCACCGTCTTGACCACGAAGCCCATGGCGACGCTCACCAGCAGCAGCACCACCGCGACCGGCGCCGCGAGGCGCAGGCCAAGTTCGAAGAAGCCGGCGAACTCCTGCACGACGAGCCAGGAGCCCGCTTCCAGCGAGATCGGCTGCAGCGGCGGCACCAGCGTGCAGGACTGCGCGCACACCGCGATCAGGGTGTGGTGCCCGTCCACCGCGAAGAAGATCATGACCGCCAGCAGGTAGTAGAGGTTCGCCAGCACCGAGACCTGGCCCATGCCCTGGGGGTCGATGGTGTTGACCATCGAGAAGCCGATCTGGACACCGATCAGCTCGCCGGCGAAGCGGACCGCGGCGAACGGGACGCCGGCCGTGAAGGCCAGCAGGGCGCCCACCGCCAGCGAGCGCAGCCCCTCGGCCGCCAGCGCCTCCCAGGAGAGGTCCAGCGGTCCCGGCGGCAGCTGGGCCGCGACCGCCGGCGCGGTGGCGCCGGCGATGACGACCGCGATCGCGACGCGCCACAGCGGCGGCACCGTCGAGCCCGACAGCAGCGGCAGCATCGCGACCAGGATGGACAGGCGCAGGGCCAGCGCCAGGGTCAGGACCAGCCAGGTGAAGTCGAGCTGCACCGGCGGGTTCATGTCACATCGCCCCGATGCGCTCGAAGATGTCCAGGGTGAAGGAGGTCATCTGCTGGATCATCCAGGGCAGCGAGATGATCAGCACCAGGAACACGGCCAGGATCTTCGGCACGAAGGTCATGGTCATCTCGTTGATGTGCGTCGCCGCCTGGAAGACGCTGATGATCAGTCCCACCACCATGCCCGCGGCCAGCATGGGGCCGGCCACCAGCAGGGTGGTCTTCAGGGCGAGCTGCCCCAGTTCGACGACGGTCTCGGCGGTCATGGCGTCCTTTCGCCTCCGGCGGTCAGTTCTGGAAGCCCATCACGAGCGAGCGGACGATCAGGTACCAGCCGTCCACCAGCACGAAGAGCAGCACCTTGAACGGCAGGCTGATCAGCACCGGCGGCAGCATCATCATGCCCATCGACATCAGGACCGAGGCCACCACCATGTCGATGATCAGGAACGGCAGGAACAGCACGAAGCCGATCTGGAAGGCCGTCTTCAGCTCGCTGATCACGAAGCTCGGCACCACCACCAGCAGGGGCAGGTCCTCGGGCTTCTCGGGCGCCTCGCGGTCGGTCAGCTCCAGGAACAGGGCGATGTCCTTCTCGCGCGTCTGCCCCAGCATGAACTCCTTGAGGGGCCCCTCGGCGCGCTTGAGGGCCTCCCCCTGGCCGATCTCCTCGGCCAGGTAGGGCTTCAGCGCGTCCTGGTGGATCTTCGTGCCGACGGGCGCCATGATCACGAAGGTCAGGAACAGGGCCAGTCCGATCAGGATCTGGTTGGCGGGCATCTGGTTGGTGCCCATGGCCTGGCGCAGGAAACCCAGCACGATGATGATCCGCGTGAAGCTCGTCAGCAGCACCAGCAGGGCGGGCGCCAGCGAGATCAGGGTCATCAGCAGGACGATCTCGACCGCGACGTCCAGGCGGGCGCCGCCCTCGGCGCCGCCGAGGGTGAGGCTGAAGTTGGAGCCGGGGCCGGCCGCGGCGGTCTGGGCCAGGGCGGCGGGGGCCGTGATGGACACGGCCGCCAGGGCGAGCCCCAGGACGATCACGAGCTGTGCGGTCTTCAAGTGGGCCTGCCTTTGCGGTGACGGTGCGGGAAGCGCCGACGCAATGGGCGTGCCAGGGCCGGCGGCCGGGAACGGCGGTCCCCGGGGCGACGGACGCGCCCCGTGGCCATCTTGCGGCCACGGGGCGGTCAGGAACGGTGCAGCGGCGGATGGGGATCCCGGGTCAGGCGTCGGGCCGGCGCCGGGCGCGGAAACGGTCCAGCAGACCGCCGACCGGCAGCGCGGGCGCGGGGGGGGCGTGCCGCGCCGGATCGTAGGGCGCGCGGTCGAGCAGGACGACGGACTGGTCGTGGCGGTACAGCGTGAAGACCTCGTCGCCGCAGCGCAGCAGCTCGACGGCGCGGCGGGGGCCGACGGCGTGGACGGCGATCATCGCGGCGGCGGCGCCGGCGCGGCCGCCCTGGAACCGCCCCAGCAGCTTCAGGAACAGCAGCAGCAGCGTGAAGACGACGACCAGGCCGCCGACCGGTTTCAGCCAGGCCAGGGCGCCGGTGGCGGTCTGGACGGCCAGGAAGGGGATCGCGGCGTTCGCGGCCGACATGTCAGGTCAGCTTCTTGATGCGCTCGGAGCGGCTCAGCAGCTTGGTGATGCGCACCGCGAACTGCTCGTCCACCACGACGACCTCGCCGCGGGCCAGCAGCACGCCGTTGACCATGATGTCCACGGGCTCGTTGGGCGCCTTGCCGAGCTCGACCACGGCGCCCGGGCTCAGGTTCATGATGTCGCGGATCTTCATCCGGGCCCGCCCCAGCTCGACGGTCAGCTTCATGTCGATGTCGAGCAGGACGCCGATGTTGCGGATCTCCGGCGCGATGGCGGCGAGATCCTCCTCGGGCTCGGCGGGGCGCATCTGGTCGGGATCGAGGCCTTGCTGCCGGCTCGCGGTGTCCGCGTCGGCCACGGTCGCGGTGCCGCCCCCGAAGACGTTGTTCTGGATGCCGTCGGCCATCTCCCTACTCCTCTTCTTCCAGTCGTTCGGTGAGCTTCAGGGCGCGGCACTGGTTCAGCTTGCCGGTCAGCCCGCGGAACATGGGCTTGCCCTGGACTTCCAGCACCAGCGGGGACTGCAGCGACTTGTACAGCGGCAGCACGTCCCCCTCCTTCAGATCCAGGATGTTCTCGAACGTGAGGTTCACGTCCGCCAGGTTGACCACCACGTCGGCCGTGGCTCCCTTGACCACCTCGAATAGCAATTGCCGGTCCCGTCGCACCTCTTCCGGCGTGCGGAATTCGGAATTCTCCTCCGGGTCGAAGCGGTGCCAGACCGGCTCGAAGGCCGTCAGCGGGATGCACAGGTCCAGCGGCCCCCGCAGCTCCTCGATGCCGATCTCGAACCGGATCAGCAGCACGGGCTCGCCGCTGGTCACGGTCGTGATGTAGGACGGGTTGTTCTCGAGGTGCACGAAGGTCGGCTGCATCGCGACGAGCTTCTCGGCCCCTTCGGCGACGTGCGCCAGCAGCTTGTCGATGACCAGGCGGGAGACGCCCAGCTCGATGTCGGTGAACTTGCGCTCGACGCGGCAGGCCTCGATGGGGCCGCCGAGCAGGCGCGTCATCATCAGGTAGATCATGCCCGCGTCCAGGTGGAGCAGGGACAGGCCGTTGAGCGGCGCCAGCCCGATGTTGACGGCGCAGGTCACCGGCGGCATCGAGCCCACGAACTCGCCGAAGTTCATGACCTCCAGGCCCCGGAAGCCGAGGCCCGTGTTCGCCCGCAGCATGCCGGTCAGGCCCAGCGACGACGACTTGGCGAAGGCCTCGGCGAAGGTGATCAGGTTCTTCTCGAACTGCCGCGAGATCTTGGTCGGGCGGCTGAAGTCGAAGGAGGACGAGCCGGTCACGCCCTGCACGAGGGCCGCCGCCTGCTCGACCGCCGCCTGCTCGCCGCCGGCGTCGTCCTGCCCGAGAAGCTCGTCCAGGGCGTCCTGCCGCCCCTGCTGCGGATCGCTCATGTCATCCCCCGGCTCGTTCCGGACCGGTCACTGCACGACCAGGTCGGAGAAGTAGATGTTCATCAGCCCGGCTTCCGGCAGGGCCTCGCCCAGCTTGCGCAGCAGCTCCGTCTTGAGGGCTTCCTTGCCTTCGAGGCTGCGCAGGTCGGCGGCGTACTTGTTCGACAGCGAGGCGATGACGATGTCGCGCAGGTGCGGCAGGCGCTCCTCGACGAGCAGGACCTTCGTCTGGTCCGGAACCTCCAGGTCGACGCTGATCCGCAGGTAGCTCGTCACCGTACCGTCGGAGCGCAGCGAGACCGTCACTTCCTTGAGACCGACCAGCGCGCCGCGCCCGCTGAGCGAAGCGGCCTCGCCGTGCTTCCCGGGCTTGCCGTGGCCGGACTTGCCCTTGGCCGCGGGCTGGCCGTGCTCGCCGCCCGCCTCCGCCTCGGCCACGGCCGCATGGTCCCCGGCGCCCAGGTTCTGGAGCTTGGGCACGATCACGAACTGGGTCACCCCGACCGCCAGGGCGGCCTGGACCACGATGATCACGGCCAGCAGCACGAGCTTGTTCTCGAACGGCTTGAAGGCCGCCTTCTTGGGCTTCTCCTGCGGCTCCGGCTTGACGTCCTCTTCGGCCATGTCCCTCTCCCGTCGTTAGTGGCTGCGCGTGCGGCGCCGGTAGTCCAGCACCTGACGCACGATCTCCTCGACCGGCTCCCTCACGGTGATCAGGCGTCCGGTGGTCAGGCCGATCATGGTGTCGGGCGTGCGCTCGACGAACTCGATCAGTTCGGCGTTGACCACGATGCCGCTGCCGTCCAGCCGCGTGACGCTGATCATGGGTTCCGTCTCCTCTCCCGCCGCTCAGGCCCGCTAGCGGACCATCGAGACGATGTCCTGCAGGATCTGGTCCCCGGTGGTGATGACCTTGGCGTTGGCCTGGAAGGCGCGCTGGGCGATCACCATGTTCGTCAGCTCCTGGGTCAGGTCCACGTTCGAGCCTTCCAGGGCGCCCGAGGTGATGAAGGTGTCCGACTCGCCGCCGGCGAAGCCCTCGATCGCCAGGCCGGAGTTGCCGCTGACCTGGTAGGTGTTGCCCTCGGTCCGCAGCAGCCCCTGCATGTTGGAGAAGCGCGCCAGGCCGATCTGGCCGAGCGTCTGCACCGTGTCGTTCGAGAAGCGGCCGATGATGATGCCGTCGGCGTTGATCTCGTAGTCCAGCAGCGAGCCCACGGTGTGGCCGTCGGCGATCGTCTGCAGGGTCTCGTTGGCGGCGTACTGCGTGAGGCCGCTGAGGCCGCCGAACTGGCCGGCGTCGATCTGCAGCGTGATGGGCAGGGCGCCGGTCGAGCCGTCGGCCTGGGGGCGGAAGGACAGCCCGCCCGCGTCGTCGGTGTAGCGGAAGGCGATGATCTCGCCGGTCTCGGCGAAGCTGGCCGTGCCGGTGTTGCCGCTGACCATCACCTCGTCGCCCTCCATCTCGGCGACCCAGTTCCACTCGTTGCGGCCGATCACCTTGCTGAAGGTGAACAGGACGTTGTGCACGTCGCCGAGCGAGTCGTAGACGGTGGCCGAGGCGGTGAACTCGCTGCCGTCGTCGGCCTCCTGGGTTTCGACGAAGCCGAACGAGGTCTCGAGGGTCGGGTTGATCTCGCCCACCTCGCGGATGTCCACCTGCCCGAGCGCGTTGTCGATGCCGACCTCGCCGCTCATGACGATGCGCCCGTCGGCGTCCAGGCTCACCGGCGTGGTCGAGATGCCCAGGGCGATCTGCAGCCCGGTCATCAGGTCGCCGAAGGTCGTGGCGGCATCCACGGACATGGTGTTCGACGGCGCCTGGTGCTCGCCCACCGAGCCGCCGATCATGATCGTGGTGCTCGGGTTCGTCGGCGACACGTTCAGGCCCAGCGACTGGCCCCGGCTGTTGTAGACGGCCGTGAGCAGGTCGTCGGTGGTCGCCGCGGCGCGGATCTGGCCGGCCGAGCGCGTCGCGTCGTAGGTGGTGCCGGTCTCGCCCGCGCCGATGCTCGGGCTGAAGCGGAAGGACTGGTTGAAGTCGAGGCGGCCGGGGATGGTCAGCTGCAGGTTCTGCAGCACCGTGCCGGTGCTGGAGTTGCTCAGCGAGATCGCGCCGTCGGCGGCGATGCTGACCGTCACCTCGCCCGGCGCCACGTCGGGCAGCGACTCCAGCGAGGTCTGGACCCAGGCCGCGAGGTCGGCCAGCGTGGTGCCGTCGGTGCCGACCTCGAAGGCCGGCAGGCTCAGCGTGTTCGAGCCCGAGGCGCCGGTCACCAGGCCGGTCAGCGAGATCTGGTCGTTCTCGATCAGGCCCATCGCACAGCCGCTCTGGCCGTAGAGCGCGGTCAGCAGGTCGGTGCCCGTGGCCGCGGCCATGAAGTGCGTCGATTCCATGATCGTGCCCTGGGCCTCGGCGTCGGAGTTCAGGTTGCCGAACAGGCGCACCGAGGTCGAGGCCAGGGCCGGGACCGTGCGGCCGGGATCCAGGTACAGGTCCTCGTAGGCTCCCGCCTGGACGACGCCGTTGTCGTCGGCCATCAGGCCCTGCAGGTGCAGGCCGGTGCTGGGATCGACGAAGTAGTTGTCGGCGTCCAGGCCGAACGCGCCGGAGCGGGTGTAGTAGCGGCCCGCGCCGTCGCTCAGCACGAAGAAGCCGTCGCCCTGCAGGGCCAGGTCGTTGACCAGGCCCGTGGTCTCGAGGTGCCCCTGGGTGAAACGCGAGTCGATGCTGGCCACCGACGACCCCAGGCCGACCTGTTGGGCGTTGACGCCGCCGCGGCTGCCGGAGACCGGCCGCTGCGAGGGACGCACCGTCTGGGTCAGCATCTCGCGGAAGGTCACCCGCGACGACTTGTAGCCCACGGTGTTGGCGTTGGCGATGTTGTTGCCGATCACGTCCAGCGCGATCGAGTTGGCCGACAGGCCCGTGATGCCGGAGTACAGCGAACGCAGCATGTGTTCCTCCTTGTCAGGGTCGCCCGCGGGTTCAGATCCCGACGCGGGCGATCTCGGACGCGTAATAGTCACGGCCTGCGATGTGCAGCAGGGCCAGGTTGTTCTCGAAGCGGATGCTCTCGACCAGCCCCGACATGTAGACCACCGATTCGACGTCGGCGCCCTCGTTGTCGGCCACCTCGACGCTCAGCGTGTAGTCCCCGTCCGGCGCCGCCTGCCCGTCGGTGCCCAGGCCGTCCCAGGTCAGCTCCGACCAGCCGGCCGCCACCGTCTGGGTGAAGGTGCGCACCACGTCGCCGTTCTCGTCGCGGACGGTCACGGTCGCCACGCCGGCCGACTCGGACTGGAGGTGGCTGGAGGAGGCCTCGCCGTCCGTCACGGCCACCTGGTCGCCCTCGACCACGGCGGTGCGGCCCACCAGCCCCAGCATCATGGTGTTGTTCAGGGACTGCGTGTACACGAGGTCCTGGGTCATCGAGTCGTTCATGGCCTGCAGCTGCTCCAGCGTGGACAGCTGGGCGAGCTGCGAGGTGAACTCGGCGTTGTCCAGGGGCTTCAAGGGGTCCTGGTTCTTGATCTGCGTGATGAGCAGCTGCAGGAACTCGTTCTTGAGCTCCTCGGCGCTGCCGGTTCCGGCCGTCGAAGTGGTCGGGGTCGTGCTCACCGAATTGACGATCATGTGCGGGCTCCTTCCTCGCCGTCGCGTTCGTCACGATCGCGGCGGCCGTCCCGGCCGCGGCGGTCGTCCCGTCCGTCGTCGTGCTTCCCGGGCTCCTCCCGCTCCACGTCGACTTTCACCCGGTCCCAGCCGGCCGGCTTGTCCAGCAGGGCGGCGGTCAATTCGTGGGCCCCGTCGCGCAGCGCTTTGGCGGCCTCGGCCGATTCGACGCGGAAGGTCAGGTGCAGCTCCTGGCCGTGGCGTTCGAAGCTGACGTCGACCTTGCCGAGCTGCGGCGGGGTGAGTTGCAGGCGCAGCGCGCCCTTGCCGCCGGGTCCCGCGAGCTCCCCGGCCAGGCGGGCGACGACCTGGCGTCGCACGCTCTCCGGCACGGACGCCTCGCTCCCGTCCTCGATCCGGATGTCGCCGCCGGCGGCGTTCGCCGTCCTGACGGCGAGGTTCGCGATCCCGGCCGCGCTGCCCGGCGCGGCGCCGGTGCGAACGCCGACCGCCTGGGCCGGCGTGGCCGCGGCCGGTTGTCCGGCGGGCGCGCCCTCGCCGCCCTGCCCGGCGCCCTGCCCGGAGTTGCCGGCGTGCGTGGTCGGCGGGGTCGTCGCTTCGACCTGGGCGGCGGTGGTCGTCCTGTCGCCGGTCGTCGGCGCGGTTTCCACGGTCGCGTCCGCGACAGCCGGATCCGCGGCGCCCGGCTGCGGCGCCGGCAACGGCGCGGCTTTCGCCTCGGCGGGCGCCGTGGCGGTCGCCGTCTCCTCGACGGCGAGCGGGGCGGCGAGGTCCCCGCCCGCGGCGCCGGAAACACGGGAGGCGGCCACGGCACCGGCCGCTGCCCCCTGATGAGCGGCCGCGGCGCCGGCGGCGGCGCGTACCGCCGCCGTCCCGGCTCCGGGCCGTGAGTCGGTCTGTTCGGGGCGGGCCGCGGCCGACTTGCCGCCACCCTCAGCGTCACGAGTCGCATCCCGGCGTTCCCCTGCGGCGCCTGCCGCTTGGGGATTCCGGGTCGCATTCTCCCCCACACGGGTGTTGCCGTCGGTCCGGGCCTCGTGGGCCGGCGCCGTCCGCCGGTCCTGGGCCGCGAGCGTCGAGGCGAAGGGCGAGCCCTCGGACCCGTCACGGCGCTCGTCGCGCCGGGAGCGGGCCGCCGGCGCGTCCGCGCGGAAGGTGGCCGGCAGGATCGAAGTCACGAGTTGCCTCCCGTGGGGCTCATGCGCGCGCTGATCTCGGCGGCGAGGGCCGGGGTCATGAAGGCGAGGATGCGGGCGGCCTGGCGGTCCTTCAGCCGGCTCATGATCTCCAGGACGATCTCCATGTCGAGGCTGGCGAGGATGGGGGCCGCGCTCGCCGGCTTCATGGCCTCGTAGACCTTCGCCAGCTTCGCGATCTCCACGTCGTGGGAGGCGTCGAGGGCGCCCTGCGCCGCGCGGATCTCCGTGGCCAGGGCCTGCAGCCGCAGCTGGGCGTCGTCGAACGCCTTCTGCTCCACGTCCAGGGCCGCGGTGCGCAGGACCAGCTCTTCGCGCTGCCGCTGCAGGGCGTCGCGCTCGAGCGCCAGGCGGCCGAGGGTCTCGTCGAGCTCGTCGTCGTGCCCGCCGGTCACCGGGGCGAGCAGCTCGCCGAGCCGTCCCTCGACGACGTTCTCGAGCATGCCGCTGGTCATGATGATCGTGCCGAACAGCACCAGGAACGTCAGCGTCGAGACGATCAGGATGGTCTTCATGGCTCCGTCCCGTACCTGAGTGTGGCCACTTCATCCATGCGCTTGCGGTCCTCGCGGCGGTCCTGCTCCTGCCAGGCGGCCAGTTGCCGCTCCCGCAGCTGCTCGAGCACCTTCTTGTCGCGCTGCGCCGCCAGCAGGATCTGCCGCTGCTGTTCCGCCTCGGCGCGGATGCGCCGGATCCGTTCGGCGTTGCGCCGGACCTGGCGCCGCCGCTCTCCGGTGTAATCGTTGAGACGCTGCATGCGGACCAGGTCGAACCCGCGGGCGCTTTCGCGGCCGGCCGCCACCTTGCACTCCGTGTCGATCCGCGCGTTCTCGCGCTCGAGCAGGAGGGCCGCGGACAGGATCCCCTGCAGCTTCCGTGCCTCGCGGTCGACGATCCGCTCGCGGTGGCGGAGGACCTTCTCGAGCCTGAAGCGGAACATTGATTACGCCCCGTTAGTCAATGCCATCAAAGACGATACCGTATCGCCCCACGAGGAGCTTTCGGCGACCTCCTGGCAGAGGAACCGCCGCACGGACTCGCGCTTGGCCAGGGCCGTATCGACCAGGGGATCGGAACCGGCCACGTACGCGCCGATGTTGATCAGGTCGCGGTTGTCCTCGAGCGCCTTGAGCCAGCGCATGAGCTTCGTGCCGGCGGCGCGCACCTCCGGCGCGACGACCTCGTTGCGCAGGCGCGAGATGCTGCCGAGCACGTCGACGGCCGGGTAGTGCCCCTCGCGCGCCAGGTCGCGGCTGAGCATGACGTGGCCGTCGAGGATGGAGCGGACGGCGTCGCCGATCGGGTCGTGGATGTCGTCGCCCTCGATCAGCACCGTGAAGAAGGCCGTGATCGCGGCCTCGGCGGAGCAGCCCGTCCTCTCGCACAGCTTCGGCAGCATGGCGTAGACCGACGGGGTGTAGCCCTTGGTCGTGGGCGGCTCGCCGGCGGCCAGGCCGATCTCGCGCAGCGCCATGGCGTAGCGGGTGACCGAATCCATCAGGAACAGGACGTTGCGCCCCTTGTCGCGGAAGGCCTCGGCGATGGTGAGGGCCGTCTCGGCGCCCTTGATACGCAGCACCGCGTTCTCGTCGGAGGTGACCACCACGACCACGCTGCGGGCCAGGCCTTCGGGACCGAGGTCCCGCTCGAGGAACTCGCGGACCTCGCGGCCCCGCTCCCCGATCAGGGCGCAGACGATCACGTCGGCCTCGGCGTTGCGGGCCAGCATGCCCAGCAGGACGCTCTTGCCCACGCCGCTGCCCGCGAAGATCCCCAGCCGCTGCCCCTTGGCCATCGTGACCAGGCCGTCGATCGAGCGCACCCCGGTGGTCATGGGCTCGGTGATGCGCATCCGCGTCAGGGCCCGCGGCGGGTCGGCGCGCACCGTCCGCTCGCGCAGGTGGACCAGGGGCGCTCCGCCGTCGATGGGCATGCCGAGCCCGTCCAGGATGCGCCCGAGCAGGCGCTCGTCGGCGGGCACGGTCAGCGCGTTGGCGACGACCACGGCCTTCTGGCCGGGCGCGACGCCGTCCATGGTGCGGTAGGGCATGGCGACGGCGCAGCCGTCGCGGAAGCCCACGACCTCGGCCAGGACGGGCACGGCCGCGTGGCCGACGTCGATGCTGCACACGGTGCCCACGGCGGCGGTCAGGCCGAGGATCTCGACCGACAGTCCCTTGATGCCCGAGACGGTACCGTTGCCGCGCACCGCATCGGTGCGCCGCACCTTCTGGATGGTCTCGGCCCAGGGCAGGCTCACGATTCGGCTCCCGGGTTCTCCTCGGGCGGCTCCAGCATGCTCTCGCGGACGACCTCCGCCAGGCGCTCGAAGCGGCCGCCCAGCGTGTAGTCCCACTCGCGGCCGCCCGCGGTGATCACGCAGCCGCCCCGCTCGACGCGGCGGTCGGGGTTGACGCTGACGATGTTCAGGTCGCGCAGCGTGTCGGCGTGGTCCTGGAGCGCCGCCACGTCGGCGGGGTTGGCGATGAGGTTGAAGCTGGTGCCCCGCTCGGCGCGGAAGATGATGGTCTCGACGGCCTTCAGCAGGACGTCGCGGTCCAGGACGACGGCCCGGCGCAGGATCTGCTCGGCCATGGCGATGGACAGCTCCACGGCGTTGCGGGCGACGTCGTGCAGCTCGTCCGCGACGCGGGCCTGCACCTCGGCGGCCAGGTTGCGGATCGTGCCGTCGATCCCCCGGCGCCACTCCTCGTTCTCCAGGCGCAGCTGCCGGGAGACGTCGCCCCGCACCTCGGTCTCCACGAGCCTGAACAGGGTCTCGCGCTCCTGGGCGTCGAGACGGTGCAGGAAGCCGCCGAGCCCGTCGGCCGGGAAGTCCTCGACGAAGCTGAGGCCGCGCTCCGCCTGGAGGCGTTCGTCGCCGGCCGCCGGCGCCTCCAGCACCGCCACGGCCCGGGAGGCCTCGGCGATGAGGTCGTCAGGAGACCATGGTCGCACTGCCGCCGCCCTTTCCGAGCGTGATGACGCCCTCGTCCATCAGGCGGCGCACGACGGCCACCATCTTCGACTGGGCCTCCTCGACGTCGGCCAGCGGGACGGCGCCCATGTACTCCATGTCCTCCTTGATGCTCACGGTCGCGCGCTTGGACATGTTGCGGAAGATCTTCTCCTGGATGTTCTGCGGGGTCCCCTTCAGCGCCAGCGCCAGGTCCTTGCCCGGCACCTCCTTGAGCACGTCCTGGATGTAGCGGTCGTCCAGGTTGATCAGGTCCTCGAAGACGAACATCAGGTTCTTGATCTCGTTGGCGCACTCGTCGTCGATCTCGCGCATGTCGTCGATGATCTCGAGCCAGCTCTCCTGGTCGATCTCGTTCAGCAGCGCGGCCACCTGCTTGCGGCCGCCGAACTTCTTGGTGTCGCTGGAGTACTCGCCCTGCACGGCGGCGCTGACGATGTTCTCCACCACGCGCAGGGCCTCGCGGCTGGGCTTGTCCAGGATCGCCATGCGGTGGGCGATGCTGCCCTGCACGGACGGCGGCATCAGCTTCATGATCGGCCCGCTGAAGCGGGGGTCCACGTGCGACAGGACCAGGGCGATGGTCTGCGCGTTCTCGTTCTTGAGGTAGTTCATGACGGTCAGCGCGTCGACCTTCTTGAGGTTGTCGAAGCCGGCCAGCTCGCTGTAGCCGGTGGCGCGGTTCATGACCGAGTCGGCGGAGCGCTTGCCGAGGGCCTCCTCCAGGATCTCCAGGGCCGAGTTCTCGCCGCCGAACTCCACGCCGGCGGACTTCCGCCGCAGGTCGACGAAATTCTCGATCGCCTGCGCCTTGTCCGCGGCGTCGACCATCTTGACCTCGGAGATCTCGGCCGTGATGCGGTCGATCATCTCCTCGGGCAGTCGCTTCATGATCTGGCCCGCCACCTTGGGGCCCAGGGAGATCATGAGGATCGCGATCTCGCGCATCGTGGTCACGTCGGCACCTTCCTAGCCGCGCGGGGACGCCGTGGCGCCCTCGGCTTCGTGGACCCAGGCCTGGACGAGGTCGGCGATCTCCTGCGGGCTCGCGCCCGCGTAGTCGCGGATCTCCTTCAGCTTGTTCTCGGTGCTGGTCACGCTCTCGTCGGTGTCGAGCAGGTCCGACTTCGTCTCGGCGAACTCCTCGCGGGTCACGCCCTGCGGGATCAGCTGCTGGCCCATCATGTCGCCGAGCGCCTTCTTCAGCCGCAGCGCCATGAACAGGGCCAGGCCGAACAGCAGGACCTTGCCGATCACCTGCGGCAGGGAACCCGGCAGCGGCAGGCCGCCCAGGCCGCCCTTCTCCGCCTCTTCCTCCTCCGGCGCCCGGAACTGCATGTTGACGACCTCGATGCGGTCACCCCGCTCCGTGCTCAGGCCCACCGCGGAGGTCACCACGCGCTGGATCTGCTGCAGCTCCTCGTCGCTCAGCGGCGTGTAGACGGGAGGCGCGTCGCCCTCCGCCTCCCCGTAGCGGCCGTCGACGAAGACGGCCACCGACATGGACTTCACGTCGCCGACCTCGCCGACGACGGTTTCCACGACCTCGTTGATCTCGTAGTTGGTGACCGAAGTTTCGTTGTTGCCGTCCTGCGCGCCGCTGGCCTCGCTGCGCTCCTCGCTGCGCACGACGGTCTTCTCGGGGTCGAAGCTGTGGCGCTGCTGCTCGAGGCGGTCGAAGTCGAGCGTGGCGTCGACCCGGACGATCGAGCGGCCCGGGCCCAGGACGCGCGCCAGCATGGTCTCGGCCTTCTCGGTCAGGTAGGCGTCGACCTCCTTCTTCAGGGCGAGCTGCCCCTCGGACTGGCCGTACCCCTCGCCCTCGTAGCTCTCCGACAGCACGACGCCGTACTGGTCGAGCACCGCGACGTTCGGCAGTTCGAGCCCCTCGACGCTGCCGGAGACCAGGCTCTGGATGCCGCGGATCTGGTTGGGCGACAGCACGCTGCTCTGGCCGAGGGTGAGCACGACCGAAGCCGTGGCCGGCGCCTGCATCTTCTTGAAGATCGAAGGCTTCGGCATCACCAGGTGGACGCGGGCGGCGCGGATCCCCTGGATCGACTCGATGGTCTGGGTCAGCTCGCCTTCGAGCGCCCGCTTGTAGTTGACGTTCTGCAGGAACTCGGTCATGCCGTACTGCTTGCCGTCGAAGATGCCCCAGCCGACGGTGCCGCTAGAGGGGATGCCCTTGGCCGAGAGATCGACCCGCAGCTTGTGGACCTCGCCCTCGGGCACCAGGATGGTCGTGCCGCCGTCGGTGAGTTCGGATTCGACGTTCTTCTTGTTCAGTTCGGAGATGGCCAGCGACGCGTCCTCGGGCGAGAGGTTGGTGAACAGGACGGTCTTCTCCTCGCTCTTGAGCCACGCCCCGAACATGCCCACGCTCAGGACCCCGGCGGCGATGATCGCCAGCATCAGGATCTTCTGGTTGAACGTGAAGCGGTCCGTGAAGACCTTCAAGGAGTCCAGCAGTTGCCTCATGACGCGTCCTCAGCTCCTCCGTGAGCGCCGCCGCGGCGCGGTGTCATCGATCCGATCACATCTGCATCTGCATGACCTGCTGGTAGCTCTCCAGCAGGCGGTTGCGGACCTCGAGCATCAGCTCGAAGGCCAGCTGGGCCTCCTCCGCCGCGACCATGACGTCGTGGACCTCGCCCACCTGGCCGGTGACGGCCCCCTCGACCATGTCGTTGCGGTGCGTCTGGGCACGGTCCACCGACTGGACCGCGCTCTTCAGGGCGTCGGCGAAGCTGGCGCCGCCGGTCGCCGGCGGGGCCGCCGCCGCGCCGCCGTAGGCCAGCCGCGGGTCGATCGTACCCGGCATCCTCACGCTGGTGATGGCCACATCGTTCCCCCCGGTCAGATGTCCAGAGCCTTGCCGAACATGTCCTTGGCCGTCTGCACCGCCGAGACGTTCGCCTCGTAGGCCCGGCTGGCCGTGATCATGTCCACCATCTCGGTGATGACGTTGACGTTGGGCATCAGCACGTAGCCGTCCTGGTCCGCGTCCGGATGCCCGGGGTCGTAGACGACCTTGAACTCCGACGAGTCGGGCGAGACCTCGACGCCGGTCTCCACCCCGCGCGGCATCAGCCCGCCGCCGCCGGCGTGGGCGCCGGCGAGGTGGGCGCGGTGGGTGCGGGACAAGCCGCCGGTCGCGCGCAGTGCGGGGGACGGCAGGGCCCGCTCGCCGAGCCGCTCGGCCAGGGTCTGTTCGAAAACGACGCGCTCGCGCCGGTAGGGCGTGCCGTCGGCGGTCCGCGTGGTCTCGGCGTTGGCAAGATTCTTGGCGACCGTGTCCATTTTCGTGCGCATGCCGGACAAGCCGGTGCCGCTGATGTGGATGGATCGGAACAGTCCGTCGCTCACGTCACCCTCCCCTCGCGCTAGCGGACGCGGCCGCCGATGGCCTCGCGCAGCTGCGTGTACCTCATGCTCAGGACCCGGGTCGCCAGGCGGTAGGACAGGTCGGTCGTCGCCAGGCGGGTCATCTCCCGGTCCACATCCACGTCGTTGATGCCGTTGTCGTAGCCGTCCTGCTGCACGGCGACTTCCCCTTCGGTGTCTTCCAGGCTGCGCCGGCCCACGGGCAGGTGCGCTTCGTGGGTCCGGGCCCCGTCCAGGTTGCGGCCCTCCGCCTTGCGCAGCAGGTCCTCGAACCGGTATTCCTGGGCCCGGTAGCCCTGGGTCTCCACGTTGGCGATGTTCTCCGAGACCACCCGCTGGCGGCGCGAGTAGACGGTCAGCGCCTTCTTGAGGTCGCCGAGATGGGCCCGGTCGAAGATCGTGGTCGCCATCATGGTGGTGCCTGCCGCCTCCTGCATCTGGGGATCCCGGCCCCGCCGGGTCCGCAGGCCCTATCAAGTTCCGTTCCCGGCCGCCGTCAGGCGGCGCCGCGGGCCAGTTCGAGGAACAGACGATCGTTCTCCGCTTCGACCAGGAGGATCTCCTCGATGAGCCCGCCCAGCTCCTGGAGCAGCCGCTGCAGGTCGGCGGCCGCCGGCTGACCCCCGTGGCGCCGCCGCTCCTGCCAGCTGCGCCGGGGCACGGCCAGCAGCCGCTCCAGCCGCGCGACCTCGTCGAGACGGTCACGCTTGGCGGTCAGGACCCGGCGCACGGCGGCGAGGCTCTCGCCGCGGCGGATCATCGCCGTCTGCTCGCGCGAGAGCCGCAGGACCTCGACGTAGAGCTCCCGTTCCCGGGCGTAGACCTGCAGCAGCACGGGCACGGGCGATTCCCGGTCCACCGCGCCGTCAGGGACGGCTGTCGAGTGCGTCGTCATGACGGACGACCCCCTTCCCAACGCCGACGAGTTGTTCGGCGCTGCCGGCGAGCGCCACGGCCCGCAGCTGCCAGGCCGCGACGGGGGCCGCCCCGGCGCTGCGCCGATAGAGTGCCGCCGCCCCCGCGTAATCGCCGTCGCGCAGGGCGAAGTTGGCGAGCTGGTAGCTGGCCCAGAGCGGCGCCTCGCCGGTCGGCTGGACGGCCAGCATGCCGTAGAGGATCGCCGCGGCGCCGTCGCGGTCGGCCATGTAGAGCCCGTCCGGCAACGCGCGCACCACCCAGATCCGCTGCCAGCCCGCCAGCCCCGCCGCGGACTGCGCGCCCGAGACCAGCCGCAGCAGCAGCGGCACCGTCTCGGCGCGCCGGCCTTCGGCCACCAGGCAATAGGACTGCCAGAACAGCAGTTCGGGGGTGAGCCGCTCGGGCTGGGCTGATGCCTGGGCGAGCAGCCGCCGCAGGTTCGGGCGGTCGTTGCGGGCCAGGTAGTGGCGGTAGGCGACGATGGCCGCGCCCTCGTTGTCGGCGAGGTCCCCGGCCGCCAGCAGGTCGCGGCAGCGCTCGTCGATGCGCAGGGAGTCGCCCGACAGCACGGCCGTGGCGAACATCTCGTGGGCGAGCTGACCGGTGGGCAGCGGCAAGCCGGCGGCCTGCTGGGCGATGGCGTACCAGCGCAGGGCCAGTTCGTACTGGCCGACGTCGCGGTAGGCGCGCGCCGCCGCCAGGGCGGAGGCTTCCGTCTTGAAGCTCGAGGCGTCCCAGGCGTCGGTCAGGGCGTGCTCGCGCGCGCGCAACTCGCGGGTCAGGGAGGCCAGCCGCTCAGGGCTGCCCTGGACCAGGGCGTCGCGCGGCGACAGCCCCAGCGGGTACAGCCGGGAGGGAACGCTGTCCGCCGCCGCAACGGCCAGGTCCTGGACCCAGCAGCCGTAGCCCAGGACCGCCAGGGGGGGCAGGTCGTCGTCCGCGCGGGCCGGCCCGGGCGGCAGCACGGACATGAAGGCGATCCACACCAGCGGACCGACGATCCGGCAGGGAATTGGGCGGCGACGCATGATTTCCGTGCTCCTGGAAGGGGTACCACGCCTTTCCCCCCTCCGGTCGCAAGGGTCATGCCCTGGGATCCGCCCGCGACACCGTCCCTAACCATGCTCTGATGTGACCTGTGCCCGCACATCCTGCCGAGACAGGGGTGTCCAGGAGGCCCTGGAGCCAGGATGGAGGAAGGGCCGGATGGTCAAGCGCTCCGGGCACACGAAGTGCCCGGAGCGCGTCCCCTGTCTCGGCAGGATGTGCGGATCTCAGGATTCGGATTCTTCGGCGAGGTCGTCCTGCAGAGCCCCGTACTGCTTCAGCTTCTCCCGCAGCGTCTGCCGCGAGATGCCGAGGATCCGCGCGGCCTGCGACTTGTTGTTGCCGGTCTTGTCGAGCGTGTAGAGGATCTGCCGCTGCTCGACCTCCGACAGGGTGACCAGGCCCGCGTCGGGACCGCAGGTCGCCTCGGCGACGGTGCGCGGGTCGCGGCCGTCGGTGACGTGGGTGGGGAAGTGCTCCGCCCGCAGCTCCGCGGGCTCCTCGAGGATCATGATCCGCTTGAGCACGTTGCGCATCTCGCGCACGTTGCCGGGCCACGGGTACCGCTGCAGCACCGCCACCAGCGCCGCGTCGGGCGGGGCGGTGGCGAGGCCGAGGCTGGCGTTGAACTCGCGGACGAAGTGCCCCAGCAGCACCCCGACGTCGTCGGGGCGCTCGCGCAGGGGCGGGATGTCGACCTCGACCACCTGCAGGCGGTAGTAGAGGTCGTTGCGGAAGGCGCCCTCGCGGATGGCCGCCTCGAGGTCGCGGTTGGTGGCGGCCACCACGCGGGCGTGGACCTGCTGCTCGTCCTTGCCGCCCACGCGGCGGAAGGTCCGGTTCTCGATGACGCGCAGCAGGCGGCTCTGCAGCAGGAAGCCCATCTCGCCGATCTCGTCCAGGAAGATGGTGCCGTTGGCGGCGAGTTCGAACAGGCCCTCCTTGCGCGCCTTGGCGTCGGTGAAGGCGCCCTTCTCGTGGCCCATCAGCTCGCTCTCGAGCAGGGTCTCGGGCACGGCCGCGCAGTTGATCTCCATGAAGGGCTCGCGCGCGTTGTCGCTCGTCTCGTGGATGGCGCGGGCGACGATCTCCTTGCCGCTGCCCGATTCGCCGCGGATCAGGATCGAGGTGTCGTTGCCGGCGCGGCTCTGGCCGACCTTCTCGAGCAGGTCGGCGATGCGCCGCAGGCCGGGGCAGGCGCGGATCATGTCCATGTAGTAGGTGCTGCCGACGTGGGCGGCCGCGGCGCGGCGCGGACGGGAGGCCGGCGCGTCGCCGGACGGCTCGGTCGCCGCCTGGACGCGGGTCGCCTTCAGGGCCGCCGCGACCTGCTTGCGCATGACGCTCAGCTTGAACGGCTTCTGGATGAAGTCGTAGGCCCCCAGGCGCATGCACTCCACCGCCGTGTCGACGTCGCCGTAGGCCGTCATCATCAGCACCGGCGTGGTGCGGCCCGTGTTGCGCAGCGCCTTCAGCAGCTCGAGGCCGGACACGTTGGGCATCTTGAGGTCGGTGACCACCAGGTCGAAACCGCCGCCGTGCAGGCGCGCCAGGGCCTCCTCCCCCGTCTCGGCCGTCTCGGTCGCGAAGCCGTCGGCGGCCAGAGCCTCGGCCACGGACATGCGGATGGCGGCCTCGTCGTCCACGATCAGGATCCTGTGGCTCATGTCGACTCCTGTTCTCGGGCGTGGGCGCCGGCGTCGGCCGGCAGGAGGATCTCGAACACGGTGTCGCCGCCCTCGCGGCGGGCCCCGATCGCGCCGCGGTGGGCGGCGACGATCTTGCGGCAGAGCGAGAGGCCGAGGCCGGTCCCGGCGCTCTTGGTGGTGAAGAAGGGGCGGAACAGCTGGTCGTGGTCCGCCGGCGCGAAGCCCGCCCCGCGATCGCGCACCGCCAGCCGGCAGGCCGGCGCGACCCGCGAGCCGCCGGTGTCCGGGTCCGCCAGCTCGCGCGGCGCGACGTCCGCGAGTTCGACCACGACCTCGCTGCCCGCGGGCGCCGCGTCCAGGGCGTTGAGCAGCAGGTTCAGGAGCACCTGGGTGATCTGGGCCCCGTCGGCCGGCAGGACGACCGCCCCGGCCGGCAGCGCGGCCGACAGGCCGACGCCCGCCTGGCGGGCCCGCGCGCCGGCGAGTTCCAGGCAGTCGCGCACCAGGGGCACGAGGTCGACGGACGCCAGGTCCGGCTCGTAGGGCCGCACGAAGTTCAGCATGCGCGTGATGGTGGCGTTGATGCGGTCCACTTCGCCGGTGATCACGTCGAGGTAGCGGCGGCGGCGGTCGTCGGCGCCGAGGCTGTCGGCCAGCAGCTCCGCCTGGGCGCTCAGGCCCATGAGCGGGTTGCGGATCTCGTGCGCCAGGGTCGCGGACATCTCGACCAGTCCTTGCAGCGACTCGGCGCGGCGCGTCGCGGCCGCCAGGCGCCGGGCCGGACGCAGGTCCTCGAGCACGACCACCAGCCAGTTCTCGCCGGGGGTGCGCCCGCGCATGGCGCTGGATTGGACCAGCACGGGCAGGGACTCGTCGCCGGCGCGCAGCAGGCGGCCTTCGCCGCGGTACGGTTCGCCGTCGCCGCCGGCGAGGCGGGACAGCACCGTCCCTTCCCCCGGAGCCAGGCGCAGCCGGGCGTCGAGGCAGAGTTCCGGCAGGTCGTCGAGCCGGAAGGCGTCGCGGCGGAAGAAGCTCGCCGTCGGACGCTCGGCGCCGGCGGCGCGGCCGCGGCCGATCCCGTAGTCCGGTTCCGCCACGATGCGCGCCGCCTCGGGCACGCCGGTCAGGAACTCGCGCGCGGTGCGGTTGCAGTACACCGTGGCGCCGGTCTCGTCCAGGACCCAGATGCCGTTCTGGACCGTTTCGAGCACCCGGGAGTTGAAGGCGCCCAGCTCGCGCATGCGGTCCAGGATCTGGGCCGACGCCACCTCTTCGGACAGGATCACCTGCACCGTGCGCAGGAAGGCGGGCACCGCGGCGGTCTCCCGTTCGCCGGGGTCGTAGCCCAGCAGCAGCAGGTAGCCCAGGCGCCGCCGCATGTGGTCCAGGGGCAGGGCGGTGACCGTCGGACCCGTGACGCCGGGATCGCCCGACCTCAGCACGAGGAGCGACTCGGGATCGCCGTCTTCCTGCTCCCGTTCGAGCCGCTCCAGGACTCGGCCCCAGGCCGGATCGTCCCAACGGTAGGTCTGGCGCGGGGCGAAGGGCGCGTCCGGTCCGGGACGCAGCACCAGGGCGGCGCCCTCGGCGCCGATGAAGCCGGCCAGGGTCTTGAGGATGGACTCCAGCGTCCGGTCCCAGTTGCGCGCCGTGCTCAGCTCGCGGCCGAAGCTGTACAGCAGGGTGAGCTGGTTCATGTGTCGGCTGAGGTCCCGGTTCGCCTCTTCGAGCCTGGCGTGGGAATGAGCGAGGTCGAGGCCGGCGCGGGCGAGGTCGTCCTGGAGGAGCTTCTGGTGCTCCTTGAGACGACGGGTGGCCGCGACCTGCTGGTCCGCGAGCAGGCCGGATTCGAGCCGACGCGCCGCGCGTCCGACGGCGCCGGCGAGCAGGCTGCGCCAGGCGTCGGGCGGCGCGTGGCTGGAGACGGCGTCCTGGAGGCCGGCGCGGAAGCAGGCGGCGAGGACGTCGGCACGGAGGTCGTCGTAGACCAGCACCAGTTCGCAGTCCGGCAGCGCCCGGTGCAGGTCGGCGATCGCGGCCGGATCGGCGCTCTCCGCCGGCGCCGCGGGCGCCAGCAAGACCAGCGCGGTGCGTCGTGGGCCGAGGAGCCGACGCACCGCCGACGGCGTCAGTCCGGGCGTGCAGACCGGGGCGACGGGCAGGTCCGGCCCGTCCCAGACGGCGCGGCCGGCCACGATCAGCAGCAGGGAAGCGTCCGCCGGCGCGTCGTCGGTGCGGGGGCCGGTTCTGTGGGGAGGCACGAGCGTCATGCGACCTGGCCGATCGGGATGATCTCACGCGGGCCGCGAACCGGCCGGGGCAGGCTGCAGCGTAAGATTTCCGACCACTTGCGGCAAGGAAAAATCGACGCCTCGGCGGGAAGCCGGTCGCGACGGACGCGAACGGCCGGTCAGTCGAGGAGGCGGGACAGGTCCTGCAGGACGGGCGAGAGCTGTTCCGCCGTGCGCTGGCGGGCTTCGGCCGTGGTGTAGACGCCGGCCTCCAACCGACGCTTCGCCTCAGCCACGCGATCGGCCCTCACCTCGGGTTCGGCCTCGATCCGGCTCCGGCCGGCCTCCACCAGGGTACGCATGTCGGCCACCTTGCGCGCCGAAGATGAGATTTCCAGCTTCTCACCGGCCGTGTGGCGGAGGTCGCCGGACTTCGCATCCGCGAGCTTGCGGGCTTCGGCATCGGCTTCGCCGCGCTGCGTCTGCTGGAAGCGGGCCAGGATGCGCGGGTCGGAAACCAGCGGCCGTTCGATCTTGTTCGCGCCCATCCGAACCCTCCCCGACTTGATGACGTTGTCCGCTCGCTCACTTGAGGGTAGCAAACCTGGGACCAGTTGGCGCGTCCCTTTCGCCTTGGCACCCCTACGATGCGCCTTGCTCCCATGGAATCGGCCATATCGTGAGATTCTTTAATATGGTGTGATATTCGACCTTCAATTCGGATCGAACATGGGGCGATCCACCTCCATCATCACGAAACTGGAAAATGCGCCTCAAGTCCTCCGCCGTCGCGACCGATAGCAATCACAAGTTCGCCACCTAGGTCCCAAGCCGTCGGGGTGCCGGAGGAACTACGCAGGCGGCAGGATCCCTGGCCCCTCGCAGGGGCGCCATCAGGCAAGGACGTCTGAAACCACAGTTTTTCAAGGAGGAACCGGATCATGCGCATCAACACGAACACGGCCGCGATCAACGCCCAGCGGAACCTGTACAACACCGAGATGAAGCTGAGCAAGTCGCTCGAGCGCCTCAGCTCGGGCCTGCGCGTCAACCGCGCCGGCGACGACGCCGCCGGCCTGGCCATCAGCGAGAACCTGAAGTCGGACATCCGCGCCCTGGAGCAGTCCTCGCGCAACGCCGCCGACGGCATCTCGGTGATCCAGACCGCGGAAGGCGCCCTGGACGAGGTCAACGGCATCCTGATCCGCATGCGCGAGCTCGCCCAGCAGGCCGCCAACGAGACCCTGGGCGCCAGCGAGCGCGGCTACCTGAACACGGAGTTCCAGGCCCTGTCGTCGGAGATCACCCGCATTTCCGACACGGCCGAGTTCAACGGCACTCAGCTGCTCGACGGAACGGCCGGCGCGCTGGACATCCAGGTTGGCCTGGGCAACGCCGCGGCCGACCGCATCACGGTCACCCTCACGGGCGACCGCGACGCGACTGGGCTGGGCGTCAACGCGAGCGTGCTGACGGGCGCCGACAACACCACGGCGCTGGCCTCCATCGCCACGGTCGAGGCCGCGATCAACACGGTCAGCGGTGCCCGCGCCGACCTGGGCGCCGTCCAGAACCGGCTCGAGTCGACGATCCGCAGCATCGGCAACACGATCGAGAACCTCTCGGCTGCGAATTCCCGCATCCGTGACGTCGACATCGCGGCGGAGACCTCGGCCATGACCTCCGCGCAGATCCTGCAGCAGGCCGGCGTGGCCGTCCTCTCGCAGGCCAACATGACGCCCCAGACGGCGTTGATGCTGCTGCAGGGCTAAGCCTGCGGCAGGGGATCGCCGGCGGGGCTACGGCCCCGCCGGCGGTGACGCACCAGGGAGGGCGACATGAGCACCATCTCCTTCGGCGGCCTGGCCTCCGGGCTGGACACCGGCAAGATCGTCACGCAGCTGCTCGCGATCCGCCGCCAGCCGATCGACCGCCTCGAATCCCAGAAGACCAAGTTCAGCGCGACCAAGATCGCCCTGCAGGGCGTGGAGTCCCGCGTGCGCGGCCTCATGGAGGCCGCCGCCGCCCTGGACACCAACAACGAGTTCGCCTCGCTGTCCGCCACCTCCGGCAACGAGGCCTTGCTGACCGCGACCGCGGGCGCCCTGGCCATGCCCGGCGACTACGACCTCGTGGTCACCGGCCGCGCCCAGGCGCAGAAGGAACGCTCGCAGGGCTTCGACGCCGCGAGTTCCAGCGTCGGGACCGGCACCTTCTCCATCACGGTCGGCGGCCAGACCACCGACCTGATGATCGCCGAGGGCACCAGCGGCCTGGCCGACCTGGCTTCGGCCATCAACAACAGCGACGCCGGCGTGACCGCCACCGTCCTGTTCGACGGCTCCGAGACCGGCGGCTACTACCTCTCGCTCACCGCCGAGGAGACCGGCACCGCCGCGGCCTTCACCATCGACGCCAGCGGCCTGACCGGCGGCACCGCGCCCGTGTTCGGCAACGTGCAGCAGGCGCAGAACGCCGCCTTCACCATCGACGGGCTGCCCGTCACCTCGCAGTCCAACACCGTGGCCGACGCGATCCAGGGCGTGACCCTCAACCTGACCGGCGCCGACGCGGGCGCCACGGTGCACCTGGACGTCGCCACCGACGGCGCGGCCATCGAGGCCAAGGTCCAGGCGTTCGTGGACGCGTACAACGACCTGTTCGCCTACATCGACGAGCAGGGCGGCGAGGACGGCGCCCTGCGCGGCGACAGCACCGTGCGCTCGCTCGTGGCCAAGATCCGCACCGACATCACCTCGCGCCTGAGCGAAGGCCCGATCACGATGCTCTACCAGGTGGGGATCCGGCAGGCCGAAGGCGGGGATCTGTCCTTCGACACGTCGGTCTTCCAGCAGGAGCTGGCCGGCGACTACGCCGCCGTGCGCGACCTCTTCATCAGCAGCTCCGGCCACGAGGGAACGGTCGCCAAGCTCGGCGAGTCGCTCGACGCCATCCTGGATTCGGTCGACGGCGTCTTCAAGCTGCGCAGCGACGCCATCGACGACCGCATGGAGTCGATCGACGACACGATCGCCCGCTACGAGCTGAGCGTCGACAGCTACGAAAAGACGCTCAACGCCCGGTTCACCGCCATGGAGACCCTGCTGTCCACTCTGCAAGCCCAGAGCGGCTACCTGTCCGCGATCTCGACCAGCAGCAGCAGCTGAGAAAGGCTCGCCCCATATGGTCCACCAGGGAATCCGCCAGTACCAGCAGACGACGATCTGCAGCCAGAGCCCCGAACGGCTGATCGTCATGCTCTACGAAGGGGCCTTGCGCTTCCTGGAGAGCGCCCGGACCGCCGCCCGGGACAGCGACCTCCCGGCCATGGGGCGGCACGTGGGCCGCGCCCAGATGATCGTCCTGGAACTGCAGTGCAGCCTCGACCGCGAGGTCGGCGGCAACGTGGCGGCCAACCTGGATTCCCTCTACGGGTTCATCCTGCGGGAACTGACCGCCCTGCGGCTCGACGCCGATGTCCAGCACATCGCGGACATCCGGCGCGTCCTGCTGCCCCTGCTGGCGGCCTGGCGCGCGATCCCCCCCGGCACGGCCGAGGCATCGCGTCGCCGGCCGGACCGCGCCATCGCCGGGACGGGCACGGATGTTGCGAGTCAAGCCACGGGTACGAAGTCGGAAACCACATCCGAGCTGCAATCGGAACTTTGCCTGGCAGTATGAGATGGATGAAAGTATTCTCAAATTGCTGGAACTGTCCCACGCCCTGCGGGCCTGCCTGGACAAGGGCGACCTGAAGGATTGCACCGCCATCCTGGAGGAACGCGGGCGCCTGCTGCGCGAACTCGCCGCCAGGTTCGACCCCGCGACGGGTCGCCTGCCGCCGCCTGAACTCCAACCGGCGTTGGTGGTGATCCGCGACCTCGATCAGGCTCTCGAAAACCGGCTGTCGACGGACCTCGCGGCCACGGCCCAGACGATGGCCCGCCTCTCCCCCAAACGGAAACGGGATGCCGATCCGGCACCCCGCTGTCTCGATCGTCAAGCCTGAGTCCCCCGGCCTAGCCCCGCTTCGTCCCGTCCGTGCCCCCGTCGCCCGGGAAGGCGTTCGGATCGGGCGGCGGCGATTCGGCGGCCTTCAGGGTGATGTTCTTGATCTCCTCGTAGATCTCATGGCGGTGCACGGGGATGCTGCGGGGGGCGTCGATGCCCACCTGGACCTGATCGCCGCGAATATCGACGATCATGATCGAGATGTCGTCCCCGATCATGATCTTCTCATTGCGTTTGCGACTGAGGATGAGCACGTGACCTCCATGTCCCGCTCTTGCCTGTCCCGCTCGTGCCGAGCACTGTCCGGCGTCGCCCGCGCGGCGTCCGGAGCCCGTGCCTAGGTCGTCCCGACCAGGTCTGCGACGTTGCCGGTCTCGCGGCCGCCGGCAGCATACCCGCCGGTGCGCTCCTTGTCCACCGCCGTCGGTCGGCCGTCCGCCACCCCGACCGTCCGAATGTCGCGGCAGGCGCGCCCGAACCGGTCCTGGTCGATGGGATGCCGCAGGTTCCAGCGCTCGTCGACCAGCACCATCTGCAACCCGTTGCGGTTCTTCGAGTTGACCAGCAAGGGCGCCGACAGGTTGCCGGTGACGCTGGCGCCGCCGACGGCCACGGTCGCGATGACCATGACGACCAGGTCCTCGGGATCGGCCACCCCCAGCCGCTCCAGCACCGCGGCCTGGACCTCGAAACCGTATTCCCCATGGAAGTAGCCGGGATCGGCCACCGGCACCCGGAAGGCCACCCGGTCCAGGGATTGGAGCCATTTCATCGGCAGCGGGGGATCCATGTCAACCAGAATCCAGCGCTTCAGATCGGGCAACCCCACCAGACCGTCGCGGAAGGTCAGGGTCGCGGCACCTTCGTTCTTCACCATGATGGCCACTCCTTCGTGTCGTGCTCGTCTAGAGGTAATCGAACAGGCTCATCTGCATCAGCTGGCTCGAGACCATCAGGCTCGCCTGGTAGGTCGTCTCGGCCATCTTCAGGTCCGAAGACAGCTGGATCAGGTCGGCGTCGCGGATGTCCGACAGGTTGCGGCTCAGCGAGATGTCGTGCTCGGCGTTGAGGCCCTCCATCCAGTCGAGCATGGTCTCGCGGCCGCCCAGGGAGGTCTCGAGGCGCAGGAGGTGCTCCTCGAGGGCCTCCAGTTCGCCCAGGCCGCGGCGCATGCCGTCGAGGTCGCTGGCCTGCATGGCCGCCTGGAGGTCGTCCAGGACGCCGAACAGGCGTTGCGGGTGCCCCTCGCCGAGCAGGCCCAGGGCCGCCGCGGTCCCGTCGGAAGGCAGGGCGGAGATCGTGAAGGCCGCGCCCGACGCCGCGCTGACGTTCAGGGCCGCACCGTCCAGCTGCAGGGTGAGCGGCGGCAGTCCGGCGGCCGTCACGGCCGCCTCGAAGAGGGTGCGGACGTCGCCGAGCGTCGCGGCGCCGGAGAGGTCCACCGTCGCGGTCGTGCCGTCGACCTCCACCTGCAGGGAGCCCAGGGGCAGCTGCCCCGCGAGCGAGGGCACGTCGGCCAGGGCGACCGTCCAGTCCGGGGCCGCCCTCACGTCCGCGCCGGTCACGACGCCGTCCGCCGAGCTGCCGACCAGGCCGAGGGAGAGCGCCGTGCCGCCGCCGGCGGGATCGCCGAAGGACAGCGGGCCGCCGGCGGGGTCGGCGACCTGCAGGCCCGAACCGTCGGCGGACAGCGAGGCGGTCAGCCCGGCCGCGTTCAGCAGCGACAGCACGTCGCCGACGGTGCCCGCGCCGGACAGGTCGAGCTGCATCTGCACGCCGTCGGCGCCCGTCCACTGGACGAGGCCCGGTTCCCACCCCTCGCCGTAGGCCAGGTCGTCGAGCGAGGTGGCGGCGGTCAGCGCCGGGGCCAGGTCGCCGATGCCCAGCAGCGTCGCGGACGAGGTGCCGATCAACTCGCTGCCCGGGATGTTCACGGGCATGTTGGTGTGCGCGCCGATCTGCACGCCCATGACGCCCAGATCGCCCTGGTAGACGATCTCCCCGCCCACGCGCACGAACGAGGCGATGTCGGTGCGGAAGCCGCCGAACAGGGAGTTCCCCTCGACGGACTGGTTCACGATCCCGAGCACCTGCTCCACGATGGCGCCGATCGCCGTGGCCCCGATCCGGTTGGTCTCGGCCGAGGCGGCGCCGCTGACCTCCCGCTGCGCCAGCTCGCGCGCGTCGCGCAGAGCCTCGACCAGGTCCAGCAGCGCGGTGTCGGTCTGCTGCACCATGGTGCGGGCGCGCTCGATGTTGCGCGCGTACTGGCCGTTCTCCAGCAGCAGCGACTCGTATTGCCGGATCAGGCCGACGCCCTGCGGGTCGTCGGCGTAGTCGTTCACGCGCCAGCTGCTGGACACCTGCTCCTGCAGGCGGGTCAGGCTCAGCAGGTTGGCGTTGTTGTTCCTGTAGATCAGGCTCGCGATGTGGCTGTTGGTCACTCTCGTGATCATGGGCGTCCTTCCGGTCAGACCATCGTCAGGATGGTGTCGAACATGTCCTGCACCATGGCGATGACCTTGGCATTCGCCTCGTACGCGTTCTGGAACAGCGCCAGGTTGGCCGCTTCCTCGTCCAGGCTCACGCCCCGGATCGAATCCAGGCGCGTGCCCAGGGACTCCACGAGCTGGGTCTGGGAGGTGAGCCGGTCGCCGCTGGCCGCGCTGCGGGAGGCGAGGTCCAGGACCAGGGAGTTGAACATCTCGGTGAGGCTCCGGCCGTCCACCACCGAGGTGCCGGACTGGCCGAGCGCGGCGATCTCCAGCGCGATGTCGGTGTCGCCCTCCAGCCCGGAGCGGGAAGCCGCCACGCGGGTCGGGTCGTCCGCCAGGGCCGGGTTCAGCGCGATGTTCGCGGCCGAGTCGCCGGTGAAGAACAGCACGCCGCTGCCGTCGGCCGTGCGGCCCTGGGAGTGCAGCGCGTTGACCCGTTCGATCAGCGCGGCCGCCACTTCGTCCAGGCGGGCCCTCGCGTGCAGCACCTGCTCGTCGCGGGCCTCGATCAGCCCCTGCAGCGAGCCTTCGCCCAGCTCGACGTCGTAGCCGCCGGCGACGGTCGTCACCCGCGCCGCTCCGGCGCCGGTGCCGTCGCCGTCGTCCCGCGCGACGGTCAGCGCCTGCACGTGCTCGCGCGTGACCACGGTGCGCCCCCCGATCAGGACGTCGACCGTGCCGTCGTCGCGTTCGATCGTCTCGGCCTGCGTCAGCTGCGCGATCTCGTCCAGCACCGCGCTGCGCTGGTCGCGCAGGTCGTTGGCCGACGTGGCCGACGACTCGGTCATGACGATGAGCCGGTTGAGGTCGGCGACGTTGGTCAGCAGCGCGTTCAGGCGGTCGACGCCGTTCTGCAGCCGCGTGTCGAGGTCCCGGGACAGCTCGTCGAGCGAAGCGCTCATGTCGCGGAACCCGGCGGCCAGCCGGTCGGCGGAGTCGGCGACGTTCTCCTGGAGCGTCAGGTTGACGGGGGGCGAGGCCAGGCTGCTCCAGGCATTGAAGAACTCGCTCATGACGGTCCCGAGGTGGTTGTTCTCGACCGAGCCGAAGATGGCCTCGACGTCGCCGAGCGCCAGGTCCACGGTGTCGAACTGGCTGAGGCGGGCGTCCTGCGCCCGCAGCCGGCCGGTCAGGAACTCGTCGGTCATGCGCCGGACGTCGAGCACCTGGGTGCCGGTGCCCAGCACGCCGTAGGTGAGCGACTGGCCGCGCTGGGCGCCGGTCAGGGTCCGCTGCCGGCTGTAGCCGGCCGTGCTCGCGTTGGCGATGTTGTGGCCGGTGGTCTGCAGGGACGCCCCGGCCGAGAACATGCCGCTCAGCCCGATCCGCATGATGCTGTTGAGGCTCATCTCACTCCCTCAGGCCTGGCGTTCCAGGACGTTGGCCGACCCGCCGGTCGGCCGGTGGCCGCGATCGTCGTAGCAGGGGGCCTGCCCGGCCACGCCGCGCCGGAACACGGCCGCCTCCCCGGCGGCCAGGTCCAGGCAGAAGCGGGCCAGCACGCCGTTGAGCGAGTTCTGCCGCACCAGATCGGTCGCGGTCCGCTCCCAGTCCCCCAGGACCCGCCTCAGCTCCTCCCCCTGCCGGCCGGCGGCGCGCCGGGACAGGCGGGACATGCGCAGTTCCCCGAGGGGGATGCCCAGCCGTCCGCCGACCTCGAGCAGGAACCGTTCCCGTCGCGAGCGGGCCTCGCGGGCCGACGGCAGGTAGCGCCCCCACTCGCGGGCGTTGAACTCCAACCTGGGCACGTCCTGGCGGCGCATGTAGCGGTTCTGGCGCACGGCCAGACGCAGCAGGCGCCGGTACTCGCGGTCCTCGCTCGCGAGCAGGCCGGTCAGCCGCTCGCAGTCCTCCGGCGCCGGGAGCGCCGTGCCGACGTGGTGGCTCATGAATCCTCCTTCGCCGCCGGCGCGTCGCCGGCGGCGCCGGTCAGGCGGCGGAACATGTCGGTGATGCGCGTGACGTACTGCTGCGTTTCGCGGAACGGCGGCACGCTGCGCCCGGCGCGGTCGACGTTGCCGGGCCCGGCGTTGTAGGCCGCCAGGGCCAGGGTCAGGTCGCCGCCGTAGCGCTCCTGCATCTTCGCCAGGTAGCGGGCGCCGCCGCTGACCCCCGACGCCGGGTCGTGCGGGTCGCGCACGCCCAGTTCGCGGGCCGTGGCCGGCATCAGCTGCATGAGGCCGCGGGCGCCCCTGGGAGAGACGGCGCGGGCGTCGCCGCCGGATTCCTGCATGATCACCGCGAGGACCAGTTCGGGCGCGAGGCCGGTCTCGCGGGCCGCCGCTTCGATGGCCGGGCCGTGGGCGCGGACGGTGTCGGCCGCCACCTTGCCCAGCCGCGACGCGCGCGTGCCCAGACTGTCCGCGGTGATGGAGTCGTCCGCAGTGATGGAGCCGTCCGCCGTGTCGGCGACCGCCGCGGTGGTGCGCGGCGGCGCCGCCCCGTAGGCGGCCAGCGCCCGGCGGGCGGTGTCCGAAGCCAGCGCGCGCTGGCGGGCGGGCGGGGGCGGCAGGGCCGCAGCGGGGCGGGCCTCCGTGGCCGCCGGCGTTGCGGCCGATCGCGCGGCCTCGGGGACGAACGAACGAGCGGGCGGCAGCGCCATCGGCGCCGCCTCGGGCAGGGCCGACAGCGTGTCGGCCGCGCGCGTGTCCAGCGGCGCCTCGCCTCGCGTCGCCGCCAGGTAGCGGTCGGTGATCAGGTCGGCGATGCCCAGACCCCCGCGCCCACCGATCTTCTGCGCCATCTCCTCGTCCAGCAGCTGCCGGTAGGTCTCGATCTCGCCGCTGTTGTCGATCAGGTCGCTCATCGGCACCGTGCCGCGCATCGACTTCAGCAGGGTCTGCACGAACAGCCCCTCGAACTGCTTGGCCGCGTCGCGCAGCCGGGCTTCCCGGCGCTCGGGCGTGTCGCTCGCGTTCGTGAGGGGGCGGGGCCCCGCGGTCGCCGTGCCGACGTTCATCATCCCCCTACATCACGACCAGTTCGGCCTGCAACGCGCCCGCCTGCCGCAACGCCTGCAGGATGGCGATGATGTCCCGGGGGCTGGCCCCGGCCTCGTTCAGCACGCCGACCACGTCCTGGACCGTGCCGGTCGAGGGCACGTGCAGCACCGCGGCCTCCTTCTCCTGGACGTCGGCGGTCACGTTGGGCGTGACGACGGTCTCGCCGCTCTCGTTGAAGGAATTCGGCTGCGACACGTCGTAGGTGGTGCGGATGACGACCTTGAGGTTGCCGTGCGCGACCGCGGCCTCCCGCAGCTGCACCCCCTGCCCCACGATGATCGTGCCGGTGCGCTCGTTGATCACGACGCGGGCGGCCTGGTCGCTCTCGGCCGGCAGCTCGCCCATGCGCGCGATGAAGTCCACGGGCCGCTCCAGGAAGCTCTCCGGGACCATCACCTCGACCCGCTGCGCGTCGAGGGCGCGCGCCGCGCCCGCGCCGAACACGCCGTTGATGGCGTCGGCCACGCGCTGGCAGGTCGTGAAGTCCGGGTTGTGGAGCAACCAGGACATGGCGCCGGCCTCGATGAAGGCGCCCGGCAGCCGGCGCTCTAGCTTGGCGCCGCCGGCGATCAGGCCCACGGTCGCGTGGTTCTTGCGGACCGAGTTGTTCGCCCCGCCCGAGACGTTGAAGCCGCCGATCGAGACCGGTCCCTGGGCCACGGCGTAGACCAGGCCGTCGGCCCCCTTCAGCGGGCTCATGATCAGCATGCCGCCCTCGAGGCTCGAGCAGTCGCCCAGCGAGCTGACGGTGGCGTCGACGCGGCTGCCCGGCGCGGCGCCGGGATCCGCCTGGGCGGTGATCAGCACCGCCGCGACGTTCTTCAGCTTGACCATCGCCGGGTCGACCGTGACGTCCAGGCGCTCCAGCAGCGAGGTCAGCGAGTTCACGGTGAAGGCGGCGCTCTGGCCGTCGCCGGTGCCGGTCAGGCCCACGACCAGGCCGTAGCCCAGCAGCGGCTCGCGGTCGGTGCCCGCGACCGTCGCCAGGTCCTTGATGCGCGAGGCCGCCGCCGGCGTCGCCGACAGCAGGGCCGCCGCCAGCAGGGCGAGCCGGGTGGGGCTGGTGATGCGTCGCAGGTTCATCGACCCTCCTAGAAGAGCCAGTTGACGAGTTTGGTGATCACGCCCGGCTCGCTGCTCGCGTTGACCGGCCCGGTCCCGTTGTAGGCGATCCGGGCGTCGGCGATGTACGTCGAGTAGATCGTGTTGTCGGGCTGGATGTCGCGCGCGCGGCAGCTGCCGCTGATCTCGATGAGCTGGCGCTCGCCGTTGATGTCGACCATCCGCGTCCCCGCGAGCTGGTAGTCGCCGTTGTGCAGGACTTCCACGATGCGCACGGTGATCTCGGCCTGCAGGTTGCCGGTGCGCTGGGTCCGCCCGTCGCCGGTGAACTTGTTCTCGGTGTTCAGGCCCCAGTCGGTCAGCACGTCCAGGAAGCCCAGGCCCGGGCCGCCGCTGACCTCCGACTTGTTGTTGGCGTCGGTCTTGGCCGTGGCGTTGGCCGACGACTCCTCGACGATCAGGATCGTGACGATGTCGCCCACGCGGCACGCCTTGGCATTGCTGACCAGGGAACGCCCCGACTCGAGGTCGATCAGCGGTCCGGAGGCGCGCGACGTCGCCGCCGCCATCGCCCCGAGGGCCAGCGCCACGAAAAGGATGCGGAACCTCGTGCTCACCATCATGCCCCTCACCTGTTCCAGGCCACCCGGCCCGGCCCCTCGACGCGGGCCCGGACCAGCCGGCCGTCCAGTTCGTTGCGGACGGAGATCTGCTCCCCGCCGGCGCCGTCTTCGCGGGCGACCGCCATGGTCGTCACCGAGACGCCGCCCCTGTCCAACACCAGTTCCACCCGTTGCCCGGCGGTGATCAGCGGCGTGCGCCGCACCGCGGCCTGCCGCAGGACCGCGCCCGCCGCCACCGGCGCGACGCAGGTCATCCCGGCCGCCGCCGCGCGGCCGACGAGTTCGCCGCCGCGCAGCCCCGCCAGGTCGTACCATTCCCAGGCCACCCGGTCGCCGTCCGGGATCTGGCCCGGCTGCAGGTCGACCCGCGCGCGCGCGATCTCGCCGTGGAGGTGGCAGATCACCGTCGCGGTGAAGCGCGCCGCGCCGCGGCCGGCGTCGAGCCGCACCCGCACGAGGTTGCGCCCAGCCAGCAGCGGCCGCGGCTCGATCAGGGCCAGGCTCCACTCCCCGTCCAGCGCCGGCGACGGCAGGTCGCCCGCGATCTCCAGCGTCGTCGGCGGGCCGCCGGGCGCCGCCGGGGGCAGCCAGGAGGCCAGCGCCCCGCGCAGCGCGGACTCGATCCGCGCGGGTTCCAGACGCGTCGCCGCGAAGGTCACGACGCAATGCTCGGGCCCGCGGCAGACGACGCCGGTCGCCAGGCGTTCGGTCACCAGCCGGCGCAGCACGGCGCCGCGGTCCACCGTCAGCGTCCCGCCCGGCGCGACGTCCGCGGCCAGCACCAGGGCGGCCGCGTCGGCCGGCAGCTCGCCCGCTGCGACGTCGCCGAGCCGCACCACCGCGCCGTCGGTGCTCCAGGCCTCCCGCAGCTCGAGCACCCAGGCGCGCGCCGTCGGCGGCGCCGCCAGGGCGGCGAGCAGCAGCAGGATGGGTGCGCGGGCACGTCGCTTCACGTCGCTACCTCTTGAGCTGGTTGACCGTCTGCATCATGTCGTCGGCCACGGTGATCGTCTTGCTGTTGAGCTCGTAGGCGCGCTGCGCCGTGATCATCTTGACCAGTTCCTCGACCGTCTCGACGTTGCTCATCTCCAGGAACCCCGAGGCGATCTCGCCCAGGCCGTCCTGGCCGGCCTGGCTCACCAGCGGCTGGCCGCTGTTGGGCGACGGCAGCAGGACGTTGCCGCCGCGATTGGTCAGGCCCGCCGGGTTGGCGAACTTCGCCAGCTCGATCTGGGCCACGTCCTGGACCGTGGACGAGTCCCCGGCCAGCAGCACCGAGACCGTGCCGTCGCGCGCGATGCTGATGTCGGTGGCGTCCAGGGGGATCTGGATGGGCGGCTCGATCCGGTAGCCGGCCGCCGTGACCAGGTTGCGGTCCGCGTCGAGCTTGAAGGAGCCGTCGCGGGTGTAGCCGACCGTGCCGTCGGGCAGGCTCACCTTGAAGAAGCCGTCGCCCTCGATCATCATGTCGAGCGGGTTCTCGGTCTGGGTGATCAGCCCCTGCGAGTAGACGCGGTTGGTGCCGACCAGCTTGACGCCGTGGCCGACCTCCACGCGCGTGGGGCTGGAATCGCCGCTGCCGCGGCCGGTGGGCACGATCTGCTCGTAGAGCAGGTCCTGGAACTCGGCATGGCTCTTCTTGTAGCCGGCCGTGTTCACGTTGGCCAGGTTGTTGGAGATCGTGTCGATGTTCGTCTGCTGGGCCTTCATGCCCGACGCGGCGCTCGTCATCGCTCGCAGCATGGCTGCCTCCTCGGTTACGCGGTGCGGCTCAACTGGTTCACGGCCTTGTCCAGCGTGCGGTCGGACTCCTGCAGGACCTTGGCGTCCATCTCGAAGGCGCGCTGGGCGGCGATCATCGCCACCATGGTGTCGATGGGGTTGGCGTTGCTCTCCTCGAGCATGCCCTGCACCAGGCGCACCTTGTCGGCGGCCAGCGGTTTCGCGGTCACGCCTGCGGGCGCCGCGAGCAGCGAGCCGCCCACGTGGTGCAGGCGGCCGGGATCCTCGAAGGCGACCACCGACAGGCGGCCGACCTCCACCCCACCCACGCGCACGCCGCCGTCGGCGCCCACGGAGAGCTCGCCTTCGGGGATCTCGAGCGGGCCGCCCTCGCCCTGCACGAGCGCGCCGTCCGGCGTGGAGAGGCGCCGCTGCGCGTCGAGCGCGAAGGCGCCGTTGCGCGTGAAGTACTCCTGCCCGTCGCGGACGACGCGGAACAGGCCCTCGTCCTGGAAGGCGAGGTCGGTGGGGCGCCCCGTCTCGCGCAGGGTGCCCTGGGACATGTCCACCGGCGCACGCACGTCCAGGACCAGGTCCCGGACCGAGCGGCCGCGCCCCGGAGCCGCGGCCGCCGTCGCGGCGGCATCCGGCATCGCGGCGTCCGTCGTCGCAGCCCCGCCGTCCGACTCCTGGCGCATCTGCTCCACGATCTGCGTCAGCACCTGCTTGAAGCCGGTGGCGTTCACGTTGGCCAGGTTGTTCGCCAGCACGTTCGTGCGCGTCAGCTGGATGTTCATGGCGGTCTCGGCCGACCGCAGTCCTTTCAGCACGGCTCCTCCTGCGGGCCCGGGGACACGTTGCCTCGGGGAACGACCGCAAGGGCCGTGCCACCGTCAACCGGCGGCGGCGGCGGTGGGATGACGGTTCAGAATGGGATCGATGGCCGAGGGCTGGTCGAGGGATGGTCAGGGGCGGTCAGAAGCCGTCCGGCGAAGAACGGCGCGATCCCCATCGGGGACCGCGCCGGGCGGGTCGGTCGGCGGAACGGTCGGCTGAACGGTCGGCGGAACGGTCAGCCGACGGCCAGCAGCATGTTGATGTGCTGCTGGAGGTGGTGCAGGCCGGGTTCGTCGATCTGGGTGAAGAAGACGGCGACCTCGTAGGGAGCGGCGTCCGAGCCCACGGATTCCGGCAGCACGCGCACGACGATGCCCTCGCAGTGGGCGATGCCGGTCGCCTCGGGGCGCTGCGGATCCACGGGCAGGTCCAGGACCATGTTGAGCTTGGTCATGGGCTCGATGTAGTGGTCGGAGCGGAAGTAGACTCCCGAAGAGCTGATGTTCAGCGTCTCCATGCGCGCCGGCACGTGGCTGCCGTCGCCGCGCGGGATGCTGACCTCGAGGTTGAGCTTCGCGTCAACCCGCTGGCCCTTGCGACGATTCTGCTGCGCGTCTGACATGAGGGCTCTCCTTCGTTCCGGCTCCCCTGGGGAGGCCGTCCCCGGCCTGCGCCCGTCAAGGCGCTCCGTGCCGGTCCCATTGCCAGCTCCGGACTATTGCCAGTTCCGTACCAGAGCGAAGCCAAGCGAAACCGGCACTCCGAAAAGTGCCGGCCGCTGGCTACTTCTTCTTGTGCCGGTTCTTGCGCAGGCGCTTCTTGCGCTTGTGCGTCGCAATCTTCTTGCGCTTGCGCTTCCGTCCGTTCGGCATGCTCCCGCCTTTCCGCTACGAATGACAGCCGACGCTGCCCATGACAACAGGGTCGGACCGCCGCCGTGGCGGACCTGACCGATCCGATGTCCCGAACCCGAGGGGCTGGGAATATAGCAGGGATCCCGCTGACAATCAAATGCCCGCGCCAAGATTATTCGTCCCCGGTCCCGCCGTTCAGACGTGATTTCAACTCGTTGGACGCCTTGAAATAGGGAACCTGCTTCGGCGGCACGGCCACCGCATCGCCGGTGCGGGGGTTGCGCGCCTGCCGGGGACGCCGGCTCTTGACCTTGAAACTGCCGAACCCCCGCAATTCCACCTTGTCGCCGCGCGTCAGGGCGCCGCCGATGTTCTCGAGGATCAGGTTGACCACGATCCCCGTGTCCTTCTTGCTGACTCCGGTCCTCTGGGCGATCAGTTCCACCAGTTCGGCCTTGGTCATCGTCACTCCCCTCGCACTCGCGGCACCCCTGCGCCAACAACTTGAGAATCAAGCCGTTAAGCAATAGCATGGGGCGGCGGCGGGTGCCAAGGGATTTTCACCGGGTTCCGGGAGATTATGAGCGGGTGCCGGTGCGGGAGACCGGCGGGAGGGCATACGTGTGTCCCGCACTTGCCGCGTGCCACTCGGACCCATGATCTACAACAACGGAGAGCGTAGTGGGTCGAGAAGCGATCGCCTGCAGCGCAGGACACTCGTGCCCGCCCACCATCAAGTTGGATGCCCGGGGATTGCCGATGATTTCCTGTTGTATGTAACTTATTATTATACAATTATCTATTGTGACTATATCACGCATCACCTGAAGACAAGAGGCCGGATCGGGGCGTGCATTTCGACCGGAATCCACGCCTCGTCGGGGCAAGATGCACCACGGCCCTCCCCTACGCGGCACCGCCGGACAGGGCGCGGAACAGGGCCTCGTGTTCCGGCGTGAAGAGGCAACCCCGGCGTTGCATGACGATGGTCGCCACCTCGATCGCCCGCTCGACCTCGAACAGGCGTCGTCCGCGGCCGTCGCCCCAGGTGAAGTTCCCGAGACAGGAGCGCGGGAAGCCGGCGCCGAAGACGTTGCTGGCGAAGCCGACCGTGGTGGCCGTGTTGAAGGTCGTCCCGATCGCGCTCTTGGCATGCTCGGCCACCATGAGGCCCACGAACCGCGAACCGGTGGCGACGGGGCCCAGACCGTAGTTCACCTGGATCTCCCCGTAGTTGTTCTTCAGGTCGCTGCAGGTCGTGTCGGCGCCCAGGTTCACCCAGCCGGCGACGATCGCGTGGCCGAGGAAACCGGCGTGCTGCTTGTTCGACAGGTCCAGCATCTGGGATTCGGCGATCTCGCCGGCCACCCGGCAGGCGGCGCCGACGGCCGTCTCCCCGTACAGCGCGGCACCGGCCTTGACGCGCGCGCCGGCTCCCAGGTAGAGGGGACCCTCGAGGTAGCAGTGCGGCAGGACCGTGACGCCGCGGTCCAGGACCACGGGCCCGTGCCGGGCGTCGATCACCACGGACGGAGCCACCTCGACCTCGTCGGCGGCCCAAATCCTTTCCGCGGCGACCAGGTGCACGCCCGGCGCGCCGGCGTACGGCCGGAAGCTGGAATCCTGTCGCCAGGCCGGCGTCGTCGACGGGTCGGGCGCGATGCCGAACGGCAGGCGGCGGAAGCCGTGGCCGGCCGCGACGGCGGCGGCCGTGTCGTCGGCCAAGGCTTGGCCGATCGCGGGCACGAGATCCCAGAGGTGCCGCCAGGCCGCGACCCCGCCGCCGACGGCAGCCAGGGCCGGCTCCCAGGGCTCCGCCTCACGGTTCGCCTCGATCCAGGCGCCCCGCGCGGCTTGCGCGCTCTCCCAGACCCGCCAGTCCTCCAGCAGCCGGCGCCCCGCGGCAGGGTCGACGGCGGCCGCCAACAAACCGTCCTCGTCGCGCAGGGCGAAGGGGGCCGGTCGCTCGAGCAGCGTGCGCAGCTGCGCCCAATCCGGCCCCAGTCGGGCGTTCAGGAACAGGACCGCCTCGGCAGCGGCCGCGGCCTCGTCCGCCGCCGCCGGGCCGCACACGGCCCCGTCGGGCACGGCGAGCGCCTGGAGCCCACCCAGCAGGCTCCTCGGCAGCAGGGCGACCCGGTCCTCCCTTCGACCCTCGGAGACGAGGGAGAGCACCCGCTCGCGCAGGTTGAACAGACCGCAGGGGATCTCGTACACGGGCACGCTCCAGCCGACCGGCCGGAATGCTTGCAGGGTGTGGTCCTCGAACAGGACGATCAGGCGCATCGCGGACTCCATTTCGCGGTTGGCGCGCTACTCCATGGTCACGGCCAGGATCCAGGTCCCGTCGCCGGCGGGAAGTTCCACCCTGGGCGAGGACTCCCCGTCGCAACGCAGCACCGCGGCGATCGGCGCTTCGGTCGAGTCGCCGGCCCGCCGCCAGACGACGTTCAGGCATCGATCTTGCGGTGACGTGAGCCGGATGGCCGGCACGGGCCCGACCGCTTCGTCGCGGACGGAGACCGACGGCAGGACCTCCACCCGGGCGGCGAAAGGGAATTCGCCGGCCACGGCCGTGGTCGTGGCGGACAACAGGAAGCACGGCAACAAGATCGGCCAGCGGTTCACGGACGGGGCTCCCGGCGCGAGGGGGGCGGTTCCGGCGCGCGGCCCGACGCCGCGACCCTGCGAGTCTGGCCCAAGCCGCGGTGAATTGCACCCGAAAAATCTGTCAAGCGGCGTCCGGCACGGCCGAAGACCATCAGCGCAAGGCATCCGGAGCACGGCAGCAACCGACGTCGCGACAGTTTTCCGGGTACGGAGACCACACGTTTCAAGGAGAAGAACCATGCGGAAACTGACCTTCCTGTCCCTGGCGGCGCTGGTCGTCGCGTTCCCCATCAGTCAGGCCCTCGCCCTGGATTCGCCCCAGGACGCGAAGGTCGACGTGTTCATCGCGCTGTCGGTCGCCGAGACCGTCGAGATGGACTTCGGCGCCGTGATCGACGCCGACGGCACGATCACCCTGGACACCAACGATGTGATCGCCGCCGACCCGGCGCTCATCCACCAGGGCGGCACCGTGGCCAGCGGCGTCTACACGATCACCGGCCAGCCCAGCCAGGCCGTCGACGTGGCGATCACCCCGGCCAACGCGAACGGTCTGCTGCTGGCGAACTTCACGACCGACGTCGGCGGCGGCACCTTCCCGCTGGCGGGCGTCATGATCGACGGCGTGGGCAACCTGGCCATGGCCCTCGGCGCCGACCTGACCGTCCAGAGCGGCGTGGCCGCCCCGGGCGCCAACCAGTCGCTGAACTTCACGGTCACGGTCACCTACAACTGACCGTCCCCGACCGACCGGCAAGGGGAGGCCCACGGGCCTCCCCTTTCGCATGCCCGTCGGATGGCACGCCCCTTGCCCCTTGTCCATCGTCCCTTGAGGTCCGGTTCGAGGATTCCCGGAAACGACGAGGAGCGATCCGACGTGCATGGGTGGGTGTCGCAAACGCTCGGTCGCGAGGCCGGCCGCAGGATCCTGCTGCCGGCCCTGGCCGCGCTGGCGCTCGCCTCGCCGGCGGGCAGCGCCGATCTGGACATCATCGAGACCGTGCAGATGGATTTCGGCGCGGTCCTGGACCAGAACGGTTCCCTGACGCTCGGTATCAACGACAACCTCGTCGCGGATCCTGCAGGTATCCACGCCGGTGGCGTGCTGTCGAGCGGCAGGTTCCTGATCACCGGAGACCCGTTCGCCGCCTTCGGCCTCGACATCGTCGGTTCGGAGCTCGACGGGCTGGGGATCGCCGACTTCAACACCAGTGCCGGCCAGCCGCCGGTCCTGAACGCCGTCCTGAACGGCCTCGGGCAGCTCACCGTCCGCTTCGGCGCCGTCCTGACGGTCCAAGCCGCGCGGGCCGAACCCGGCCTCGACCACTTCCTCGCGTACACGATCTCCGTCAACTACAACTGAACGCGCCCGTTCCGCAGACGGCGCCGACGTGGCACACCCATTGCGTTGTGGCCGCCGGGAGGGCCGCGTCCGGTCCCCGGACTGAAGCCGCTGCCCCTGGAATTGACTGCCGGGAGGATGAATTATGGTTTGGTCGCGATGGCGTCGTGCCGCGGTGGCGGCGTCCTGGATGTGTTTCGTCCTGGGTGGAACCGTTCTGGACAGCGCCGCCGGCAGCCTGTCGATCGCGCCGACGCGCCTGGTCTTCGACGGGCACGCCCGCGTGGCGACCGTCTACCTCAGCAACAAGGGCGACCAGCCGGCGACCTACCGCATCCTGCTCAAGGACAAGCGGATGCTGGAGTCGGGACAGATCGTCGACGCCGAGTCGCCGCTGCCCGGCGAGCGCCCAGCCTCCGACCTGATCCGCTACTCCCCCCGCGAGGTCGTCGTGCCGCCGCACGGCAGCCAGACCGTCCGGGTCATGCTGCGCAACCCGTCCGAAGGCCAGCTGGCGAGCGGCGAGGCGCGCACCCATCTGGTTTTCCAGTCGGTCCCCGCGGTGCCCACGGCCGAGGTGCTGGCCGCCCGGCAGGACCGCATCGTCGCCCAGGCGATCATCGAAACGAGCATCCCGGTGATCATCCGCCGCGACAATCCCGCGGCCGCGATCTCCCTCGGCGCCGCGCAGCTCGACAGCCTGCCTGACCGCGACGGCAACCCAGTGCTCCAGGTCGTCCTGGAGCGCACGGGCGAGCGCTCGGTCTACGGCGACCTGTCGGTCGACCTGGAGGTCGGCGGGAGCAGGACCCGCGTGGGCCTGATGGTGGGCCTGGCTGTCTACACGCCCACGCCCCGACGCGTGATCCGCCTGCCGCTGACGCTGGATCGGGATCAGCTGCCACGGAGCGGGCGACTGGTCGTGCGCTTCGCCGAGACGGAAGTAGGGCACGGCGACCTCGTGGCCGACACCTACCTCGAATTCGCCACGGGCGACCGCGAGGGGGGCGAGACAGCGCGATGAACCCGCGGGTCCTCCGACGCCAGGCCTCGGTCCGCGCCCTCTGCGGCGCGGTCCTGCTGTGCCTGTCGGCGGCGCCCGTCGCGGCCTTGGACGAGGCCCTGCTCGCGATCCTGGAGATCCGGCTCGACGGCGCCGTGCTGTCCGCCGGGATGCCCGCCTACCTGGACGATGCCGGCGGCGTGCTGCTGCCGCTGGGCGCGCTCGGCGACCTGCTCGAATTCGCGATCGACGTGGAGCCGGCTCGCGGCCGCGCCACGGGCTGGCTCATCGAGGAATCGCGGACCTTCGGTCTGGACCTCGCCACGGGCGAGGTCTTCAGCGACGGCCAGCCCCGCACGCTGGCCGCGGGCGAGGCCGTGCGCGGCGACGACGACATCTACGTCGCGCCGGCGCGCTTGTCGGAATGGCTGCCCTGCGACATCGAGGTGCGCACCGCGCAGCTCGTGGCGCTGATCACCTCGCGCGAGACGCTGCCGGTCCAGAAGCGCCGCCTGCGCGAGGAGGCCCGCAACCTGCGGCTCGTGAGCCAGGTCGCCGCCCGCGCCGTGCACCCGATCCAGAAGGCCGAGTACCAGCTGTTCACCTGGCCGCTGATGGACGCGAACGTCGAGTACCGCGGCCGCAGCGGCGACATGACGCCGGTGTTCTCCCTGCAGAGCTCCGGCGACCTGGCCCGCCTGGAGACCAGCTTCCTGGTCGCCCACGTCGATCGCGAGCGCTTCCTGGGCGTGGCCCGCGCGCGCGCCGGCCGCAGCGACCTCGACGGGGAACTGCTGGGCCCCCTGCGCGCCACGGAGTTCCAGTTCGGCGACCTCTACGTCCCGAGCACGCCCCTCGTGCTGCGCGGCAAGCTGGGCCGCGGGATGTCGGTCGGCAACCTCCCGCTGCACCGCTCCGAGGCCTTCGACGCCACGAACGTGCCCGGCGAGGCGCCGGTCGGCTGGGAGGTCGAGCTCTACGTCGACGGCGTGCTGTGGGACTTCATGGTCGTGGACGAGGGCGGCCGCTACCTGTTCGAAAACGTCCCGGTGAACTTCGGCCGCACGCTGCTGCGGACGGTCGCTTACGGGCCGCAGGGCCAGACCCGCGAACAGGTGCGCGCCGTCACGGTCGGCGAGCGGATGATCGCCCCGGGCGAGGTGCGCTACCAGCTGTTCGGCGTCCAGGACGACCGCTTCCTGATCACGGGCGAGGACCAGCTCGCCGACTCCCCCGGCCGCAGCCGCTGGACCAGCCACGCGCAGGCGGGCGTCGGCGTGACCCGCAGACTCAGCCTGACCGGATCCTGGACGCGCTCGCCGCTGGCGGACGCCGACCACGATTACCGCAGCCTGATCGCCGATGCGGTCGTGCGCGGCGCCGCGGTGCGGGGGCTGCTGGCCCGCGACGACGCGGGCGGCACCGCGCGCAGCCTGGCGGTCCAGGGCGGCCTGTTCGGCCGCACGCTGCAGGTCGAGCACGCGACCTTCCACGACTTCACGAGCGACGCCAACACGCCGCAGCGGCGCCGCACCCGCGACACCACGGTGCGCCTGGGCGGCGGCCTGCACCTG
>Ga0172375_10000778_pt1 | contig 51708 bp, 48 predicted proteins | sample LakKiv1m_FD_114537 | JGI IMG/M metagenome (GOLD analysis project Ga0172375, IMG submission 114537) | Freshwater microbial communities from Kabuno Bay, South-Kivu, Congo - kab_092012_11.1m | ecosystem: Environmental > Aquatic > Freshwater > Lake | place: Democratic Republic of the Congo... | reverse complement strand
TTTTATGGGTATCAATGTAAAGAAAGATGTTATAGATCAGATAATATCCGAAGCAGATTTTGGCGTGGATAAGGAAGATATCTATAGCCATAAAAGGCAGGTTACGCCGGGAGATCATAAGCGTAAGCTAAAACCCGAAACCATAGCCGCACTTAACATAAGATTCGGCAGCATTCTGGATGCTTTAGGCTATTCTAAGGAGTGATATGAAAGAGCTCGTGCTTGAGAAAATACTGCGATATAATTCGTATACGATAACCGACGGCGATCTTTCCGTATTCTACAGAATTGCAGATGGTACGCTGTCTCCGCTAGAGGGGCCGATGGGCGAGGCAGACTTTAATAATGTATTGGATAACGAGGTAATTGAGCGTAATAAAGTAAAACTCGCCTGGACTATACCGATAGTATTCCCTGCATTTAAAAATAAGGCAAAGGAATTTGCAGTTGGAGATACTGTTTTCGTAAAGAATGAGCGTGGAGTAATAGCCGGGTTATTGGAAATATCCGATATATACCAATTTGATAAAGAAAAATATAATAAGCTTGTTTACGGCACGCAAAGACTGGATCATCCCGGACCGCGGATTGTAAATAACGATCCCCGGGATTATATTTTGGGCGGTAAGATTACGGCTTTTGCGGCTTCTAAGCCTAACGTATATGCAAAATATCTTCTTACGCCTCAGGAATGCCGGGACCTGTTTAAGAAGCGTAAATGGCAAAGGATAATTGCTTTTCAGACCAGAAACGCGCTTCATCGCGCCCACGAATATGCCATGGTGCATTCAATTGAAAAGTTGGTAAAGGAAGGATTTTCTGCGGGGATAGTTTTAAATCCGCTGATAGGTCAGACTAAGAACGATGATGTTCCGGCCGAGATAAGAATGAAGACTTATGAGGCGCTCATAGACCATAAACTTATCGGCTGCGGTGATAAGGATGAAGAGCTTTGGAGGGATAAGGGTTACGATATTACAGACCAACTTCTGCTTATAGCTCTTGATATGAAGATGTTCTATGCCGGGCCGAAAGAAGCTGTTATGCACGCTATATACAGGCAGAATTGCGGATTTACGGATATTATTATCGGCAGAAGGCATGCAGATGCGCCTTTTGATGATGGAACTCAAGCTTGGGGGGATTTTGACGCACAGGAAATATTCGATAATCTAAAAGTGAAGTTATCCATAAATCCGCTTAAGGTTGGGACCGCAGCTTATTTTGAAGAATTGGGCAGGGTGGGGTTTGTTGACGAGTTTAGCGTTAAGAATTTTAAGCAGATTTCTTTATCGGGTAAGGAATTGCGGGAGAAGATCCGCAATAACGAGCCCATTGATGAACGAGTGATGCGTAGGCCCGTAGCAGATATTCTTAAGGAGGCATATGGGCTTAATATCGCAGAGATGAGGACCGATATTAAGAGTAAGAATATAACCTGGCAATATCCCGGTACCAAGAAAAAAGATCGGTGGTTAAAGAATAAGCATAAAAGTGCGGTTATCTGGCTTACGGGGCTTCCTTCTTCGGGAAAAACTACTATCGCCTTTGGCTTGGAGGAACGCCTGTTTAAAAATGGATGTAATGTATTTGTGCTTGACGGAGATAATATCAGACACGGCTTGAATAAAAATCTGGGATTTTCTCCCGAAGACAGGCAGGAAAACATCAGGCGTATCGGAGAAGTAGCAAAGTTATTTGTTGAAGCAGGGTTTTTGGTAATAGCCTCTTTTGTTTCTCCATATAAAGACGATAGAAACAATGTGCGCTCCTTATTCCCTAATGGCGAGTTTATGGAAGTTTTTGTCAAAGCCAGTCTGGCTGCCTGTGAGCAAAGAGATGCAAAAGGGCTTTACAGGAAAGCGCGTGCGGGCGCAATAAAGGACTTTACCGGAATATCAGCACCTTATGAAGAGCCGGTTAATCCTGAATTAATTATTGATACCGAACATCAGGCTAAAGAGGAGAGCGTACAAGAAATTATAAAATACTTAACCGCACATAACTATATTTCAATAAGCTAAAAGAATGTTTATTCCGGTCAGTATTATCATACCAGTTTGTCCCGCCCATAATAGAGATAGTATTTTAGGCGCTTGCCTGGATTCAATTATACAAGATACTTATCCTAAGGACAAAATTGAATTGGTTATTATAGGCGACGGATGTTCTATAAAAGAAGATTTTTTACGTTCAGGAGTTAAGACCATTGCCTATAATTTTAAGAACAAAGTAGGCACCGGGATAACTAGAAACAAAGGTGCGGAGCTTGCAAGAGCAGAGTTTTTGGTTTTTGTTGATGCTGATTGTATGGTTAAAGAGGGCTGGCTTGATAATCTGGTTTCTGGCTTCGGAAGCGAAGATGTAGCCGGTTGCGCAGGCAAAATAATAGAAATAAGCGGTAATAGCGGGGATATCAAAAATAGGATTTATGGTCAGGAGTACCTTAGGCTTTGGCATATTTTCTATTTACCATTTGCCGGTTTAGGGAATATCGTTTTAAAAAGAAAAATTCTGGAAGAAATCGGTTATTTAGACGAGAATATTACCGCAAGGCAGTACTATTTAGATGATATAGATCTTTCATGGCGCATATACCTTAGAGGCTATCGGATAGAATATGCTGAGGGTGCGGCTGTTTTTCATAAAGGCGTTATAAATATGAGAAATTTATTTTTATACGGCATGGGGACAAGAATGCTTGTAAATAAATATAGAAAGTTAAATATTTGTCCCCTTTACTTTGGATTTTTAACAAAAATAAAGGGTTTTCCGCAGCTTATACGAAATTTAGTGATCGCCCTTGGATATCTCTGTGCTTTCATTAAAGAAAAGATATTTTTCTCAAGAAGGCATGGATGTGTGGAGCTCACGGGAGAATTTCTCCAACCTGTAAATTTAATTAAGCCGCTTAAGGTGTCGTTTAATTCCAGAAGCCTGGTTAAGCCAAATTATATGATATGGTGGAGGGCAGAAAGTGGCGTTAGAATAGTGGATCTTAAAGAAAGAAAGAACTATCATTTAGAAGATATGTCCGGAAGAATATGGCAGCTACTTATGGATAACAAGTCTAGGGAGGTTATTGTTGATGAATTGACGGCTGGATACGACACTAGCCAGAATCAGATAGCCGGTGACCTAGAAGAGTTTATGGCCGATTTATGTCAAGATGGCATTTTGATTGATCAGAGGGGATAAGTGGTATTATGGCCCTAGACATTATTATTGTAACTTACAATGCAAAGGATAAGCTTAGGCGTTGCCTGGATTCTATAAAAAGATATACCCAGGGGATTAAATATAAAATTACCGTTGTTGACAATAAGAGTAACGATGGCACGGTTGAATTCTTAAGAAAGTATTGTAATGATAAGGTAGATGTAGTTTTGAATAAGCATAATCTTGGTTTTTCCGGAGGCGCAAATATCGGCCTTAAGAATACAAAAGGAAAATTCATTGTTTTGATTGATGATGATGCCGAGGTTACAAGAGGGTGGGCGAAATTAGTTTATTTAATAAAAGGAAGGCCAAAAGTTGGCATAGTCGGCTGTAAGATTAGCTATCCCAATACAAGGATATTTGCAGCTGATTACCGGATACGGCAAGGATTTTTGGCAGGCAAGGATGAGGTTGACAAAGGGCAGAGGGATTATATAAAAGAATGTGATGCAATTGTAGGTACTTTTTGGGTAATGAGGCGAGAGCTTCTTGGGAAAGTTGGTTATTTTGATGAACGATTTTATCCGTCTCAACATGAAGACATAGATTATTGTATAAGGACCAGATTAGCAGGGTTTAAGATAATATATAACGGAAAGATCAAGATTATACACCACCATCTTTTTAGGGACGGCGGGAATAATATGGTAAATTTAAATAAATTCTATAAGAAATGGAATAAAGATATGGTATTAAAATTTCCGCTTAAAGACAGTGATTCTTTAGATAAGCATATAGCACAAGGCGTAAAGTATTTTAGACGCAATAATTTCTCTAAGGCGCTGTCCGAATTCAAACAGGCTGAGTTATCCCACGGTTATTCTTCGGAATTCTTCTATAAAGGGTTGGCGTTAAAAGGCATGGGAATGTTTGATGAAGCGGAGAAAGAATTTAAGAGAGTTATTTCCATGAGTCCGCGTTTTCCGCCCGCATACAGTAATCTTGTCTTAATATATAGGAAGACCGGGAGAATCAAAGAATCAAGAGACATGCTTAGTCGTTTGGTGAAGTTTATTGAATAGCGCAAAAGCAGGTTGCCTTACTTACCGCAGTTTATTGTCCTCCGAACATATATTTTTGTTTTATTCTGATAACTTCTTTACAAGCAAGTTGAGGGTTAGAATAACAATTTCCGGACATATTCAAATAATACAGGCCGAGAGTTTTATTTATCCGCATTATTTTATGTTTCTCTGCTATCCTTAGCCAGAATTCGTAATCACCGGCTATTTTATAACTTTCATCAAAATAACCTAAGTTTTGGTGTAAATTTCGTCTCCACATTGGATGCGGGCCCAGGAAGCAATATCTAAGGAGTTCTTGATGGGAATACTTCGGCCAATTAAAACGCCAACCACCGCTTGTGTTATTGGCAAAGGTTTCGTTAGCTTTCTTGGTGACATAGCTATCCGCGTATACTACGGCGGTATCGGGATTTTTGTCTAGTGCTATTGACATGACATCCAGGGCGTTTTTTGCCAGGCGATCATCGCAATTCAAATTCGTTATGTATTTAGCCCTAGATTGTTCTATTCCCAGATTCCAAGCGTGAAATATCCCGGGTTTTTTCTCAAAGATATATTTTATTTTTGGGAATATTTTCTGGTATTCAGCCACAATTTTCCTATCGTTATTGCCGGCTCCTCCGTCAATTACTATAATTTCTAAATGCTTTATGATTGTCTGTCCTAGCAGGCTTTCTAGGCATCCCCTGGTAAACTTTTGGCTGTTTTTTATTGCAACTAATACCGTTACTTTTAGCATATATTTTCTCCGCTTAACCTAGCTGGATAGTATCAAAGAAATGATTTAATGTCAATAAAAGAGCCTTGAAAATAGTTGATTTGGCGGTATTTTATGTTAAAATAATGTCAAAGGCAATTAATATGTATTCAATTGATGAAAATAAAGTATTATGGAAAGAAGTAGAAGGCGAAATAGTTGTTTTTGATATCGATACGAGCTATTATTATACTTTTGATAATCTAAGTACCATCGTTTGGAAGATGATTCTGCATCATGATGATACGGGGAAAATAATTGAGAAGATAATTAATGAATATGATGTGGATAGAGCCACTGCCAAGAAAGATATAACGGATCTTTTAAGTGGCCTGGAAAAATATAAGTTAATACGTCTTGAATAGGAGAATGCGATTCTATGGATCAGAAAAAGAAACAGAGAGTCAAGAAACCGTATAAGAAACCTTGTGTTAAAAGGCATAATCAGCTTCAGAAAATCGGCCTAGGGTATTAAATTCTAATATTTGTGTAGTAACCGATTTATGCCTGATCTCAGCCCATATTTAAGGGGGTTCGTGTAATAGATTTTGCCTGCCACGTAATACATCTTAACTATAAAATTATTGTAAGCTTCTATGTTATCTGAAGATAGCGCAAGGGATATAGCCTCTCAACTAAAAGAAGAGCATGTTTCTGCTATTGGCCTTGAAGAATTTAGGTATCAGGGTAAAAGCATGCATCCGTTTTTAAAGGATGGCGATTTAATGGTGGTAAAGCATGTTAAGGTCTCCGCATTGTGTAGTGGCGATTTGATAATTTACCAGTATGCGAATAAATCTATTGCCCATAGGTTTCTTTATTGCAAGCCGGCAATTGACGGCAGCCTAGACTTAATAGCAAAAGGAGATAATTCCTGCGAAAGGGATCGTTCTTTTAAAAGTGATTTGCTTCTGGGAAAAATAGTCCAGATAAACAAAGACGGTAGGGTGATATACTTAGAGAGAGTAAACTGGCGCATAATGTCACACTTTATTGGCATATTATCTTTAACGGAAGCAGTGATATTCAGAAATATGCATATCCTTAAGGTCAGGTTGTTTAATAAGCTTAGAATTAGCCCTATTATTGCCAGTGATGTCGCCAGGTTCATCAGGGCACCAAAGGAATTGTTGCTGAGAGCTTTGTTGTTAATGTCTACGATCGGGAATAAATGAATATCTGCGTGGCATTGCCCCTGTTGTCCCTCCTCTTTATTTTCTTAATATTTTATAATCAAGAAAGGCTTAAAAATAGTGATTCGCCTATAAGGTTATCTTTTCTTTCTGCGGCTATTGTTTTTGGGGTTTTGTCGATCGGAGTAGCCGAGGTTCTCAGCATTTTTAAATTATTTACGTTCGGCTGGCTTCTGGGTACGTGGTTGTTTGTTCTTGCCGTATTAGGGATTATTTATAAACGTTATCCTAAAGAAAATGTTAAAGTCTTCCGTTTTTCAGGCAGAATTCCGCCATTCCCTGTCTTTTTATTGTCCTGCGTAGTTTTTATAATTCTTGTAGTCGGGCTGATTGCTTTTATCGCACCGCCTAATACATGCGATTCCATGACTTATCATATGGGTAGGGTGGCGCATTGGGCGCAGAATGGCAGTATCGGCCTGTATCCGACACATATAACCAGACAGCTGATTTATCCTCCCTGTGCAGAAATTATTATTACGCATTTTCAAATTTTAAGCGGCGGTGATCGTTTTGCTAACTTTATCCAGTGGTTTAGTATGATAGGTTGCATTATAGGGGTTTCGCTTGTAGCGAAACTGCTTGGGGCAGATTTACGGGGGCAGATTATTGCCAGCGTTGTATGCGCTACTATCCCGATGGGAATTCTTCAGGGATCAAGCACTCAGAACGATTATGTGGCTGCTTTTTGGCTAGTTTGTTTAGTTTCTTATATTATTCTTGCGGTACAAAGAGGGATTAAGCCGCTAATACTATTTAATATCGGCTCAAGCTTGGGATTGTTGTTTCTGACAAAGGGGACAGCATTCGTTTATGCTTTGCCGTTATTAGTATGGTTTATGTTTGCACAAATAAAAAGGCACGGCATTAAGGCTTGGAAAGGTCTAGTTTTTGCGGCGTGCATCGCGCTCATTATAAATACAGGTTATTATACTCGTAACTTAACCTTGGGCAGGTCTTATTTTGATTCTGGGTTGCGTAGCGTTTTTAACGAGAAGATCGGTATAGATGTTCTGGCGTCTAATATGCTGCGTGATGTAAGCTTAAATTTTGGCACACCCTATAAAAGAATAAACTCAAGAATAGAAAAAAGCATTGAGCAAATGCATAAGTTTCTTAATATTGATATAAATGATTCGCGTACGACATTTCCATATTATGGAGTGCCTAAATTTTCGGTACCGCAACTTGTAATGCATGAAGACGATGCTGGTAATCCTACCCATCTTGTCCTTATAGTCCTTTCTTCGATAGTTTTCTTATTATCCAGAAAGTTTAAATATCGGCGCGATCTTTTAAGATACTTCGTTATACTCATAACAATTTTCCTAATGCTATGTTTATTTATTAAGTGGCAGCGATGGCTTAGCCGTTTTTATCTTCCGCTTTTTGTACTCTGGTCGCCTTTTATCGCAATAATATTATCCGGTATTAAGATCCGCAAGGTAGTGAATCTTGTTCTGGTAGTATTAGTATTAACAGCCGTTCCGTATTTATTCTATAATAGAACACGAGCTATACTTGGGGAGAGAAGCATTTTTACAAAAAGTAGAGCCGAATTATATTTTATGAATAGGCCGGATTTATATGTTCCATATTTGGCTTTAAGCGATTTCTTGAAATCTCAGGCTTGCCGGGATATTGGCATTATATTAGGCGGAGACGACTTTGAATATCCGCTTTGGGCGCTCTTGCAAGAAAATAAAAGCGGACATTTTATAATTAAACATGTATATATAAGAAATGGTTTGCATAATAAACAATATGTTTTGAAAGATTCCGATAATTCTAGCCCTTGTGCAATTGTTTATTTGGGTTTAGGGGAATATTCAAAGAAAGTGCTGGGTCTTGTTGCAGGAGATAGTCGATACCAGAAGATTTGGTCGCAGCATTCAATAAGCGTATATGCTTTTCGATAAGCAGTAATTAAGAGGTGTTGTATGTTTTGGCACAATACACAATCCGAACAACGCAAGAAGTTATTGAGGGTATTGAGTTTTGCAAAGCCGCTGATAAAAAGATCGCATGGTTCTTATATAGTTGATGCCGAGGGCAAGGAGTATCTTGACTTTGCTTCTGGGCAAGTTGCTTCTCTGCTAGGGCATAGCCACCCGGAGCTTATTAAGGCGATTAATGAGCAATCAAAGAAGGCGATTAACCTTGGTTCTGTGTTTGTTTCGGATATCCTGTTGGAGGCACTAGATTTGCTTTCTAGTTTCGCGCCAAACTATTTAAACAGGTATATTTTTTTAAGCACAGGGACTGAGGCTAATGAATTTGCTCTTAGGTTAGGCAAGGCTTATAACCAAAAAACGTGCGTTGTAGGATTTGATCGGGGATATTATGGTTCTTCTTTTTATACTAGTCAACTTACGGTTTTGGGTAACATGGCCGGGGTATTTCCGAAAGCGGAAGGAGTATTGACCATAAAAGCGCCTTATTGTTTTAAGTGTCCACTAAAGAAAGACTATCCCGGTTGCATGCTTGCTTGTTTAGATGAAGCAGCGAATGCGCTTAAGGTTGAGAAAGGCGATATTTCCGTTTTTATTGTAGAACCTGTGCTTTCAGTAGGGGGTATTATTGTGCCACCGCCGGATTATTTTAAGAAGCTTTCCGAGATAGCTGTTGCGCACGGAGCCTTGATTGTAGCTGATGAAGCCCAGACTGGCATGGGTAGAACAGGAAAATGGTTTGCTTTTCAGCACTGGGAAGGATTTATTCCGGATATTGTTATTTTGGCGAAGGGGGCTGGAGGGGGGTATCCTGTTTCCATAGTTATGACGAATGAGAAAATTGAGGGCGAAGCAGTAAAGCAAGGTTTTGCGCATATTAGCTCGCACATGAATGATCCCATTGCTGCTGCGGCTTTTTGCGCAGTAGTCAAAATAGTAAAGGGCCAAAGCCTGCTGCAAGAGGCCCGGGAGAAAGGAGCTTATTTTAAAAATAAATTAATCAGCCTTAAGGATAAATATGCGCATATTATAGGCGATGTAAGGGGGATAGGATTAATGCTTGGTTTTGAGGTGATAAATGCAAAAGAAGCCAACCCCGGAGAAACAGCAAGAAGTATAAACAATTATTGTGCTAGTAGCGGGTTAATCCTCAGTTATTTTACGCATAATAGCATATTTAGGATATGCCCACCGCTTACCGTCAGCAAAAAAGAAATAGACCAGGCCATGCTGATCATTGAATCCGCGTTAAAGCGTCTATGAGATTATTTAAAATTGCGTCTTGCAAACTAAGCTATTTTAGGATAAAATACCTACCGCTGCAGATCGCGATAAATCTTATGGCCATTAGCTCAAGCGCCAAAATCCCTGGCACATTTCGCTAATGGTAATGTATAAAAACTTGTAATTTTCTGGGCCATTAGCTCAATTGGTAGAGCAGGACACTCTTAAACGGTCCGGAAGATTTTTTGCAACTTACTGGTTTTCTTATAATTATATTATTTTTCAACTAGTTAACGATAGATTTGTTTAGTAAGACCTCGTAACATTTCGTGCCGTTTCGGACCCAAAAATGGCACAAATCTGGCACAGTAAAAAAGCACTTAAAGCTTGCGGCTGCGGTAGCCTTCGAGGCAGCTTTTTCAACTTTCCTCTCGAAGGCTACCGCATCTTCCCTCCAGAAAAAAATCACCGAAATCAGGTAAAAGAATTAAACTGGAAAGGAAATGCGTAATTTATTATAAATTTACAAAGGCGTAACACAAATGATTGCATCTAAGGTATAATTTGTTTATTAGGCTATTTTATGCTATAATTTACCTTTAAGCTTGGTTTTAAGGCGGGGGATTTTAAGTTCATGAACGAACGTAAAGCTCTAGAAGAAGAGGCAGAAAGCATTATTAAATCTGCCCAGCAAGGCAAGGAAGAGGCGTGGCGGGAATTAGTAGGCCGCTACACGAAGGTAATTTGGAAGGCAACTGAAAGCTTCAGGTTTCCCATTCAGGAACGGGAAGACATAGCCCAAGACGTTTTTACCAAATTACTGCTGCATATAAAGGAATACGACCCCAGCCGTTCTGCTTTTACCACCTACCTTACCGTTATTACCAAAAGGGTATGTATTGATAAGCTACGCGCATTCAAAAAGTCCCCTGAATTAGCCCTTCCTCCTGAGATTCTGGAAATACTGCCCCGGCAACAGCCTGAAGATGGCTACACCGAAGAAGAAAAAATCGAGCTTTTTAACCGGCTATTAGACACCGCCTCTACTGCTCAGGAGAAACTGGTAATAAAGATGTTTTATTTAGAACAACTTTCCTACGAAGAAATAGCTGATATTACCAAACAGAATTTTGACCGGATTAAAAATATCCTGCATCGCTTCCGGCTGCGCCTGAAGAAAGACTTACCCGAAGCGGTATAAAATATTTTGAGAAATCTTCGCTTTCTAAACGTATAATCTTGTGGAGGTAAGATAAATGATACTTACGCGAGAGAATAGCTGTCTAAACGACCAGCAGTTAGCCCGGTATCTTGAGGGAAAAATCAGCGCGGCCGAGCGTGAAGACTTTGAAAAACATTTAAGCGCCTGTAATTTTTGCCTTAAGGTGGTTGCGGAATCCAAAAAGAGCTTGCTGCAGGCTCCACAAGAAGCCGTGCCCGAAGGTCTGACTGAACGAATAATTTCGCGGATAAGCGCTTCTTTGACTAAAGAACAAATTCCCGGGCTCTGGTCTAAAGTAAAAGAAGGAGTTTGGCAGTTAACAGAAAGGATAGAGATTATCTTTGATGCTGCCGAAAACGCCTTTTCTCTGGTGCTTCCCGGCAACCTGACACAGGTAAACCTTGCGCCTGTATCTGTGCGGGGTCCTAAAAAGAACATTTTAGAAAGTTTTGAAATCCCTTTGCCGCAGGATAAAATACGTTTAGGCGTTACCCTCTATATGGTAGCAAGCGATGAAATAGAACTATCAATCCAGGCAGTCAGCGGCACTAATTTACCGGAAAACCTCGTAATTTCGCTTTGCGAGGAAAACGGCAGGATACTCAAAAGCGAAACCCTTAAACCTGATTCCAATGTTTGTTTCTCTCCGCGCTCCTTAAGTTATTTCATCTCCATTGAATATAAAGAAAGGGTTTTTCGCATTCCGCTGCGCCAAAAATAGGCGTAAAGCCAATGGAATTAAAAGAAAAACTTAATATTTTAGAAGTTATTCATAGCGCAGATACTTTTAAGTACCGTATTTTTGCGCAGGATGAGCCGTCGTTAGGCCCTACTCACCGGATATTTTCCACTAAGCTTAGTGCTTCCGTTTTACAGGATATCTGCCAACGCATTGATAAAGTTCAACCGAAAAACTCACCCGACAAAGGCGGCTCTGATGGACAGTTAAAAGAAATAGGCGCTTTGCTATACCGCAGCCTGCTGCCTGCAGGTTTACAGCAATTCCTTAAAACCTGCGGCAAGCATTTATTGATCCTGACTGAAGAGCCGGAGATCCCCTGGGAGCTGCTTTATGACGGAGAGAATTTTCTGGGATTAAAATATTCCATCGGCCGCTGCCTGATGTGGAACGAAGAAGTTCCTCTAAGGCCGCAGAGCCGGCGCCACAGTTTATCTTTTCTGATTATCGCAAATCCGGCCGACAACCTGCCTGATGCCGAGCGGGAAGCCGAGACCTTACTAAAATATCTGAAAGCTAAAAATTTGAATTGCACTTATTTAGCCGGGCCCCAGGCTACTTCTACGGAAATTCTGCTCCAGCTTAATTCCGGAAATTATGATGTTGTCCATTATTGCGGCCACATCGAAAACGGCCTTTGCCTGGCAGGAGGAGAAAAGCTTGGAGCTAATGAAATTTCCAAAACTTCCATTAATGCGCCTTTGATATTCTTAAACGGCTGCGCTTCGGCTAAGCATATGCTTCTGGAAAACCAGGTAGGCAATTTAGCCTCAGCTTTTTTAGCCACAGGCGCCCAGGCGGTTATCGGCACCACTAGGAAAGTAGCGGATTCAGGAGCGCGTTCTTTTGCGGAAAACTTCTACAACTCTGTCCTTGAGGGAGAGGCATTAGGAGAGACGCTGCGAAAAAGCAGCCAGGAGCTCTATTTTAAAGGCGACGCTAATTTCAGTTGGGCTTCTTTTGTAATGTATGGAGTGCCGAATATCCGCCTGATTGATAGGAATAAACCGGAAAGCCGATTTCCTGAATCTTTAAACCTAAAGAAATTTGACCTGCGGGTGCAGGAGATAGTCGGATCGGCAATAGAGCTTGCGCAAAAAAGCAACAGCTCAATAAGCACTATTCACTTGTTTTTAAGTATGCTGCGTAATCCGAATTCGGTTATCCGTAAGCTCCTTGGTGCGGCCCTGGAAAAAACCGAAGATACTTTTGCCAAAACCGTAGGTTCTTTTTCTTCCAAGGGAGCCGTGCAGTTGGAAAAATCATCAGAGGTTAAATTTTCCCCTAACGCAGCCAAGATACTGAAAATTGGCGAGGAAATTTCCGCTGCGGAAAAATCCGACCTAATTAAGGAAACCCACTTGATAAAAGCCCTTGGGCAGTTAGAGAACAATGAAGCCAATAAAATATTGCAGCGCCTAGGTATTAATCTTCAAGTGCTTATTCAGGGAAAAGGCAAAGAGGCAGAAAAACGATTCAGCCAGCAGGCGCGGCTGGCACTTTATCTGGCAGAAGGTCTGGCACGCGATTGCGGCAATACAACAGTAGGCACGCCGCATCTTTTTGCCGGTATTTGTGCTTTAGCTGACAGCGCAACCCGTTCTTTTTTGCAAAGCCAAAATATTGACACAGAAAAGCTAATCGAAAAAATCAACAACGCCTTATTGGTAAAAAGCGAAAACCCCCAAAGAAAAAATAGCGAAATCGCTGATTATTCCGATAACCTGAAAATAGTCCTGGGACGTGCCCAGGAATTAGCCTCTAGCCACGGGGATATGCAGATAGAGGAAAGACACCTGGTTTTAAGCATCCTGGAAAACGCCAAATTCTCCACTGCCAAATTACTGGAGAGCCTGGGCGTAAAAGTGGAGCTGCTGCAGAAAAATTTTGAGAAATCTTAAACTCCTGTGCGTATATATTAGTGAAGGAGATAAAAGAGAAGATGTTGGTAGAAGACGTAATTTTAAATAACACTTATACGGTAGAGCGGTTCCTGGGAAAAGGGATTTCCGGGGAAGTCTACCGTACCCGGCACAAATACCTTGGCCGCCAGGCAATGAAGGTGTTCTGGAAAGTGTTTGATAAGAATGACATGCTCAAGGAGGAGGCGGAAAAACGCATTATAGAGTTGCTTAACGAAGCGATTACCCTTTCAAAGGTAAACCACCCGAATATTGTACGGGTTTTTGAAGCGAATATTTTTGAAGATGAAACGGGTTACCGGGCGTATCATACCATGGAATATATCCCCTGTGGTTCGCTGGCAGAATACCTGTTGAATAAAGGACATCTTTCCGTTGCAGAATCCGTTTCTATCGCCTGCCAGATTTGCTCTGCTGTGGCAGTTGCCCACGACTATGATCCGGCAATAGTGCACCGCGATCTTTGGCCTGCCAATATCCTGATTAGTTATGAAAAAAGCGGGATACGCGCGGTAGTCAGCGACTGGGGCCATGCCAATTTCGTTAACCCCTACACCTTGACTACTCCGGCGGCAGGGTATTGTTCATTTAAGTCTCCGGATTACGTGGATTCACCGGCAAGCGACACTTTTTCCATTGGCATGATTCTCTATTTGATGCTTACCGGAAAAAACCCTTTTCCTAAAGGAGCAAGGTTCAACCTGGAGATGAAGAAAGGCGACTTTTTACCGTCAAAACTGAATCCACGCGTGGATAAAGAATTAGATGCTATAGTCAGCAAGGCCATTGCCTTTCAGATTTCCGACAGGTACGCCAATGCCGGCCAGATGTATAAAGATATCGCTGGCTACAAAAGAAATATGGCGGATTTTCCACTAGATAAAGGTATCCACGAAACCAACAAAGACAAACAGCCGGAGAATAAATCTCTAGCAAGAGATTTTCTGCGCAAGGCAATCGAGAATTCAAAGCAGCCTGCGCATCTAAGAGAAGCCTCTGATTATCTGGAAAAAGCATTGATGCTCGATGAGTCCCTGCGTAAAAGTTATGCGGACCTGCTGGAATTATGGCGTAAGGGAATAATAGAATAGAGGAGATTTATGGCTGCGCATACAGAAATTTTAATGAGCAATATTTCAGCAAAAATATACGAAGAGAATCCCTTTCGCGTGCTGAATCTGCCGGTAGGGGCGCGCCTTGAGGAAGCGGAGAAAAAAGCGCAGAAGCTGATTACCGCTAAAAGGCTCAATATCCTCCTTCCGGAGCATCGCTCTCTTCCTATCCCGGGCTTAAACGGCGAAATGGATGAATTTGCCATACAAAGGGCAATTGATGAAATCCGTAACCCGCACAAGCGGCTGCTTTACGAGTTGTTCTGGTTTCATCTTGAACCGGACGGCAAAGAGGCAAAACCGGAAATTATTGACTCTCTTCTTAAGGGAGAATTTACAAAGGCCGAAGATTTGTGGCGTTCTCTTAGCGAAGAAACCGACCCTCATCTTTCACTCTGGGCCACGCATAACCTGGCAGTGCTTTACCACTCCAAAGCCATTGGCAACGAAATCAAAAATAATAAAATTACTGAAGAGCTTGCCGAACACTGGCAGGTAGCCTTGCGTTACTGGCATAAGGTCTGGGCCCAGGAGCGTTTCTGGGATTATTTTAAAAAACGCGTGCTTGAGCTTGATGACGCTCGCCTGAAGGTCCAGGATATCGAGATACTGCGGGATAAGCTGCCTTCCATATTAAAAATTAACACTAACTTTGCTTTAAAATACTTTGGCAGCGGCAAGCGGGAATACGGCTTAAGGCATCTAGAGCTGGTTAAGGAATCAGCATACCAGAAGGCTTATGTTAAAGAAATCCTGAATGAGCTGAATGCCTTTGTCAGCGAAAACCTGATCAACATCTGTAGCGATACCGGAAATCAACTTACGGATATCGACAATAACCCTAAAGCCGCTTCAAACTTACATGGGATATATGCGGACTTTCTTTCCAGGGCAGAGCGGGAATTAAAAACCATCAAGGCATTTTCCGAGAATGTGCCACTTGGCGATTTGGAAGAGCGCATCGCCAAAACTTTGCGCAGAATAGGTAATTCCTACCGTTTTCATTTATGCGACTGCAAAAAAGCCCAGGAAATCCTCAATCAGGCCTTGAAATATGCCCACTCTGATATGCTTAAAGATGAAATCAAAACTGATATCAAGGCGGCGCGGGAAGATATTTTTGCCAGCGTCAAGGTAGGAAAGGACTTTAATCCTTCAGCCTGCTGGTTCTGTGGCAGCGAGCTTAAGCCGGAAGAAAAGGTGAGTAGCTCCATTACTCTCAAAATGCACAAGGTCCTTAATGTAAAAACCGTCTGGACAGGGTCCAATACTTACCAGAATCACTATACCTGGCGGCCATTCACGGTTATTATCCCGCGCTGCAAAAATTGCAGGCAATATCACGATATTACCAAGCGCTGGGCGATCGGCTTAGGTATATTCGGAATTTTCTTTTATGTTGTCGGGGCTATCCCTATGGCTGCCCTGGGGTATATCATTGGACATCTTGTTGCTGCCAAGAAACAGAAAAGCGTAAATTATGATATTTATGCTATTTCTACTCTTGGTATAGCCATGCTTGGTATTTTAAGCATTCTTACCGGCGCCTGGAGATATGCCATTTTACTTATGGGAATCATAGGTTATCTACTCTATAATTTTACCGCTGCTAAGCAAAGAAAGGAAAAGGGCAAACTTTCTCTGTATGCGTTGATTTTAATAGGGGGATTGGGATTAATAAGTATATCTCGTTTTGGCATCCAGATACTATTACCTGCAGTTTTGGGAGCTATCGCCGCTCATTTTATTGCGCTTAAACGGCAAAAAAAAGCGAAGAAGCCGGTAAAAGTAAGTATTAGGCCTAAGCCATATTTATCTTTTAACTTTTACCCGCACCTCATGGCCGCGCGCAAGAACGGTTATGTCAGCGGCGAAAAGCCGGTAGGAGTTTCATAAGTATTTTCAAGGAGATTTAAATGAGTTTAGTCAAAAAAAGAGATATTTTTCAAAGTATCAGGCAGTATTTTTATCCTAAGGAATTCCGGATTGATGAGCAGGATTATTCTGTGGAAGCCGGGAATTTGATTGCGGAACTAAAGAAACTGCGTGAGGTATCTTCCGATAAAAAAGAGCTTAAGGATGAAACCATAATCCGGCTAGTGGATAATATCTGGCGTTCGCAAAAAGGGCTCTCCAGCGTTGCAGAACAAGATAAGTCAAGTGGACTGCAAAGGTCGTTACGCTTATTAAATGAAACCCAGGATATTTTTAAAGAAGCCAATATTCAAGTGCAGGACCTCACCGGGGAACGTTTTATCGATGGCATGGTGCTGAAACGCCTTGCCTTTCAACCTTGCACAGAAGAAATAAAAAGAAATTGTCTTATATCAAAGCCGTGTAAGAGTCAAAATTGCTCCAGCGGCTGGATAATCGAGATGATCAAACCGGCAATCTACCGCGACAACCGCCTTATCCGTACCGGAGAAGTAATTGTCTGCCAGCCGGAAAAAACTTAAGGGAGGCATCAATGAAATCAAAAGAAAGATTAACCTATGATTTTGGCATTGACTTAGGCACGACTAATTCGGAAATTGCATGTTTCACCGAAGGAGAAGGGCTGCGGATTTTTAAAAACTTTCTTTATCATACAGACTTTACTCCTTCTGCGGTCTGGATTGACAAAAAAGGCGCTACCCACGTGGGCCAGGATGCCAAGGATGAACATTTCCGCGTTCATGGCGAGGATAATGACGCCTATATAGAGTTTAAAAAGAAAATGGGCAAGGATTTTACTTACCGCTTTATTTCCAGCGGCAAAACCATGTTGCCGGAAGAGCTTTCTGCGGAAGTGTTAAAGTCCCTAAAGCAGGATGTTGAACGCCAGGCAGGGGAAAACGTGACTGCGGCAATTATCACTGTGCCTGCAGTATTCGGCCTTCCTGAATGTAACGCTACCAGAAAAGCGGCTAAACTGGCGGGCATAGAGCAGGTTGAGCTTTTACAGGAACCCGTAGCCGCTGCTTACGCCTATGGCCTTGATAAAGTCAAAAAGAAAGATGTGATCTGGCTGGTCTATGATTTAGGCGGAGGCACCTTTGACGCAGCGCTGGTTTCCAATAAAGAAGGCCGCCTGCGTGTGCTTAACCATGACGGAGACCGTGACTTGGGCGGGCAGATTTTTGACTGGGACCTGGTTTATAAAATAATCGTCCCGCGCATACAGGAGGAATACCATCTTGGCGACTTGAATATCGAAGATAAAAAATACGGCAGGGCTTTCGGCAAATTAAAAGAAGAGGCGGAAAAGGCAAAGATCCGCCTTTCCAGCGAAACATCCACCAATTTCCATATTCCTGATTTTTGTGCGGAACTGGGCAAGAAAATCGAGGTTGATTTTGAGATTACCCGCGGGCAGCTGGAATCAATAGTCGCTCCGTATATTGAGCGTACGCTGAACATGTGCAAGAAAGTTCTGGAGCAGGAGAATCTTAAGCCGCAGGATATTGACAGGCTGATGCTGGTCGGCGGCCCGACGCTAATGCCTTATGTCCGTACCAGGCTGCAGGAAAGCTTAGGAATTGAGCTGGAATTCAGCCTTGACCCGATAACCGTTGTGGCAGCGGGAGCGGCTATAGTCGCGCATACCTTAAGGCGCGAGGAAAAGCCGGTTAAGGATTTTGAAGGCTACGAAATTAAGCTTGAGGCGCCGGAAACTACTCTTGATACCGAGCCTTTTATCGGAGGCAAGGTGCTTTCCTTTAAAAATAACACTCCCGCGCCCGCCGGCAGCACTGTGGAGATTACGCGCGCAGACGGAAGCTGGACCAGCGGAAAGGTGCAGATAAACGAGAACGGCGTATTCAGCACGAATCTTTATCTGCAAAAAGATCCCCCGCGGAATGAATTCAATATCGAGCTCTTCAATCCGGAAGGCGAAAAATTAGAAGCTACCCCGAAGAAATTCCTGATTACCTATGAGGTGCCGCGGGAAACCACACTCATTAATTCCATCGGCCTGCATCTGGTGGGGAATAAATTTAAGAGATATTTTGAAAAAGGGATGACGCTTCCAGCCAGAAAAAAAGACATCCTCCTGACTACGATATCCCTGAATAAGGGCTCAGGCGATGATGTCTTGAATATTCCGGTTTGCGAAGGGGAAGAGCCTCAGGCAGACTTAAACCGGCATATCGGGATTTTACAGATTCCGGCTTCACAGATTAAAAGGGACCTGCCTAAAGATTCGGAAGTCGAGGTAACTATAGAAATAGATAAATCCAGGCTGATAAACACGGTAGCGTATATCCCATTTCTTGACCAGGAATTCCCCGGAGTCATAAACTTGACCAAGAAAGAAGTAGGGGTGGATGTCCTGCAATTTGATTTTAACAAGCTTAAGGAACGGCTAAAGGAAACCAAGCAACTTAACACGGAAATAGGCAACCCGGAAGTCGATTCCATAATCAAAGAAATGGAAAAGGAAGACAGGGTTGCTGAAATAGACAGAAATATCAAGGCTGCCAAAGGAGGCATTGATAAAGATGCCGGCGGCAGGGCGCAGTCCGGAATCTTGGCGATTAAAGAGCGCATCGGCAGGGCCGAATCATTGTTGACTTGGCCTAAACTTAGGAAACTTGCCGAAGCTGAGTTCAATGCGCTAGCTTCTTGTTTACAAGACCCCGAGATTGCCCCAAGCTTTACCGAGGCAGAAAAAAAACAGACAGAACAATTAAAAAAAGAAATTAGCGAAGGGCTAAAAGAAGAAAAGGACAAAGAGGGGGTAAACGCAAAAATTATCGACCTGTCAGTCATACGCATTAGGGTATTGTTAACTATACCGCGCTATGTGGTCTACTGGTTCCAGCAGGCAAGCGACGAATATAATGCGGATTCCGGAAAGTTTACCGACCCTGCCCAGGCAGAAAGCCTGATAAAGCAGGGTGCGCCGTTGATTCCTTCCGTAACCTACGGACATAGCACGGCAAATATTGACGAACTTAGGAAAATTGTCATCGGGCTGTGGCAGATAGGATTTGTACCGGACAGTTTTACCAGCAAGAAATACGGCTCGCACGTCAAAGAAAGAAGGTAAGACTTATGGCAGAACAACCAATTTTGGAAAAGGAGCTATATAGCTACGCAGTTGAATTAGCCCGAGGCGGAAACTACCGCCAGGCAGAAAAGATTCTGGTTAGCGCAATTAAACAGGGCAATCCGCCGCAAGAGTATCTTTTTTTACTCGGTAAAATATATGCCCAACAAGGCCGCTACCAGGAAGCTATTCAGCAGTGGCAAAAAATCCTTGAAAGCGATCCGGAGAATAAAGAAGCAAAAGAAGCGATGCAAAAAGCAGGCGTTTTGCTGAAGAAGCATCTTTCTCCTGCAGGTTTATTTTTGCGTTCTTTTATGGTTTTTGTAATCTTTGCCTTGGGCTTATCATTGATTTATTTTCTTGGAGGAATAAAAACTAAAAGGACAACCGAGGCAAAGCTGAATACGGCTATTGTTGAACGGGAAAAGCTTTTGGCAGCGCAGCAGGCAGAGGTAGAAGTATTAAAAAGACAATTAGCAGAAGCAGGAACCAAGAAAGAACGTCAGCGCGCGCAAATATATATCAGAAAAGCTAAGGATGCGCTGGAGAAAATGCAAAAGAGCTGGTTTCGTAAGGAAAGGTACCTTTTGCTGGTGCAAGATTATGTCTCTCTTGCCGTAAAGACTGACCCCTTGCATAAAGCGGAATACGAGACTATTCTTAAAGGAACTGAATCCGCAGCTCGTCCTCTAGAGATAACCGGCAACCGGGGATTTATTTTAGGGAGCGAGAAATGAAAAACACAGTGGAGGTTATGGGTGTAGATGCAACCGGAAAAAACCCAAGAAAACTTCGGATATCCTATTATGGAGAAAATAACCTTTACCATGTTTCAATCTGGAATTCTGAAGGAGAACTGTTAGGCAGCGTTGTTTTACCCAAGGAGATCTTATTCTCTAGTTTTAAACTTCTAAAAGACGGAGATAATAGCCGCCCGGGTTTTAAAAGATGAAGACGTGCGCTAAAATTATAAATTTTTTGTTTTGTTTCGGTTTAATTTCGGGAGCGGTTTTATTGGCTAATAAGCCAACTTTCGCTGAAGAGCCGGAAAAGAGCCTGCCCCAGCTCATGAATGAGCTTAATAATTCAGATGTTTTTACCCGCACAGAAGCAGCAGTGGCTCTGGGGACGATGGGAGTTCAGGCTAAACCCGCAGTTCCTCTTTTAATAAAACTCTTAGAGGACCGCCAGCCGTTAGCCTGGGTGACCGCCCCCAAGGGCTCTGTTGTCTCACGCACCACCAGTGGGCCGCCGAATACCTCTCCGGCAAGCGAAGCAGCCAAGGCATTGGGAAAAATAAAAGACAAAAGGGCAAATGAGCCGCTGGCTGCTTTATTAAAAACCGGCTCTGCTTACGAAAAACAAGATGCGCTTTATGCGCTTGAGCAGATTGCGCCTGAAGAAAACCTGCCTTATTTTATCGCTGCCTTAGGCGACCCGGATGTTGATGCGCCGGCAAGAGGAGCCATAAACGACACAGTTAAAGCTCATCTGCAAGGCAAGTCAAAAGATAGATTAGGCAAAGCGCTATACTTATTCTTTAAGGGTATTTCGGAAGAAGGCCAGCTAAAGATTATCCCGCTGCTTGTCCAGAAACGCGACGTAGTTATTGTAGAGGCATACTTAGAGCTTTTAAAAGAAGACTTAAGCCAGAATGTTCGTTTTCTCACAACCCAAACACTGCAAGGAATCAAGGCATCCCTGCATCGTTCCCCGCTGCCGCTGGTCTTCGGTTACATCGGCATATTAATAGGGATTGCGATTCTTATTGCGACCGTTGTCCTTGCTATCGCAGCCGGTGAGTTTGTAGTAATGATTATCGGATTAGTTATCGGGCTGCTTATCCTTACTGCCGGCTGCAACGGGGTTAAGTCTTTTCATGATACAGAATACCTGACAAAACTATTTGCTAGTCAAGAATCGGTATCGGCGTTGCATTAGAAGAAAATATTCATAGAAAAGGAAAAGCGTATTTATGATTAACGATGCAGCAGAGTTACAATATCAAAAGATTGTTGAAATTTGCCGTAAGTCTCAGGAAATTGTAGATAGGCGCACTAATGAGATAGGGGTTCAGGGGGCACTTAAAGAGATGGAGCCCCACGAATCAATGTGGGGAGCGTATGCTAAAGAAATCGGCAATTCAGGCATCTTGAAGCAAGCGAATTTTTCCGGTTTGCTTTTTAACCGCGCCCGTTTCCTGAAGCATCAATTCTTGGATTGCGACTTCAGCCGCTCCCGCTGGGTTTTCTCCTTTATAGAGAACAGCGACTGCTCGGGTTCAAAGTTTTGCGGCATCAATACCCTCATACCGCCATTTGTCAACTCCGACTGCACTAACTGCGATTTTACCGAAGCTGAGCTCAACAATATTGACCTCTTAGGCAAGAACATTTTTAAAGATGCTAATTTTACCAATGCTAAGTTAAGCACTTCCCATTCTTTCTTCAAGAACAAGAAACCTCAGCGCAAGACAAAGTTCAGCGGCGCGATCATGAATGGCTGCAACTTAGTCATTAAGAAAGAGTTAGCGGATGAACATAACATTCCTGAAAAAGAAATTCAATTATTGTTAGAGCAGATTTTTTCTCCGGAACAGCTAAAAGTCATGAATATCGATTTCGGAGGCGCAGCTAACGGACAGAATAAAACATCGGGTTGTTTTATTGCTACGGCTGCCTGCGGTATTGACTCGCAAGAGGTTATGATACTGCGTCATTTCCGCGATAGCGTATTATTGAATAATGCGTTGGGACGGTTATTTGTCAGGATATATTATCAAGTTTCTCCGGGAATAGCCTCAATGATAGCAAGCTCGCCAAAAGCCAAATATATAGTGCGTAGGTTATTGATCAGGCCTTGGGCGAAATTTCTGAGAAGAGCGTTCAATTATAAAAAATAGTAATAAGTTATGAAGAGCAATATAAAGGAGGTAAGCGTATGGCAAAGGAAAAAATGCAGAAGACCATGTGGATAGTGACCTCAATTTTTCCTTTTCTTTTTATGCTTCTCATACAACAAACGCAAGAAGTGAGAGTTATGCCTATTATGACAAAAATTCTCATTGGTTTATTGACTATATATGTAGTTTGGTCGGCAATTTGGGGATTTGTATTTTTATATTCATACATGGAAAAAACAAAATTTTTTGGCAAACAGGAAAGTATGGAGCGCTGGCTAAAGACTTCTTCACCGCTGGCAGTTTTGTCTATTTTTGCGATTGTAGCCTTTATGCTATTCCCTTTATTTATCATTTTGGGATCTTTATATGGTTGCTTAGGAGGGGGAATATATCAATATCTAAAATTCAATCGGAGCAACTAGAAATAAGTACTGTGTTCCCAGATTTTTAAGTAATGCCTTAATTTATGAAAGCACTCAATATTAGAGATATATTTAAAACTGTTATCGGCATATTTGTAGTGGTTGGTTTTATCATTGGCATTGCTATTACTTTATTTCGACCCGGCTGGACTAGGGCGTATTATATGATAAAATCCAAAGATGAATTAAGGCCGTCTTCAGAAAATGCCCTGGTTTATTTTATATCACCCGACGATTCATTCAAACAGGTAAGCCCAGTTAGAATCTTCGACGGCGGACGCCTTATCGGAGTCCTTAGCGAGCCTAATTCCTATTTTGGATATATATGTAAAAGCGGCCAGCATGTTTTTATCGGCGATGGTTATGAAAATTTTTATCTGGAAGCAGATTTTGATTCAGGAAGGACGTATTACGCAAGAATTAACGTGAAACGAAATATACAGGTTCTTCTTGGTCATGACCCCGGATGGAGTGTATGGTTTACGCCTGTTAAGAAAGCAGATTTTATATCTGTATCCAAAGAATGGGGATGCGATTATCATGAACTCATTAATGTTAATCAATATTTAGAGCCTAAGCTTACGGCGCTTAAAAACTGGGAAGACAAGAACAAAAACAAAATTCAGGCCTTGCTCGATGGATACAAAACACACAAGGATAAAGGGTATCATTTGGAGAGCCTTAAGAGGGAAGACGGCTCTTAGATTTTGTCGAGGATTTCGCGAGGATTCCGGGGACATCGCGAGGATTCCGGGGACATGGTACCTAACTCTAAAAGGTAAGTATTGTGTCCTGAAATTTCTAAGATGATAGATAAGAACAAAGAATTCATTATAGTGGAGGGAAGATAATATGAACCTGTGGGAAAGATTATTTAATAGTAAAAATATGGCTTCGTCGAGAAAAACTATGGTGTTAAACTGCGAAATGTGCGGTCGTGTATATCGTCTTGGAATCGACGCAATGGTAACAACGTCGGAAAAAGTCATGTCGAAGATGGGAGGGATTATTTCTACAGGAATGTCGCCAATGCCAGAGCAATTGTCTCCGGATATGGTTAGCCCGTTGGAAGGCACAATAAATGACCCGGAAGGTTTGTGGAAAGAACAGCAGGATGAAATTAAGAAAATTACGAGCTCAGATATCTCGAATCGATATTGGAAATGTTACAAGTGCGGGTCAAAACAAAGATACCCTTTAGGCTATGACAATAAACAACCTAACAAAGTTGACTGGTCATCAAAGGAAATTGGGACTAAGGTTTTTGGAAAAGTAATCGAAGTCAATAATAATAATCGTGGTGCCTATGTTTGGCCGGACAAAGAAAAGCATTTAGTCTTTGTTACATTTTCAAATGTTTCAGAAATAGAAAATATGCCAAAACTGGGAGACCAAGTTGAAATTGAATATGCTTCCTGTGAAGTAGGTGATAAATTGGCTACCGTTACAGGACCCGGAAATAAAATTTACACAAGTCAAAAGGTAGTGATCGTAAGCAAAAAGTAGGTGAGATTATTAAATGCGAATTCCGGGGACATGATATCTAATCCCAAAAGAAAAGTATTGTGTTTCCAGATTCCCCCACTATAGATTTTTGATTATGTTAATTAGCGGCAGCACAAAGGAGGATAGCAATGATTTCGATAACTAATGTTAAGCGGAACGTTATCTTCGCGGCTTACCTGGCAATAGCGGCTTTGTCCGGGGTATTAATTTTAGGATGTTACACTGTCTCCCCCAAGGTTAATGAAATGTTGAGTTTAGGAGAAGGAGATGCAAGCGGCGTACCCAAGTTAATCGAAGGTTTAAGCGATCAGGATCCTGCCGTCCGTTTAGCCGCGCTGGAATCAATAGTTAAGCTTGGGCCGAAGGCCAAAGAAACCCTGCCCGTTCTTACGAAGCTACTCACTGCTTCTAGCTCAAGAGATTACAGGTTGCCTATTGAAGCGGTTCCCGGCAGTGAATTACTGGGGTATCAATATAACGGACCTGTAATTTGGGCAACAAATAATACTGTTGGACATGTGGAAATACAAAAATATAGATCGGCCAGCGATCCTGGAATGAAGGCTTTTCTTGAAGTTGCGCGTGATCCTATCAATTATCCGGTAACTGCATTTGTAGAAATAACATTAGGAAAGGTAATTGATGCAATAGGAGCGATTGGTCCTCAGGCCGAATCCGCGGTCCCTTCACTTACCCCATTTCTGCATGACACCAAAAGCTGGTTTGGAAAAGTTATCCCCGGCGGGAAAGTAGTTGTTGATTCCTATCCTCTGCGTGTTGATGCGGCGAGTGCGTTAGGTAATATAGGGGCTTCGGCGAAGCATGCGTTGTCTGACCTTGAATGGGCATTGCAAGATGAAAAGAAAAGATTAGATTTGGGGCAAGGCAGCCAAGGAACTATTGATACAATTAATGAAGCAATTTCAAAAATAGAAACAGGGTAGATGGAAAGGAGGGCAAATGGCTTCATGCGTCTGCGGTAAAATTGCATATGAGTTAATTACCGGACATAATCAACCTTTAACTAATGAACAGGCGGATGCCTTAATCAACGAATATGCTAAACTTGGAATAAGGTACCAGAAGAACGTCTGGAATGGTAATCCTTGCCTTATTGTGCGTGCCCCTGCAAGGCAATATGAATGTTTTAGAGAAAAATTACTAAATTGCTGGCAAGGTATTAAGCACCGCGTCGGACATGGCCTTCTTGAGTCGCGAAGTAATACTTATGAACCAGGGAGGACCAATTTCCTGCCTGGGAAGGATTGGCCTCAAGTGGAGGCATTTATTGAGGCTAGCTATCGGCAGGATGGGCAGCAAGAGCAGGCTAATGCTACAATACAAGATAAAGAAACCCCCGGACTAGCAGGCGATGAAGAAATTTCTGCGCTGATAAGGCTTGCGCAAGATACCAGCGCCGGATATGATGCGCGGGGAAAAGCAATCCAGAGGCTTAGTGAAGTTGGGGGATCCCGGGCGATTGAGCCGCTTATGCAGATATACAACACTGAATTGCATCTCATTAGGCTTGATGCTTTAGACGCTGCCGATAAAATCAAGCAGCGAGGCAGATAACTAGAAAAAATCAGCTTTGAGGAATTCAAATTTCAGGACGAGGCATAATTTTTACTAAAACAGGCCTAAGGCCTAAACAGAAGGAGGAGGGAAATAAAGAAGTTGATGTTTTTGGGCTTGTTTATTTTTTTGTGCTTACCGTCGGCTGCCTTTGCCGTAAATGCAGATGAGGCAATTATAGCAGGAATAGATGCACAGCAATTTGACAAGGTCCCCAACCTCATCGGGGGATGGACGGTTAACGTGCAAAAGGTTTCTGAAGAAGGATTCAAAACCGAAAGAGGCTCTTTGAGTATTACGGAGCAGCGTGGTAATTTTTTTAAAGGGCATGCCGTACCTGAAGACGCCCGGCGGACAAATTTCTATGGAGTGGTAGTAGGCAGGGATATATACATAACTTTCTGGGATAGTATTTGCTCGGGGACGCTAAATAAGAAAGGGACGCAATTTACTTTTATTGGCCAGAACCAGCAATACGATCCTCCGCATAGCCCGTCTACCGAAACGGGGGTAGCGGTCAAGTGGGATTCGAATCGATAAGAGTTTTTAGCGGACGGGGCAGAGTTTTGAAAAGTGCGCAGGCTTCCGAGAAATGATTCCGGGGAGGAGATTCCGGGGACGTGATACCTAACCAAAAGATATAAGTATACCAAATTGCCTGAGCAAGATTGCTATAAAGAATAAAATACCCGTATGAATTTATTTTTTGTTACTGCATTTTTTCTGATGATATCGGTGCTGTTCATTATTGTTTATCGCAAGCGGAATATGGTACCGCGGTTGCTCAATAGATTATCAAATTTGAGTAAAAGAGAGGCTTTTGGGTATGGTAATGAGGAGAGGCGCATCGTTGAACGGTTGAGAGAGATCGGGGATCCAAAAGCGATAGAACCTTTGCTTAAATTTTACATTTTTCATAATGTCTATTTCGAAACAGTTATTCAAAAAAGCATAGGCAAGATCGTAGGCCACAAGGAGCAGCTCTTATGGGAGGCCTTAAGCAGCGAAGATCCTAAAATCCGGGAAAATGCTATTTATGCACTTAAAGATAAAAAGCCCATTTGTTCAGAAGCAACGCATAATATGCTGGTTGACATTTCGCAAAATGACGCAAATATTGATGTTAGGTGCGTATCTATTTACGCCTTAGGCAGATTCGGCCATTGTTCTTTTATTCCGGTGCTGGAGGAATTGTTGACTGATGAAGAAGAGCCTATACGTAATCATGCCAGAGAAGCTATTGAGCAGATACTTGAAAATTCTGTTGAGTTTTTGACTCAAAGCATAAGCCGGTGTCGTAATTGCGGCAGAGATTTTTCATCCCAGCACAAAAAATGCCCTGATTGTGAAAGAAAAATAGAACAATTGGTTGGGACTTTTTCATCAAAGCTAGAGACAGAAAAACTTAAGCAAGAGATAAAGAAGAGGATAAAAGAATGATTCCGGTGGGATCTAATTCCAAAAGATAAGTATTATGTTTCCAGATTTGTTCTATAAAGCAAAAAAAGATATGCCATGTTAATTTGGGTTATCATTACTATTTCTTTTGCTATTGCTATACTGTGGTTCCTTCGGGCTAGCCGTTCCTACCAGGATAGACAAAGGCGAAGTTTTATGGCACTTACTAAACATGGACGCATTCAGCTTTTCCACGAAGAGAGGGCCAAGGTAAAATCTCGCGGGGGGTTACCTCCATCTTCCTGCGCGCTGTGCGGACAATCAACAATATGTCAAGATGGAACGTCGTTGTTATGCGAGGAGTGCTGGTTTAAATTTTGTCGGGACTGTGTACCAATATTTTCTGGGCCTGGCGGCTGGTCGTCCCGAAGGTGCCCAGTTTGTGATGAATTAATCTCTAGAATGGACACCAATGGTAATATAGTGGGACGAGATAAGGCCGGATAAGCGGTTTACCAACTAAAAAATCTTGGTGTTTAAAAAACTGTTTATCAGAAAAAGAGGGCGTAAATTTTATTGCTGGATTTGCGGCAAAAATCAGCATTGAAAAACATAAATTTCAACGAGGTCTATGCCAAAACTGCGCGGAATGCATGTGCATGGTCTAATTATTAAGAAAGGAAGCGCAATATGGACGGGGTTAGAGTTCTAAAAAGCACCCAAATAATTATTTTAGGAATCTGTTTTGCTATTGCTACAATATTTTCCACGATAATCCTTTCACAGGCGTTGATGAAAATAAAAAAGTTCTCAGCTGAAGTAATCGATGTTACGGGTTCGGCAGAGAAAAATCTAATTTCGGATAAAATCGTCTGGAGCGCGAGCTTTTCTAGGCGGGCACCACAAATGGTTGCCACCTTCGATAAGCTAAAAGACGACCTTAAGACGGTAATGGAATATTTGAAATCTAAAGGCATAAAGGAAGAAGAAATTATCATCTCGCCGGTGAGCACCGAAGTATTGTATAAGAAGAATGAAAAAGGAAATGATACCAATGAAATAGAGGCTTATGTGCTTACTCAGGCTATTGAGATACGATCTAATGAAGTAAACAGAGTGACGGAAGTCTCCCGCCAATCGACGGAATTAATCGAAAAAGGGATTGAGTTCATTTCTTCGCCTCCCGAATATTTTTATACTAAGCTCGCAGAGTTAAAACTGGAAATGCTGGCGCAGGCTTCTGCTGACGCCAGAAAAAGAGCAGAACAGATGATCAGTTCTGCCGGGAATAGAATCGGCCTGATGCGCTCAGCCCGGATGGGAGTTTTTCAGATTACCCCGACCAATTCTTTTGAAGTGTCTGACTACGGTACTAATGATACAAGTTCTTTAGAAAAAAAGGCTACTGCAGTGGTCCATGCAGAATTTGCGATTTCAGAATAAAATGCAGGAAAAAAGAGATGAACAACGGAAGTTTTATTGCTGGTGGTGTGGCAAAGAAATACCTTATGAAGAATATCAGCTGCATGCCGGCTTATGTGAGAAATGCGCCGAGTGTATCGCGCCTTGTTGATAAGGGTCAGTGAACCGGCGAGGGGGTATAGAAGAGTAAATAGGAATGCCGTTGAATGGTAACAAGTGTAGTTAGAAAGGATTCTTCTTGATGAGCGACTATGTGCACTGTACTATCTGTGATTCGATATTCCCAATTGGAGACCATCGATGTCCGTCGTGTAATGCCATGGTAGTTGATGTATGCCGGCACTGCGGCAAGCCACTGACTAAGAGCATAGAAAAAGAAGGAATAGTTTATTGCAAATCGTGCGGTAAGTGTAATGAATCAAAGCTAGAGGTGAGACGTGGCGGATTCGGTGAACCATATTGTTCGATGAAATGCTACGAACAAGCTGGCGAAGAGATCTCAGCACGCACCTTTCGTGGAGGAATAGGTCAATGTGCAGTGTGCCAACGCTCGGTCAGTAGAGGTCTGACACAGCCACGACAATGCGTGTTCTTCCCATTTCGTGGTCAACTGTTGCACATTTGCACTGCTTGCGAACTGAAAGGCAAGGAGTTTGTCAAAGGCATCACCGAATGCTGCATGTGCGGGAAGCCGCTGACCTTGTAGCCAAGCCACCCTGTAAAAATATTATACGCGCCTTTCTGGATCTAAAGATAGAAATTCAACCCAGTACGATGCTTAAACAAATAATGCTTTACCTCTCAAATAGCTATGTCAATCAAACTAAAAAATACCAGACAAAACGGACATTATTAGCTAGGAGGGGATATGAATGAAGCAAGCCAATCGATAGCTGAAATAATCGAGAATATTTATCAGCCGCAATCTATGCAAAAATTGTGGAAACATATACGAGAGGTAAATGCTAATGAAAAAAGAGTAAATGAAGCAGTAGATATTCATATCGAAATTGACCCTTTTAATTGGCAACAATCAAAAGAAAAAACATCCTATTTAGAAGAAAGGCTCAAGAAAGATTTCCCATCCGTCATTAACGTATCCGAGAATAAGGATAATCGTTATATTTATTGTGTAAGTTTTAATCTTTTAGCTCTTGATGATCGTATTGAATCCACAGGGGGTAGTTGGCGCACAACTACGAGTTATCCTATGTCAGAAATACCCGCTTTTGCTTGCTTGATAGATCGGCAGAGGAAGGAAATACTTTATGGTTTTGAATTCAAGTCCAATGCAAGAGTCGACTTTATCTCTAGGACCCAAGAAGAATTATATAAGTGCGCATTGAGAAGATTGTCCACAAACTTGTTGTCAAATCATATTCTTCTTCTTGCGCATTCGATAAAAGATAAAACATCGGTTAAAAAATTGGCTGAGACAATAATTAATATCCCTAAGATATGGGGAAACGTTCCGCAAGGTATTATCCAAGGAGTCTATCATAATAAGTATACCCAGGAAGAATTTCCCGTATATACGTTCCAAGATAAGAAAATGTTTATTAGTCCTAATAATATCTTTGACGAATGGGGGTTGGGACTATATTGCATGGAAATTTTATGTAATGCGCTATATGAGTTAAATTGTTTACAGGATATATCAAGTTTATTAATCCGTTATTTGAAAGACGAGCATAAATATGTACAAAAAATGTGTATAGTAGTATTGCATTCAATAGGCGATAAAGACTCTGTCGAAGAGATAATAAAATTAATAAATAAAGATAGATTCTTGTATCGAGAATGTCTTGTTTACCTGCGGATGGTAGGCGATGCACGAAGTTACGATATATTTTGTGAAGCCTTAAAATCAGAATGGTCGGAGGTTAGAAGTTTAGCTCTTCAGGGTTTGGTTAGTATTGGCGACAGAAAGGCAATCGGTTGCATTGAAGAGTTTTTAAAAAAAGAACAATATGGAAAGATAAGAAAATTAGCAAGCCGCGCAGTTAGAATTCTTAAAGGATCCGACAATGGTTTCTTTAACCGATTTGATAAAATGCTGTCCGTCAAAGACGATATTGACTTGATGAATGAGGAGCGTGAAAAGATCCGGCTAAATATTGAAAGGATTAAGGCTAAAAGAAGCTGAAGAAAAGTTTCAAAAAGACAAAGATTTACAAAAATAGCAAAGAGAGAAAAATGGGTTTCTGGCAGAAAATCATTTTCGGCTCAAAGCCCCAAAAGACATCCCTTTCCAAGAAGCCTGTACAACAGCTATCGCCGGAACAACTCAGAGACCTGAAAATCAGGTTTAGCGGCGGGGTTCCCCTACCGCCAATCCCGGCGGATGCCAAGGCGCCTCCGCAGACTTGTTCTACTTGCAATAAGCCGCTTGAGAAAAAAGGCGACGTTCCCATCTGTCCGTCTTGCTCAGCAGCCTGGTGTCCCCGCTGTGGCACAAGGTTGTTTGGGGCAACTGTTAGTCAATGCTACCATTGCCACGTGGCCTGGTGTGCCAGCTGTTTTCGTATCCCAGAGTATTATATGCGTCATCGCCTCGGCGTATCTATGCCCTGCTGCCGCCTTCTGGGGTACCAGATAATAGAAGGCGTTAAATAATCTGCCAGCCTGTCTAGCCCAATCTTAAAAACTTGCTTTTCGAGAGATTTTATAGCAATGATTTTCCTTCTAATTTATCATACCTTTATTATTCCTAGTTTTTCTTTTCCAGTTTAATTCTTTTACCTGGTTTCGGTGATTTTTTTTCTGGAGGGAAGATGCGGTAGCCTTCGAGAGGAAAGTTGAAAAAGCTGCCTCGAAGGCTACCGCAGCCGCAAGCTTTAAGTGCTTGAGAGTAAAAAGCATGCCTAAAAAATTATGTTCAAAATAATGTACACGAAAAAGATTAAATAAAGTACAGGCGATTGTACGTTTCGCTGGCATTAATTTGTACATTAATTTACCTCTTAAAGTGGTTTCAATGATCTGCCCTTGACAAAAAGAAATAATGGTGTATACTTACTTATACTGACAATTTAGTATAAAGGAAATCAGCCCTACTTATCGCATAAGACGGCTGAAATCCTAAAAGAAAAATCGGTCCGACTTACGTTATGTAATACGAGGGCTGGTTTCTCGAGATAATACTCGGGAAGCCAGCCCTTTTTTGTTTTTCTTTCTCCTTGGAGCTGTGGGAATCTGTGGAAAACTCAGAATACGAGGGGGTTAAATTACCCCTACATAAGGGGCGAGTTAGCCCCCAAAAATAGGGGCTAATTCACCCCTGTAAAGAATTAAAGAAATATATTAAAGAAATAGTAGTAAAAAAATAAGGCTGTGGATTCTGTGCATAAGTTCAAAGGAGATTAAAAAGAGATGCCTTTAAGTGGAGTGAATAAGCTTTGCGCGCAATGTATCCATGTCTGCAAGCAGTGGTCTCAGGTAAAGGTTGTAAGATGCTCCTTCTTTAAAAGCAAGCAACAGAAGTCTGCCAAGCCTCAAGAAGGGCATACCCTGCAAGCTCAGCAAAACCCAAAAGAGGCCCGCAGAGAGGCGATTTTTATAAACAGGGCTAAGGGTATGTCATGAACAAAGAACAAATAGCAAGTAAGTACTATTTATCTGTAAAAGAGCTTTCCCTGCACATGGGCATAAGCGTTCATACCATATATCTTTGGATACAGCTAAAGAAAATCCCATATTACAAAATAAATGGGAAGATAGTGAAATTCAGCTTACCCGAAATAGAAAAGTGGCTTAAAGAGCAGCATTTTGAACCGCTAAAATAATTTTGCTTGACATTTGCTAAATAAGGAATATACTTCTATTTGGTAATACTAAAATGGAGGATATTCTGATGAAAACGATAGAGAGAATTTTAAAAATAAAGCTTCCGCAAGGCCAATCTGCTTTTCTATGGGGACCAAGAAAGACCGGTAAGACTACGTATCTAAAGAGCCATTTTCCCGGAAGTATTGTTTACGATTTTTTAAAGACAGACCTTTTTTTAGAGATAATAAAAAATCCAGCTTTGTTAAGGGAGCAGTTATTGGCGCAGAAGGAGGATGTCTTACGCAAGCCCATTATACTTGATGAGGTTCAAAAGGCGCCCCAGGTGCTGGATGAAGTCCACTGGCTCATAGAAAATAAAAAATTAAGGTTTATCCTTTGCGGCTCAAGCGCCAGAAAGCTAAAGATAAGTCATAGTAACCTTCTTGGTGGCAGGGCATGGCGTTTTGAAATGTTCCCGTTTACCAGCGCGGAAGTAGGTAAAGTTAATCTTTTACATGCCCTAAACCATGGCTTGGTTCCTTCGCACTATCTTCAAGGAGAGGAATACAGGAAGTCCTTGGAGGCCTACGTTCAGGATTACCTTAAAGAGGAAGTTTTTGCCGAAGGACTCACTCGTAATATCCCGGCATTTTCAAGGTTCTTTGACGCCTTCGCTTATTCACATGGAGAGATGACGAATTATTCTAATATTGCTCGCGATTGTGGGGTAGATGCTAAAACCGTTAAAGAGTATTATCAAATACTCGTTGATACCTTATTAGCAACGCGACTGGAGCCGTTTAAGAAAAAACAGTCACGGCAGGTGATTACCAAGGCCTGCAAGTATTATTTGTTTGACGTGGGGGTTGCCGGTTTTCTGACGAAGCGAATACTCCAGGAGGAAAAAGGCGTTGAATTCGGCAAGGCCTTTGAGCATTTTATCGCCATGGAACTATTTGCCTACCGTTCTTACAATGGTTTAAATTTTGAGATAAATTTCTGGAGGACGAAAACCGGATTGGAAACCGATTTTATTCTTGAGGGAGGTAAAGTTGCAATAGAGGTAAAGGGAAGTGTTCGTATTGATAAAAACGACTTTTCAGGATTGAGCGCCTTTATTGATGAATATTCACCTAGAAGAGCTATAATGGTTTCTAATGAAAAGCAGAAAAGGGTATACGGCAAGATAGAGGTTATTCCATGGGAACATTTTTTGAACGAATTGTGGACAGGTAAGATTATATAGTCAAAAAATAATAAAAGGTAGGTGAGTTATGTTTAGAAAAGGGAGGGTATTCTGCAGGGGAGGTATCTGGTATATAGATCTTAATGCTGATGGCAGAAGGGTAAGGGAATCTACCAATAGCACAAACAAGAAATTCGCCGAAACAGTTTTGGCGAAAAGGTTAGTCGAGGTAGCTGAAGGTAAGTTTCTAGATATAAAGAAGGTTCAAAAGATTAAATTTAGAGATTTTGCCGACGAATACTTGAATTTACATTCTAAACTGAAGAAATCGTATAATACTGACCGGAAAATAGTCGAAGTATTCAAAAATTTTTTCGGTGATAAGTATCTATATAAGATAACCTCATTAGATGTTGAGAAATTTAAATCTATGAGGGTTAATCAGGTAGTGAGGCGTTCGGTAACAAAGAAGAAAGTAAGCCCTGCGACCGTAAACAGGGCCTTAGCAGTATTAAAGTCTATCTTCAATAAGGCTATTGCTTGGGGTAAAGCCGAACGTAATCCCTGCAGAGCGGTTAAATTATTTAAAGAGAATAACCAACGGCTTCGTTTTTTGGAGCGCGAAGAAATCGACCGGCTACTTGATAATTGCTGCGAACACTTAAAGCCCATAGTTACAGTTGCCTTACATACCGGGATGCGCAAGGGAGAGATTCTTGGGCTTAGGTGGCGCGATATAGATATCAAACGCAATATTATTTATCTTTCAAATACCAAGAACGGAGAGAAGCGGGAAGTGCCTATGAACTCAATAGTCCAAAAGACTATTATAGGCGTGCTTAAGAATCCGGAGAGTCAGTATGTCTTCTGTAATCAGGACGGTGAGTCCTACGGAGATATCAAGAAATCATTCTTGACCGCTGTAAAGAAATCTGGTATAGTTAATTTCCACTTTCACGATCTTAGGCATACATTCGCAAGCCAGTTAGTGATGTCTGGAGTTGATTTAAACACCGTAAGGGAACTTTTAGGGCACAAATCCCTTGAAATGACCATCCGGTATAGTCACTTATCACCAGACCATAAGAAGCGTGCAGTGGACATTTTAGGCAAGCGGATGGACACTTTTTGGACACCAGAAGCTGTTGGTGAAAATCCAGGAAAAATTGCAGTGTCACAAGTCTTTGATAGTAAAGCAATTGTATAGATTAGGGCCATTAGCTCAATTGGTAGAGCAGGACACTCTTAATGTCAAGGTCGTAGGTTCGACTCCTACATGGCCCACTTAAGTTTTCCGATCCAAAAATCCCTTAGCTTAAATAAGCTAGGGGATTTTATTTTGTTTTGTTATAATAGGCCATATGAAGAACTACGAGCTTATTGAGCACACCGCAGATGTCGGCATAAGGGTTAAAGCAGTAAGTTTAGAGGAGCTGTTTAAGAATGCCGCCTTGGCGATGTTCGATATCATTGCGGAGAAAAAATTTCAGAGTAGCGGTTCACCGGTCAAGAAATTCATAGTTAAGCAAAAAGCAGATAATTTAGAAGAACTTTTTATAAATTGGTTGAATGAACTTTTGTCGCTATCATCGGCGAAAGAAGTAATTTTCTGTGATTTTAAGTTCAGTAAATTAACGGAGCAAGAAATAGAGGCAGAAGCTTTCGGCTGCGATATGAAGGATTACAAAGTCAACGCCGAGATCAAGGCCGCCACTTATCATCAGTTAAAAGTAGAGAAGGCTGGAAGCGGATGGTTAGCAGAGGTGATTTTCGATGTCTGAAGAAACGCAGATAACGCTGGAGAAAATTGATAATTACCACTGGAGGATCCCCAAAACTTATAAGCCGGGGATGCGCGTGTCGGGCATTGTCTATGCCGATGAGAAGCTGCTTAAGGATATTTACAAAGATAAAGCGCTTGAGCAGGTAGCCAATGTTGCATTCTTGCCGGGGATAGTAAGGGCATCTTTAGCCATGCCGGATATTCATTGGGGCTATGGTTTTCCTATCGGCGGCGTAGCCGCTACGGATATAGAAAACGGCGGAGTAGTTTCTCCCGGAGGCGTGGGATTCGACATAAATTGCGGCGTAAGGATGCTGAAAACCAATTTTTATTATGATGATATAAAAGATAAACTTAAAGACTTGGTTTACGCGCTTTTTTCGGACGTGCCTTCGGGCGTCGGTTCAAAAGGTGATATCCGCGTTTCTGCAAAAGAAGAGCAAGAAATTTTAGTCAAAGGCTCTAAGTGGGCGGTAGAAAAAGGCTATGGCACTCAAGATGATTTAGAGTGTACTGAAGAAAACGGCGCAATACAGGGAGCTGATCCGTCCGCAGTTTCCGACAGAGCTTATGAGAGAGGCAAGGCGCAGTCAGGTACCCTTGGTTCGGGAAATCATTTCCTGGAAGTGCAGACAATAGATCAACTTTATGACCGGGAAGCTTGTGATGCTTTAGGCCTGGACTTAGGGCAGGTTACTGTAATGATTCATTCCGGTTCGCGGGGCCTAGGCTATCAGGTTTGTGAAGATTATGCCAAAGACATGATACATTGTTTACAAAAGTACAATATTAATGTTCCTGATCGTCAGCTGGCTTGTGCGCCGGTTAATTCCTCTGAAGGTAAAGCTTACTTGGGGGCGATGAGATGTGCGGCTAATTATGCCTGGGCAAATCGCCAGTGCCTGATGCATCTGACACGCAAGACATTTGAACGTATTTTCCAGATGAGCTGGCAGAAGATGGGCATGAATTTGATTTATGATGTTGCGCATAATATCGCAAAGATAGAAAAGCATAGTGTTGACGGTGAAGAAAAATTATTGTGCGTTCACCGCAAAGGAGCCACGCGTGCTTTCGGCCCGGGGAATCCCGCTGTGCCTGAACGTTACAGAAAAATCGGCCAGCCTGTGATTATCCCCGGAGATATGGGCAGGAATTCATATCTTTTGGTGGGAACTAAGAAGGCGGAAGAGGAAACTTTTGGTTCCGCATGCCACGGCGCCGGACGCGTGAAATCACGCACAGCTTCTACGCGCACTACGGATTTGAATACCTTATTGAAAGAATTGGAGTCTAAAGGTATAATGGTGAAGGCTTCGGGGCGGGGAACAATAGTGGAAGAGGCTCCCGCGGCATATAAAGATGTTAATGATGTAGTGGATGTTGTGCATAATGCAGGCATTTCCAAGCGTGTATGCAGGATGCGCCCGCTTTGCGTAATCAAAGGATAAAAAATGTTAGACATTAAATTCATTCGTGAAAATCAGGATTTGGTAAAACAATCGCTTAAGAACCGTAACCTAAAATTAGAATTGGACGCTTTGATCAAGATTGACGATTCCCGGCGTCAGATTCTACTTGAAGTGGAGGCCTTGCGCGCCAAACAGAATAAAGCCAATGACGAGATAGCAGCCATACTTAAAGCAAAGCAGGATCCTAAAGAAAAAATCGCTTCTATGAAAGGCATCTCCGCAGAAGCCGGTGAGCTCGAAGAGAAATTAAGAGAAGCGGAGGTAGAGTTAAATAAAATTCTATTAACTATTCCCAATGTTCCGCATGCTTCAATTCCTGTCGGTGATGTCACTAAGGCTCAGGTAGTACGTAGTTGGGGAGAGGTGCGTAAATTTGATTTTAAGCCGGTTACTCATATAGATATAGCCCAGAAGTTAGATATTATTGATTTTGCGCGGGCTACTAAGATTACCGGCTCCAACTGGATACTCTATAAAGGCCTTGGCGCTCGCCTTGAGCGTGCTTTGATTGCTTTCATGCTCGATCTGCATACAAAAAAGCACGGCTATACGGAAATATTTCCGCCTTTTTTGGTTAATCGCGCCTCAATGACCGGGACGGGACAGTTGCCGAAGCTGGAAGAGGATATGTATCGTTTAAAAGACGATGATTTATTCTTAATCCCCACAGCCGAAGTGCCGGTCACCAACATCTTTCGCGATGAAATATTAAACGAAGAACAGCTGCCAATTTATTATACAGCTTATAGCGCATGTTTCAGGCGCGAGGCAGGCTCTTACGGCAAAGATACTAAGGGGTTGATGCGCGTGCATCAATTTAATAAAGTAGAGATGGTAAAATTTGTCAGGCCAGAGACTTCTTATGATGAGCTGGAGAAATTAGTCGGTAATGCCGAAGAAGTTTTGCAGGCGTTGGGGCTCACCTATCGGGTTATAGTGTTACCTACGGCAGATATTAGCTTTGCCGCCAGCAAATGTTATGATTTAGAGGCATATGCTCCCGGTATTGACAAATGGCTTGAGGTTTCCAGCTGCAGTAATTTTGAGAGCTTCCAGGCGCGGCGGGCAAATATAAAATTCAGGCGCAAAGATACTAAGAAGGTTGATTTCGTGCATACGCTAAACGGTTCGGGTGTTGCTTTAGCACGCACGGTAGTGGCGATTTTAGAGAATTACCAAGAAAAGGACGGCTCTGTGTTAATTCCTGAAGCATTAAGGCCGTATATGGATGGCAAAGAAAGAATCTCTTAAGAAAGATAAGAAAGAAGACAATTTTTCTCAGCCCAAGAAGAGCAATGCCTTGTTTCACGGTAAGGCATTCGGGGTGGTCAAATTTATTTTAGGCATCTGTCTTTTGCCTTATGTTTATTCCTGTTCGGTTGCCTTTTTGGGCGGCCTTGTCGGCCTTGATAAAGTAATTCAGAATAATTTCTGGTACGGCTTGATTACTCTGTTGGCGATTTATCTTTTTATTTGGGAGCCGGCAGTAATTTATGCAAAAGGGCAGAAGATACTGGAATTTTTCTTCAGCTTCCTGCAGTCTATGGTGAAGGTGGCGCCGTATCTGATACCGATTTACGCGATAGTTTTATTTCTTATCTATCTGCCGCTTTCATTTGTAAATAAGTCACCGGAGTTGGTTAACTGGTTTGTTTATCTTTTCGGTTTTAGCATGGGGCTGCATTTGGTGTTTGGGGCTAAGTCGCTCAGGACTAAGCAAGAGGACTTCTTAAAAGCAAATTACATTTTTGGTTTTTCATTTGTGTATATTCTAAATCTTGTTTTGGCAGCTTTTATATTTAACTTTATTTTTAAAGAGTTTTCCCTGGTAAATTTCCTAAACAGCACTTTTCAGATCGCCGGAGATATGTTTAAGGCGGTTTTTACGCAGCTCTTTGTAGTGAAATAATTCAGGGAGGAGTGGCAGAGTGGTCGAATGCGGCGGTCTTGAAAACCGTTGAGGCCGCAAGGCCTCCGAGGGTTCGAATCCTTCCTCCTCCGTTTTTTTGGAGAGTTGGCAGAGTGGTCGAATGCGGCGGTCTCGAAAACCGTTGTCGCCGTAAGGCGACCGGAGGTTCAAATCCTCCACTCTCCGTAAACTTTTTCCGGACAACGGAAAAAGTTTACGGCACTAAAGCGTACTTGCTCGCTTGTGCTCGCAAGTATTTCGCCAGATAAAGATTTTTGTGCTCAAGCGTAGCCGAGCGACAAGCGAGGCAGCGAGCGTGGTGCCTACACCTAAATAAAAAACCGGATAGAAAAGCAAAAACGGTACTGGCGAGGTCCTGACGAGCCAGTATCTGATTCTGCGATTGACAGTGTCCTAATATCTGACATAATAGTTATTTTATAGATTTGGAGAGATGCCGGAGCGGTCGAACGGACACGCTTGGAGAGCGTGCGATCCGCAAGGATCCCAGGGTTCGAATCCCTGTCTCTCCGCCATTGATACCAATTCGAACCTTTTTGCTCCTCATCCAGGAGCGCTAAGGTTCGAATTTTGGTATGGGCGACGTAATAAGGCTTAAATTCCTTCTCATTCCCCTCAAAAAGCTGATAGAAATCAGCGTCTTTAGTTAATACCGGCTCCAGCTTTATAGGTGCAAGCAACTCTTTAAGCGCCAGGGCAGAGGAGACGGTATTTTTGTCTAGGGTCTCGCGTAAGTTTTCCAGTCTGTGATTAATCCATTCCTTAGGTGGTGTCTTAAAGCTATTATCTTTCTGAAATTCTAGGGAGCCTATTTCTGCGGTTAATTCCTCATTTTTCTTCTCTGCCTCTGTTAAGGCTTCCGATACAGCCTTTGAAAGGTTACCCACCTTAATAAAATTAAGATAGTTTTGTATTTCCTGCTGAATTTTCTCATATTGTGCCCGTTTCTTCTTAACCAAATCAGGCACTTCATTAAATCCTTCGGCAGCTAGCTTTTCTACGTTTTTGTACACATATTCCAAGTTGTCAGCAGTCAGAATCGTATTTTTCAGTTCATTAATGATGATTTCTTCGATCCTTTTACGGGGGATAGCAAGTGTATTTGAACAGGTTTTACGCTTGGCATTGTAGCAGCCGTAATAGCCGGTACCTTTGCCGCTAATAAGCACAATAGCTCCACCGCAGGTATTGCATCTCATAAGCCCTGAAAGTAGATGATTAGGGCTAGTATGTACGTAGCTTCTTTGCTGATAAAACGTCTTTTTCTTTTTACTGACAGGCCAGGTTCCTTTGAGTTCTTGACATCGTTTTTGTGCTTTTTCCCAAGTTTCCGCATCTATTATTACCAAGTCCTCTCGGTATATGGGTATACGATCTTTAGCAGGGCGGGGGATTACTTTTTTCTTTCCTGTCATGGGATCCCGGACATTTTTGTACTTTCGCCAGTCCCATTTTCCGATATATTTTTCATTTTTCAGCATCCGTGTTACTGTTGATACGTTCCAACCGCCATGCATATTTTTTTTGGTGGGTATTTTGTCCTCATTTAGTTTTGTAGCTATCTTATGGGTACTTTTACCATCTACAAATTCCTTAAATATTCTTCGAATAACTTCCGCTTCTTCAGGATTTATTTTATGCACTTTGCCTTCATATTTGGCTTTACCTCTTTTATCGAGGCGCAATTCCCCAACCGGTTTGCTGCTATAACCATAAACATTCTCTCCGGCACTAAAACCACGCAATTTTTGGCCTTCGAGACCGCGCATAGTCTTTTTTCCTAGGTCATCCAGGTATAGTTCATTTATTAAGCCACGCATCTGGATGCCTAATTTTGAGTTTTCATCATCAGTTACTATGCCATCAGATACAGAAATTAGTTTGACCTGGTAATAATTAAATTTAAGTACGAGAGTAAGCATCTGGTGGTTACTTCTGGAAAGGCGGGAGAGGTCATCTACTACTACTGCTTCGAATTCCTTGTTTTCCGCTGCTTTATCCAATGCCTGGAGCCCGGGGCGGTTAAGCAGGGAGCCGGATAAAGCTTCATCAACATAGATATGCTCATCATTGACAGTGATATCGTGGTCTTTGCAGTAGTTTTTACAGACCCTTACCTGATCATCAATGCTTTTTTCGCTTTGATTTTCTGAAGAGTATCTGGCGTATATTGCTGCTTTCATTTGGTATCTCCGTGTTTAAGAAATACATTAGGATTCTGCCTGGCAACTGTGATATATTCATCGGCCAAGACAGAAGAGATCACGTCTAGCAAGTGCTGAATAGGGGGATTATCTTTCCAGCAGAGATTAAAGTGCTCTTCTTTGATGATTTTATGATTAATTTCAGTTACGCTTGAGTTATTCATATGGCTTGATTTTATTACCAAACAGGTATATATTAGCCTTTAGAAGTATAAAATCACAATATCCCCTTAATGACTAAATTATACCCTGAAAGGTATATCTGTCAAGCATTATTTTGGAGGAAAAATGGACTCTAAAAAGCTAGGCAAGAAGATTAAAGTGGCTAGGGTCGAGCTTGATTTAAACCAAAGCGAACTAGCTAAGAAGATCGGGGCGAAGCAGAAGAGTATTTCCCGCTATGAGAATGCATTGTCAATGCCCTCAATTGAAACGCTAATGAATATAGCCAAAGCTCTCAAGAAGCCCGCAGCATACTTTCTTGATGAGTAAGTACTTTTAATAAGGAAAGAAACAAGCAATGTCAAACCCTGTTGAAGAACGAATAAAGAAGTGGAAAGATAAGTTAATTGACCTATCTTTAAGAAATAGGTTGTTGCATTTTAGACCTACGAAAGTTACTACGATAAAAATAGTTGATGAATTGCCTGTAGAAATCTTGAGGATTCTTATTGAAGAGAATGAAGGTATGGAATTTTTACCTGCAGATGAAGATAATCTCTTTGATAAGGAAGGGGAAGATGGTGATTCTTCTGTTGAATTTGAGTCTTACCAAGGGGATGAAATAAAAGATGAACACAAAGATAGGTATCTTCAGACGAGATTATCCAAAGAACAATTATCTAAAAACTTGTTCCGCATATATTCAAAAGCCAGTTCTGTCATGGAAGAACAGGGATACAATGTGCTTTTTATATCCTTGGGTTGTTTAGAATGGTACGAATCAGATAATTCCGATATAAAATTAAGAGCGCCTATTATTTTAGTTCCAGTTGAATTGTTGCGTTCCTCAGTAAGAAGTAAATTCAAGCTAAAATTACATGAAGAAGATCAATATATTATAAATCCCGCTCTTATTGTAAAAATGCAAAGAGATTTTGATATTAATATAAGTCCTATAAATGAAGAAAAAGAAGAGATTAATCCTACAGAGATATTTGAAGAGATTAAGTCGGCTATTAAGCCTTATGAAAGATGGCGTATTACCAATGATATTCATTTAAGTTTATTTTCTTTTGCGAAATTTATTATGTATAAAGATATAGAAAAGTTTTTAGGGAGCCTATTAAATAATAATATTATTAAAATGATATGTGGACAATATAACGAAATGCATCCTTCACTCGGTTTATTAACTGAAGAAAAAGAATTAGATAGGATATTAGATCCTCATAAAACTTTTCAAATTCTTGATGCAGATTCAAGCCAACAACAGGCAATTTTAGCGGCAAAGAATGGGAAGAGTCTTGTTATCGAAGGTCCTCCTGGGACAGGCAAATCGCAAACTATTGCTAACATCATAGCAGAATTCTTGGCAGAAAATAAGAAAGTGCTTTTTGTGAGTCAAAAAATGGCAGCTTTGGAAGTAGTAAAAAAGCGCCTTGATAATAATAATCTAGGGGATTTCTGTTTAGAATTGCATAGCAGGAAAGCTAACAAAAATGAAGTCATCAAGGAATTAGTCAGAGTATTAGAAATGCAGAAAAAACAAGATCACTCTCATGACGAAGAATTGGTTAAGCTTGAAGAAATTAGAGAAGGACTCAATAGATATGTAGCAGATGTTCATGCTCCTTATGGAAAGCTAGAAATGACTCCTTACCAAGCAATGGGGATTATAAATAGCCATCAGGATATCTCTGATATTGCATTCGTATTTGATGATCCGAAAGAATGGGACAGGAGAAGGTTTAATTCTTGTTGCGAACTGTTAGAAAACTTAGTTCATAACTTAACTATAATTGGTAATCCAATTGAGCATCCGTGGTGTTGGGCCCAGGTAACCGATATTCATTACGAAGATAAGGTGAAATTAGGGCAGATAATAGACTCTATTATAGATAACCATTTGAATATCCAAAATTATGTACAAAAATTAGCTAAACATTTATGTTTTATTGAACCGTTATCAATATCTGGCATAGAGATAATGTTGGAAGCCGGAAAAGTGTTAGTTAAGGCTCCTATCACAATGAAATCAATATTAAAAAATCAACGCTGGGATTCTTTATCGGCAGATATCGCCAACATTATAAACACGGTTAAATGTTTTAACGATTTTAAGGTCGGAATCAATACTAAGTATCGTCTTGATGCTTTATTGAAAGATAATATCGATATAGATTTACTTTTAAGTAGGTATTCTAGTTATGCCGGATATTATGTTGGACCATTACTTACTTCATTTTGGAAGGATAGAAAATTATTAAGAAAATATATGTCAGACATAAAATATAAGCCTTCTTTCAAGGCTATCATCGAAGATTTAGGGAAAATAAAACAAGGGAAAGAATTAAAAACAAAAATAGAAAGCCTCGAAGAACCAGGAAAAGAATTATTCGGAGAATTATGGTTAGGGGTAGAAAGTAATGGGGAGCAGTTAGATTCATTTTCAAATTGGATGGTAAAATTTAGAAGTTATATAATTAAAAATTATTTTAACGATACAATATTCGATAAGCTTAGTGAAAGAAAAACTAATATAGAAGATGTTAATCCTTTATTAGAGGTTTTGCCAGTTTCTCTAAAACAACTAAAAGATGATATTCTATTATTAATTGATCTTGTAAAGATCGATGAGGCTAGAACTTTTAAGATGGGATTTATTGAATATTCTCTACCTGACTTAATTAAAAAGACTTCAGATATGAATAACAGTATTGATAAATTAGAAGATTGGGCAGAGTATCAAAATATATTATTGTCTTGTAAAGAATTAGGGTTAAGTAAATTTATTGATAAAGTAAATACGTTAAATATTACTAATGAAAAAATAGTAGACTTATTCAAGTGTCAATTCTTAAGATGCTGGTTAAACTGCGCTTTTTCAGAAAGGACGTTTTTAAGAAAATTTCGGGGAGAAGATCATAAAAAATTAATTCAGAAATTTGGTGAGTTAGATAGAAAACAAATTGAATTAGCAAAAATAAGACTTCAGCATAAACTATCCGGAAAGCTTGATACGGAATACACTCCTTCTTATCAGCCAGCAAGAGGCTCAGAGTTAGGTATTTTATTACGCGAATCAAGGAAAAGCAGAGCTCATATGCCGATCAGAAAGCTTTTTGAGCAGATACCGCGAGTAATAACTGAATTAAAGCCCTGTTTATTAATGAGTCCTTTAACCGTAGCTCAGTTTTTGAACCCTCAATTAGTTAAGTTTGATCTCGTAATATTTGATGAAGCAAGTCAAATCCCTCCTGAGGATGGAGTTGGGTCTTTATTAAGAGCCAATCAAGTGGTTATTGCTGGAGATAGTAAGCAATTGCCTCCTACGAGCTTCTTCCAATCAGAGGTTATTACTTCAGAAGACATGGAAGAGGGGAATGGGGAGAACTCAGTGGAAGATTTAGACAGCATATTGGATGAATGTTCTGTAAGCGGGATTCCAAAAACAATGTTACGATGGCATTATAGAAGTAAACATGAATCCTTAATAGCCTTTTCAAATAAGAACTTTTATGACAATCACCTTTTTACATTTCCTTGTGCAGAAGAAGATGTTCCTCATTTAGGGATAAAATTCAATTATATACCAAATACAAGTTATGATAGAGGCGGTACCGGAACCAATATTGAAGAAGCGCGAGAAGTTGTTAAGGCTGTTTTTAAACATTTCAAAGAACATCCTGAATTGAGCCTCGGTATAGGTACATTCAGTATTAGGCAAAAGTATGCAATAGAGGATACAATTGAACAAATGCTTAGCGAAGATAGTAGCCTGGAGCCTTTTTTTGTTAAAGATAAGCCCGAGAATTTCTTCGTTAAGAACCTCGAAACTATCCAGGGCGATGAAAGAGATGTGATTTTTATAAGTGTGGGTTACGGTAAAGACTTGAATGGTAAGCTCTCGATGAATTTTGGCCCTATAAATCAAATTGGGGGAGCAAGAAGATTAAATGTTTTGGTAACACGCGCAAGAAGAAGGCTAGAAATATTTAGTTCAATTCGAGGCGGCGATTTTGATTTATCTAGGACAGATAGTCAAGGTGTGCATCTATTAAAAAATTATCTAGATTTTGCTGAAAAAGGAAAATCTGTTTTAATGCAGGGTGTAGATTCGGAAGGGTTTTTAGAATCGCCATTTGAAGAATCCGTATTTAATATTTTAATTTCTAAGGGTATAAAAGTAAGAAAACAAGTTGGTTGTTCAGGATATAGAATTGATTTGGCAGTAGTAGATGAGAATAACCCAGGAAAATACATTCTTGGTATAGAATGCGATGGCGCACATTATCATTCATCCGTGACTGCAAGAGATAGAGATAGGTTAAGAGAGCAGGTTTTAGAAGATTTAAATTGGAATTTATATAGAATTTGGTCTACGGATTGGTTCAAGAACCCTAAAAAGGAGATAGAAGAATTATTAAATACAGTAGATAGAGCTAAAAAAGGAGAATTTAAAAAAAAACTAAAATTTACTCCTGATTATGAAATCAACCTAAAATCTCTTCCTGCCGCAGATCTCTTTAGCGAAAATAATAATATAGATAACTATTCGACAACCCCCATTTCTAGACATTTTACTTCAAAAGATTTTTATTCTGGGTACTTACTGAAGAAGGCGGAAGTTTTAGGAAAAATAGTTATTCATGAGTCGCCTATTCATCAGGAAGAAGCAAGGAGAAGGGTAATTGAGCATTGGGGAATTTGCGCTCTAGGAAGTAAGGTGACTTTAATTCTTAAATCGGTGGAAGAATATTGCATATCTAAGAAGATGATTAAGAAAAAAGGTGAATTTTTCTGGGCGTTAAACATGGATAAACCAATAGTCAGAAGAAGAAATTGCGAAGATGTGTCGAGGAAGATTGAGTTAATAGCTCCTGAAGAAATAGGTGAAGCCGCCTTATTAGTCTTAAAAAAAGAATACAGTATTCCTAAAGACGATTTAATAAGCCAAACAGCAAGTTTATTTGGATTTGATAGAATAACAGAAGATATACATAATTATGTTTGGGAAGCTATTAAAAAATATAAGAACCAACATAAAATTGTTGAAATTAATGGAAGATTGACTTTTGTTAAAGAAAAAATAATGGGCTGTCCTTCTTGTGGCCAACAACTAAAGTTTCCCGATAAAACTCTTAAGGTAACATGTCCAAAATGTAAAAATGAATTTAATAATGAAACCTAGATTATAGAGCGAATAGTATTAATACGAATGAAAACAGATAAACTTTTAACAAAAAGAAGATATATGTATGGTTTACAATGTCCAAAGTATTTATGGGTTACATTCGATAATCAGGAATTAATCCCGGAGTTAGGTATTGTTGCTCAGTATAGAATTGACGAAAGAAGATTAGTGGGTAATCTTGTCGAGAGATTATTCCCTGGCGGCATAAGAGTCGTTCCTGTGGATGACTTTACAAATCATATAGAGCAAACACAAGTTTTCATAAAACAGCGTAAATTAGTTTTTGAGGCTGGAATTTTAATTGATAACCTTTATTCCAAGATAGATATTTTAGAACCAGTAGATCATGATTCTTGGGATATTATCGATATAAAGAATGCAACAGATATAAAACCTCACTATATTTCTGAGATTTCTTTTCAAAAATTATGTTGTGAAAAAGCGGGTTTGAAGATTAGAAAATGTCGCCTTGCTTATATTAATAACAAATATATACGACAAGGAGAAATAGATCCTCAATTAATGTTTAAGATAGAAGATATAACTACCAATATTAATTCTGACACAGAAAATATTCAACAGGAAATTAATAATATGCTAGAAGTTATTTATGATAAGGAATGTCCTAAAACCACTATAGGTCCGCATTGTAATGATCCAGATGAATGTCTTTTGAAAGAACGCTGTTGGGAATTTTTACCCGTAAATAATGTCTTTGAATTATCTCGTGCGGGTAAAAAATCTTTTGAACTTTTTGCGCGAGGCATTTCTGCAATTAAAGATATTCCGGATGGTTTTAAGTTAACAGATAAACAACTTATCCAGAAGAAATGCGCCTTAAGTAATTCCGCGCATATTTCCAAAGAAGATATCAAGAATTTGATTAGTTCATTACGATATCCTATATATTATCTAGATTTTGAAACTTTTTTGACGGCTATTCCAAGATTTAATGGCATAAAGCCTTATCAGCAGATTCCCTTTCAATTTTCGATACATATAATAAATGATAAAGATAGTAAGATTGAACATCTCTCTTTTTTGGCTGACGGCACTGATGATCCTAGAGAGAAACTGATCACTTCATTAATAAGTGCCTTAGGAAATAAGGGTAGTATAGTAGTCTATTCGCCTTTTGAGAAAACTAGACTAAAAGAATTAGCTGAGGCATTCCCTGAGTATAAAGCAGAGATCGATGCTATAGTTGAAAGGATAGTAGACTTGCTTGTTCCTTTTCAATCCTTCCAATATTATAATTCTGAACAGAAGGGGAGCGCTTCTATTAAGGCGGTTCTACCGGCTATAACAGGTAAGGGCTATAAAGACATGGGAATATCTGATGGACAAGTCGCAAGTATATCATATTTGAATATTACTTTTGGGGAAGTCCTAGATGAAGAAAGAATAAAAACGAGGAAAGAGTTAGAGGAATATTGTGGTTTAGACACAGAAGGAATGGTTCGGATTGTTGAAAAACTAAAAGAACTTGTAACAAACTAGAGGATAATATGGCACTTTTAGCAGAAGAAATCGTTGAAGAATGGTCGAATAGTCCGGGGTGTTTCACGATACGAGGTATCAAGATCGGTATTCTTGGTATAAAAGGAGCTTAGGATGGCGACTCCTATAGGGATTGATTTAGGAACTTCAAATTCTGCAATAGCTTATTTTGATGGTAAGGAGCCAAGAATAATACCAAATGTTTTTGGCGAAACTGTCATCCCTTCGAAGGTGATATGGAATAAAGATGGTAGATTTTATGTTGGGAGAGAAGCCGTAAATCATCCGGAAAGATATGAATGTGAAAATTTTACATTAGGATCAATTAAGCGGAAAATGGATCAAACGGGTGGTTTTGTTTTGTCTGGAAGAAGACACTATCCTCCGGTGGTGTCAGCTTTAATTCTAGCAGAATTAAGAAAACAGGCAGAAGCATTCCTAAAAACTAAAGTAGATGAAGCAGTTATTTGTATACCATGTAATTTTGGAATAATACAGAGATATGCAACTATTGAAGCAGCTGAGATGGCAGGGTTTAAAGTGCTTAGAATACTCAATGAGGCAACGGCTGCAGCTGTTGCATTTAGTCATTTATCAGGAATTGGAAAGAATCGTGAACTTGTACTTGATTTAGGCGCGGGGACGCTCGATTTATCTTTAATAGATTACGATCAAGGTATTATAGAAGTTAAAGCAATTGAAGGTGAAGAATTTTTGGGTGGGGATGATTTTGATGAAAGGATTATAAAATGGATTGTTGAAGAGACAAAGAAAAATCAAGGTTTCGATCCAATAGAAGATCAACAGTTTGAATGGCATCATATTGCTAAGCTTAGGCTTAAAGAGGCAGCTGAGAAGGCGAAAATAGAGCTTTCTTCGCAGGATAAAACGAGAATATATATTCCCTATATCCGTAATATACTTGGTAATCCTCAACATATAGACTTAGAGCTTACAAATTTTATATTTGAATCCTTCTGCCAAGATTTAATTGAAAAAGTAATTCGTCAGGTCGATTTGTTTAGTGCCTATGGTGATGAGACAGAGAGGGAGGTGGAGAGAGAAGTACAAAAATTTATTCCTGATCCCAAGATTAAATTTAAAGATAAATTAAAATTTTGGAAAGAGCAACCCAAGATAGCAGTTAAAGAGAAAATAAAAGACAGGGTAAAAATTAAAGAAGGTTTACCGAATGAAGTTATACTTACCGGGGGAGCCAGTAAAACAAGATGCTTGAGAAACAAGCTTGTCTCTAAATATAGAAATATAAGGTTTATAGATAGGGAAAAAGAATTAGTTGCCATGGGAGCAGCCATCCAATGCGGTATTATGAAGGGTCTTTGTAAAGATAAGCTGATTTTAGATTGCATATCAAAGTCACTAGGTATGGAAACTTTGGGGGGAGTATGTACTAAAATTATTCCTAAGTTCTCAAAGATACCGACATCAAAGAAAGATACATTTACTACAACTGCTGATGATCAAACTTATATTCATATTGGTGTATATGAGGGTGAGCGCCCCATGTCTCAAGATAATAGGAAAATAATTGATTTACAGTTTGGTCCTCTCCCGAAGGCGTCAAAAGGTGTACCGAAAATAGAAGTTACTTTTGATATTGATGCTGGAGGAGTTTTGAAAGTTATAGCAGAGGACTTGGGCACAGGAAAGCAAATGGCTGAGATTGCAACAGCTCCACAATATACAAGATTAGATCCTAAACTTAAGAATACTATCAAAGTATTGATTGAAAATTGGTTAGCTAAAAGAAAAGATTAATTATCAGTTTAAGTTATCTCCCGAAAGAAATATCTTTGTTAGATTTTACCCTTTGTTACGTCTATTATTTTAGAAGATGGAAATCTGTTGACAAGGGGGAGATAAGTGGTAGTCTATAATAGACAATTAGGTAAAGTCCCGAGTTTGAAGGGGGAAGTCCCGGACGTTAAAAAAGTAAAACCTTCGTTGGTCAAGCTATGACCGGCGGAGGTTTTTTGTTTACAAGGAGGTTTATGGTGAGTAGCGCATTATTTATTTTGATAGGTCTGGCTATAGGCTCGGTAGCGGCGTGGCTGATCGCGAAATTTAAATTTAAGTCCGAGAAAACTATTTCGCAGGAGGAGCTAGATAATAGATATGTATTAAAAGAGCTCTATGCGAAGCAGGAGTCTGACTTAAAAAATTCCCAGATTGAATCCAAAGAAAGGGAAGTAACGGTATTAAATCTGTCTAGAGAGCTTTCCGCGAAAGAGGAATACGTTAAGAATCTGAATGAGAAACTCGAGACGAACAAGAAAGAGATAGAATCCTTACAGGCAAAGTTTAAGCTCGAATTTGAGAATATTGCCAACCGTCTCTTAGATGAGAAGAGTGGGAAATTTATAGAATTAAATAAAACTAATATGGATATAATATTAGCTCCTCTGAGCGCAAAGATTGAAGAATTCAAAAGGAAGGTTGAAGAGACGTATACGGGAGAGGTTAAGGATATCGCGTCTTTAAAGACAGAGATCAAGCAATTAGTAGAATTAAACCAGCAAGTAAGCGGCGATGCCAATAAGTTAGCCGATGCTATTAAGGGAGAGTCTAAAACTCAGGGGGACTGGGGGGAGGCACAGCTGGAACTTATTTTAGAAAGGTCTGGTTTGATAAAAAACACTCAATACAGGAAGCAAGCGACCTTTAATACTGAGGAAGGTCAACAGAGGCCTGACTATATAATAAACCTGCCAGAAGAGAGAAATTTAATTATTGATTCAAAGGTCTCCTTAGTCGCGTATGCTAATTATTTTAATGCCGATAATGAAAATGATCGCAAGCGATATTTAGCAGAAAATTTAGCCAACTTCACTGCGCACATTAAAGATTTGAACAGTAAAAACTATCCGAGTCTGTATTCCATAAATCCTCCGGATTATGTTTTTATGTTTGTTCCTATTGAACCGGCACTAACTCTCGCCATTAAAGAAGATCCTGGGATTATAAATTTTGCTTTGGATAAAAATATAGTGTTAATCACGGGTTCGACATTGCTTGCTACACTCAGGACGGTTAGCTATGTATGGAAACAGGAAGACCGTAAGAGGAACGTGCTAGAGATAGCAAGGCAAAGTGGCGCTCTTTATGATAAGTTTGTTGAGTTTATGAATGACCTGATCACTATTGGGCAGAAGATCGATGACGCTAAAGATAGTCATCATAGCGCCATGAATAAACTTTTTGAGTCTAAAAAGAAAGGAGATACGTTGATTGGAAGAATTGAAAAGATTAAGGAACTTGGCGCCAAGGCCACGAAGAACATGCCAGAGGAAGTAGTAGATAGACTGAAGCTAGAAGAAAATTAAGCAACATTAGGAGGATAAAATGGAAGGCGGAAGAATGTTAAGGAACTCTCAGATAATCATTCTGGGTATTTGTATTGCAGTAGCAACGATAGTATCAAGCGTAATATTGTCGCAAGGATTCTTGAAGGTAATGAAGTTTACGCGGGAGCAGATTACCGTAACTGGATCTGCACAAAAGAACATAAAGAGTGACTATATTATTTGGTCGGGCTCATTCTCAAGAAGAGAAATTGCTTTGGCTATGGCCTATAAGGAATTGCAGGATGATCTAATGAAGGCAAAAACTTACCTCCTTTCGAAAGGAGTAAACGAAAATGAGATAGTGGTATCCCAAATTTCAACAACTACCGTTTATAAGAAGAACGAGAAGGGCAATGATACAAACGATATCCAGGGATATCTTTTAAGCCAAAATGTCGAAATCAGATCGGGAGAAGTTGACAAAATAACTCAAGTTTCCCGAGAATCAACGGAATTAATTAATCAGGGGGTTGAATTTGTTTCAGGTGCTCCAGAATATACCTATACAAAGCTAGATGAACT
>Ga0172375_10000777_pt1 | contig 51708 bp, 43 predicted proteins | sample LakKiv1m_FD_114537 | JGI IMG/M metagenome (GOLD analysis project Ga0172375, IMG submission 114537) | Freshwater microbial communities from Kabuno Bay, South-Kivu, Congo - kab_092012_11.1m | ecosystem: Environmental > Aquatic > Freshwater > Lake | place: Democratic Republic of the Congo... | reverse complement strand
GTACCACCGGACACAATACATAGATTTCAGGATGAGCACGAGTGCGATACTGAAGAAATACAGGGCGATTGTGTAGGAGCATGCGGCACGCGGCAGGCGGCGTGCGGTTAAGAAATTTCGGATTTCGGATTTAGGAACCTACACAGAGAGCCATGGAAAAGTCACTGATGGCCACAGAGTGGTCGTTTAAGATATTTTTTCAGTGTCTCTCTGTGGTCCTCCGCGGAGTTCTGTGCAAGTTCTCTTCCTGCTTAATTGGTCACCACCTATTCCACTTTCACTTTCACAACAATCTTCCTTACCGGGGAGTTTTCTCCGTCCTTTAATCCGGGACGATGGGCATCCTCAGGAAAAAGAATAAAGAACCTGTCGGGGAGTGCGAGGTGATTTTCACCTCCGGTCAGGGTAAAGTATTCAATATCCTTTGCTGCATCGTAAGCCTCGATCTCCTCTTTTTTCTGCGACAAAGGAGCAATTCCTATAAGTTCTTTTCCTGATGCCACATACTGGATGTCGATATATTTCCTGTGGGCTTCATAACGCGCATCTTCTTCATTTTTTGAAAGATATTCACTCACCGTGGCATAAACATTGTCGCCATCGATTTCATAGCGCTTCACTTCAAGAGAGTTGAGGTCGTTGTTAAGCAGCCATGTAAAGGCCTTATTCCATTTTTCGGGATTTTTATGATACGCATTCGAAAACGTCTTCATGTTAATCGATGCATCGGGTTTTATCTGCCATCCATTGAGCCATTCACCCTTTTCAAACCATTTTGAAGTCTGTTTGCTGCTCCATGTTGACGGATCCTGTTTTCCTGAGCATCCTGATATTACTGAAAATAGAACCATTGTAACTGAGATTAGGAGTGATTTTTTCATATCCAACTTATTGATTAAATGTATATTCCGAAAATAAGCAAAGTGCCGGAATATGGATGGAAAAGATATGAAAATACGGGATAAAAACAGTATGCCGAAGAAGATTATTTTGGATTTCGTCATGTACTCACCCCCTGCCCCCTCTCTACTTCGTAAAGATGGGGTTAGATCCCATCATGATATAGATTCGTAATGATTGTTTACGGGTTCTTTCCCCCCTCGTTTGCGGCAGCAGAGAGGGGGGCAGGGGGGTGAGTACATTTTGGATTTTGGATTTCGGATTTGGGATTTCGTGTACAAAGATTCATCTTTTGAACTGCAAGGGACGCAAAGTTTAGCCCAAAGTGCGCAAAGAAAATTACATTTCATATCCGCTTTGCGAACTTAGCGAAAACATTGCGAATTCTGGGGGAAAATCAGAATCATTATCCCCGAATGCAAACTTTTCATAAATTTGTTATCTGACGACAGTTAAAAGCAATTCAGTTTGTAAATTTTATGCCATGAAAAGATTTATATTGTTAATTATCGTAATATCATTTATCAGTCCTGTTCTGATTTCACAGGTCAACAGCGGTGTACAGGTATATCTCTCTTCAGAAGACAATCTTAAGGCAATCTCTAATCTCAGCCCATATTCAACGGGAGGACTGGGTTTCGACAACAGATATGAAGGCGTCAAGGGCACACCGATGTTGCTTGATACCCTGCTTCCGGCATTGATGAGGCTAAGAGGACAGAATTACTATATTCAGCTTAATGCTGACCTTGATATATATCATAATTATCTTGTTTACCGGCATCCGAAAACAAAACAGATGTATTCTGTCCCGCTCGACATGATCACTGAAGTCATTATAGAGAAGGATGGTAAGGATCTCAGGTTCATGAATACTTTGGGGGAAAAGTTTGAAAAAGACCTCAGGGACCAGCGGTTTTATCAGAAGCTGCACAATGGAAAGTACCAGCTTATCAAGATACCGGGAAAACAATTCGTGCAGGCCGATTATAAAAATGCATACAGCGCCGACAGGAGGTATGATGAGTATATTCCTGCCAACAAATATTATCTCAAGGGACCCGACAGTCTCTACCATCAGGTTCAGTTAAGCAGGAAATCCATTCTGAAAGTGTATCCCGATAAAAAGAGTCTGACAGGCAAACTGCCTGCCGAGGGTTCGTTTGCGGATAAGGAGGAGATGGTGGTGGAGTTGCTGAAGGAATTTTAGGAATTTCGGATTTTATTCATTTACTCACCCCCAGCCCCACGCCGAAGTGTGGCAGGCTCTCCAGGGAGGGGAACTGTCCAGCGGGTCTGTGGTCTTATATCTTCTCTTTTATCAATATCTGCCTCAGCTCATTCGGAGAGATATTTTCTTTTATCTCTCCGCTTTCTGCCACGGTAATATGACCGGTTTCTTCAGAAACGACAACAACAAGCGAATCAGTATGTTCTGAAATGCCAATCGCCGCCCGGTGCCTCATCCCGAACCTGGCGGGAAGGGTAACACTGTCGGTGATGGGAAGCGGGCAACGCGCCGCAAATATCTTTCCATCTTCAATAAGGACAGCACCATCATGAAGAGGTGAGTTTTTGAAAAAAATTGTCTCGAGAAGTTCAGCGCTTATTATTGCATCTATCCTCTCCCCTCCTTCCGAATAAATATCCAGACTGCTTTTCCTTCCAATTACAATCAGGGCGCCTATTTTCTTTGATGCCATTGATTCGGAAGCCCTTACTATCTCTTCTGCTTCCTTTGGACTGCCCTTTTCTTCCTCAACATTTGCAAACAGGCGTCCGAAAGAGAATTTCCGTCTCGCCCTGTAACGGTTACCGATAACTATAAGAAAGCGTCTCACCTCCTGCTGGAAGACGACAATAAGAGCAATAACCCCCACTCCTATCACCTGTCCGAGCAAAGCTCCTATAAGCTGCATGTTAAGGGCTTTTACGATGAGCCAGAACATGTAAATAACAAAAATACCAAGGAAGATACTCAGTGCAGTTGTTCCACGGATAAGCCTGTAAAGCTGGTAGAGGATTACAGCCACAAGGACAATATCAATTACATCAATTATCTTTAAATCAACTATCATTACTCCGGCTTATTTTTTAGTCTTTCAATAAGTTTAACAGCTTCGACAGCTTCCCTTACATCATGCACCCTCAGGATATCAGCTCCATTCATCAGGGCAACAGTATTCAGAACGATCGTTCCGGTAAGCGCATCCTCGGGAGTAATATCTAGCGCCTTCCATATCATCGATTTCCGCGATATCCCTACCAATATTGGCAGTCCGGAAACAGAGAACTCATCAAGTCTCCGGAGCATGGCAAAATTGTGGACTGCAGTTTTTCCGAAACCGAATCCGGGATCGATTATAATGTCTGCAACACCCATCGACTGGAGCCTGGTAATCCTTTCTCCGAACCACTTAAGAATATCCGCAACAACATCGTCATAAACAGGATTTAGCTGCATGGTCCCCGGTACACCCTGCATATGCATCAGGATATAGGGAACACCAAGCTTATTGACAGTACGGAACATCTCACGATCGGATTCGCCTCCCGATATATCATTAATGATTGCAGCACCATATTCGAGAACAGCTTCCCGTGCTATTTCGCTGCGGAAAGTGTCGACTGAAATTATTGCATCAGGAAGTTCCCTTGAAATTATTTTCACAGCATTTATAACCCTGCTCCTCTCCTCGTCATAACTGATCTCCAGAGCACCGGGACGAGAGGAATAGCCACCGACATCAAGGATATCCGCTCCGTCCTCTATCATTTCAGTCGCAACTGTAATAATATCCTCCTCATCTTTAACGCGGCTTTTCCCGTAGAATGAATCGGGTGTGACGTTGATTATTCCCATCACCTTAGGAACTGAAAGATCCATAAGGTTGCCCCTGACATTAATATAACCGGGTTTAAATGGCATAATTTTTTATTTACCCGTCAAAATTAATGCATTTAATTAAACTACGACGCGAATAATTCCGATGAATAAAGTAATTCGATTGTTGACCCGCATGCCAAAAGGTTCACCCCCCTGGCTTTCAGTTTACCCCCCTGCCCCCAAAAGGGGGATCAGGCACACGCTTAAAAACATTTAACTCATAAATGCAGCAAATTCACACCTTTATTTAACCCCCCTTCAGGGGGGATAGGGGGGTAAAAAAATTTTCAGGGGGGACAGGGGGGTAAAACAAGTTGCAGGGGGGGATAAGGGTCAAAACAATGCTTCAGGGAGGGGGATGGGTGGTCAAACAAGTAGCGGGGTGCTGGTTGCTGGGTGCTGGAGTAAGGAAAGGATTTTTTAAAAAGGGAAGATCGTTTGGTGAAAAATGGATATTGGGTGTGAAAAAATAAGGCGTAAATGGTGTGAAAGGACCGCATGTTATTACTTTTGCAGATAACGAAAAAGGAGATGTATGAAGCTTTTTGTCATTGAGGGGGTTGACGGATCGGGAAAATCGACACAGATAAAGCTCCTGACTGAATATTTCAGGAAGAAAGGACTGGAGACTGAATTTCTTCATTTTCCCAGGATGGATGCACCATATTTTGGGGAGCTTATCGCAAGGTTCCTCAGGGGTGAATTCGGTTCTCTCGACCAGGTCGATCCCTATCTTGTGGCACTTCTTTATGCCGGTGACAGAAAAGATGCAGCCGCTATGATAAGGAACTGGCTGGATAACAAAAAGATAGTACTTCTCGACAGGTACACATATTCGAATATTGCATATCAGTGCGCAAAGATCACAGATGAAGCATTGCAGGATAAACTGATGGAATGGATTCTCAGGCTCGAATTCGAACATTTCGGAATACCGAAGCCCGATCTCAATATATTCCTTGATGTCCCGTTTTCATTTACAAAGAAGAAGCTTCTTTCGGGCCGATCAGGATCGGATAGGAATTATCTGAACGGGTCCAAGGATATCCATGAGGAGAGTCTGAACTTCCAGAAGAGGGTGAGGGATATCTACCTGAAGGTAAGCCGTTCCGACAGCAGGCTTGAAGTTGTTGACTGCCGCAACAGCAACGGTCTTATGCAGCCGCCCGGTGAAATTTCTTCTCTTATAATAAATCTAATAAGCGACAGAAAACTTATCTGAGATGAAGGTATTACGCTTTATAAGCTGTATTATAGCCGGTGCTGTTTTTATGTTTTCCGGAATTGTAAAAGCAATAGATCCACTCGGAACTGCATACAAATTCAATGATTATTTCCAGGCTTTCAATCTCGAATTCCTGAAGCCCGTTTCTCTTATTCTTGCTGTTATTCTTTTCACAGCTGAATTTATTTCAGGATTTGCAGTACTCAGCGGTTACCGCAGGAAGGAAGGAATCTGGGGAATTATGATCCTAATGATAATCTTCACCCCTCTTACCCTTATCCTGGCGCTGACTAACCCGGTTTCCGACTGCGGATGTTTCGGCGATGCCATCCATCTTACAAACTGGCAGACATTCTGGAAAAACATCGTTCTTATCATTTTTACAATAATTCTTTTTGCCGGAAGAAAAAAAGTAAGGAATATCCTTATTCCTGTCAGAGAATGGATGGTCATAACAGCAGTCATAATCATGTTCGTTGGCTTTGCCGTACTGAATCTCAGGTATCTGCAGATAGTTGACTTCCTTCCATACAAAACCGGCGTCAATATTCCCGATGCAATGAAAATACCGGAAGGTGTACCAACTGACCAATATGAATCGACATTCATTTATGAGAAAGACGGAGTAAGGAAAGAGTTCACCCTTGAAAACTATCCTGCCGATGATACGACATGGAAGTTTATAGATCAGAATACGGTTCTGGTAAAAAAAGGATATATCCCTCCTATCCATGATTTCAGCATTACAGCCCCCGACGGTCAGGATATTGCCGAACAGGTTCTTGCTTCGCCAGGATATACACTTATTATGATATCTTCCAAACTGAAGGATGCAGATCCTTCAGATCTTTCTAAAGGATTTGAACTTGGCGTTCACTGCATGGCATCGGGAATGGGGTTTCTTGTTCTTACGTCTTCAGGATCAGATGAGCTTAGCCGGTACAATAACGGATTTACATTTTATACAGGCGACGAGACAACTCTGAAAACAATTGTGAGATCAAATCCGGGGTACCTTCTTCTTTATAAAGGGAATATTATGGGCAAATGGTCTTCTGCATCACTTCCTCCAAAAGAAAAATTTTCTGCATCGATGACGACATCGCAGATAAAGAAGATGAACAGGACAAGCCCGGTGCTTGCTTTTTATACATTTACAGTATCTGTAATAATATTTGCCATGTTGATAAGTTCCCTGTTGATAAAAAGCAGGAAAAGCAGTGAAATCTGAATTTTAAACAATATAAAAAATTGAAATAGCATTTTACCATAAACTTAAACTATTGAAATTCTATGAGAAAGAACATTGTGGCAGGTAACTGGAAAATGAATATGAACCTGCAGGAAGGACTTAAACTGGCTGAAGAAATTGAAAACTATTACAGTGAAAAGCCTGGGAAAACCGGAGTGATCCTCTGCACACCCTTTATTCATCTTGCAGAAGTTGCCAAAGTGCTGAAAAGCGGGAAAGTGAGTCTGGGCGCTCAGAATTGTGCATCAGAAGCATCGGGAGCATATACGGGAGAAGTTTCCCCGGCAATGATTAAAAGTACCGGAGCAAGTTATGTCATTATCGGACATTCGGAGAGAAGGACATATTATCATGAGGATGACAGTCTTCTGAATAAAAAGACAGTACTTGCCATTGCAACGGGACTCGAAGTAATTTTCTGCTGTGGTGAAGTAAAGGAGGAAAGAGAATCAGGCAAACATGAGGAAGTTGTAAGGAAGCAGCTCGAAAAGGGTCTGTTCTCTCTGTCAACTGAAGAATTCAAAAAGGTAATTATTGCCTATGAACCGGTTTGGGCTATAGGTACTGGTCTTACCGCCACCCCGGAGCAGGCACAGGAAATGCATAAATTCATCCGCGATCTTGTTAGTGAAAAGTATGGCAAAGAAATTGCGGAAGATCTCACAATACAATACGGGGGTAGCTGCAAACCTTCAAATGCTGCCGAGATATTTTCAAAACCGGATGTCGACGGCGGTCTGATAGGTGGCGCTTCACTCAAGAAAGACGATTTCTGCGCAATTGTTGATGCAATGCAAGATTAAACTGATATGAACCGTAAGTTCATCATACTGAATGCTTTTCTTCTGATCCTCATAACCGGTGAATTATTTTCACAACCAAAATCCGTTTTCAGCAGCGATCAGTCTAAATTCAGGGATGAACTTACGTCTTTTATGGGAACAAGCCTTTCAGAAGAGAACAGTAAGGTCCTTAATGATTTCTTATCAAAGTGGGACAGTACGGGCTTCAGTGAAACAAACAAATCGAAGATCCACGATATTTCGGTGAAACTTGCAGAAAAGCAATATCGTCCTGTTCCACAATTCATTGATTTTCTGAAGACAACAAATGATATAATAAATTTCAAAAACGACAATGGTGTTCTGGGAAACTGGCTGGACGGCCTGAAGGATCTTCTTCTTATTCCAGGCTATCCAAATTCAAATCTGGTTACCTATATCCAGAATATGGGTCTTATTATCAGAGAGAATCTGCTTACCAGCACATCATCTGTAAAGTGGAAAGTTAAAACCGGGGATCTTAAGTTTGCCCGTGACACTGCGTTCAGGGCAGACCTTATCAATGCCACGCTTACCTGTTATTCCCAGAAGGACAGCACCGAAATATATAATGTCAGCGGAAGCTATTATCCTTCAGTAAGGCTTTTCCGGGGAAAAAAGGGGACAGTGACCTGGGAGAAGGTCGGATTTCCCCGACAGGATGTATATGCCGAACTGTCAGACTATACAATAAATGTAACAAGGAACAATTTCACCTGCGATTCAGCCAGGCTTACATATTCAGGTTATTTCAAACAGCCTGAATACGGACTACTCACTGACCAGGCAGCACCCGTTTCGAACAGGGAAAAAGCTGTCTATCCACGTTTTGAGACTTATACTAAGAAATTCAGGATAAAAAGGATATTTGACGGGATTGATTACGAAGGAGGACTTACATTTGAGGGTTCCCGTGCAAAAGGAACGGGTGAAAAGGCACTTCCTGCCAGAGTGATGCTAAGCAGAAAGGATTCAGTTTTCATAAAAATAGCTTCAACGGATTTTATTTTCTCAGCAAACGGTCTGAACAGCCAGGAGACAGCTGCCACAATTTACCTTGGCGCTGATTCTGTTTATCATTCGAACCTTGGATTCTCATATAATGCCAATACAAAACAGGTGAACCTGTTCAGGACGAACAATCCTGTTTCGAGAAGCCCGTATTTCAATACATATCACGAATTGGATATGTATTTTGAGAGTCTGACATGGGATATGAACAGTTCCAGAATCGTAATTTCAAGGCCGAGAGGTGCAGCCATGGGCCAGGCTTTGTTCGAATCGGCTTCATTTTTCAATTCAGACGATTTCCTGAACCTGATGGCTCTCGACTCTTATCACCCGCTCTCGAGGCTTATCAAGTTCAGTGAATATTTCTACTCTGAAACCTTCCCTGTGAATGAGTTCGCCAAATGGCTTAACAAACCTGAAGACGTCGTTACAGGTCTGTGCATCGATCTGGCTAACAGAGGTTTTATTTTCTATGACCAGACTAATAATGAGGTTACAATAAAGCAAAAAACCAAGGATTACATAAATTCATATGCAGGCAAAAAGGATTATGACATAATCGCGGTGTACAGTGAAGCCAAGGCTCCCATCGACAATGCAGTTCTCGATCTTAAGACTTATGATCTGACTGTCAACGGAGTAAAGAACGTTTTCATAAGCGATTCACAACGGGTTGCCATTTATCCTTATAATCAGCAACTGGTAATAAAGAAGAACAGAGATATAAAATTTGACGGAGTGGTGCAGGCAGGGCTGTTCACTGTTTTCGGGCGTAATTTCCAGTTCAGCTACGATACGTTTAAGATAAGGCTTCAGAATATCGACTCTATCCGGATAGCCGTGGAAACAGGAAAAACAGACCAGCTGGGCAATCCGGTCATTGATGATGTAAACAGCCTTATCCAGCTTTCGAAGGGAGAGATATATATTGACAATCCAAAGAATAAAGCCGGGCTGCGCAGCTATGCCCAGTATCCGATCATAAATGCTTCGGCATATTCCTATATCTTCTATGACAGGATTCCTGGTCTCGAAAATGTTTACAAAAAGGAAAATTTCTATTTCAGGATTGATCCATTTGTCTTTGAGCATATTGATCATTATACAAAGGAGGATATGAACCTGAAGGGGGAATTCTTTGCGGGTAGTATCCTGAAACCCACCAGCCAGTTCCTCATTATACAGGAAAACAATTCTCTCGGATTCCAGATGACAGTTCCAAAGGAAGGTATTGATCTTTATGAAGGGAAAGCACGGATATTTGACCAGCTGAGCATGAGTAACAGGGGTCTGACAGGAAGCGGTACACTGAGACATCTGACATCAACCACTATCGCGGAAGATTACAGGTTCTTTCCCGATTCAATGCTTACGAAGGCTAAAACCTTTAATATTGCCAGGGACGGAACCGGCATTTTCCCAGAACTTGCCAGCAGCGATGTCGATATAAAATGGCTTCCCGGAAAAGATGAATGGACTGCACGTAACTCAAAAGACAGCAATTTCAGGATGTTTGCAAACGGTACATCACTCAACGGAAGCGTAACCCTTAAACCAAAACAGCTCATTGGCTCAGGCATAATAAATACATCTGATTCAAGGGTTGTCTCCAACCTTTATACTTTCAGATCGGGATCAATTCATGCCGATACTGCCGACTACAACCTGAAATCACCTTCAACTGAAGGTTATGCTTTCGTAGCTGAAAATGCAAATACGGATGTTAACTTTGAGACACGTCTCACCAGGTTCAGGCTTAATACAGATTCGTCGATGGTTAAATTCCCGGAGGTACAGTATATATGTACAATGACCGACTTCGAATATAACCAGGCTGACAGGATCCTTTCGATGGAGCAGAAAGGTAAGAAATCCGCAGCGCTTATGAAACCTGACAATCTCCTGCGTGTAACGCTTAGAAGTACGGATAAACCCACATTCTTCGCCACCAACAGCCTGAAGGATACTGTGTCATTTGCCTCCTCAAGTGCCAAATACCATGTTGATGAAGAATATATTGAGGCTGAAAATATAAATTACATTAAAGTGGCCGATGCTCTTATCCAGCCTGAGAACGGCAAAATAAAGATAAGCAGGAGAGCTGCGATAGAGAGGCTGAAGAATGCAGTTGTCGCGGTAAACAACCTTCATCTCCTGCATTCTGCAGAGATCGGAATTGAATCTTCGAAGAGATATACAGGAAGCGGTGTTTATGACTATACCGATGAGAGCAATGATACTTACCAGATAAAATTCCCGAAAATAACAGTCGATACTCTGACCACAAATGCCAGAGGTTTTATCGCTGCAGCCGACAAGTTCATGCTCAGCCCGGCATTTACATTCACCGGGGATGTAAATCTTTCGGCAAGATCGAAGAATCTGTTGTTCACAGGGTCGGCAGGGATAATTCATGACTGCAACAGGATAAAAAGTTATCCGGTTAAATTCAAATCATATATAGACCCGCTTAACGTGATGATCCCGATAAGTGAAAAGCCACGTGACATAAATGATGAGCTTGTCTTTTCAGGATCATTTATAAACCTTGATTCATTGCATATATACCCGGCATTCCTTTCGGCCCAAAAGTCATGGTCGGATGTCAGTCTTGTCAGTGCCGGCGGAGTTTTATGGTATAACAAAAAGCTGAACAGATACCAGATATCATCGAAAGAAAAGATTGCCGATCCTGCCCTCAATGGCGATATGGTGGCTTTGGACAAGAATCTTTGCAATCTGTCGGGTGAAGGAAAGATTAATTTCGGAGCCAATTTCGATCTTGTAAAAATGGGAAGCGCCGGAAGCTTCATCCAGGAAGGCGATTCAGGCAAGGTGGAAATAAAAGCTATTCTTGGACTTGATTTTTACTTTTCGCCCGAAGCGCTCAGACTGATGAGTGACGAATTCAGGATGATGCCAACCCTGAAGGCTGTAAATGTGAATTCGGAGTTTTACAATAAGGGGATGAAAGATCTTCTCGGAACAACTGCAGCGGGACAACTGAAGGAGGAAACCGATCTTTTTGGCGCGTCAAGGAACCTGCCGAGGGAATTTACATATGAACTTCTGCTTAATGAGGTAACACTTTACTGGAATGAAGAATCATCTTCCTTCAGGTCGAAAGGCAAGATCGGAATAGGATTTATAGGTAATCAGCCGGTAAACATTTATGTAGACGGCTACGTAGATATCCAGAGAAGAAGGTCAGGCGACATGATCGACATTTATCTGAAAGCCAACCAGTCGACATGGTATTATTTCTCATATTTCAAGGGAGTCATGATGGCCCAGGCCGGAAATCTTGAATTCAACAATCTTATAAGTTCTATTAAACTCAAGGACAGGCAACACCCAGAATCCTCCACGAGGGTACCATACACATATATGATAGCAGTCGAAGACAGACTTGGCAAATTCCTCAGGAGGATGCAGGAAGGAGGAGCAGCAGAAGATCCACAGCAGGATGTAACGCCATTGGACAATATTTTCCAGAGACCATAACAAAACAGCAAGCCAGTTGAAATGCAGATATTTTATGTACCGGATATGGAGGGAGACTCATGCACAATGGATGAGACCGAATCGCGTCATTGTATAAGGGTATTGAGGATGAAAAAGGGCGACAGCGTCAATCTAATCGACGGGAAAGGAGTGTTTTGTGAAGGTATAATCTCAGATCCTTATCCAGAGGGGTGCAGGATAAGGATCACAGGCAGAAAAGTTGATTTTGAAAAAAGAGATTACAGGCTTCATATTGCTATTTCACCTTTAAAAAATCCCGACAGGTTTGAATGGTTTATTGAGAAAAGCGTTGAGATAGGAGTTGATGAGCTTACCCCTCTAATATGCAGAAATACTGAAAAACCCGGGATAAAAAAAGACAGGATCAATAATATTATTGTGTCGGCAATGAAGCAATCAATAAAAGCCTACAGGCCTTTATTGAATGATCCACAGAATTTCAATGATTTCATATTAAATGAGTTCCATGCAGTAAAGATGATCGCACATTGCAATCAGTCAATACGACGATTTGGTATTGATAATGTGTATTTCAGGGGGAATGATGCCGTGATAATGATAGGTCCGGAAGGAGATTTCAGTGAAGAAGAGATTCTTATGGCTATTGATAACGGATTCAAGCCTGTTCATCTCGGCACCAGCAGGTTAAGGACTGAGACTGCTGGTGTGGCGGCATGCAGTGCGGTGTATTTTATAAATTGCTGACCTCACCCCAAACCACACGCTCCACATTGCACAACTTACCCCCCATCCCTTGCAACTTAACCCTCCCCAACCCCTCCCTTAAACATTAAGTGAGGGGCTAAATCCTGCTACGTGAAGCTCTCCTCTTCCCTTGTTGTTTAAGGGAAGAGGCTGGGAGATGGGTTAAGTTTTCTGAAGAGGCCGGGAGATGGGTTACAAATTATGAGGTAAGCAAATAGCAGCAGTAGAAAAAAGGGTGCCCGCGACGGACACCCTTTGCTGATTACTTAATTTTGCTGCCTGACCCGCTCAATTAGGCGCTTTGTTAATTGCTTCCCCGGTTCAGGTCTGACCTGATCGAGAAGACTGAATACATCACTGAATTCCTGGTAGAAACCCCATGCATCATCGTAGATGTCAATTTCGTCAACCTGGATGTCGTGATATGAGATAAGTTGTGTAGAAGTTAAACCCATAGGCTTTATCATTTTTATGTTTCAATAAAAACGGCCTATGGGTGAACTTATTGTCTGAAATTAATTAAATGTCAGACTGATTTTTTTCTCTTCCATCATTTTCCTCATATTGATGAGGGCATATCTCATCCTTCCAAGGGCCGTGTTTATGCTAACATCAGTGATATCAGCGATTTCCTTGAAACTCAGTCCCGAATAATGCCGAAGTATCACTACTTCCCTCTGGTCGTCGGGGAGCTGGCTTATAAGCTTCCTGATATCTTTCTGAATTTGTCTTTTGATCATATGATCCTCGACGTTAGCCTCAGCAAGTTTCTTTGAGTTAAAAAGATCCGATTCATAATCGTCGTTTGAAACAGTATTGAGCTGTTTCACCCTGCGGAAATGGTCGATGATCAGATTATGGGCTATACGCATCACCCATGAAATGAATTTACCATTGTCATAGTATTTTCCGGTCTTTACTGACTGTATAACCTTCAGGAATGTATCCTGAAAAAGGTCTTCAGCAAGTGCCTGATCACGTATATAAAGACTTATATACGCGAATACTTTTGATTTGTAACGTTGGATTAATGTCTCGAAGCAGGACTGATCCCCTTTTACGAACCCATCGATAAGTTCGTAATCGGTCATTGTTTTTTTCATAACTCTCTCTTTAATTAAAATTAAATATTAAAAGAGTAGAGTTGTTAAATAGGCAGTCCTCCTGGTTTTGGTTTGTTAATAGATATGCAAAGAAAATAAGATTTTTCTAATTTCAAAATACTTATGTTAATTTTTTTAAAAAATTTCGTCAAAATCCGAAGAATTATATTTTCCTCGTCTTCTTCCGTCTTCATGTACTCATCCCCCCTGCCCCCTTCTCTATTCCATAAAGAAGGGGTGCTGCAGTGCATGTAATTAGCTTTATTACAGAGATATCTCCTCCCTCTATACGCAGTAGAGAGGAGGACGGGAGGGTGAGTACGTTTAGAATGGAGGCGATTCTGATGTGGTTAACAACAAAACCATTTCAACGATGAGGAAACAAAGAAAATTTCTTCACCTTTGTATGTTAATTCAGCAATATTAATGGACGGATTTATAGAAATCAAGGGGGCACGGGTACATAATCTGAAAAACATAAGTCTCAAAATACCACGGAATAAGCTCATTGTAATAACAGGGGTATCGGGTTCAGGTAAATCATCACTTGCTTTTGACACAATTTATGCAGAAGGCCAGAGACGCTATGTAGAGAGTCTTTCGTCATATGCCAGGCAGTTCCTCGGAAGAATGAACAAGCCTGAGGTGGATTTCATTAACGGCATACCCCCAGCTATCGCAATTGAACAGAAAGTAAATTCAAGGAATCCCCGGTCGACCGTGGGGACATCTACTGAGATCTATGATTACCTGAGACTACTTTTCGCAAGGATTGGCCGGACGTATTCTCCGGTTTCAGGTAAAGAGGTAAAAAAACATACTGCCGATGATCTTGTCAGTTTCCTTAGCAGGCTTGAAGACGGAACGAAAGTAATAATAACATCCCCAGGGAAAATCCCTGAGTCGATAAAGACTTCCGAATACTTTGCATTCCTTGTTAAACAGGGTTTTAACCGGATTGAATCGGAAGGAGAGCTGCTAAGGATCGACGGTACGGGTCCCGGAATCGATATCAGGCCCGGACAGGTAGTCAATATTGTGATTGACCGTCTGGTTATAAATCATGATGCCGACAATTTAAGCAGGGCTGCCGATTCAGCCCAGACAGCCTTTCAGACAGGAAAAGGATATTGTCAGGCTATCGTAATGCAGGAAAACGGGTTTCACAGGGAATTCTTTTCGACGAAATTTGAGGAGGACGGTATAGAGTTCGAAGAGCCCAATGAATATCTCTTCAGCTTCAACAATCCGTTAGGCGCCTGTCCGGTCTGTGAAGGTTACGGTAAAATAATAGGTATAGACGAAAACCTTGTCATACCGGATCAGAACCTTTCTGTTTATCAGGATGCCATCGCCTGCTGGAAAGGTGATTCGATGAAGAAATGGAAGGAGAGGCTGATATCCAATGCCGCTTTATTTGATTTTCCGATTCACAAGCCTTATTATCAGCTTACTGATGAGCAGAGACAGCTTCTCTGGACAGGAAACAGGTATTTCTACGGACTTACCAGATTTTTTGAACACCTCGAGGAGAAGAAGTACAAGATCCAGTACAGGGTAATGCTTAGCAGGTACAGAGGTAAAACCGTATGTCCCGAGTGCAGGGGGTCGAGGCTTAAAAAGGAGACTTCGTATGTCAGGGTTGCGGGAAAGAGTATCCAGGAACTGGTTACAATGCCTGTTTCAGGTCTTTACAAATTTTTCAGCACTATCAGTCTTGATGAGTCTGATCAGCTTATTGCGGAAAGGCTTCTGAAGGAAATCACAATGAGGCTGAAATTCCTCATGAATGTCGGCCTCCCATATCTTACCCTCAACAGGCTCTCATCGACATTGTCGGGAGGAGAATCTCAGAGAATCAACCTGGCAACATCACTCGGCAGCAACCTCGTTGGTTCGATGTACATACTTGATGAACCAAGTATTGGACTTCATCCAAGAGATACAAATCTTCTGACGGATGTATTAAAGGAACTCCGCGACCTGGGAAATACAGTAATTGTGGTGGAACATGAAGAAGAGATAATGCGATCTGCCGATGAGATAATTGATATGGGGCCTGAAGCCGGAAGACTGGGTGGTGAAGTTATTTTTCAGGGCAGGATAGATGAAAAAGATTCAGACAGGTCACTGACCACCGGATATCTCTCAGGCCGTCTTGCTGTTAAGGTTCCCTCTAAAAGAAGGAAATGGAACAGCTATGTGGAAATAAAGGGAGCACGTGAAAACAATCTTAAGAACATTGATGTAAAATTCCCGCTTCATACAGTTACAGTTGTAACGGGAGTAAGCGGTTCAGGCAAGTCAAGCCTTGTATCAGACATCCTTTACACCGTATTGTCGAACCGGATCGGAGGAAATAATCTGAAGCCCGGACAGTTCCGTGAAATGGCAGGGGATTATACAAGACTGACAGGGATTGAGCTTGTCGATCAGAATCCGATTGGTAAATCAACAAGATCGAATCCTGTAACATATCTCAAGGCCTATGATGAGATCAGAAAGCTTTATGCCGAGCAGCAGGCATCAGTACAAAACAATTTCAAAGCTTCACATTTCTCATTCAATATAGAAGGAGGAAGGTGTGAAGAGTGTCAGGGAGAAGGAATTATAAAAGTCGAGATGCAGTTTATGGCTGATGTCGAGCTGACATGTGAGGCCTGTAAGGGAAAGAGGTTCAAAAAAGATATACTCGAAGTAAAATATCACGGGAAGAACATCTACGACATGCTCGAAATGACCATAGAAGAAGCCATAGATTTCTTCGGATCACATCCGGGAAGAAGCGAGAAAAGGATTATTGAAAAGCTTAAGCCGCTGGCTGATGTAGGACTCGGATATATCAAGATGGGACAATCTTCAAGTACTTTGTCGGGAGGTGAAAGCCAGAGAGTCAAACTTGCTTATTTCCTGAGCCAGGAAAAAGAGGCGGGGCATATCCTGTTTATTTTCGATGAGCCGACAACCGGGCTCCATTTTCATGATATAAACAAGCTGCTCAAATCATTGAATGCACTTGTCGATCACGGGCATTCAGTAATTTTGATTGAGCATAACCAGGAAGTCATAAAATGCGCCGATTGGATAATAGACCTCGGTCCTGAAGGAGGAGACGAAGGCGGATATGTAGTCTTCGAAGGCACACCGGAAGATCTGGTGAAATGCAAAAAATCCTATACAGGGAAATACCTTAAGAATAAGCTGATCTGAAGGACTTACGCTAAAAAACACAGATAATACACAGAGGACAAAAGAGTTAAGGGTATTTTCTCTATGAAACTATCTGTGGTCCTCTGTGAAATCTCAGTGTAAATTATTAATCTTATTTTATTTTAAAGCCAAACATAATGGCAACACATCCGCTTGGTGGGATTTCTCCCTGAGAACCTGATGTTGAGACTTTCAGTACGATCCTGAGCTGCTGGCTCGACTCAAGCCGGAAGTCCCAGTATTTTGGATAATTTGCCTGCCTGCTTGAAAACAGAATATTCTTATTGGCATCAATGACAGTAAACTCAACAGGTGGCAGGCCTTCATCACCGCAAACTGCGAGTCTGTATTCCATATCGGAATAAAACGTCTTATAAAGCTCAGCTTCTTCGCCAACTGTAAGTGTCGTAGCATGATAATTACCGTCGTGTGTATATGATCCGAGCTCAGGCAGACAGGTTTTCTTTGCAAAAGCTTTGCACTGACCATTTACTGAAGCCCCGGAGGCCAGAATAAAAAGCATAAGAACAGTTACAATCTTTAGTCTTCTCATATCCAGGTTTATTTTATCAGATTTGAGCGAATTTCCGTTACTGTCCTTGCAAGTTCAGTAAAGACATCGGGAGACAGTTCAGCCTTTATTTCGGATTTAAGAACTGTCACATTTGCTGCCTGGTCATATTCCGGACGTACCGGTGTAGTTGTAACCTGAATTTTATCAAAAACAGTCTTTACCTTCCGGATTTGTGCCATTATCTCATCAATTGCAGGATGGCCCTTGCTTCCTTCCAGCAGTCTTAACAGGATATCGATTGACAGTTTCTGGTCAATAATCCTTCCCACAAGCTTGTTGTTGTCAAAATCCTTCATGTCGACAAGCTGAGTTGAGATATAAAGACCTTCAATCCAGCCTCCGGTAAGGACAATAGCTGCTATAGCGGGCTGACCGTTTTCCTCGAGATATGAATTGGAATTCATATATGTCTGGGAAACAATGTCCATAATTACTTCCCTGTCGTGGATATTGGCCTCAAGTTTTTCAACATCCTCATCACTGATGGCATCGAGAATGCCCAGTCCGTCAGCCATCTTCTTGGCTGCATTCATATAGTTTATGATAAGCTGAGTCTGATCGTAGAGGCTTGCAAAGCTCAGATCGCATGTATAAATACCAAGGTTAAGAGCCATACTCTTGTTTGTGTTATAATTCCTGGTATTGTCAACAGGATTCAGCAGGTCTTCATCAAAAACGGCACCGGCCGATTTTATGAGCATCGCAGACTCAAGTGGTGATGGAAGGGTATAAAAGATCTTTTCAGCCTGTTTTATATCTTCATAGACTGCTGCATCAGAACGCGTGACAGCAAGTGAATCAGCCTCCTTGTTTTCACCTCTGACGCCAGAACGGCAACCGGTGAATACCAATAAAAAGAGAAATAACAATGCAGGAACACCGTTACCGATTTTAAGAAGTTTATTCATGATCGAGTGATTTATTTTCCTTTCTAATTAACCCTAAATTAGTACATTATTTTAATCTGTCAACTGACCAATCAAAATTGAAGGATTCTTAACTTTGCAGAAACCATTCAAAATGAGCAGTACAGAAAATAAACGTAAAGAACTTGAACATATTTTAACAGGAGGAAACTTTGTTGAAATTACTGGGGCTATCAAGGCTCTCAGGGAAGAGCCTCCCTTCAGCGGCGCCGTCAACCTGCTTATCTCATTATACAATAATACTGACAATGATTCTGTAAAAAGGCTTATCAGGGATTTTATGAACGACCTCAGGGATCAGGCGTCATGCATGGAGTTGGTCGAAGAGCTGAGGAAAGACCTTAAGCCTGAAACCATGAGAATGGCAATCTCATCATGCTGGCAGTCTGGTCTTGATTATTCGGGATTCTCAGACGATTTTACTGAATTGTTCCTTTCTTCAGATTATATGACCGCTATTGAATGTTTCACTGTCATTGAATCGAATGCTGACAGACTGGAGCGGTCAAAAAAAGATGAACTAATCAGAATTATAAAAGAAGGTACTGCAACCGATACAGGTGACAAGCGTTCACTTGCACTGGAGCTGATTTCGGTTCTGGAATAAAAGGCGGCGCGCGGTTTGCGGCGCGCGGCGTGCGGAAAGAAGTGTTCCGGGTTCAAGGGTACGTGTTTCCGGTTAAATAAAGATCATGAGAATTTTATTCGAAGGATGAGAAGTATTTCATGAACTGGGTGCGTTCGAATACTGTCGGTTTTTCGTAATTCTGATAATTAAGCTTTCCCCTGAAGTCTTCTATTTTTTTAAATCCCTTGGAAGACATCCAGTCCGAGATATGTCCGTTCATTGTTTTGATATAGGATATACCTTTATTATATAATACTGAGCAGACCTGGACAGTCGTAGCCCCTGCAAGCAGATATTTTACCGCATCCTGACCCGAATGAACACCTGTTGAAGCAGAAATGTCGATTTTGATATCCTGTGCGCTGGCCATTCCTATCCATCTGAGAACATAACGCCGTTCAATATCCTGACTGAGTATTGAAGCCGGTATGACCTCCATTTTATTTATATCGATATCAGGCTCATAAAACCTGTTGAACATCACCACACCTTCAATGCCTCTCACATAGAACTGATCAATCATGTACAGGATATTTGAAAACCTGTAGCCGATTTTGAGTGCGATGGGAATCTTAACTGTTTTTTTCAGGTTCTCAATAAGCTCAAAATAGAGTTTCTCAGATTCGGAAGCTGACTTTTTCCTGTCGACAGGCATAAAGAAAACATTGATCTCAATTGCATCGGCACCAGCATCAGCGATGTTCCTTGCAAAGCCTGTCCATCCTTTCGGGGTATAGCAATTTATACTCGGGATAACAGGTATTGTAAGATTAGCCTTTGCATTCCGTATTAGTTCGAGATATGTCTCAACCGAGTTGTCGTGGATATAATTTGACAGATAATCGTCAGCCTCAGGATAACTTCCGGGAGCAGGCTGGAAGGCATGTATATGATGATTTATCTGTTCTTCAAACAAGGATTTCAGGACGACAGCTCCTGCACCACTCTCTTCTGCTTCCTTAAGCTGTCCAATCGTTGAAGTAAGCCTGCTGCTGCTTACAATAAGAGGAGATTTTAGTTTCAGGCCGAGGTATGATGTAGTCAGGTTTTCCATATTCAATATTTTAAGATAGTCAATTTCGTTCTCCAAATATAAGACTTCCAATCCGAATCATTGTGCTTCCTTCGCTTATTGCGATGATATAATCGCCCGACATTCCCATTGAGATCTCAGTAAAATATTGATTGTCGGGGAACCGCGATGTTTTCAGATCCCGGAAACATTCGGCCAGATAATGGAATTCGCTTCTTACAGTGTTTTCGTCATCGGTAAATGTTGCCATCCCCATCAATCCGCAAATTCTTACTGAATCGAGAGTCCTGAATGAACTATCATCCAACATTTCATTCACTTCCCGTGTACTGAACCCGAATTTCGTTTCTTCTTTTGCAATATGAAGCTGAAGGAGGCAATTTATTTTCCGGTTTATCTTCCGGGCTTCATCGTTTATTGTTTTAAGAAGTCTGTATGAATCGACAGATTGTATCATGCTGACAAATGGAATGACAAGTTTCACTTTATTTGTCTGGAGATGGCCGATAAGATGCCATTCGATATCAGACGGAAGGAGATCCTTCTTTTTAAGAAGTTCCTGAACCCTGTTCTCGCCGAAGATCCTCTGACCGGCATTGTAGGCTTCAAGAATATACGGTACTGGTTTGGTTTTCGATACAGCGACAAGCTTAACCTGTTGTGGAATCTGTTTCCGAAGATTTTTTATATTTAACTTAATGTCCGTCATTATTCTGATTTGGTTCGCCCATGATAACCCACACATGTTTTTATTCACCTCCCGACACCGGTTTTGTTCACCTCCATCTCCCTGGTTCGTAATCCTTTTGGTCTGCCCCCCATCCTTACTGATTCTCAATCCTTTTGGTCTGCCCCCCATCCCCCCTGAAGGGGGGCTAAAAAACGTATATGGGATTCTTAACCCGCCCTTTGGGGGCAGGGGGGGGGTAACCACAAAGGTAAATAAGGTTAGAACAAAGTCCTACAAAGTTGTAATGACATTAGGTGAGAACCAAATTTAAAGCAGATGAATTACAAGTCCGCTCCGGAGTTTCGGTTCAAACCAGGTTGTTTTGGGAGGCATTATATTACCGGAATCAGCTATCGTAATAAGCTGCTTCATTGATACCGGGAAAAGTGCAAATGCCACCTTCATATCACCGCTGTCGACGCGTTTTTTAAGCTCATCAAGTCCCCTGATACCACCTATGAAATCGATCCTTTTCGATCGCCGGAGATCCTGGATATCCAATATTGGCTTAAGTACCTGCTCAGACAGTATTGTTACATCCAGTCCGCCAATCGGGTCACTGTCGTCATAAGTTTCCGGTTTTGCAGTAAGACTGTACCAATTTCCATCGAGATACATCGAAAAATTATGGAGCTTTTCAGGCTTAAAGACTTTTGATCCTTTTTCCTGTATTACAAACGCTTCCTCAAGCTTCCCAAGAAATTCTTTTCCTGTCAGACCGTTTAGATCCTTCACCGTACGGTTATAATCGATGATCCTCAGCTGATTATCAGGAAAATGTACAGCCATGAAATAATTATACTCCTCATTTCCCTTATGATGTGGATTAAGCTCACGCTTTTCCTTTCCAACAAGGGCAGCAGCTGCAGTCCTGTGGTGCCCGTCGGCTACATAGGTAAAAGGTACTTTTTCTGCAAAGAGTTTTTCGATCTGCCTGTTAGTCTCAGAATCTTTTATCACCCAGAAGGTATGACCGAAACCATCTTCTGAAACAAAATCATATTCAGGTTTTTCATGCTCCGTGACAGAACTTACTATTTTGTCGATTTGTTTTACAGCAGGGTAAGCGAAGAAGACAGGTTCGATATTGGCATTGTTAACCCTGACATGAATCATACGGTCCTGCTCTTTGTCTGGCCTCGTAAGTTCATGCTTCTTAATAATTCCGTTAAGATAATCATCGACAGAAGCGCATCCTACTATTCCATACTGTGTTCTTCCGTCCATTGTCTGGGCATAAATATAGAAATGCGGTTCTTTGTCCTGTACAAGCCAGCCCCGTTTCTGCCAGAGAGCAAAATTCTCAACCGATTTTTCATACACTTCTTCCGAATGCACATCTGTACCTGCCGGAAGATCAATTTCTGATCTGGTAATATGAAGAAGGGAGCAGTCTTTTCCCTGAGCCATTTTAAGTGCTTCCTCGGTATTCATAACGTCATAGGGCAGACAAGCAAGATCTTTGGCGATTGACTGAGGCGGCCTCAGTCCCCTGAATGGTTTTACAACAGCCATATTTTTGTAAAAGCTATTTATTAAGTCTGTATTTCTGATTACCTGTTTTGAAAAAATCAACTATCTGACGGGCTGCAGCCACACCGGCATTTATATTTGATTCTTCAGTCTGTGCACCCATCTTCTTCTCGGTGAAAATAAAGCGTCCTTTAAATTTCTCTTCAAATACAGGTTTACAATCGGGAGCAACATCGGCTAGGTAACTTATGTCGGACCTCTCTTCAAAGATTTTAAGAAGTCCTTCCTCGTCAATGACTTCCTTCCTGGCAGTATTTATCAGGCAGGCATTGGAGGGCATCTGCCTCAGCAGATCGTACCCTACCGATTTGACGGTCCGGTCGTTTAGCGGCATATGAATTGAAACATACTGGCATTTCCGGTAGAGATCTTCAACATTTATACATTGTTTTGAATTATTATTCTTCATCACCCTTTCGCTGACAAAAGGATCAAAAGCATAGATATCCATTCCAAATCCTTTTGCGATGTCGGCCACATATTTGCCAACATTACCGAAAGCATGGAGTCCCAGTGTTTTACCTCTCAGTTCGGTACCTGTTTTACCGGTGAAACCTCCTCTTATCTGAAAGAGAATTAGTTCGAATACAAGTTCGGCAACAGCATTTGAGTTCTGGCCAGGAGTATTCATCGCTATAACATTATGGTCAGTACAGGCCTTAAGGTCGAGATTATCATAGCCAGCCCCTGCCCTGACAACAATTTTAAGTTGTTTTGCAGCGTCGAGAATACCGGATGTCACCATGTCGCTTCTGACTATCAATGCATCAGCATCAGCAACTGCATCAGCAAGTTCCTCCTGTTTCTTGTAGTTTTCGAGCAGGCTTAACCGGAAACCGGCGGCTTCGATAACCCCACGCATCTGGCGAATAGCAACAGGAGCAAAAGGTTTTTCAGTAGCTACAAGTATCTTCATGACATATGTTTTGTGTTATAAGTAGCTTGTTTTAGATATTCTTTTCGAATTCCCTCATTGTATCGACAAGGAACTGAATACTTTCTTTCGGAAGTGCATTATAGGTAGAAGCTCTGAAGCCTCCCACTGACCTGTGGCCTTCAATACCAAGGATTCCTTTTGATTTCGCAAAGTCTGAGAAAGGTTTCTCAAGTTCCTTGTATTCGGGAGCCATAACAAAGCATATGTTCATAAGAGAGCGGTCTTCAGGATCATGTATTGTCGGAACAAATAACTTATTTCTGTCAATCTCATCATAAAGCATAGCTGCCTTTTCGATATTTTTCTTCTGAATTGCTTTAACACCACCAAGGTCCTTAAGCCAGTGCAGAGTCTGCTGTGCAGCAAAAACAGCGAAAACAGGTGGCGTATTGAACATCGATTCTCCCTTAATATGTGTCCTGTAGTCGAGCATTGTGGGAATCTGACGTTCAACCTTTCCAAGGGCTGATTCCTTGATAATCACAAGTGTCACACCTGCAGGAGCAAGATTTTTCTGGGCACCGGCATATATGATCGAGTATTTTGAGACATCAACCGGGCGGCTGAAGATATCTGATGACATATCGGCGATAAGCGGAATTGATACATCGGGATCTTTTTTAAGTTCGGTTCCGTAGATGGTATTGTTGGTAGTAATATGAAAATAATCGGCATCGGCCGGAACTGTATAGTTTTTAGGGATATAGTTGAAAAGCTTTTCCTTTGATGAAGCGACCTCAACAACTTCGCCATAAAGTTTGGCTTCCTTCAGGGCCTTGCTTGCCCAATTGCCAGTATTGAGGTAGGCTGACTTTTTATTCATCATATTCATTGGCACCATACCAAACTGAAGGCTTGCGCCACCTCCAAGGAAAATAACCTGGTAACCAGCCGGGACCTCAAGAAGCTCCTTAACAAGAGCAATTGTATCGTTCATACATGCAACGAATTCCTTGCTCCGATGAGAGATCTCAAGAATTGAAAGACCAGTACCTGCAAAGTCCTTTATTCCTTCAATTGTCTTTTCAATAGTATACTGCGGGAGAATTGAAGGGCCGGCATAAAAGTTGTGTTTCTTCATAATTTTATATTTATGTTTAAAATTTACCTCAGGTTCAGGGTTGGTTCCCCCCTGCCACAAAAATAAGGATTTTTAAGGATTAGCAAGAAGAAATTGGTCAGTGTGGAATTTACAATAGTGTATCCTTTGCGGTAAAAAAAATCTTTAACCGCGAAGGGCGCAAAGTTTTACGCTAAGGTCGCAAAGGTCAGTCACTAGTTGCAACAAGAATCCCATCCCTTATTATCGGGATCTTTTGAGTAAAATCCATTGAAAGGCAGAAAGGGATGCAGTCATCAAGGTTTTTATCCCTGAGGCGTGAACGCTGGGCAGCTTTTTCTATATAGGCCGTAAGGTCGTTCTTTGCAAGTGACCATAGGTCGGTGGCGGCATGTGTTGAATCACAGATCGTTGAATAAAATGATGTTCCCAGAAGTCGTTCTGCTATTGCACCGGCACAAAGTGAATCCTCTAGATTGAAGCGATTCTTCCATCCCGAACAGAATAGTACCACGTCATTGTCCCTTTCAATAAGCCATTCAGTAACAGCAGTAATATTGAGGAAGGATGCTATAACAATATATTGTGCTGAATGTGCCAGTTTAATAATTCCGGTCCCATTTGTTGTGCTGTATGCGATTGTCTTCCCTGCGACTCTTTCATGAGTGAAATTAAATGGAGAGTTGCCGAAATCGGCAAAATCAAGCACATATCCATCGCGTTCAGCAGCAACAAGATATCCTTTTTCCTTGTATTCCCTTGCCTCATTTACGGTTGCTACGGGTATTACCGATTCCACCCCGTGCTCAAAGGCAGTGCAAATTGCTGATGTGGCACGCAGAATATCAATTACCACAACTATGGAACCAGAGTGTCTTTCAGGCTCGTACAGTACAGGGGAAAAACATGTCTCAAGATTTCTTTTCCGCATCAGGGCTTTTTATATATGGGCAGGGTTACAACCTTTGCCTTCAGGTCCTTGTTCCTGATTCTTATAAAAATTTCAGTGTCGGTATTCCAGAATCCCTTTGTCAAATAAGCCATTCCGATTCCCTGTTTCATCATGGGCGACATCGTTCCTGAAGTAACCTCTCCTATAAGGTTACCGGATGCATCGACAACCTCGTAATGCTGACGCGGTATGCCGCGATCGATCATTACAAATCCCTTAAGCCGTCTGGAAGTGCCTTGCTCTTTCTGCTTAAGAAGATAAGCTTTATCAATGAAGTCCTTGCTGTCAGTGAATTTTGTTATCCAGCCCAGCCCTGCCTCGATTGGCGATGTAGTGTCGTTAATATCATTGCCATAAAGGCAAAAGCCCATTTCGAGTCTGAGAGTATCCCTTGCTCCAAGGCCTGCAGGTCTTATATTATACTCCCTGCCCGCTTCAAAAACCGCTTTCCACAATTTCGGACCATCCTCATTCCTGACATAGATCTCGCATCCTCCTGCTCCAGTATAACCGGTAATTGAGAAGATTACATCTTTAATACCTGCAAACTCTATTATCCGGAAAGTATAATATTCCATTGAAGAGACAGGTGCGGAAGTCAGTTTCTGCATTATTTTAAGGGCATCCGGACCCTGAATTGCAAGCTGTGCAATATCATCTGAGGCATTGATAAGGTCTCTGCCTGGTTCAATTCCAAAATTCTTTGCATTTTCCACGCACCAGTTCCAGTCCTTTTCGATATTGGCGGCATTGACAACAAGAAGGTATTTATCGTTGCTGAACCTGTAAACAAGAAGGTCATCCACTATCCCTCCCTTCCCATTGGGGAAACAGGAATACTGTACCTTGCCGTCCCAAAGAGCCGAGACGTCGTTTGATGTTATGTACTGGAGGTATTTAAGGGCAGATGGACCCGAGACCCAGAATTCGCCCATATGGGAAACATCAAATACACCAACAGATTCCCTGACGGCAATATGCTCCTCGTTAATGCCCCTGTATTCAACCGGCATGTTATATCCGGCAAACGGAACCATCCTGGCTCCGGCTTCCTCATGGAACTGCGTAAAGACAGTATTTTTCATTAATGCAGAATAATAATATATTTTTTTCTGTGCTTATCACATTTTTGCGTTGTTTCGTATTGATTGTTAATTTGTTAACACAACACGTAACATGCAACACGTAACATGCAACCTTTTCAATCTAATAACTCGCAAATTTAGAATATATTTTATTTGAAATTATTATTGTTTCTTTAATATATATCACTATGTCGGGTTGGGGCTTTCAGGAGCTTCATACGGTTCCTTCAATTATCTGCAAAAGGTGTTTCCATAAATAAAACTTTCAGGATACTTCTGACACTCAGAGATTTTCTTCCGGCAAAGCTGAACTATCTTCATTTCAAAGTTCCCTTAATGATAAAATAAAATCGAATTTTATCTGTTATTTATTAACAATCGTCTATACCGGATAAAAGGGAACTGAAAGTCATGGAATACAAATTTATCAATACCGAATACCTGGAAATGGTCGCTGGTGGCGACAATGAACTCCTGAAGGAGCTTATTGGCATGTTCAGGGACCAGGTTGCAGAATTCAATGCAGAAATGAGTCTGCTATACAATGAAAAGAACTATCAGGCTCTGGGAAGACTTGCACACAAAGCAAAATCATCTGTGGCAATAATGGGAATGGACAGCCTCGCCAACATGCTAAAAACCTTTGAGCTTCAAGCCGTTGATGGCAAAAATCCGGAAAAATATGAAGCCTATATTTCGAGATTTGAGAATGAAACCCAGGGGGCATTGGATGAGCTTGACAATCTTGTTAAAAATCTGTAGTCATGGCTGAAATGATCAATATTGAAAAGAGGAACAAGATTGATATTATTTCATTCACAGTCAACAAAATAAATGTCATGACCATAGATGAGATAAAGGATGGGGTAAGCAAGGTCTTTGACAATCCCGGTTCAAAAGTAATTATTGATCTTAAGGGAGTTGAATATATTGACAGTTCAGGATTTGCATGTTTCCTTTCGCTGCATAAGGCAGCAAAGAACAATCTGGGGATGCTGAAGTTTGCAAATCCCGAATCGAGGGCAACTGAATTGTTCCATACGCTTCACCTTCATACAATCTTTGAGCTTTACGACAATATTGATGCATGTGTGAGGTCGTTCAGGTAAGGGCGAGGGAGCGAAAGGGCGAGGGAGCGTAAGGGCGATGTAAAAAAATTAAACATAGAAACACCAGGAAACACAGAGAAATTAGAGATAATCATAGAGTTAAATGGATTTTCTCTGTGGCTCTGCGTGCTTCCCAGTGGACATCTGTGAAATTGAATTCAATCAAAAGCCAGCTCTATTCCTATTTACTTTCAAATGAGAGCCGGCCATTTTTAACGTCTATTGAAACACTGGACTCTTTTCTGATTTTGCCGGCGATTATTTCCTTTGAAAGTTCATTAATAACCTCTTTCTGGATAAGCCTTTTGACAGGACGGGCGCCAAGCTGAGGATCATACCCGTGATCTGCCAGCCATTCGATAGCAGCATCAGAAACCTCAAGATTGAAACTATTTGTTTCAAGCACCTTTCTGACATAAGTGAGCTGGATCTTCACAATTTCCCTGATCTGTTCAGTAGTAAGCGGACGAAACATAACAATCTCATCAACCCTGTTCAGAAATTCTGGTCTGAGCGATTTCCTGAGAAGAAGGAAGAGATCCCGCCTGAGCGATTCAGCCTCATTATCAGGCATATTATTATTCCATTTATCCATTCTGTCCCTGATTAGATCAGAACCAAGGTTGGAAGTCATAATAATTATTACATTCCTGAAGTTAACAGTCCTTCCCTTGTTGTCGGTAAGCCTTCCATCGTCGAGCACCTGAAGGAGAAGGTTGAAAAGGTCGGGATGTGCTTTTTCTATTTCATCGAGAAGCACCACTGAATAGGGTTTATGCCGGACTGCCTCAGTAAGCTGGCCTCCTTCCTCATAACCAATATATCCTGGAGGCGCTCCGATAAGCCTGGAGACAGAATGTCTTTCCTGGTATTCCGACATATCTATTCGTGTAAGCAGGTTCTCGTCATTGAAGAGGAACTCAGCAAGCGCTCTTGCAAGTTCAGTTTTACCGACGCCGGTTGTCCCGAGGAAAATAAAGGAGCCTACTGGTCTTTTGGCATCCTGCAGACCGGCTCTTGATCTTCTTACAGCGTCCGAAACAGCCTGTATAGCTTCATCCTGACCAACAACACGTTTATGAAGCTCGTCCTCCAGTCGCAGAAGCTTTTCCTTTTCACTTTCAAGCATTCTTGAAACCGGGATCCCGGTCCATTTTGCAACAACTTCCGCAATATCTTCAGTTCTCACTTCCTCTCTAACCAGAGATCCCTTGCTTCTTTTTTGCTCTATCCTGTTTTTAAGATCAGCGATTTCCTTCTCCAGTCCGATCATTTTTCCATACCTGATCTCAGCAACCCTTCCATAATCCCCGCTGCGTTCAGCCTGCTCAGCTTCAAACCTCAGAGATTCCATCTCTTCTTTCTTCTCCTGAACTTTTCCGATCATATCTTTTTCGCTCTTCCATCCTGCCATAAGTTCGTCTTTTTTCGACTGCAGCTCGGCGAGTTCAGCGGTTATCTCATTCTCCTTTGTTTTATCGCCATCGCGTTTTATTGCTTCCCTTTCGATCTCGAGACGTGTTATTGTCCTTGACACTTCATCGATTTCATCAGGAACAGAGTTCATCTGAAGGCGGAGACGCGAGGCAGCCTCATCAATAAGGTCTATCGCCTTGTCGGGAAGGAACCTGTCGGTGATATACCGGGTTGAAAGATCCACAGCGGCAATTATTGCCTCGTCCCTGATGATCACTTTGTGATGCGCTTCATACTTCTCACGTATTCCCCTTAAGATCGATATTGAGTCCTCCCTGTCAGGTTCATCAACCATAACAATCTGGAAACGTCTTTCGAGCGCTTTATCCTTTTCGAAATACTTCTGATATTCATTCAATGTTGTTGCACCAATGGCTCTCAGTTCTCCCCGTGCAAGGGCAGGCTTAAGGATGTTGGCAGCATCCATGGCGCCTTCAGATTTGCCCGCGCCCACGAGAGTGTGTATCTCATCGATAAACAATACAATTTCCCCATTTGACGAGATGACCTCATTTACTACAGACTTGAGCCTTTCTTCAAACTCCCCCTTGTATTTTGCCCCGGCTATAAGGGCTCCCATATCGAGCGAATAGATAGTCTTTGATTTCAGATCTTCAGGAACATCACCTCTTATAATCCGGTGGGCAATACCTTCAGCTATTGCTGTTTTACCTACGCCCGGCTCTCCTATCATAACCGGATTGTTTTTTGTCCGCCTGGTAAGGATCTGAAGTATCCTTCTTATCTCTTCATCTCGTCCGACAACAGGATCAAGTTTGCCGTTTCTTGCCCTCTCGTTGAGGTTTATTGCATATCTGTTCAGGGAATTAAAAGTCTCCTCCGAAGCCGCATTTTCAACCTTTGCGCCCTTTCTGAGTTCATTTACCGCAGCTTTCAGATCTTTCATTGTTACACCATAGTCCTTCAGTATCTGTGATGCCTTGTCGGTAGTTTCCAGTATACCCATAAGGATATGCTCGGTAGTAACAAATTTATCCTTCATTGAAGATGCAATATCATTTGCCTTGCGAAGAGCTTCTGATGCCCCTGATGAGAGATAAGGCTCACCGCCTGTCACCCTCGGATATGTGTCAATAAGTCGTTCAATATCTTTATTCACGGAAGAAACACTGATACCGAGTTTTCCAAAAAGCCATCCCGAGATGTTTTCTGACTCACTTATCACCCCATGGAGCAAATGTGCACATTCTATTGCCTGCTGCCCTTTTGAATCAGCAATGTTGAATGCCTGCTGAACGGCTTCCTGTGCTTTAAGTGTGAAATTATTCAAAGTCATATTGCTGTGATATATTTTTTATGTTAAATCTTAAATGTTGCATGCTGCATGTTGCCAGCCTTCGCTTAAGCTACGGCTGGTGATACATGTTGCCGGGTGAATTCAGCAATTTCCCTGCCATGGTGAAAAATTGTCTTTTTGGCACTGAAAACAAACTATTTGCGTCAAAATGTCAAAAAAACTATATGAGATTAAAGTGCTGAAAGTATCTTTGGGTAAAAAAGAACAAGATGACCAAGATACTCTGGAAACCCGGAACAATGATCTATCCTCTTCCGGCTGTAATGGTGAGCTGCGGATCAAACCCTGATGAATATAACATATTTACAGTATCATGGACGGGGACAATATGTACCGATCCTCCGATGTGCTATATTTCCGTACGGCCCTCAAGGCATTCGTACCCGATCATAAGAAAAAACGGTGAATTTGTTATCAATCTGACAACCAAAGCCCTTGCCTTTGCCACTGATTGGTGTGGGGTGAAATCAGGTGCTGATTATAATAAATTTGATGAAATGAAACTTACACCTGAAAAAGGAGCAGTCGTAAAAGCCCCCCTTATCAGGGAATCACCTGTCAATATAGAGTGTACCGTAAAGGAAATTAAGGAACTGGGGACACATCACATGTTCATTTCAGAAGTTGTTGCGGTGAATGCTGAAAAGGAACTGTTCGATGAAAAGACAGGTGTTTTCCGGCTTTATGATGCTGATCTTATATGCTATTCGCACGGAAAATATTATGAAACAGGGAGATATATAGGGAAATTTGGTTTTTCGGTAGAAAAGAAGAGAAAAAACCGGAAATCCTTATCATCAGCCCGCAGAGACAAAAAAGGTAAATCCTTAAAGAAAAAGTAAAAGAGCCGTTTTTTCTCTTGCCAGGGCTCACAGAAATAAGTCAATAATTTGGCAATAACTGTTAAATAAATAACAATATTTAAGCAGAATCACTGTTTATCAAAGTAGTCCAGCCGGTTATATTATTGGAATTGCCGATTGACTAACCAACAGGATCATAAATAGTTTCCGGTTTTTGCAATGAATGAAAAGATCATTGAAGCCCTGATGCAGTTATTTGCAATTATTGCCAATCCCTCGCGTAACGATGCTGAGAGAAGGGGTGTGGTTCAGGCTTTTTTAAGTCATCAGCTGAATAAGTCGCTTACCGGAAAATATTTATCTCAATACGATAAGGCATGCAAGGATGCCCAGGAACGTCTCGGGAAAAGTAGTCCTGAACGCCGTGAAGGCGCAATTGCCATCAGGATCACAAAACTGTGCAATGATATAAATGAGGAAGGCAAGCTCGACAGAGAGCAAAGAATAATAGTTGTTATACAGGCTCTTGAATTTTGCAAATCAGGAGGTGCCGAGGTGACAGCCCTGGAACGCGGCTTTATTTCAACTCTTGCCGAAGGATTGAATATATCAAATGAGGATTATAACATTATTGAAAAGTTCGTACTTAATCCCTTTTCAGAAGTCCCTGTTTCGCCTTACCTGCTGATAATCACCGGAGAAAAAAATAAGGCACCAGAAGGAGTAAAATACCTCCTGAAAGAGCAGCTTAAAGGTCAGATATGGATACTGTTTGTCCAGTCGATAAATATGTACTTCATGCGATTCACCCGGGCAGGCGAGCTTTCGATGAACAGTCAGCTTCTTCAGGAAGAAAAGGTATATCCTGTAAGCCGTGGTTCATCAATCAAAGGATACAACTTATCGCCTGTATATTACTGGGATATAACAATGCAGTTCCTTAAGGAGGAATTTCAGTCGTCACGGGTCGTTTATGAGGTCAATAATCTGGAATACAGGTTTAAATCGGGTGATGTAGGGATACACCACATGTCGTTCAGAAGCGAGTCGGGTAGGATGGTTGGGATAATGGGTGCCAGCGGAGCAGGAAAATCGACCCTCCTTGGTGTATTGAATGGTATCAATCCTCCGTCAGATGGTGAGGTTCTGATCAACGGAATAAATATCCACAGGGAAAAAGACAAAATAAAAGGTCTTATTGGCTATGTATCACAGGATGATCTGCTTATAGAGGATCTTACTGTATTCAACAATCTGTATTTCAATGCCAAACTGTGTTTCGGGAATCTTTCTGAAGAAGAGATCACCGAAAAGGTGGATAATGTCTTAAAGAACCTTGGCCTTTACGAAATAAGAAATATGAAAGTAGGAACACCGCTTAATAAAAAAATAAGCGGCGGCCAGAGAAAAAGACTGAATATATCCCTTGAGCTTATCAGAGAGCCAGCTATCCTGTTCCTTGACGAACCAACTTCAGGTCTGTCATCAAGGGATTCTGAAAATATACTTGACCTTTTGAAAGAACTTGCCCGGAAAGGCAAACTGCTGTTTGTTGTTATTCATCAGCCTTCATCTGACATCTTTAAGATGTTTGACAAGCTTCTGATCCTCGATACAGGAGGATATTTAATTTATAATGGTAACCCTGTCGACTCGATTGAATACTTTAAGAAGAAGATCGGTCATCCCAATTACAGTGAAAGCGAATGTTTTGCGTGCGGTAACGTTAATCCGGAGCAGATCTTCAATATTGTTGAGACCAGAGTGTTCACCGAAAGCGGGAAGCCTACTGATACACGCCGGATGTCTCCCTCCGAATGGCGTTCGCTATACGAATCAGAAAAGAAAGAGGAAAAGCTTGACAAGGGAGATGCTTTACCTGAAATAAATTTCAGGATACCCGACAGGTTCAGGCAGTTCGTACTTTTCGCAAGGCGTGACATACTTTCAAAAATTGCAGATATACAGTATCTTATAATAACCCTCCTGGAGGCTCCCATCCTTGCCTTGTGCCTTTCCTATCTGATAAGGTATTTTGATGAGAGCGCGAAGAACCCAAAATACTATCTGAGCGACAACAGCAACCTGCCTGTTTATCTTTTCATGTCGGTGATTGTAGCTCTTTTCATGGGGCTGACAATCAGCGCCGAAGAGATATTCAGGGACAGAAAGATCCTTAAGCGTGAAACTTTTCTTAATCTGAGCAGGAACAGTTATCTTATGTCGAAGGTGGCCGTACAGTTCGGAATTTCTGCAATCCAGGCCTTAAGCTTTGTTTTAATAGGCAATGCAATCACAGGTATTAAAGAGATGACCTTCGAGTACTGGCTTATCCTTTTTTCATGCTGGGCTTCGGCAAATGTAATGGGCCTTGTCATTTCAGACAGTTTCAAGGCTGTGGTTACAATTTATATACTGATCCCGTTCCTGATCATTCCCCAGATAATTCTAAGCGGTGTACTTGTAAAATTTGAAAAACTGAATCCCAATATTTCTTCCCCTGTTTCAATACCATTTTACGGAGAACTTGTTACTGCCAGGTGGGGCTATGAGGCCCTTGCCGTCGAACAGTTTGTGAATAACAGGTATGAAAGGAAATTTTATGAGTACGACAAGAGGATGAGCGAGGCACGTTTCAAAAAAGATTATTGGAATTCGAGGATAAAAATGAAACTTGAAGGACTGAAGAGTGACCTGAAAAAAGATACAAAAAATAATGATTTTAAAGATGACCTGAATCTTGTCAGGAACGAGTTCAGGAAAGAGATGGCAACATTGCCGGAAATAAGGTTCGGATTTCTTGATTCTTTTACGCCTGAAAAGGTTACAACTGACATTCTTGATTCGGCTCTGGAATATACTGAAAAGCTCAGGAAATATTATGTTGCAAAGTATAATGAAGCAAACAGCATTAAGGACCAGTATGTAACCAGGCTCGAATCAGCAGACAAGGAAGCATTTGTCAGACTAAGGAATGAATACTACAACAATTCGCTTGAAGAACTGGTTACATTCAAGAATGAGTCTCAGAAACTTATTGATTATAAGGGAGAAATAATTCAGAAACTTGATCCCGTATATATGGATCCCGCCAGCAAATGCATCAAGGCGCATTTCTATTCTCCTTTCAAAATGTTATTTGGGTACCGGTTAGATACATATTTAGTAAACATTATTGTGATCTGGCTGATGACTCTTGTATTATACCTTGTGTTATATTTCAGGGTGCTGAAACTGATCCTGAATTCTGGCGAAAAATTATTCAGGAGGAAGACGAAAGTAGTGGATTGAAAAAATCACAAAAAAAGAGGCTTCCAACAAAGCCTCTTTTCGAATGTCCTAAAGCGAAAGGTCTCCGGGTCAGCCACCAAATTATTCAACGATCTCAATCATTTTGAATGGCACGCGGATTATGGATTCATAATCCTCCCCTGCCTCCAGCATATCCTCATCATCTTCTTCATAGAACCAGTTTACTTCAACGTCGTTCTTTGCCTTGTGTATTGACTCGAGCTTTTTAAATACATCAAGTATACATTTTGAAGAACTTGTATTAAAGTACTCCAGCCTGATGTTCACTACTGTTTTACCAAGGGGGGATTCCTTATATTGATCGAGCCAGTCAACAAGTGGTTTATAAAATTCAACGGAGTTTTCAGGAATTGAGCGTCCTTTGATTTCAAAGACCCCTTCATTTGCATCAAATCTGATTGTCGGGGTTTTAGGTGTTCCTTCAATAAAGATCGGTTCCATATTTGTTCTGTTTAAGTTTTTATCACTTTTTATTGTCAACCAGAATATTAAGGTAAAAAAATGAGTTATTGTCATCGTATCTCTTAAAGAGATAATCAAGCTTATTTCCTGTTTTTCTTGCAATATCAACAAGCCCCAGTCCGCCACCACCTTTTGAAGATATGCGCTGATGATTCAGGATAAACTTATATAATTCAGTTATTTCCTCGTGGGTCGAACCATTTATCCTCTTCAGCTTTTCTTCAAGTTCTTTTACTCCTTCATTCCTGACAAAATTGCCTGTTATTATCCTATACCCGTCATTGACTTTCAGTAGCTTGAATATTCCAAATCTCTCAGCCGTCTGATCTTCAAAACCTTCCGGAACTTTATCAACATGATGGTAAAGATTCTGAAGACTTTCCACAAGCAAATTGTAAACTTTTTTTCTGAGTTTAGGATTTTCATTGACCGAAACAAGCCTCTCTTCAATAGTATCAAGCATTCTGTTAATAAGATCCGAATCAATGTTACCCTTGAAATAAAGGATAGGACTTTCACCTGTTATATCAGAAAAGTAGTTTTCAACATCAAAGCTCATGTAAGCTTCATTTTATCCTGCAAACATAATAATCCAACAAATATAGAAATAAAAACGGAAGAAGAAAGAAATAAATTGTAATAAGAAATCTGTCGATGTGATGAACTTTCAGGGTTCGTATGACAGAATTTTAGGGGATTTTTTCCTTCGTGTCCCAGGATATATCTCAAATTTTACAAGCGTACATTCAAGTGCTCCGTTGAAAAGAGTTGTTCTTGAAGATGGTTTCAGCCCTATTTTCTTAAGCGACTCCCTGTCCGATGATATTATCCAGGCTCTGTATCCTTCAAAATTATGTTTCAGTGTCGTGCCGATCATATCATAAAGATCATCGGCCTCTGAGATCTTTATTCTTTCACCGTATGGAGGGTTCATAATCAAAATGCCATTATCATCAGGTGCTTCAAGATCGCGGAAATTACGGCGTTCAACATTGATAATATCATTCAATCCGGCTGAGGTGACATTAGCAATAGTCTGTGAAACAGGGATCTCCGAAACATCAAAGGCAAATATTTCCAGATCTGGTCTGGAAATCTTCCTTTCAGATTCCTTCCTTATTTCCTCAAACATGTCATTGTTAAAATCATTCCATTTCTGGAATCCGTAAAAACTCCTGAATTTTCCGGGAGGAATGTTACAGGCAATCATTGCCGATTCAACAGGTATTGTACCCGATCCGCACATTGGATCAATAAGCACTGAATTCCCGTCCCATCCTGACATTAGTACAATACCTGCAGCCAGAACTTCATTGAGAGGCGCAAATCCCTGTTCTTTCCTCCAGCCTCGTCTATATAGCGGAACAACCGACGAATCGGCAGAAACTGTCACCTGGTCGTTGCTTATATGAAGATTTAACAGAATATCGGGGGATTCTGTATTGACGGAAGGCCGGCTTCCTGATTTGTCTCTGAACCAGTCTGCAACAGCATCCTTAAGTACAAGTCCGGCATAACCCGTATGTTTGAAAAGCGGGGAACTGACAACCGGAACAACTGAAAAAGTCTTTTCCGGACTTAAAAACCTGTCCCACCCTATCCTTTTACAACTTCTGTAAAGGTCATCTTTCGACCTTATCCTGAACTCAGAGATTATTCTCAGTACCGACATTGCAGTCCGAAGGCAATAGTTGGCCCTGTAAAGCATACTCTGGTCGCCTGTAAATGATACTGCCCTGTTTAGAAGTGTGACATCGTCAGCGCCAAGCTCTTTCAGTTCCTCCGAAAGAACCTTCTCAAGGCCATACAAAGTTTTTGCAACAAATTTCATTGTCCGATTTCTAAAAGGCAAGCAGGGATATCAGCAAAGCTGTCACTGCCGTCATTTGATAAATCCAAGCAGTTTTTCATATTGTTGCCTGTCTGAAATGATCCTGAGTGCACTTTCCATAACCGGATCATCTTCATTGATTATCATGTAAAACTCGTTTGTTTTCCAGATGTTGGCTGCAATATATCCTTTAAGAACAGTCAGGATCTCATTCCTGGATACATTATATCCCTTTTCATCAAATTTCACCCCGGCTTTTTCTGCCTTATTTTTCAGATCAGAGATATCATCATCTGAAAAATTGAAGTTTGTTTTGAATTCAGTGAATGTTTTATACTTCGATGCTATCTGTTTCCTGTTTTTATCAGAGAACTCCAGGGACCAGGAGCTCAGAATACCTTTTCTGACAAGACTTCTGTAATAATCAGAATAGCCCATGGTATCGGCTGGTACAAAAACATCCGGCATTATTCCCCCGCCCCCGTAAACTGTACGTTTGTTAACCATTGTTCTGTATTTAAGTGAATCGGGGAAATGAATGCTGTCGGCAGTCATCAGTTCACCATCAGTGTATCTTTTATAGAAATTCTCAAGATACTTGTCATATCCGTCATTGTACGGACTCTGGATAAGTCTCCCAGTAGGCGTATAATATCTTGCAATGGTGAGCCTTATCATTGAACCATCAGTAAGGTAAAATCCATTCTGGACAAGGCCTTTGCCAAAAGTTCTCCGCCCCACAATAATTCCCCTGTCCCAATCCTGTAAAGCTCCTGCAAGTATTTCACTTGCTGATGCCGAACCTTCGTCAGTAAGGATGGCTATGCGTGAAGATGAAAGAGTACCTTTACCTTTTGAAAAATAATCCTGACGAGGTGTCTTCCTTCCGTTCAGGTATACAAGAAGCCTTTTGTCGGAGTAAAATTTATTGGCCAGATCGGTTGCAGCTGTCATATAACCTCCCCCATTTCCTCTCAGATCAAGGACAAGGTTTTTCATGTTGTTGAATTTTTTCAGACTGTCAACAGCAGCATCGAATTCATCGACAGTTGTGGCAGCAAATTTATTAAGTTTGATGTAGCCTGTCTCCTTATCAAGCATATAAGCTGCATCAAGGCTGTTTATAGGAATTTTATCCCTGATTATTGTAAAATCAAGAACAGACTTCTCACCTTTGCGGTATATGCTTATATTTACCTTTGTGCCCTTCATCCCCATAAGCCTGCTGCGCACTCCATTTGTAGAAATCCCTGTTCCTGCAACTTTTTCTCCATCTATTTTTACAATCCTGTCTCCCGGCAGGAGTCCGGCTTTTTCCGATGGCCCACCGGAGATAGGCTCTATCACAATTATGGTGTCGCGAAGCAGGTTAAATTGAATTCCTATTCCTTCAAAATTGCCGTTCAACGGTTCATTCATCTCCTTTACATCTTTTGCGGAGATGTAAACCGAATGCGGGTCGAGGCTTCGAAGAAGTTCTACTATTGTCTGTTCGGTAAGTTTGTTGATTTCAGTACTGTCGACATACCATGCATCGATAAGTCCAAGTGTTCTCCCTATCTTAAATGTGTTTTCGTTCACACTCTGCGAAAAGGAAACATGTCCAGCAAAAAATACAGCTAAAACACTTAATAATAATCCTGTTCTGCTTATCCTCATATCCTTAATAATTACCTCTTTGTAAGTCCTTTTATTCTCTGTGCCTCTTTGCGCCCTTCTGTGCTCTCTGTGTAAGTTCTTCTTCTCTGTGTCTCTCTGCGAACCTCTGTGTTCTCTGTGTAAGTTCTTAATTCCGAAATCCCTTTGTTTTGCCCCCCAACCCCCCTAAAGTGGGGGCTAATCCACGAGTGGAGGTTTAAGTCTGTATTGAAGTTAAAACTCAGCGTTCTCTGTGGTCCTCTGTGCTCTCTGTATAAGTTCTTCTATGAAAAGATCGTACTTTTAAGATTTAAACGTTTGAAACAAAGTATTGTTTTTCTTATCGGTCTTTATTCCCATTCAATTGTCGAAGGCGGTTTTGAGCTGATATCATAAACAACCCTGTTTATTCCTCTTACATTGTTTATTATTTCATTTGAAACAAGACCCAGAAATTCGTGAGGTAGATTAGCCCAGTCGGCTGTCATGCCATCGGTCGAGACAACAGCCCTCAGAACGACAGCATTCTCATAGGTTCTTTCATCGCCCATTACTCCTACAGATCTTACAGGAAGAAGAATAACAGCAGCCTGCCAGACTTTATCATAAAGACCGTGCTTTTTAAGTCCGTTTATAAAGATACTATCGGCTTCCTTCAATATCTCAAGTTTTTCTCTTGTTATAGCTCCAAGCAGTCTTATTGCCAGGCCCGGACCGGGGAAAGGGTGTCTGTTAAGGATAGCCCCGGGAATTCCGAGTGCAGTTCCAACCCTTCTAACCTCATCTTTAAATAAAAGTCGAAGAGGCTCGATTACCTTTAGGTGCATTTTTTCAGGAAGTCCTCCTACATTGTGATGCGATTTTATTGTTGCAGAGGGTCCGTTCACGGAAACAGATTCTATGACATCGGGATAAATTGTACCCTGGGCAAGCCATTTGACATCTCTGACCTTATGGGCTGCCTCATCGAACACCTCAATAAATACCCTTCCGATGGTTTTTCTTTTTTTCTCGGGATCACTGATTCCCTCAAGTTCATCAAGGAACCTCTCCCCTGCCCTTATCCCGATAATGTTCAGACCAAGATCCTTGTACGAATCCATCACATTTTCAAACTCGTTTTTTCTTAAAAGACCGTTATCTATGAATATGCATGTCAGGTTAAGGCCAATCGCCCTGTGCAGAAGCATTGCAGCAACTGTAGAGTCGACCCCACCCGAAAGTCCAAGTATCACTTTGTCATCCTTTATCTCATTTTTCAGGCTAAGAACCGTAGATTCGATAAATGAGCCAGGTGTCCAGCTGCAGGCACACCCGCATATTCCGGAAATGAAGTTCGAAAGAATTTTCAGCCCTTCAGTGGTATGATAGACCTCGGGGTGAAACTGTATTCCCCAGGTAGGTTCGTTCTTTATCTTATAAGCTCCTGCCTTAACTGATGCCGTTGATCCGATTATTTCATATCCTTCAGGAAGACCGACAATTGTATCGCCGTGTGACATCCAGACCTGGGTTCCCGGAGTGATATCCCTGAAAAGTGCATCATTGGTATCCGGATCAATAAGGTTGGCCCTTCCATATTCCCTTGCAGCTGAAGGCATTACTTCTCCCCCATATTTCTGGACCAGGAGCTGTGCTCCGTAACATACTCCAAGAATCGGCAAAGTCCCTTTAATATTCGTAAGATCGGGATCTGGTGCATTTTTATCCCTTACCGAATAAGGGCTTCCAGATAGGATTACACCTTTGACCGAGCTGTCGGGAAATGGGAAATGATTAAACGGATAAATCTCACAATAAACAGAAAGTTCCCGGATCCTTCTGGCAATGAGCTGGGTATACTGTGATCCGAAATCAAGGATTAAAATTTTTTCCTGCACTGGCAAAATGTTTATTAACTGGCGCAAAGATAATTAATCTTTGGCGCCTTTTATTGCGTATCTTTCAGGTTCTTTAAATCATATGTCCTGCCATCAATTGCAGGTATCGTCGGGGGGAATATCTCCCTGGCTTCTTCAACAAGGGCTGAAATATCGTCATAGCGTGAAGAGAAATGGCCTATCATAAGTGTCTCTGCCTTTGCATCACGGGCTGTTGTTGCAGCATCTGCAGTTGTTGAGTGAAGAACTGTCTGTGCAAGTTCCGAAAGGCTCTTGTCAAAAGTTGCCTCGTGATAAAGGAGGGTCACTCCTTTTACGAAATCTGAAAGGCGGCTGAAATAAGCCGTGTCGCTGCAATAGGCATAAGATAAAGGATTTTCCGGCTCAATTGTCAGCTCTTCATTTGGAATAACAGTGCCATCTTCCATAATTAAATCATTTCCCTTCTTTATTGATGGGATCGCTGAAACCGGGATATTATATTTCTTAATGCAGTCTTTAATAATATTCCTTTCAGGTGGTTTTTCCCGAAAAAGGAATCCGAACGACTCTACCCGATGTTGAAGAGGAAAGGAAGTAACTGTAAGGTATTTGTCATCGAGAATTCTGGCTGGTTCTTTCCCCTTAAGCGGAGTGAACTGAATTTCGAATCCCAGGTTGATATCAAAATCGCTTAGATGTGAAAGTAGCATGGTCAGGTAGTTCTCAGGAGCATATAGGTTCAGCGGATATTCTCTTCCCATGAGGTTAAATGAAGATAGCAGTCCGTAAAGCCCGAAAACATGGTCACCATGAAGATGAGATATGAAGATATGGTTTATCTTTCCGATCTTTATCCTGCATCTGCGGAGTTGCATCTGGGTTCCTTCCCCGCAGTCTATTAAAAACAACCGCTCATGCGCATTAAGCACATGAGCGGATGGAAATCTTTTAGATGTCGGCAATGCAGAACTGCTACCAAGGACAGTAAGCTTCATGGAGTGTCTGCAATGCTTATCGTATCATGAGATCATTTTTTCAGCATCAGCAACTGTCTGGGTAATGCTGAGAACAGTATCCAGCTGGGAAATTGTAATCAGTCTTTCAACTGCTTCACTTAATCCGCAAAGAACGAAAGTGCCTCCGGCATTTTTGCAAAGCCTGTTTGCGACAAGAATGGCGCTCAGGCCAGAAGAGTCACAATACTGACATCTTTCAAGGTCTAGGATAATGTTTTTCTCACCTTTTCCTGAAATAAGTACAAGTTCAGATTTAAGTGCAGGAGCAATGTGTGTATCCAGCTTTTCCGACTGTATCTGAATTAATGTGCTGTTATCCCGGCTCTCTATATTGAAATCCATAGTTATAATTTTAACACTCTAAATTTAACTATTTTTTCTATTTCTTTGATGCTTTGCCGGCTTTTTCTTCCATTTCTTCTTTCAGGGCTGCAAGCTGAGTAATGTCACCAAGTGTTGTTTTTTCAACATTGGGTTTGGCTTTCCTTGATGATTTCTTTGATGTTTCAGCTTCAGGCTTTTTGGCTGCTGATTCTGACGCCTTCTTCTCATCCTCATAAACCCTGCTGTGGGATAGAATGATTTTCTTGGCCGATTTATTGAATTCAATAACCTTGAATTCAAGTTTCTCATCAACTTTTGCCATAGTACCGTCTTCTTTCACAAGATGTTTGGGTGTAACAAAACCTTCTACTCCATAAGGAAGTGCAATTACTGCGCCCTTATCGAATACTTCAACCACAGTTCCTTCATGAACTGAATCTATAGAAAAGAGGTTCTCAAAAACATCCCATGGATTTTCTTCAAGCTGCTTGTGACCGAGACTGAGACGTCTGTTCTCCTTGTCGATTTCAAGAACAATCACTTCTATTTCAGAATCAATTGATGTGAATTCAGCAGGATGCTTGATCTTCTTTGTCCAGGAAAGATCTGATATATGAATAAGTCCGTCAACTCCTTCTTCAATCTCTACAAATACGCCGAAATTGGTGAAGTTCCTGACTTTTGCCATATGTTTTGAACCAACAGGATATTTTTCCTCGATATTCTGCCATGGGTCCGGTTTGAGCTGCTTGATACCGAGCGACATTTTACGTTCGGTTCTGTCGAGGGTAAGAATAACGGCCTCAACTTCATCGCCAACCTTAAGGAACTCCTGGGCGCTGCGGAGATGCTGCGACCATGACATTTCCGAAACGTGTATAAGACCTTCAACACCTGGGGCAATCTCAACAAATGCACCATAGTCGGCCATAACGACAACCTTGCCTTTCACCTTATCACCAACCTTGAGATCAGGATCAACTGAATCCCATGGATGAGGTGTAAGCTGTTTCAGACCGAGGGCAATACGTTTCTTGTCATCATCGAAGTCAAGGATAACCACATTGAGTTTCTGGTCAAGCTGAACTATCTCTTCCGGATGATTTACGCGACCCCACGAAAGGTCGGTGATATGAATAAGTCCGTCAACACCTCCCAGGTCGATGAATACGCCGTAGGATGTTATATTTTTAACAGTTCCTTCGAGAACCTGTCCTTTCTCAAGTTTTGCAATGATTTCTTTCTTCTGCTGTTCAAGTTCAGCTTCGATAAGAGCTTTATGAGATACTACAACGTTTTTGAATTCCTGATTTATCTTGACTACCTTGAATTCCATCGTCTTGCCGACAAATACGTCGTAGTCGCGGATTGGTTTTACATCGATCTGCGAACCGGGGAGGAATGCTTCGATTCCGAAGACATCGACAATCATACCGCCTTTTGTTCTGCACTTGATGTAACCAGTAATGATCTCGTCCTTCTCGAGAGATGCATTTACACGGTTCCATGAATTAATAGCACGTGCTTTTTTATGTGAAAGAAGAAGCTGACCTTTTTTATCTTCCTGGCTTTCAACATATACTTCAACAGTGTCGCCTACTTTTAGATTCGGGTTATAGCGGAATTCGTTAAGGCTCACAACGCCTTCGGATTTATAGCCAATATTGATCACGACCTCACGGGGGGTCATCTGGATAACAGTACCAGTGACTACTTCATCAACGGCAACCGTTGATAATGTTTTGTCGTACAGTGCCTCATATTCCTTGTGTTTCGGAGAGTTCCTGAGTTCATCGCTCTCAAAACTATCCCAGTCAAAATCCTCTGCCACCGGAGTAATTCTTTCCGGTTTGGCTTCAACAGATTTATTTTCCGTTTCTGCCACAGCTATTTCGGTCGCTTCATTCAGCTCAGCAGCCATTTCTTCGGCCACAGCCTGAACTGATAATTCTTCCTGGTTTTCCTCAACTTCAACTTCGAGGCTTTCAGGTTTTTCAATAGTTTCTTTTGCTTTTACCTTTTTCACAGGCTTTGCGCCGTCTTCCAAATTTTCAATCTGTTCTTTCTTGACAGGTTTCTTCTTGCTTTCAGTCATAATTGTAATTAAAATGTGCTAATAATTAATAAGTTAGACATTATTTTGTTTTAAAAGTGGATGCAAAGGTATTATTTTTTATTGAAATGGCATTAATAAATCAAAGATTTTCCTCTGAAAATCAATTGCCTTACCTATAGCCTGAAGCACTTCCGGAATGTCTGAACAAGGTTGTTAATAAATTAACAATTAAGCGTTCAACACATTGATTTCATAAGAATACTATTGGTTGCAGCCGTACAATTTTTTATAAATCCACTTGTTATAGTATATTTGAACTAAATACACATTATTAATTAACCTGATAATATGAAGATAGCTGTTATTGGAACCGGATATGTAGGCCTTGTGACAGGAACCTGTTTTGCAGAGACCGGACTGAATGTTGTTTGTGTCGACAAGGACATCAGGAAGGTTCAGTCGCTAAAGAACGGTAAGATCCCGATATATGAACCGGGGCTTGAGACATTGCTTTTAAAAAATTCAGAAAAAGGGAGGCTCTCCTTTTCGAGCGAGATAAAAACAGCAATTCAGGGTGCCGAAGTTATATTCATTGCAGTAGGAACTCCTCCGGGTGAAGATGGCAGCGCTGATCTTCAGCATGTCCTAGCAGTAGCATCAGAGATAGGACAACATCTGAATGATTATGCCCTGATTGCAACAAAAAGTACGGTTCCTGTAGGAACAGCCGAAAAGGTACGAAGAAAAATAAAGGAGGCGCTCTCGGCCAGAGGATCAGAGGTTCAATTTGATATCGCATCAAATCCTGAATTTCTCAAGGAGGGATCAGCAGTAGAAGACTTTCTTAAACCGCAGAGGATAATTGTTGGGGTTGACAATGACAAGGCCGGGGAAATAATGAAGCGTCTTTATATGCCTTTTTTACTGAACAACCGTCCGGTCATTTTCATGGATATCCCGTCAGCCGAACTCACGAAATATGCAGCCAATGCAATGCTGGCAACACGAATAAGCTTCATAAACGAGATGGCCAATCTGTGTGAGTTGCTGGGTGCCGATATAAACAGTGTCAGAAAAGGTATTGGCAGCGATTCACGTATAGGCAACAGATTTCTGTATCCGGGTTCCGGATATGGAGGCTCATGCTTCCCAAAAGATGTGAAGGCAATCATTAAAACTGCATCCGATGCAGGTTATGACCTTAAGGTAATATCAGCAGTTGAAAAAGCAAATGAGATTCAGAAAAAGGTGATTTTCAGCAAAATTGAGAAATATTTCAATAATGATCTGAAAGGTAAGACTGTAGCTGTATGGGGATTATCGTTCAAGCCCAAAACTGACGATATACGGGAGTCATCTGCTGTGTTTATGGTGAAAGAACTTGTGAAAAGAGGGGTAAACATCCGTGCCTATGATCCGGCAGCAATGGAAGAGACTAAAAAGGAGGTCGGAGACAGCATATATTACGCAGAGGATCCTTATGATGCCATCAAAGGGGCTGATGCACTGGCTATGATGACAGAATGGCCAGAATTCCATCTGCCTGATCTCGATTTAATGTCGGGTATCATGAAGGGCAAAGTGATCTTTGACGGAAGAAATATTTATGATCCTGACCAGTTACGTGGAAAAGGATTCATATATTTCGGCATCGGAAGAAAGTGACAGTTTTTTTCAGGCATAAAATTTTAATATCATGAAGGGCATTATTCTGGCGGGAGGTTCAGGCACAAGGCTTTATCCAATCACACATGCAATCTCAAAGCAAATGCTGCCCGTGTATGACAAGCCAATGATCTATTATCCCCTGTCGGTCTTAATGCTGGCAGGTATAAGAGACATACTTGTAATCTCAACACCAAGGGATCTTCCCGGCTTCAGGGCACTTCTGGGTGACGGAAGTTCGCTGGGAATAAAGTTCAATTATACGGAACAGCCTTCTCCTGACGGATTGGCACAAGCATTTATACTTGGGGAAGATTTCATCGGTAACGAGCCTGTCTGCATGATCCTTGGGGATAATATTTTTTACGGCCACGGCTTCGGGGATACCCTGCTCAGGACCGCTGAACTACAGAAAGGGGCTTGTGTCTTTGGATATTATGTCACTGATCCTGAAAGATACGGAGTAGTTGAATTTGACAGGGAGAGGAAAGCTATTAGCATTGAGGAAAAGCCGTCAAAACCAAAGTCAAATTATGCAGTTACCGGTCTCTACTTTTATGACAACAGTGTCGTCAGTAAGGCAAAATCATTGAAACCTTCAGCCAGGGGAGAACTTGAAATCACTGATCTGAACAGGCTTTACCTTGAAGAAGGCACCCTCGAAGTAAGGCTAATGGGGCGCGGCATAGCCTGGCTTGATACCGGAACGTATGAAAGCCTTCTGCAGGCGGCGAATTTCATTGCAACCCTTGAACAAAGACAGGGGCTCAAGGCATCGTGCGTTGAAGAAATCGCCTATAAAAGAGGTTACATTACAAAAGATCAGCTGATTGCACTTGCCGAGCCGGTTAAGAAGAGCCAGTACGGGAAGTATTTGCTGAAGATCGCGTCGGAGGAGGATGAAGGTATAGGTGGAGGTTGAGGTGGAGGTTGAGGTGGAGAAAGGTTGAAAGGTTAAGGGGTTGAGTGGTTGAAAGGTTGTACGAAGACTGAAGACAGAAGACTGAAGACAGAAGACAAAAGGCCGAAGAGCAATGACTGCAGCGGGTGGTCACTTCCTTGAGGCGGAAGAGATTGGCTGGTTAAAGAGAATAGTTTTTTTTGAGATTCAGTTGCAGAGGAGATTTATATTCAAATGAGAATTATTCTCAAATAAGAATAATTACCAGAAGAGACTGTTTGGGGTAAACAGATTGACAATTCAGGAGAAAAATATAACCCGTAAATATTAAATATGGGTTTAATGACAAAAAGTTATGCAAATTATTGAAACAGGGTTTGAAGGATTATTTATTATACAGCCCAAAATTTTTACGGATAACAGGGGGTATTTCTTCGAAAGCTACAAGCTTGAAATGTTCCTTAAAGCCGGAATACCGTTTAACCCGGTTCAGGATAATGAATCCTTATCATCAAAGGGTGTTATAAGGGGGTTGCATTATCAGCTTGAGCCATTTGCCCAGGCAAAACTCATTAGAGTAGTAACTGGCAGGATATATGATGTAGCTGTTGATCTGAGAAAACATTCCGAAACATACGGGAAATGGTATGGAATCGAGCTTGACTCAGAAAACAAAACACAATTCTTTATTCCGAAAGGTTTCGCCCACGGATTTTCTGTGCTGAGCGATACCGCGATAATCCAGTATAAATGTGATAACCTTTACAGTCCTGAACATGAAAGAGGCATTGATTTAAATGATCCATTCCTCAATATTGACTGGAAAATCGGTGATATAAATCCTGTTATAAGCGAAAAGGATCTCAAACATCCTAAATTTAAGGATGCGGACAAGAACTTCAGCAAAATAGTATAGGTTCAGGTAATAAAAAAGTAAATATATAATCTTATGGCTGTCATTCTTGTAACAGGATCGGCTGGTCAGCTTGGGAACGAACTGAAGCTGTACTCAAAAAATTATTCAGGTTATGAATTTGTATTCGAGGATATTGATACCCTTGATATCACAGACAAAGATGCCTTAAATGAGGCCATCAAAAAAATTGATCCTGACTGGATCATAAACTGTGCTGCCTACAACTTTGTCGACAGGGCCGAGACAGATCAGGAAAAAGCCTTCATTATTAATAGTATAGCGCCAGGAAATATCGCAAATGCCATAAAAGGAACTGACCGTAAATTTATACATGTATCGACAGATTATGTCTTTGACGGCAATTCGACTTCTCCCTACAACGAAAGTTCCTCAACTAATCCACAGTCAGTTTATGGCCAGTCAAAACTGAATGGAGAAATTAGTGCCCTTCTGCATCCTTATACAATGATATTAAGGACAGCATGGCTTTATTCAACATTTGGAAATAATTTTGCTAAAACAATTTTGAAGAATGCAAGGGAAAAGGATGTTCTCAAAGTTGTTTTTGATCAGACTGGCACTCCTACATATGCAGGTGATCTTGCTGATGCAATTCTGACAATCATTTCAAAAGTAATAAGAAACCAGTCAGTTTTCACAGCAGGCATTTACAATTTCTCAAATGAAGGTGTTTGCAGCTGGTATGATTTTGCAATTGAAATTGTCACTGAAGCAGGATTAAAATGCAGGATAATACCTATCCTTTCTAAGGACTTTCCGTCTGTAGCAAAGAGACCTGCATATTCAGTATTGGACAAAAGCAAAATCAAAGAAACATACGGTATTGAGATACCGCACTGGAGAGCAAGCCTGAAGAGATGCATGAAACTATTACAATAATTTTGTATATTGGTGCGGCGTGCGGCGTGCGGCGTGCGGTGTGCGGCATACGGCGTGCGGCGTGCGGCGCGTGGGTGGAATAAGACGCAAGTCTGAAAGACTGCATGCTTTGCCCTCCATAACGAAGTGAAGGAGGGACTGCAAGACAAATAAAATGGATTGAAATTTTAAAACACAGACATATGCTATCTATTGACAAAATCAGAGAAAAAGCCACTGAATGGATGGGACCCGACTTTAATGAAGAAACCCGGAAAGAGGTCAGGGAAATGCTGGAAAATGACGAAAAAAAGCTTGTTGATGCATTTTACCAGGATCTGGAATTCGGGACAGGGGGCCTCAGGGGAGTAATGGGTGCCGGGACAAACAGAATGAATATTTACACTCTTGGAATGGCAACCCAGGGATTATCGAATTATATCATTAAGGAATGCGGCAATACCGGTATCAAGGTAGCTATTGCTCATGACTGCCGCAACAACAGCAGGTACTTTGCTGAAACTGCAGCTGACATTTTCTCTGCAAACGGATTTGAAGTTTATCTTTTTGAAGCATTACGTCCGACTCCCGAACTGTCATTTGCAATAAGGCATTACAAATGCCATAGCGGTGTGGTGATAACTGCCTCGCATAATCCGCCTGAATATAATGGATATAAGGCATACTGGAATGACGGTGGTCAGGTTGTTGCACCTCATGATGAAGCGATAATTGATGAAGTCAGAAAGATAAAATCTGTTTCCGAGATTAAATTCAATGCACAGAAAGCAAAAATTAAGATCATCGGGAAAGAAACTGACCAGCTATTCCTGAATGAAGTTATAAAAATGACACTTAATCCTGAACTTATTAAAAAGAACAGTGATATCGGTATAGTCTACACTCCTATTCACGGTACCGGAGGTACATTGGTGCCACAGGCACTGAAGATGTTTGGATTTACTAATATCGGGAATGTTCCTGAACAGGATATTGTTGATGGCAATTTTCCTACGGTAAAATCTCCAAATCCGGAAGAACCGGCTGCACTGTCGATGGCAATCAAAAAGGCTACTGAGACAGGCGCTGACCTGGTTATGGCAACTGATCCTGATGCCGACAGGCTCGGCCTTGCCGTAAAAAATGACAAAGGCGAATTTGTGCTATTAAATGGAAATCAGACCGGAGCCCTTCTTACACATTATATTCTTTCGCAATATAAAGAAAGAAATAAATACAAGGGTAATGAATACATTATCAAAACAATAGTGACCACTGACCTGCTCGACAGGATAGCAGAGAAATATGGAGTAAAATGCTATAATGTTTTAACAGGATTCAAATTCTTTGCCGAACTTATAAGAAAGCTTGAAGGAAAGGAAAAGTATATTGGAGGAGGAGAGGAAAGTTATGGTTTCCTTCCGGGCGATTATGTAAGGGATAAGGATGCCGTTGCATCGTGCGCACTGGCTGCGGAAATAGCTGCATTTGCCAGAGAGAACGGCAAAACAATGTATGGTATGCTTGTTGAAATCTATCTGGAATACGGACTATACAGGGAGAAACTTATAAATATAGTTAGGAAAGGAGCTGAAGGAGCCAGTGAGATCAAAGCGATGATGAAAGCTTACAGGAGCGATCCTCCAAAGACCATAAACAACAGTAAGATCGTACGGGTTGATGACTATGATACTCTTGTCTCAACGGACCTCATCACCGGGGAAAAGAAAAAGATTGAGCTTATCAAATCAGATGTTCTGCAGTTCTTTCTGGAAGACGGATCAAAGATATCTGTACGTCCATCCGGAACGGAACCCAAGATAAAGTTTTACTTCAGCGTCAACACTCCCCTTGCCTCAGCTGATAAATTTGATGAAACTGAAAAGTTCCTCGATCAACGTATAGCTGATATTATAAAGGATATGAAGTTGTCCTGAAAGTGCTTCCCGACGGAGCAAAGCGACAAACAGTTCTACTTAAGATACAAAATCTATCAATCAAATGAAATCCTACCGCAAGGAACTTTGGTTTGAGACATCCACCCGCAGGGCATTTCTGAATATCACAGGAGAGGTTGAGAGATGTCTCGAAGAAAGCGGAATAAAAGAAGGAATGGTTCTTGTTAATGCGATGCACATTACTGCCAGTGTATTCATAAATGATGATGAATCAGGACTGCATCACGATTTTGAAGTATGGCTCGAAAAGCTTGCCCCCGAGAAACCTTATTCACAATATCAGCATAACGGTTTTGAAGATAATGCGGACGCTCATATAAAGAGAACCCTTATGGGAAGGGAAGTTGTGGTTGCCGTTACAAACGGAAGACTCGATTTCGGTCCCTGGGAGCAGATCTTCTATGGAGAATTTGACGGAAAAAGAAGAAAAAGGGTGCTGGTTAAGATTATTGGGGAATAATAGATCAAGTCATGCAGGTCTTGCAGGTCATGCAGGTCTTGCAGGTCTTGCAGGTCTTGCAGGTCTTGCAGGTCTTGCAGGTCTTGCAGGTCTTGCAGGTCTTGCAGGTCTTGCAGGTCTTGCAGGTCTTGCAGGTCTTGCGGTCTTGCAGTCTTGCAGTCTTGCTGTCTCAGGAAAAGAATTCATCAGAGAAGTTGACAAGATAAATCCTGTCTGTCGATCTTGTCAGTGCGGTATAAAGCCAACGGAGATAATCGATTGTGATTTCGTTTCGGTTGAACATCCCCTGATCGATAAAGACTCTCTCCCACTGTCCTCCCTGGGCTTTATGGCATGTTACTGCATAGGCGAATTTGATCTGAAGGGCATTGAAATAAGGATCCTCCCTGACTGCCTCATATTGTTTCCTCCTGGATTTCAAATGAATATAATCAGCCTGTATATTCTTGAATAGCTCGCTGCTCTTATCTGAAGGCAATGCCGGTGTATCAAGATGAAGCACATCAAGCATTACTTTTGATTCGATTTCCAGATCATAATCCGGAAACCTTAAAAGCATCTCTGCGAACCTGAAACCATACCTCTCTTCATATTTTATTATCTTCTTAATCTCCGCTATATCGCCGTTTGCAATAAATGCGATGTATTCTTCCTCCGATGTAATGAAATAATTATTTTTTACGACCATAACCATATCACCAGGGCTTACCTCTTCCTCCCTGAAAAAGATCCTGTTCCTGATACCCTGGTTATATCGGTTTGCCTGCTTGTTTGAATTAACAACTATTATCGTATCTTCAAGCCCGCATGAACCATATGCCGAAGAAATCTCGTCAATAAGATCTTCACCGCTTATCCGTCTGACGTCATTGAAAGTATCAACGGAGATGGCAGGATGATTGAGATCCAGTTCATCTATCTGGTTCCGAATCTTTGTAGCATTCATCAGTATCCCTGAAGCTTGACTCTGACGAAGGACCTGTTTTAGCTCCGCGGTTATCAGTCCGAATCCGGTTTCCTTAAGAATATTGGGATCAAGGGCAGGACTTGTTTGAGATCCCACCGGAGGTAATTGGGCTGTATCCCCGACAATTATAAGTTTACAGTCAGTTCCTGAATAAACATACTCGATAAGATCATCGAGTACTTTCCCGCTTCCGAAAATTGATGAGTCATTTGAGCTATTAGAGATCATGGAGGCCTCATCCACAATGAAGTATGTGTCCCTGGAAAGGTTTCTGTCAAGAACGAAGCTTCCTATCCCCTCCTTCATTGATTTCTGACGGTATATCTTTTTATGGATCGTAAAGGCCGGCTTTCCTGCAAAAGATGAAAGTACCTTGGCTGCTCTTCCTGTTGGCGCCAGAAGGATGCATTTCATCCGGAGAAGATCGAGGGTTTTTACCAATGCACTTATGACGCTTGTTTTACCTGTGCCTGCATAGCCTGTCATCAAAAAGATTTTATCATTCGTATCCTCAGTTATGTACAAAGCGATTCTCTTCAATGCAGCAGCCTGGTCGTCTGTCGGAGGATAGCCGAGATTTTTGCAGAGATTGTTATATATTATGGAATCACGCATTGACTAGTAATTTATAAGGCGTGCGGCGTGCGGCGTGCGGCGT
>Ga0172375_10000775_pt1 | contig 51791 bp, 45 predicted proteins | sample LakKiv1m_FD_114537 | JGI IMG/M metagenome (GOLD analysis project Ga0172375, IMG submission 114537) | Freshwater microbial communities from Kabuno Bay, South-Kivu, Congo - kab_092012_11.1m | ecosystem: Environmental > Aquatic > Freshwater > Lake | place: Democratic Republic of the Congo... | reverse complement strand
GAAAAATATTCCTAATATTCCAGAATGTGGATCACTTTGCTAAAACTTTTTTTATTGATCCTAGCGCGTTTTATCTGATCGGAAGGATATTCATAGGGGTTATCCCCGGGATGTTATCAATATTTTTCACTTATCGATTAAGCAAGCGCCTTTTTTCATCCACTGCCGCGGCTTTATATAGTGCTAGTTTGATCGCTTTTGGATTCATCAATGTCGTTGATTCCCGCTATATATATACCGACATGCTTTTATTACTATTTGCTATCATCAGTATAAACCAGGTCTTAAAAATAAAAGCAGAGCCTATTTTAAAAAATTACCTTTTCGCGGCTTTTCTCATTGGCACCTCTATAGCCATTAAATATAATGCAGCTATACTTATAATCCCATTATTTACAACCCACCTACAGCTCTGGGGAGAAAAAAAATCATCCCTTTTAAATAAGAATGTTGTCTTATTTATTATTATGCTTTGTTTTACGTTTTTCTTATTCAATCCTTACGCATTCTTGGATCATAATTCATTTTTAGCCTCAATAATTAAGCAAAAATCCGCCGAGACTTATATCGGCTGGTCCCACCATATTATTTATTCACTAAAAGAAAACTACGACTTAATCCTTCTGGCGATCAGTATTGCCGGATTGTTCATTTTAACCATAAGGCTAAAGGATAGAGGCTTAATATTCTCAAGTTTTCCTTTAGTATTTTATCTGCACCTGGTTTTTCTTAGCCAGCAATTCCCCAGATACATAATTCCTTTGACTCCTTTTTTAGCTATTGGAGCAGGTTATATCCTTTATGAGCTAATCTATCCAAAAATAAGAAAGAAGCCGCTTAAATTAATTTTTGTCGCCTTTTCACTTTTATTATTGCTTCCAATGATATGCAAGGACATAAAAATGAGTGCCTTGCTTATGACCAAAGACACAAGAATTGAAGCGAAAGAGTGGATACAGCTTAATCTTGATAAAAATGCTAAGATCGCTGTTGACAGTAGTTTTTTTAGGCCTGCAATTACCCAGAATGCCCGGCAAATTACCGATAAGATTAAATCATTGAATAAAGATTCCATTGAATATAAAAAACTTATGATTTTGTTAAGCGCTCAACCTTCTGAGCTGGGCAATTACATTTATTTTCTCAGCAACAATAATCCAGAAAATGGATTTCTTAGTTCAAAACCAAAACTTGCATTTAACTTAAAAGAATTAAAAGAAAAAGGTATCGAATATGTTGCGATAAACTTCATCGACCAAAACAAAGAAAATTCTGATTTTTACTTTCAGCTTAAAAAAGAGGCTGAATTAGTTGCCAGCTTTAGCCCTTACATAGATAACTCAATTAGAATGAGCCATGACCAGATCGCCAATACTTGCGCGCCAGTTTCTTCTCAGGAAATATATAGCCGTAAAAAACCAGGGCCGGCAATTCAAATTTATAGGCTGATATGAAAAAACATTTAGGATTTTTTATTTTCTTCTTAAGCATAATTGCAATTTTCCTGTGGAAAATTATTCTTTTAAAAGATTCTTTCCTCTATGGCGATTATTTAATGCAGTTCTATCCCTGGCTTAAAATCTATGCTCAATCGATCAAGAATTTTCAATTTCCTTTCTGGACTGATCTTATGCAAAACGGATTTCCGTTAATGGCAGAAGGCCAAATAGGAGGTTTCTACCCTTTAAATATCCTTATTTTTTTTCTGCTACCATTTAAAATAGCTTACAATTATTCAATAATTATCCATTTCTTAATCGCAGGGCTATTCTCGTACTTTTACGCAAGGAAAATTGGTGCGGATCAGTGGGGAGCTTCTCTGGCGAGCTTACTTTTTTGCTTCGGAAGCAGTTATGCTGGATGTTTCTATAATGTAGCCACCTTAAAGACATTGTGCTGGTTTCCGACTGTTATATACTTATTTGAATTATACTTTGATAGAAAGAAGGCTCAATTCATTATTTTCGCTTCTCTGATATTCGGCACCCAGCTGCTAGCCGGTTCCGTCCAAATGGCTCTTTACAGCGGAATATTCTACGTATTTTATTTTTCTTACAAAGCATTCAAATCGGATTTTAAGAAATTAAGCCTGCTAAAACTTCTAATGATTTTTTTGATCCCTGCAATCATAATCTGGCTGCCTCAGCTAAAGCTCACACTCGAACTTGCGAAATTATCCGGAAGAGAATATGCCACTTTAGGATTCGCCCTCTGGAAATCTTTTAATCCAATAGGAATATTTAGTTTGGTTTTCCCTTATTCTTTCTCTGTATTCACCAGTAATCTTTATATCGGAGTATTCAGCCTTTTTTTTGTTATTTACGCGTACTTAAAGCGTGCGGGCGATGTTAATACAAAAAATCTTCTACTTCTGCTTCTCCTTTCATTATTTTTAGGATTAGGGCAATTTAACCCTCTATATATCATCATCCTTAAAATTACTAAGTTCTACAGCTTCCGAGTGCCTTCAAAATTCCTCTTTTTTTCAACATTTTCTTTAGCAATGCTGGCTGGAATAGGTTTTACTAAATTATTTGAAAAACAGAATCTCGAACAAGAAAAGAAAGCCCAACAATTATTTCAAAATATTATATTGATTTCCAGTTTTATATTCATAACCATCATTACGATCCTTAATCTATTTAACCGCCAACTTTCAAATCTTGGGCACTGGATGGTAACCAAATTCATCGTCAATAAGCCTTACCATCGTCACGACCTAGATTATTATCTTCAGAAATCAGATGAATTATTAAAAACGCTTACTTCCAGTTTTTCAATTTTCGAGCTGCCTGTTTTGATCTCTTGGATAACTGTAATTTCATCATTTTTCTTATATAAATATTTCTTAAAAAAGCGGTTAAGATTCGCTGTAATGGCTTTTATTTTACTGGATATTTATATATTTAGCACCTTCAGCATGGGTTTTAGAAGCAATATCAAACCTTTTGAATACCTTAAACCCCAGAATCCGGCAATTTTTAATTTTATTAAAAATGACAGTGAGATGTCTAGGATCTTGCCCTTTAGCCTGGCTTCAGGAAAATTGCCGCTTTGGGCAATGCCTAATGCAAACATGGCTTATGGGATCAGCAACGCTGCAGCATATACTCCATTAACAAATAAAAGCTACCGCGATAAACTTATTTCCCTTGAAATCGTAGATGACTCACTGGGGGTACAAGCTCCTAAGACCGATTCCCTAATTAAAAATCTTAACTTAATCCGCCTGCTAAATGTCAAATATATTATTTCAGACAGGAAACTGAATTTTGATTTCTTAAAATTTTCCGTTAAAGACAAAGAGATCTATCTATATGAACTTAAAGATTATCTACCAAGAATATTCTTTACCTTGAGCATTGAAAGAAAAATTGTTCCTTATCCTGCCAGTAACCTTAAAATAAATTCCTATCATCCGGAAAATATCTGCCTAAGCATTGATTCAGATCAAGACGGCTTTATCATATTTTCTCAAAATTATTTTCCCGGATGGAAAGTCTTTGTAGACGCAAGAGAAGGGGAGATTGTTAACTTAGAAAAAATTGTTCAAGCTGTAAAAATTAGCAAAGGGATTCATCTAATTCTATTTAAATATAATCCATATTAAAATGAAAAAGATTTTTTTATTTGTGATTCTTTTAGCAATTTATGCTACTTTAGCCATTTCGACAGTTTTTACCCACTCAGGCACTGCCGATGAAATTGCCCATCACATCCCAGGAGGATATGTAATCCTAGAAAAACACGATTTCAAGATCGACACCTCACACCCGCCGCTTTCCAGGTATATTGCCGCTCTACCACTTAAATTATTTATTCATCCCGTACTACCTCAAGAAAAAAACGAATGGAGAGTGGAAGACAGATCTATTTTTGGAAAAAGATTCTTTTTTGAATTGAACAATAATCCCAAAAAAATCTTGTTTGCCAGCCGATTAGCAATAGTACTGATAGGCCTATTGTGCGCGGTTACTTTGTTCTTTTTCACAAAAAAACTTTATTCAGAAAAATGCGCGTATTTCGCTCTTTTTTTATATGTATTCAGCCCAAACATCATTGCTCACTCCGGCCTTGCTACCACAGATATGACCGCAACCTGTTTTATGCTTTTGAGTTTATTTACTTTCTGGAATTTTTTGGAAAAGCCAAATTTAAGAAATATTTTACTCGCCGGTTTAGTGATTGGCCTTGCGCAACTTTCTAAATATTCGCTTTTAATTTTATATCCAATTTATTTTATTTTTGTACTTTGGAAAACCAGGGAAAAAAATTCCAGTAAAATTTTGCTCAAATACATATCTGTTTGCTTGTTATCTGTATTTATTATCTGGTTAGGGTATGGTTTTGAGTTTTCACCCCTATTAAAAGACGCGATGAGGCAAAAAGAAAAACTGGATTTGATTCAAAATTACCTGCTTAAAACATTGCCCAATTTGAATTTTGAAATAATCAGTAATTTTTTACTTAACGTTCCAATGGCACTTAGTTCTTATATTTTAGGAATATTGGGCGTCTTTAGGCACTCTGAAATGGGCCACAGTACCTACTTTTTAGGCACCCAACTAAATTACGGAAATAAGCTATACTTTCTTCTGGCTTATTTATTAAAAACTCCTCTGCCAAGCATAGTTTTCTTCCTTACAAGCTTAGTCTTGATATTCAAAAAAAAGGTTACAAAAAAGGAAATGTATCTTCTAACAGTCATTCTTGTAGTTTTTGTTGGCGCATCTTTTAGCAAATTACAGCTTGGTTTACGCTATATATTGCCAATTTACCCGATTTTATTTATCTTATCATCAAGCACTCTGGAATTCTGGCTGATTTCAAAAAAACGAATTATTTTTTCATTCCTTACAGGCTGGTACATTATTTCTGTTATCCTAACCTGGCCGAATTACCTTTCATATTTTAATGAAATTACCGGCGGGCCAAGCAACGGCTGGAAATACCTTAGGGATTCTAATTTAGACTGGGGCCAAGACCTGCCGGCTTTGTCTCGATATTTAAATGAAAGAAAAATTGAAAATATTACGCTTAACTATTTTGGACAGGACAAACCAGAGAATTATGGAATTAACTTCAATATTTTTAGCCCCAAAGAGCTAGTTTCGGCGGAAAATAAAGTTTATGCAATCAGTGTTAATTATTTGGATAACATCAAATGGACAAAAATATATAAACCTGATTTTAAAGCCGGAAATTCAATTTTCATTTATGATTTAAGGACAAATCAGGCCGCTAAATAAATACTATGGATTACTCTAATTATTGGAAAGGCGAAAACTGGGAAACTAGGGAAAAAAGGCGATATTATCAAAAATTGTATAACCAGATAAAACATCGCCTAGCTGTAAATCCTGGCTCAAAAATTATTGATATTGGCGGCGGCGACGGACATTTGATGCATTACCTTGGATTATCAAATGTTGATCTTATCGATATTTCCAGTTCAGGTTTAAATATTGCCAGGTCCAAAGGGCTAAATGCTATTAGCGCCAATATTCAAAGCGAGTTTCCCATAAAGAATAATAGTTATGATATTGCTTTTTGTTTTGAGGTATTTGAGCACCTAGAGCATCCTGAAATAACCGCATCAGAAATTATGCGCATTCTTAAACCCAATGGGGCTTTATTTGTCGGACAGCCGAATATGCGCGCGGACGGTACACATCACTTAAGAAGGTTTTATAAGAAAGATATAATGCGCTTGCTTAAAGAGAGTGGTTTTTTAATTGAATGGATAGACTATGTGCCAGGATTCATTATGCGTGATGCAATTATTGATGATATTAAGAAAACTCCTTCAATTTTTAGGAAAATCAAGCAGACAGTGGCCTTAGGAATTAGCTTATTACCTAGGAAAATCCTTTATTTGCTGGCAAAGACGGTTCCGAATCGTTTTTGCCTGATTTTTATCATCAAGGCCGTTAAAAAAGATCCAAAAGCTAATAACAAAATTAACTTTTAATATATTGTTTTAGACACTTATATGATAAGATGTGTAATATTATTACATTTAAAAAGTCCCTAATTTAAATATCGGATTTAAACTATGCCTAATACGATTGAACAAAATACGAAAAAAGCCTGGAATGAAAATTGGAAACCGCATGAAATTGAAAGCTTGCTTGAAATATTCAATTATCCTAGAGTAAAAAAACAATTAGACCTATACTTTAAATACCTGCCTAAGGATGGTTATATTCTTGAGGGAGGCTGTGGGCTGGGGCCTTACTTAATACATCTTTCTTCTTTGGGGTATAAGATCATCGGAGTAGATTATAATGAAGACCCTCTTAAAAAAATATTGAATTATAACAATAAGCTGCCCGTCAGCGTAATGGATGTAAGGCGCTTGGCAGTCGCCGATAAATCACTTTCAGGATACATGTCTTTAGGGGTAATTGAGCATTTCCCTGAAGGGCCAAAAAAAGCAATTGAAGAAGCCTTCCGGACATTAAAACAAGGGGGAATTTTTGTCGTCCAAGTCCCCATTTTGAATATATTTATGTTAAGCAAATACCCTTTTGAGGTAATAAAAAGGAATATCCTGCTAAGAAAAATATTCCACAAACAAGAAAAAGTTTACTATTGGCAGCAATACTTCAAACCTAAACAACTAAAACGTACAATTGAAAAATCGGGTTTTGAAGTAGAAAAAATTATCCCCATGGACCATGAACACAGCATAATAAGCTTCAGCGCGTATTTTCGAGACAAAAATAGTTATGATGGTGCTAATGAAAGGGGATTAAAATTCAGCCGCTTTTGTGAAAAATACCTTCCCTGGCTTACAGCCGCTAATATGGTTTTAATCTGCAGAAAAACAAGCTAATTTCACTATTATTCATACATTTTTATTGACTATCAATGACTACTAATGATAGCTTAAGATTTCTATTGACTTAGGCATAATTCTTGCTAGAATCAAATTAATAAGAAAGAAGGTACTATGGAAATAAAACCAAACGAAGTATATACGACTCAGGAAGCACAGGAGCTTTTAAAAGTCAGTGCGAGCACAACTATGCGCTTAATCAAAAAAGGCATTATTCGAACTGCTAAAGTTGGCAAACAATACCGCATACTCGGCAAAGAATTACTGCGCTTGCTTTCTCCAAAACTTGAGGATAAAGTCGGAAAGGTCTACAACAAAGGCAGGAATTGGTTGCATGAAGGAATTGAAAAATGAATTGGAGCTCTTAATGAATGAACTTTCTATCGGGAAAAGAAAAGTTGGCCCAAGACACAAACCTTTAGTGATAGCCGAAATTGGGATCAATCATGAAGGGAATTTTAAAAAAGCCTTAAAAATGATTGACGACGCTGCCCAAGCAGGGTGCGAATGCGTAAAGTTCCAATGCCATGTAATTGAAGACGAAATGATACCTAACAATGTAATTCCCGGAAATGCTAAAGTTTCTATATGGGAAATCATGAAGCGTTGTGCCTTGACAGAAAAAGAGGACAAAGAGCTTAAAAATTATACAGAAAAAAGAGGTATGCTTTATTTAAGCACTCCCTTTTCCCGTGCCGCAGCAGAAAGGTTAAGGAAGCTTGATCTTACCGCTTATAAAATTGGATCAGGCGAATGCAATAATTATCCTTTAATTGAACATATAGCCAGATTCAATAAACCGATAATCCTTAGTACGGGCATGAACAACATAAACTCTATTCAAAAAGCCGTAAAGATAATCGATAAATACAAGCTGCCATACGCACTAATGCATTGTACTTCTATTTATCCTACTCCATACGAAAAAGTAAGGCTGGGAGCTTTAAAAGAAATTGAAAAAAAATTCCCTAAAGCTATACTTGGGCTAAGCGATCATTCATTTGGGATATATACCTGCCTTGGGGCTGTTCCGATGGGGGCCTCAATATTGGAAAAACATTTTACTTCCAATAAATCCTGGCCAGGCCCGGACATAAATATTTCAATGGATCCTAATGAATTAAAAGAATTAATCATAGGAAGCCAGGCAATCTACAAAGCAATGGGCGGAGAAAAAACTATACTTAAAGAAGAAAAACCCACAATAGATTTCGCCTATGCCTGTGTGGTTGCCATTAAAGATATTAAAAAAGGAGAGGCGTTTACTACTAACAACATCTGGGTTAAACGCCCCGGCACTGGGAAGATCAAGGCAATAGATTACTCGAGAGTATTGGGAAAATTTGCTAAAAAAACAATTAAAATCAATTCTCAGGTCTCGTGGAAAGATATAAATGGTTAAAAAAATAGTTTTTCTCACGGGTACACGCGCTGATTTCGGGAAACTAAAGCCTTTGATCAGTGAAACTATAAAATCAAAAAAATTTATAGTTCAACTTTTTGTCACCGGGATGCATTTGGATACCAAATACGGGCTAACAATCAATGAAATCATAAAAAGCGGTTACAAAAAATATATTTATTCCTGCCCCAACCACAAATCCAGTTGTTCTATGGATATAATTCTGGCTAATACTATCCAAATATTCTCCAATTTCATAAAAAAATATTCTCCTGAATTAATAGTTATACACGGAGACAGGGTAGAAGCCCTTGCCGGAGCTATAACCGGGGCTTTAAATAACTGCTTAGTGGCACATATCGAAGGAGGGGAGGTTTCCGGGACAATCGACGAACTAATGCGCCATTCAATCAGCAAAATGTCACATATCCATTTTGTCTCTAATAATGACGCTAAGAATCGCCTGCTTCAGATGGGTGAAACAAACCAGTCTATTTATACCATTGGTTCTCCAGAGAGAGATCTTATGAACTCAAAAAATCTCCCTGATCTGGAAACAGTAAAAAATCACTATGGCATTCATTTTGACAACTACGCAATCTTTATACTTCATCCTGTCACCACTGAACTTAAAAATCTGGCAAATAACTCCTGTGAATTTGTTTCAGCTATATTAGGATCAAAGCTGAATTATATAGGAATTTATCCTAATAACGACACGGGAAGCGCTATTATCCTAAAAAACTATAATAGATTAATCAATAATCCTAAAATAAATATATTTCCTTCAATGAGATTTGAATATTTCCAAGTTCTGCTTAAAAACGCCAATTTCATTATTGGCAATTCCAGCTCCGGAATAAAAGAAGCTCCTTTTTATGGTGTTCCTGTTATTAATATCGGAAATAGGCAGAATAAACGCACGATAAACAAAGATATCATCAACTGCGGATTCAACAAAAAAGAGGTAGAATATGCCATCAAGAAGATTATCAATAAAAAAATAAAAAAATGCGGATATTTTGGGCAAGGCAACAGCAGTAAATTATTTGTAAAAGCACTCAAAAACGGCAGAATCTGGAAAACAAATAAACAAAAATATTTTAACGACTTAGCTTTCCCAATAAAATAAAAATGTTCTTCAAGAAAATATTTTACTATATTTCTTCAAACTACATTCAGCAAGCACTAAGCTTTGTCACCAGCTTTGCGATCAGAAAATTCATTGCTCCAGTTGATTTCGGGATCTGGTCAACATTAAGAATATTCATGAATTACTGCGAATATTCAAATCTTGGTATATTTTCAGCCATTGCCAGAGAAATTCCTTATTACACCGGCAGGAAAGAATTCAAATCCGCCAGGATAATAAGGAATATCGCCGGAACATTTATTTTCAGCATTACCCTTATTGTCTCAACGGCCATCTTTTTCTCGACCTTTTTCCTTAAATTTCCGCCTTTAATAATAATCGGCCTAAGGACAATCAGCATAATGTTTTTTCTTACTCTGATCTACAATTATTTTATCACTATCCTTAGATCATATAATAACTTCATGGCATTGAGTAAGGTTATTTTTGCTAACAGCTTACTTATCGCTTTTTTTTATATTACTCTGTCATTCTTTTGGCATATTTATGGACTGTTCCTGGCTGCAATACTTTCCCTGGCAGGCATAGTCATTTACACTTTTTTAAAATACAGGAAAATCCTTGCTTTTAAATTTATCAGAAACCTTAATCAATTAAAACAAATAAAAGTACTTTTAAAAATCGGCATCGGCATGACAGCTATGGGATTCTTTTATACCTTTTTCGTTACATCTGAAAAATGGGTTATTGTTAAATTATTAGGCCTGGAAAAAATGGGTTTTTACAGCATCGCCACAATGGCCTATGAGGCCACCGCAGGAATATGCATGCTTATAGCGCATGTCAGTTTTACCGAAGCTCAGAATATTTACGGGAAAATGCGTAAAGAAGGAAGTATAGACAAAAACATAAAAAAATACGTATCTGAATTAACCCAGCAAATGAGCTGCATTTTACCGATAATTACAGCCCTTATTTATATATGGGGAGGCTGGGTGGTAGCAGAAATTATTCCTAAATATTCTCCGGGAATTTCCAGTATGAATATTTTACTAATTGGTAGTTTATTTATGGGTTTATCATATTTTGCGTACCATTTTATGATGACTATTGATAAACATCTATTGACTATACCTTTGTTTATTTTATGCAGCGCTATAACAATTTTGTCATCAGTAACTTTAATCAGACTGGGACTCGGACTGGATGGAGCAGCGATCTCTGCCAGCATAGGCTACTTTATATTTTTTATGGTCGTAACTTACATCGCATTTAAAAATATCCACTCCAACAGGGAATTACTTTCTATTTATTCAAAAATATTTGCTGTATTGATCTATTATTTTTTAGCATTATCTTTAACTTCAAAAATAAGCATTAAGAGTGGGATAATTGATTGTTTATTAAAAAGTATATTTTTTCTGGTTTTCGCTATTCCAGTCATTATAAAACTGGATAAACAATCTGGCATTCTAAAAAAAGTTAAGCTTATATTTAATAAATGAATACCCTAATTATCGCTGAAAATATAATAACCAACAAGCAAACAAAAATTCTTAAGCTTTTATCTGCTGACAAAACTAACCAGATATTAGCTTTAGACCTTAATTCCATATCAACTCTCAAAAAAAGCAGTCTTGAATTTATCACAGAAGACAACTTGCTTAATGATATGGAAAAATCGCAAATCTCTTTAAAATCATTTGCTTTCGCGAAACTTTATTCAAATCAAAGTAATATCCTGAATTTTAAAGATATTTATTTAGCTAATACCCTTAATATGCCGCTTCTTTTCGCCTTAAACTCTGTTATTGGAATCAATCAAACGATCGAGAACTATTTAAAAACAAAACCAAATTGTAATAATATTGTCTTTTTTTCATCCGAAAAAACTTTTAAACTATGTAAACCTAAACTATTAAAGAAAAGAATCGCTTTTAAATTTAATTCAACATGCAATAAAACAGATTTTTTAAGGCTGGGCCTTAAAGATTTTTTAAAATTTTTTATCTGTTTTGCTATTAAATTAAAATTAAAGCCAAATAGCCAAATAAACAAGAGAATTCTATTTTACGAAAATCTGGAAAAACTTGGTGATATTCCGGATCTGCTGCCTAAAAATATAAAACCAGAGATAGTTTATCCTAAATTCTCATTTAAATCTTTCAGAGAATGTAAAAGAAGAGGGCTTAATTACAGTATTTTGCCCCAACCGGGAATAATCTCTTATTTAATATCATTGTACTTAATTAATAAACAAAATGTTTTCTTAAAAAAAATGATTCAGGATTTTTTTGGTAATAACAGCCTTTCCGATCAAATCCACTGTTTGCTCATGACTGTAATAAATAATGAACTGCCTGTTTTAATTTCTGAACTGAATTACCTAAATAAAACAATTTCTCAATTCAGCGGCTGTGTTACATCCAATGACACCACGGCGCAAGCAAAACTTGCAGTTTTAATTTCCCAAAAAAACAATATTCCCACGCTTGTCATACAACATGGAGTAACAACTGGAGGAGAAATAAGCAAAATAAATGGTAGCCAGATATTTGGGGTCGGTTTTCTTCCTCAGACGGCTGATAAAATGGCTGTTTCAGGTCAAATCAGCTATGATTGGTTAGTAAATAACAATGTCGATAAAGACAGGTTGCTTATCACAGGATTGCCGCAATTTGACAGGTACCTTAACAGCAACCCCATAGATATCTCTAGAACATCCAAATCAAAAGTCTGCCAAAATTTTGCTCTGAATCCTGGCAAGCCAATTATCCTGTTTGCTACACAACACTCTAACCTTGGTTCGCGCTTAATTAATTATCATTTAAGCCCTTATGAAAATTATAGCATCATCGAAGCAGTCACAAAAGCTCTCTTTCCTTATAAAAATAAATTAACGCTGGTAATTAAGCTGCATCCGGCATCGCAAGACAATAGTAGTGCCTATGCAAATATAATCAAAACACTCGGTCTCGATTGTATAATAACTAAATATTATGACACCTTTAGCTTAGTCGCGGCCAGTGAAATAGTAATTACTCCCTGGTCAACAGTTGGGGCTGAAGCACTGCTCTTAAATAAACAGTTAATTACCTTAAATCTTACCAAGAGGCCTGAAATTATGCCCTACGCGGAATATAAAGCAGCCTTTAGTGCAAATTCACAAAAAGATTTGGACATTTTTTTTGAAAAGTACATGAAAAATGATTCAAAGATTTCTCAAGATAAGATATCCAATTTCAACAAACTATATAATAATACAAACGGAAAAACTGCCGCGGAAAACATTGCGCAAGCTATTAACAATATGACGAGGTGTAAACATGCAGAATGCCAGAAAAATTAAAATAGTCGCCGTAATCCCCGCTCGAGGAGGCTCTAAAGGGATACCCCTTAAAAATATTGCCCAGCTAGGAAAAAAATCGCTGATCGAGCACACTATCTCTCAAGCCCTTAATTCCAAGTTGATAGATCTGATCATCGTTTCATCGGACAATGATTCTATCCTTAAAATCGCAAAAAAATACGCTAAACACGGAGTAAAAGTTGAAAAAAGGCCTAAAAAATTAGCAAATGATAATTCAACTACTGTTAGTGTCCTGAAACATGTTCTAAGTGATTTAAATAAAACTAATATTTTCCCTGATTTTATTATAACACTCCAGCCAACTTCTCCTTTTCGAAAAAATAACTTAATTGACAAAGCAATATCAAAATTAATTGAAAGCAAGAGAGACTCTTTAATTAGTATAAGCCAAGCAAACCATTCGCCTTTTAAAATGTTTAAAATAGAACATAACAGATTAAAAAAACTTTTCCCCCAAAATAAATTCAACAACTTACCGAGACAAAAATTACCAGTAATATTTAGAGAAAATGGCAATATCTACATAACCAGCCCTAAGCTTATTAAAAACAACAGGATTATCGGGACCAACCCGGAATTTCTGATCCTCGATCAGTGGCAGTCTGTTGATATTGATGAAAAGTTCGATCTGGATATAGCCAGAATATTGATAAATAAATTTAAATAACAAGAGGAGAAAATGACAATATTGTTAATTCGCCCACCCACAACAAGACCGGGATTTATTTTCCCATTAGGATTAGGATACATTGCGGCAGTATTGCATAATGCCGGCCATAAAGTTAATGTGTTGGATCTGGACGCTTTAAGGCCCAGCAGTGAAAATATTGAGCAGACTATCCGCAAAGCTAATTATGACATATTGGGGATCAGCGGGCTTTCATCTCAATACAAGGATATAAAAATTCTCGCGCATTTATCCAAAAAATACCATCCTCAAGCTAAAGTTATACTTGGTGGTGCCGGATTTTCCGCAATACCTCAATTATTTATGGATAAAATCGAAGCCGATATTGGAGTTACACGCGAAGGGGAAGAAACAATCTTAGAAATACTCGACTCTTTAAGCTCTAGCGGCCCTCAGCTTAGCTCTATTAACGGTATATGGTATAAAGAAAATGGCAAGATCATCGCCACTAAAGAAAGGGCAAGAATTCAAAATCTCGACACTATTCCTTTGCCTGCCTGGGACCTGTTTGACATTGATTCATATATAAAACAGCCTCTGGCCGAAACAACCAAATCAATGAAAAGTATGCCTATGATTACCTCAAGAGGCTGCCCTTATCAATGTACTTATTGTTTTAGGAACTTCGGCAGGGAAACCCACCAAAGGTCGATTGAAAATGTTATCAAAGAAATAAAAACTTTGCAATCACGCTATGGAATAAATTATATTTCATTCGTGGACGAACTGTTTAATATTACTGATGAATATATTGAAAATTTCTGTGACAGGCTTTTTATTGAAAAAATAAAAATAAAATGGGATTGCCGGGGTAGAGTAAACCTTGTTAATTTAAAGCTTTTAGAAAAAATGAAGAAAGCTGGGTGTGTTTACATGGGCTTCGGAGTAGAAAGTGCCAATGATGGGATCCTGAAAAATATGAAAAAGCACCAAACCCTAAGTCAGATTTCAAAAGCTATTCGAGCCACAAAAAAATCGGGTATAAAAATATCCTGCAGTTTTATGCTTGGAATGACTGGAGAAACAAAAGAATCAATAAAAGAAACTGTTGATTTCATTAAAACAAATAATCTGCATAAGAATTATGGATTTTTTTATACAACGCCTTTTCCCGGCACGGATCTCTACAAAGAAGCACTGAAAAAAGGCCTTATCCAAGATGAAGAAAAATATCTTGAGTCATTAGGCGAGACAACTATCAAGCCTTACATTAATCTTACTGAAATGAGTGATAAGGAACTAACCGACTCAAGAGAACTTATCAATAGAGAAATCCGTAAAAATTATATGAACAAGAATCCATTTTGGCTTTTAGAAAATATTATTGCCTTTTATAGTAAAAATGGTTTGGCTAAGACTTTAAAACGCGCGCTTGAAAAAATGCGTATCAAAAAAAATGGAAAATAATAAACTCTATATAGTAACATCCATTGACACTGAGGGCCCGGCCAGTTATGCCTTAAACAGCTGGACCGATGTCGATAAAATGATGCGCCTTATCATATCTGCTGATTTTCGTAATAAATTCCCAGACTCCGAAGGCAATCCTGTAAAATTAAGTTTTTTTATCATGGATTGGAGCAGATTTTATAATAGCCCCACTAAACGCGAACTTGGTTATGGAAAAATATTTGACCATTACCGCGAACATATTTTAACGCAATTGCCCAAAAATGATTATTGCATCGGCTGGCATTACCACCACCCTTACAGAGACGGTTCCTGGCAAAATGGAGGATGGAATAAAGACTGGGCGGATAACAATGAATACGAAGAACAGATAAACAGACTTATATTTGAGAAGAATATTTATCCTGTAGTTTACAGAGCAGGAGGGACCATCGAGACAAATGAGCAGTCCCTCTGGCTTAATGATTGGATACCTTTTGATTATTCTTCCCGCAGCCCGGAACCATCTTTAATGTTTTATCTGGCTAATCTAAAAAATATCTTAAAGCTAAGATTCAAAAAGCCTCTTTGGGATTGGTCAAAAGCACCTAACAAATGGAGTTTCTACCATCCATCGGAAAAAGATTACCAAAAATGCGGAGAGATGGGCCGTTCCATATTGCGCTGTCTTGATATAAACAGCGCCGCCCATAAACTTACCGAAAAAGACATTAAAGAAGCTTTCCAGGAAGCTAAAAGTTCAGGACGGGCAGTATGTTCTTTTTTTACCCATGATTTCTACAAAACAGCTGATAAAGAAATTGGCCATGCTCTATTAATGATAAGCGACATGGCAAAACATTATCCTAGCGTAGACTTCACTTATGAAACAGCACTAACTGCCGCCCAGAAGCTAATTTTCCCTACCAGCAAATTAAATAAGCTTGAAATAAAAACAAGTTATAATAATGATTTGGTTGATATTAAATCTGATCAAAATATTTTTTCTCCACAGCCATGGGTTGTCATTAAGTCTCAAAATAATGAATACAGGCGGCTCAAAACAAATATAATTTCACAAACCCGATGGCAGATAAAATTAAGGCCTCAAAAGGCTACAATCGCAATTGGAGCGTGTAATGCCTTGGGCGATTCCTGCATAACTAAATTGGAGATCTAAATGAAAACTACTCAAACAATCAAGGACCTTCGCCAGATCTGTCAATCCTCTAGGAAACCAACTGATACCTGGCACGGCAAGAATATCGCCAGGCCTATTTCAATTTACATTACAGTTATTTTTTTAAAACTTGGGATAAGTGCTAATATCGCTACAGCTATATTTGTTTTTACCGGCATATTAGCCAGCATATCTCTAACTTTTGGCGGCGACACAAGATTCCTAATTTCAGCCTTACTAATGCAGCTTTGGTACATCCTTGACCATGTCGATGGAGAAGTAGCCCGTTACCGCAAACAAACATCTCTTACAGGAGTATATTTTGACCATGTGGCACATTATATTGTCCATCCTTTATTTTTCTTTTGTTTGGGTTTTGGACTGTATTTAAAAAACCATTCTTTATTCCTCTTAACGGCTGGTTTTCTTGGTGCTTTATCAACTATGCTAATTTCAATCATTACCGATATTTTTGCATTATTATCAAAAAATAAAAGTACTCCAGTAGAAAATATGGCTGGGAATGTTCCAAAAACCAGCTTGACGAAAAAAACATTTTCATTTTTATATTCGCTTTGCACTTTTCCTGTAATTATTGATATTTTTTTAATAGTCTGCATTATAGATTTAACCCTCCCCCGCGGGTTGTTGAACTTATTTTTAGTTTCTTATTCGATATTATTAACGCTTATTTGGGTAAATAGGCTGTTTTTTACAATATTAACCAAAAAAATAGATAGGATAAATTAATAATATGAAAAATGACAGGGATAAATTCTGGGAAACGCGTTCTAAATGCTACGAAAAGCTGGAGTGGGCAACTAAAAGCGGATACTTACATTCTTTCCTGGATGCCGGTGACTTCAATCATAAAGACAAAGTATTGGATATCGGCTCTGGTACAGGCATAATTTCCCACACTTTATCACCGCATGTGCACAAAGCCGTCGGAATAGACATTTCCAAGGACATGCTTTCACATGCTCTTAACCATAAAGTACGCAATGAAACATTTATGCTCTGCGATGCAAGAAAATTACCTTTTCCAGATAGCGCATTTTCTAAAGTTACTGCCAGGATGGTTTTTCATCATATAATTGAAAACACCCAAAAAGCCATGGATGAATGCTTTAGAGTACTGAAGAATGGTGGCAGGATGGTTTTTTCCGAAGGCGTACCACCCTCAGAGCATGTAAAAAAATTTTATGTCGATATGTTTAAATATAAAGAGGACCGGCTAACATTTATGGAAAAAGACTTAGAACAACTAATGCAAAACTCGGGTTTTAAGATTACCAAAAATATAATCCACTGGAATAAAAAATCCAGTATTAAAAACTGGCTGGAAAACAGCGGCCTACCGAAAGAAACCCAAGACAAGATTTTGCGCATGCATATTGATTTAGATAACAAAGGTAAGATAGATTACAATATGCTTATTCAAGACAATGATTGCTATATCGATATGAAATTCGTCATTCTGGCCGGAGAAAAAGAATAATGAAAGTCAATATTGCAGTATTAAATTATAACGGCAAAGAACTGCTGCAAAAATACCTGCCCAGCATTATAGAATCAGCCAATGCCAGTAAATTTAAGCCAAAAGTTACAGTCTTGGACAATAAAAGTACTGACTCTAGTGTTGAATTCATCAGAACTAATTTTCCAGCAGTAAACATATATATAGCCAAAGAAAATAAAATTTACTGCTCTTATAATGAATTTTTTAAAACTTCCGATGATGACATTATCATTATCCTAAATTCTGATATAAAAACCGATGTTAATTTCGTCGATTCTTTAATCGAGAATTTCATAAATAATCCTCAGGTATTTTTAGTTGCTTCGAAAATGTATTTTTTAGACGCAGTTACTTATCAGGGCGACAAATCAATTGCCAAAGAGCATTTTGGGGTTATATCTGCTGACACCCGTTTTGACGGATACAAAAAATTAATTGATAAAAAGGATTTTACCTTCTCTGCCGGAAATGGCGCTTTTGACAGAAAAAAAGTTGTTGAGCTAGGGGGATTCGATGAAATATATTTACCCGGCAGATATGAGGATGTAGACCTATGTTTTAGAGCCTGGAAGTCCGGATATGTAGGAATATATGAACCCAAAAGCGTGATATTCCATGAGGGTTATGGTAGCTTTAAAAAGGAATTCAAAGACAAACAGATCCAGTCTATGGTTTTACGTAATAGTATATTTTTTACCCTTAAAAATATCAAAGATCCGTTTTTACTATTAAAATTCTTTACCTGGCTGCCCATTAGATTGATTTATTTTACCTTAACCGCGAAATTTTACCTTTTAAAAGGTTTTTTTGAAGCATTTATCCGTTTTTCAGAAATAAAGAATACTAATAATAACTACAAACTAACTGACAGGCAAGTACTTAATATTATCGGAAAAATTAAATAATGGCTAAATTATCTATTGCTATGATAACCAAAAATGCCCAAACAAAAATTGAAGCTGCCTTAAGTTCGGCGGCCTGGGCAGATGAAATTGTTATTGTTGATTCATATAGCTCTGATAAAACCCGGGATATTACAGCTAAATTCACTAACAAAATATTTTTACGGGAATTCGATGACTTTTCAACTCAAAAAAACTTCGCTCTATCAAAATGCTCACATGAATGGGTATTTTTCCTGGATAGCGACGAAATAATATCTAAAGAATTAAAAGAAAAGATTAAGCAGGCCATAGATTTTTCTGGTGAGTATGTTTACGCAGTTAAAAGAGAAAATAAGCTTTTTGGCAAGATATTGCGCTTTGCCGCAGGTAATGACTGGCCGGTACGTTTATTTAAAAAAGGCTGTGCTAAATTCGCCCAGCCCATTCACGAATACCTTAAAACCGATTGCCAAATCCTAAAACTTAACGCTGTACTTATTCACGATACCATCCGGGATACGAAGGAAGACAATGCCAAAACAGTGCTTTATACGGAATATGAGGCGAAATGGCTCCTGGAAAGAGGTAAAAAGCCTACACTGATCAAGCTAATCTTTTATCCGATAATCACATTCCTGCGTATTTATTTATTCAAGTTTGGATTTTTAGATGGAAAGCCAGCTTTAATGTATGCCTGGTATTCTGCTCGTTACAGTTTCATTAAATATTTCAAAGCAAGAAAATTAATAAAAAATAAAACTTATCTTGAATCAATAATAGCCAAACGTTTTAATGAATTATCCAGGCAGTTCCCGGATTCCATAAATCCTAATGACTCCAGGCTTAACTATTTATTAAAAAGTCTATCTCCTCTTAAAAACAAAAGAATCTTGGAAATTGGCTGTGGCAAAGGCAGATTTAGCGATCAGATAAGCTTAAATCACGCTCGCTGTTTCGGCATTGATGTATCTGAAAATTTTCTACAGATAGCAAAAAATAAAAATCAGGGTACTTTTTTAAAATCCAGCGCCACAAATCTACCCTTTAAGAATAATTCATTCGATGCTGCTTTTGCAGTTGAAGTCATCGAACATATTCCAGGCTTAGAGAAACTCGTAATCGAAGCAAATAGTGCATTAAAGCCCCAAGGCCAATTAGTCATCGTCGACAGAAATATACTTTCCATTAACAATAGGAGGCATTTTATCCCGAATTTCATTATCAAAAAATACCATGAGATGAAAAATGACTGGATGTACCCCAAAAATTTTGCCTATACTGAAAAATGGTTCCTTGGCCCAGATGTATCAAAAATCCTAAAAAAATATTTCAATAAAGTTAAAACTCATTATATTATTTCTGATTCGGAAAAATCATCAAAAACCAATTTTATTTTTAAGATATTTCCCATTACCCGGCATTTTATACTCTGGCAGGCATCTGAACCAAAAAAGAATTATCCGCCATTCAAAGCACCAAGAGACTCCAGTATTATAAAAGAATTTAGCGTATTGGGAAAAACATTCAAAGAGAGATTATCAAAAAATCCTAAAATATTTGAACATCTTAAGTATCTTAAAGATAAACCAGAAGGCATTACTAATCTTTATCCACAAGGAGGAAAAAATATTTTTTCTCTGCGCATTGACGCTGATGAAGCTGAAATAGGGGACTTTGAAGATTACATTGAAATCCTAAAAAACTACGGGAATTTTACCACTATATTTTGTAACTGTAAGGCCTTTGAAGGTAAAGAAAATTTCATTATAAGATCCAAAGAACTGGGTATTGACATCCAATCACATGCCTATCACCATCATATATATAACGATTACACTAATAACCTGATAAATATTAAACGTGCGAAGCTGTTTTTTGAGAATCTTGGGATCAAAACTTTTGGTTTTGCCGCTCCGATGGGTAAATACAATAAACATCTTATTCTAGCCCTTGAAACATTAGAATATTTATACTCATCTGATTTTTCATACGATTATTTGAATTTTCCGCATTATCCTAAACTGGGAAAAAGATTTTCAAAAGTACTAGAGATTCCCATATTCCCGGTATGCCCGGAACTGTTATTTGACGCTAAATTTTCCCACGATCAAGTAATGGATTATTTTTTCCAGGCGATCCCTAAAATTAAATCAGCCAATATACCAATAATCATCTACGCGCATACCAGCATAAATTTTCCTCAAACTAAAAAATTCCTTACGGATCTGCTTAAGGAAATCTCTAAAGATGATTCGCTGTTTAAAATGAATGTGTCTGATCTGGCTAAATGGAGCATAAGCCAGAAAAATAATGAATTTTCTCAAAATACAGGGCTGCTGAATGAAAATTTTTACAAAGATTTTATCAAATTACCTGATCAATCCCTTTTTGGTAAAAGTATCAAAACAAACCCAAAAAGAAAAATTATAGATTCAATTAAAAACTTTATTGATTATGAAACCATCACTCCGGCAAATGAGCTGGCCGGCAATAAAATAAAGAAGCAACTTAAAATAATCGCGCGCAATATCAGGTCGATAAACAGCCTCAAATAAAGCTTTATTTTGACTAATGCTTAAGGTATAATATCAGCAAATTTTACTGGAATTTGATTTCAAAAAGGAGAAAATTAATGAAAAGTTTTTATAAGAATAGGCGCGTGCTTGTAACAGGAGCAGATGGCTTTATGGGCTCACACCTCACAGAAATGCTCTTGGCTGAAGGAGCGAAAGTTTCGGTCTATGTAAGAGGGACATCCATTTCAGGCACCACCCAATATACTCTTAAAAATATCAAGAAGTTAAAAGATAGCGTCGAAGAAATATTAACCGGTAATATCGCCAGCCTTGATTCCAAAGATCTGGTAATTAAAAACCGTCCGGAAATTGTATTCCACCTAGCCGCGGATGCTTATGTACCTAATTCTTTTGAACACCCAATCGAAGTAATGGAGACCAATGTCCTGGGAACCTTAAGCATGCTGCATGCTTTAAAAGAATCAAAATCTATTAAACGCATAGTCTGCACCTCTTCAAGCGAAATATACGGCATGACTTTGGGCGGCTCTATTGATGAAGAGCATCCGCTTTATCCTTCAAGCCCTTATGCGGCAAGTAAAGTAGCCTGCGATAGATACGCTTACGCTTATTGGAACACTTATCATCTGCCAATTGCGATCATCAGGCCATTCAACACTTACGGACCAAAGCATACTTATGACGTTATACCAAAATTCATAAGCCTGGCTCTAAAAAATAAACCCCTAACTGTCCATGGGACCGGAAATCAATCAAGGGATTTTACTTATGTTGATGATATGATCGATGCTTTTATGATCATGGGCAGCCATAAAAATGCTATTGGAAAAGCTGTTAACTTTGGGACTGGCAAAGCCATCACGGTCAATTACATTGCTAAAAAAATCAAAGAGATTTCCGGTTCGAATTCAAAAATCACTCACACAGAAGATAGGACAGCCCAAGTGCCAAAATTGCTTTGTAATTACTCTTTAGCAAAAAAATTGTTCGGCTGGAAACCTAAAGTTTTCATAGATGAAGGCTTAAGGAGGAATATTGAATGGGTAAAAAAAGAATCTATCGCCTGAAAAATATTTTTATTCATGAAACAGCCCTAGTGGATAAAAGTGCCTTGATCGGAGAAGGAACTAAAATCTGGGCTTTTGCCCAAATCGGCCAAAGAGCCAAAATTGGAAAAAATTGCACGATCGGTAACGGGGTATACATCGACAGAGATGCAATCATCGGAAATAACGTAAAAATCCACAATAAAGCGCTGATCTACAGGGGCATTATCATAGAAGATAATTGCTTTATCGGCCCTGGCACATGTTTTACTAATGATAAGTTTCCCAAAAATAATACAACCAGAGATTTAAAAGGCATTAACTGGAGGCTAAAAAAAGGCGCCTCAATAGGAGCTAATTGCACTATATTGTCGGATATCAATATTGGAGAGAACACCTTAGTAGGAGCTGGATCTGTTGTTACTAAAAGCCTGCCGGCTAACATTGTTGCCTGCGGAAATCCTGCCAAAAAAATAAAAAATCTAAAATGATAAATACAAATTCTAGGATTGATAATTTAAAACTCGTTTCAAATTGGATCAGCAATTCCGGGATTCAGAATAAAGAAGGTGGTTTCCACGCCTGGCATGATATAGATTCGAATAAATATGCTTTCCTTTACTCGGAAATTACCGGCTATGGAATAACTTCACTTTTGCTTATCAACAAACTCTACAACCAACCGGAATGCGTTGAAAAAGCCATGTTGGCGGCAGAATGGATTGAAAAAACTGCCCTTCACCCCTGCGGAGGCATCAAAACCCGCCTATTTCAGGATGACGCCAAATCCGACAAAATGTACTGCTTTATTGAGGAAAATATATTTTCTTTTGATACAGCCATGGTGCTTTTTGGCCTATTAAGTCTCTATAAAACAACCAACGATGCAAAGATCTTAAAAACTTGTAAAAAAATCGGTGATTTTCTTATTAAAAAAATGTTAAATAATGATGGCTCCATCGCGCCGATTTACAGCCCTCGCAGTGATAAAAAATTAGAACCCATGGATAAATGGTCCAATCAAAGCGGCAGCTTCCACGCAAAGATAAGCATGAGTTTCTCCGAATTATTCGAAATTACCGGCAATATTGAATATAAAAATACGGCTATCAAGCTTTGTGAGACTGCCTTGGACAAACAGGATTTTTCTGGCAGGTTCATTACTGACAGAGTTTCAAATACGACCCATTTGCACCCGCACAGCTATACTATCGAAGGCTTAACTTATACAGGAAGCGTATTTAATATCGACAGTTTTATCCGTGCTGCTGAAAAAGCTACTCTTTGGATGCTGGAAAAAATCCAGGATGGCGTTTTAAGAGAGCTATATAACCCAAAAACAGATAAATTCAACGATTTTATCCGCACCGACATTTTAGCTCAAGCAATAAGAATCGGGATCCTCTTTAATAGAACTAAAGAAGTGGAAATTTTAAAAACAGCTTTGATTAATTATCAATACCTGGAAGAAAATTCTCTGCACGCAGGAGGATTATTATATTCAAAAAATAACCTTCACATTAACTCCTGGTGCAGCATGTTTGCCTTACAGGCCCTAGCACTTTACAGTAATCCAAGCTTAATCCATAAGAATAAGAAGATCGAGTTGTTAATATAATGAATAAAAAACTAGCTATAATTTTTGGCACCAGGCCGGAAATAATCAAATTATCCCCCATAATCAAACTTTGCGTTAAAGAAAAAATACCTTTCTTCTGCGTGCATTCCGGGCAGCATTACTCTTATGACATGGAGGAGATATTTTTAAAAGAACTTAACTTGCCCAAACCAAAATATAACCTTCATATTAAATCAAAAGCATCATTCAGGCAGGGTGACCATACCGGACGCATGCTGATAAAACTTGAAGAAATATTGCTCAAAGAACTTCCTTACGCTGTAGTTGTCCAAGGAGACACCAATACTGTTTTAGCAGGAGCCTTAACTGCTGAAAAAATCTCAACCACCGGCAAATATACTGGATTACATATTAAAGTTGCCCATGTTGAAGCTGGGTTAAGAAGCTATGACCGCAATATGCCGGAAGAAATAAACAGGTTCCTTGCCGACCACTTATCCGATTTCCTTTTTGTACCAACTAATAAACAGAAGCGCACCCTAATCAAAGAAGGCGTTCCGGAATCATATATTCATATTACTGGAAATACAATCGTTGATGCTGTATACGACATAATTGAACTTGCTAAGAAAAAAAGCAGGATATTGAATATACTAAAAATCAATACTAATGACTATATTCTTTTAACCACCCATAGGCAGGAAAATGTTGATGAGGTCAATACCCTTAAACAACTATTAAAAGGGATAGATCTGGTTTCAAAAAAAACAAAACTTCCAGTAATATTCCCCATTCATCCAAGGACTGAAAAAATGCTTAATAGATTCAAATTAAAACTTCCTAAAACAATCCAGCCAATCAAACCTTTAGGTTTTTTAGATTTTACTCAGTTGGAGGCAAATGCCCGGCTCATTCTCACGGATTCCGGAGGCATCCAGGAAGAGGCTTGCATATTGAAAATCCCCTGCGTAACTTTAAGAAAAAATACCGAAAGGCCAGAAACTATAGAAGTCGGAGCTAGCTTATTGGCCGGTACGGATCCTAAACGCATTTTAAAATGCAGTATTCAAATGCTCAACAAGAGACGAAATTGGAAAAATCCTTTTGGTAACGGCAAGGCTTCTAAAATAATCTTAAAGGAGATCTTAAAATAAAATGAAAGTGCTATTTTCGGCTTATCCTTGGGCTTTTCAATCTCCCGGCGGAGGTGAAAGCATGCTTCTAAAAACTAAGGAGGCTCTTGAAAAAAAGGGGGTAGAAGTCAAACTTTTTGACCAATGGAATGACAAACTAACTAACTATGATATTCTGCATACTTTTGGCAGCGCTAAAGAATGTTTAGGACTAATGCAAACTGCAAAAGCATTAGGGGTAAAAAATGTTCTTTCCACGATTTATTGGTCAACGCTACAGAGATCTCTTTATGAATATGGTGGTGCCCGTAAAAAAATTGAACTGAGTCTAAGGCATATTTCTAAGGTTATTGCTCCTTCAATGCCTTCTGACAGAAGAAGAATGCTAAAATGCGCTGATATCCTACTTCCAAATTCTTATGCCGAAGCAGAGCAAGTTAGGAAACTTTTTTCGATAAAAAAAGAAAAGATGCAAGTTGTTTACCTGGGAGCTGATGAAAAGTTTTCAAAAGCAGATAAAACTGAATTCGTAAATAAATATGGGGTTGAAAACTTCATACTTTCCATAGGAAGGATAGAACCGCGTAAAAACCATTTAAATCTTATTAAAGCAATAAAAGATACCGGTTTAAAACTGGTTCTGATAGGTAACCCCGTTGCCTGTTACGAAAACTATCATAGACAATGTAAAAAAATAGCCGGTGATAACGTTATCTTCATAAATAGGCTCGACCATGAAAGCACTCTATTTGCCTCAGCATATGCCGCCTGCAGCGTTTTTGTCCTACAAGGCTGGTTCGAAACTCCGGGATTGGTCGCGCTGGAAGCCGGGCTTGCCGGGGCCAATTTAGCTGTGACTGAGGGAGGTTCCACTAGGGAATATTTCAAAGACTATGCGCAATATTTTAACCCAAGCAGCCCAATCAGCATAAGAGAAGCAATTTTCAAAGCTCTTTATAAGCCTAATTCTAAAAAAATCAGTGATCATATTATGAATAATTTTCTCTGGTCAATATCAGCGGATCAAACTTTAGAAGCATATAAAAAGGTACTACAGTGAAATTATCGATCTTGATACCGATCTTCAATGAAGAAAAAACTGTAAGAGAGATCTTATCTCTTATCCTTAACATTAATATTAACAAAGAACTAATCATTGTTGACGACTGCTCCTACGATAAAACCCGGCATATTTTAGAGGAAAATTTTTCCAACAACCCTCAAATTAAAATTATTTATCATAATAAAAACCTCGGAAAAGGAGAAGCCATTAAAACGGCTCTTAATGCGGCAACAGGAGATCTCTGCATCATTCAAGACGCGGATTTAGAATACAATCCTAATGATTATCTCAAATTAATGAAACCGCTAGAAAATGGAAACTGTGATGTTGTTTACGGCTCACGATTCCTTTTAACCTGGAAAACAACTGTTTTTTGGCATTTTTTAATAAACAAATTCCTTACAGTGTTAAGTAATATACTTTTTGGCTGCCACTTAACTGATATGGCAACATGCTATAAAATGATAAAAACTGATGTCCTTAAGAAACTGAATATTCAATCGCAGCGCTTTGAAATTGACGCGGAAATGACAGCCAAATTAACAAAGGGCAAATATAAAATTTGTGAAGTTCCAATATCTTACAAAGGCAGATCTTACCATGAAGGTAAAAAAATTGGTTGGCAGGATGGGATAAGCATCGTTGTTACTCTATTAAAATATAAGTTTATGAGAAAAAATGAATCTTAAAAAAAACTGGAAAGACGATTACGCCAAACCTTCTGATTCGCTGAAACTGCTGGAAAACATTTTAGTGCATAGCGAATTCATAGAACAAATCTTAAAAGAATCACCCCAAAGGATCCTTGAGGTTGGCTGCGGCTCCGGAACCATATCTATCTTTTTAAGTCATCTCGGCCATAATGTAACCGCTATCGATCAAGATCCCCAAATAATCGAAGCAGCTAAAATAACCTGTAAAAACTTAAACGGCGATGTTTCTTTTAATATAGCCAATGCTTTTAAGCTTCCATTTAAAAACCACTATTTCGACATCAGCTTTTCCCAGGGATTGCTTGAACATTTTTCCGACTCAGATATTATTAAATTTTTAAAAGAGCAGTTGAGGGTTTCTAAAAAAGTTATTTTCAGCGTACCCAGCTTGTTTTACAACTCCCGCGATTTCGGCGACGAAAGATTATTAACTAAAAGAAGATGGGAAAAAATACTTTCTCCTTTTGATATCGAATTAAGCAACTACTATTACCGCATCCAAACGAAAAGGAATTTTAACCTAAAGCTTCCTCTAATGTATATGGCTAAGATCAAATGAGAATTGCTATAGATATCAGCTCTACTTTAGAAAAAAAAACCGGCATAGGTTATTATGTTCACAACCTCCTGAATCAATATAAAAATTACCATCACGAATTTGAATTTTATTACCTTTTTGATCCTAAAAATATAAGGTTAAATAGTTTACAAAGGGGCATTTGGTCTAATATAAAATTACCTCCTAAATATAAAAAAATCAAAGCAGATATCCTGCATATACCCGGGTTTTCAGGCCCACTTATTCCGGGAAAACCAAAAAAAATCACTACAGTTCATGACCTTATCGGAATCATTTATCCTCAAAATTTAAGGCTGCCCTCAAGGATATTCTGGAGTAAATGGCTACCGTTATGCGTAAAAACCTCAAAACATATAATTGCCGACTCATTTAATACCAAAAATGATGTTATTAGATTACTAGGCATACCGAAAAATAAGATTTCTGTTATCTATTTAGCTGCGGATAGTTCTTTTAAACCAATACAAGATCTAAAATACCTGGAAACTGTCCGAACTAAATATTCATTGCCTAATAACTTTATCCTCCATGTCGGCACCATAGAACCCAGAAAAAATATTCCAAACTTAATCGAGGCTTTCGCGAAATATTCCAACGAAAATATTACTGACTTAAGCCTGGTCATTTCCGGATTAAAAAGCTGGGGGTATCCTAAAGTCAAAGAAACTATCGATAGATTAAAAATATCGAATAAAGTTATTATAACTGATTACATTGATGACAACGATTTACCAGCTCTGTACAATCTTTCTCGTTTTCTCGTTTCCGCTTCCCTATACGAAGGATTCGGTTTGCCGGCACTAGAGGCCATGGCATGCGCAAAACCTGTAATTTGCTCAAACACATCTTCGTTACCGGAAGTTACCGGAAACGCTGCCATTTTAGTTGACCCTCTTAAAATTGGCGAAATAGCCGCAGCAATTAAATTACTGGATAATAATACTTCATTTTCTAAAGAATTATCTGAAAAGTCCCTGCGGCAGGCATCAAAATTTTCCTGGGAAAAAACGGCTCAAGAAACTTTAGAAGTATATAGAAAAGCATTGAAATAAAACTCTTATGAATTATTCTTTTAAAAATAAGTACATAACTCTGCTTGTTTACATCTTTGATTCTTTCGGGAGCCTATTTTCTTTGCCTTTTAAGTTTTTTTATCGCAATCTTCCAAAAAATATAAAAAACATACTTATTATCAGGCTTGATCACATAGGAGATGTAATCATAACGACTCCCTTGATCGAAAATGTTAAAAAAAATTTCCCTCAAGCCAACATTACTCTTTTAGCCGGTACCTGGGCAAAAGATATAATCGAAAATAACCCTCACATAAGCCAAACCATCTATTTTGACGCTGTTTGGTTCAGCCGGAAGAACAAAAAGATAATTGAACTAAAAGATTTCCTTAACTTAGCCAAAAAATTAAAAAAAATGGATTTCGACTTAGCATTTGACCCTAGGGGGGATATCCGCCACATCTTGCTCATGTCTTTAGCCAACGTGAAATATAAAGTCGGTTTCGGCATAACTGGTGGTGGTTTCCTTCTAAATAAAAAAGTCGAATACAAACCTATCAGTGCCCGGGACAATTGCCTTAATCTCCTTAAATCGTTAGATCTTAAGATATCCGCTTTTTCCCCGCAGATTTTTATTAATAAAAATGCTCAAACGCAGATTTATAAAATTTTAAAAAATTATGATATAAAAGAAACCGATAAATTAGTGATTATACACACTCAAGCCGGAAATAGTTCTAAGAACTGGCCGGCTAAAAAGTTTTCTCAGTTGATTAATGAAATTTACAATCAATATAAAGCTAAAATAATTTTAATCGGCTCAGAGAAAGACAGGCTGATTAACTCTGAAATAATTATATCAAGTAAAGTTTCAGCCATAAATTTAGCCGGAGAACTATCCCTGCAAGAATTATACGCTTTAATTAACAAAAGCTTTTGTTTTATCGGTCTAGACTCGGCGCCATCTCATATTGCAGGGCTAACCGGCAAGCCGGCCATTATTTTGTTTAGCGCAACCAATAAAATAGCAGAGTGGCTCCCGGAAAGCGAAAACGTCAAAGCAATACACAGAGAAGTTCCTTGTGCAAACTGCCAAAAAATTGAGTGTTGTGACAATATCTGCATGAAACTTATAGAAGTAGACGACGTGCTTAAAATATTAGACGAGGTATTAAAATGAAAGTTGCTATCGATTGCCGCATGATCAATAACGCAGGTATCGGCACTTACCTGCGCAACCTTATAAGCGCAATTGAGTTACAGGCTACAGGCATCAAACTGACACTTTTTGGAGAAGTAAATAAATTAGATTCTTTTAAAAAACACAAAATTGTCAATTACCCCGCCAAGATTTATAGTTTAAACGAATTAACTTATCAAGGATTCAGTTCGAGCGAATTTGATGTTGTGCATATCCCGCATTTTAATGCGCCATTCAAAAAACCTAAAAAATTAATTATTACCATCCATGACTTAATTTACATAAAATTGCCTGAATCCCGCAATTATTTCAAAGGATTAGCCGCTAATTATTTGCTCAAAAACGCTTTAAACAAAGCTGACAAGATTATCGCCGTATCTAAATATACTAAAAATGATATCATAAATTTTTCTCCTGCAAGCGCGGACAAGATTGAAGTAATCTATGAAGCTTCGGATCCAATCTTTCATAGGATAAAAGATAAAGAGATTTTGGAAAGCTTTAAGGAAAAATACAATTTACCGGATAAATTTATACTTTTTGTCGGTACACTTAAAAAACATAAGAATATCAATGTCTTGCTCGAGGCTTACAGCCTGATCAAAAAAGAAAATCCAGAATATAAATTAGTGGTTACTGGAAAGTATAGGCCCCAAGAACCGGAGATTCTCAATGAAATTAAAAAAACTGACGCATTTTATTTGGGAGAGGTCTCTAATGAGGATCTGGTCAAATTGTACAACTGCGCATCCTTAATGGTAATGCCGTCTTTATACGAAGGGTTCGGGCTGCCTATACTCGAAGCTTTTAAATCAGGTATTCCGGTTATTGCTTCAAATGCAACATCTATACCTGAAATCAGCTCAAAAGCAGCCATGCTTTTTGACCCAAGAAATCCCCAAGAGCTTGCAAACAAAATAACCCAAATAATCCTGGATAAAACACTAGCTGGCTCTCTCATAGAAAAGGGCACTATCCGTGCAGAAGAATTCAGCTGGGCAAAAACGGCCTTAGAAACCATTAACCTATATAGAGAACTAGTAAAGTAATCCGCATTAGAAAATGCTTACCTTTTTGTAACTCTGATTGTATAATATATATATGAAAATAGCGATAGTCCATGATTGGCTAACAGGCATGCGCGGCGGGGAAAAAGCGGTTGATGCAATGTGTAAAATATTCCCCCAAGCAGAAATATTCACTTTGATATATAAAAAGGGAGCTCTTAACCCAAACATAGAAAACCGGCCAATACATACATCTTTCATTCAGCATCTTCCTAATGCAATTGAAGGATATAGAAACTACCTGCCTTTATTCCCTTTAGCGATAGAATCATTTAATCTGAATGGATTTGACCTTATTATCAGTTCCTCACACTGCGTTGCAAAAGCAGTTAAAAAACCAAAAAATGCTTATCATTTCTGTTATTGTTATACTCCCATGCGTTATGCCTGGGTTTTCTTCGATCAATACTTCGGTAATTACGCATTTCTAAAAAGAAAAGCTATACAGCTGACCATCAATTACCTTAAAAAATGGGACCTGGCTACTCTATATAGAGTTGACGACTTTATCGCTATATCAGAAACTATCCGTCAAAGGATAAAAAACGTTTATAAAAGAGAACCCGAAGTTATATATCCTCCGGTAAATATTGATAAATTCAGTTTCAATCCAAATATCAAAAGAGAGGATTTTTATCTTTGCGTTTGCGCATTGGTCCCTTATAAAAGAGTGGATATCATAATCGAAGCTTTTAACATACTTAAAGATAAAAAAATAGTAATAATAGGAAGCGGTAACATAAAAGAGGAACTTGAAAAAAATATTACTTCAAAAAACATTAAAATGCTCGGCTGGGCCGACGAAAATACTTTATTAGATTACTACCAGCGAGCAGCAGGCTTTATTTTTCCTGCCGAAGAAGACTTTGGTATTGCCCCAGTTGAAGCCCAAAGTACCGGGCTACCCGTAATTGCTTTCGGAAGGGGAGGCAATACAGAAACTGTTATGGCTATAAATGATCCCAAAAATAGCTTAAACCCAACCGGCATATTCTTTTACGAACAAACAGCCGATTCCTTGATCCACTGTATAAATGAATTTGAAAGCAAAAAAAGTGAATTTAATCCTATACATATCAGGAAAAATGCGTTAAAATTTTCAGATGAGTTGTTTATTAAAAACATTAAAGACTTCCTCAAAAAACATAATATTCATAATTGGTAAATAGAAACTCGCAATTTTACCTTTACTAGTTACGAGTTAACTTACTAGTTACTAAAAAAGCATGCTTTCTAAGATCCGAAAAAAACGATTAAAAATTATTTTTTCAGGCATATTGATAATTAATGACCTGGTAATGACAGCTTTGGCTTTTTCTCTGTCTTATTGGCTGCGTTTCAACACTAATTTATTTCCGAAACCTTTAGGAGTGCCTGAATACGTAAATTACCTGCCACTGGCTTTATTCATCGAAATTATCCTCATAATCCTTATAAACAATCAAAAATTGTATGAACTTAATACTACTTCTAAATATATTGACCAGACATTTTCCCTTTTTAAAGCCATCTGCTTTACCATGTTGTTGGTCCTTGCCGGTACATTCTTTTTCCGCGGAAAAACTTATTCCAGGTCTTTGATCTTTATTATATGGTTATTGCTTATGGTAATTTTATTTTTCTCTCGCTATTTCTTAAGGATTTATTACAAAAAAACGGTATTTCCTAAAATACGTAAAAATGTCATTATCATCGGCAAGCCGCAAAGTATAGAGGCTTTGCTTAAAAGCGCAAACTATTTCAGCCGTTTCATGAACGTAATCGGATTTATCTCAACCCGCCTTGGCACTCAGGAAACTATTGAGAAAATCCACAGCTTAGGCCATATTGATAACTTCGAAAAGATACTTGATGAAAAAAAGCCGGAAGAAATACTCCTGGCTGACCTAGAAATACCCAGAAGAAAAATTTCCAGCCTTATCATTGAATCGGAAAAAAGGCTGGTCTCATTTAAAATTGTGGCGGATCTCCTGGATATCATGATTCAGCAGTTTGAACTTGAGAATGTTGAAGGTGTAAACCTGATAAAAATAAAAGAATCGCCCCTTGACCACGCTTATAACAGGTTCAATAAAAGAATAATTGATTTTATCTGTTCTTTATCAGGATTAATTATATTATCCCCGCTTCTGATTTTAATTTCTTTTTTGATAAAACTAACATCCCGCGGCCCAATTTTATACGCCCAGGAAAGAGTAAGCGAGGGAGGCAAAGTTTTTAAAATTTTTAAGTTCCGAACTATGCGCATAGATGCGGAAGCTGGCACTGGCCCGGTTTTCACCCAGGTAAATGACCAGCGTTGCACCTTAATTGGAAAATTTTTAAGAAAGTACAACCTTGATGAACTAGCGCAATTATTAAACGTTCTAAAAGGGGACATGAGCTTGGTTGGGCCCAGGCCGGAAAGGCCACATTTCGTTAATCAATTCAAAGATGATATCCCGCGTTATATGAGCCGGCATAATGTTAAATCCGGTATTACTGGATGGGCGCAAGTTAACGGGTTAAGGCAGGGAACCTCAATCGAGGAAAGGGTCAAATATGACCTTTATTATCTTGAAAATTGGTCAATCTGGCTGGATCTAAAAATAATTTTTCTTACACTACTAGCTTTAAAAAATGCTTATTAAAAGAATAAATATAATTCAGGAATTTTTTATCTGTCTTTTACTATTTGGGATAACTTTCTCAAATGCACTTGTTGAAACCAGTTTTGGATTTGTTGCCTTTATTTTTCTCGTTAAACTTTTTTTTATAAAACCGTCTTTTAAAGAAAAAATTAAAAAATTAAATACACCGCTTAATATATTTATCGGTGCTTTATTTTTAATCATTCTAATCTCTTATTTGCGCAGTGATTTCCCTAGAGACAGCTTTAAAGGCCTGCTTAGGATAATTAAATACAGCCTGCTTTATTTTTCATTGATAGAATTTTATTACAATGAACCCAAGAGGATCAAGCGTTGCTTTTGGGCAATTATTGCTATTTCCGGATTCACTTATTTTAACGGCATATTCCAAGGCGTTTTCGGTTTTGACCTGATCCGCCACAAAACTTTCGACAAGCTTGATTATCTTCAAAGATTATCTTCTTCCTTTGTGCATCCAAATGATTTCGGTACTTATATTATTTCATTGATCCCATTATCTTTATTATTTTTATTGCCTAAATTATCAAAAAAGAAAAAAGCTGTTTTATTTACCGTCTGCCTGCTAGGTTTATATTGCCTCATCCGCACATCATCAAGAGGAGCCTGGCTGGGAATAATTATCGGATTAATTGTATTCTTTTACTTCTATAATAAAAAATTAACTCTTTTGGTCCCCATTATTATAGTGTTGGTTATATCAGTCTTTCCTAACGGCCTAACCCGCATTAACAGCCTCTTTAGCGTGGAAAAAAATTCTTCCTGGGAAAGGACAAAGCTCTGGGAAGGTACATGGAATATGATTAAAGTCCATCCCATTACCGGTTTTGGAGTAAACACTTTCTCCGACTATTTCCCTGCATATAAACCGAAAGATTACCCTGACTTGCGTTATGCCCACAATTCATACCTGCAAATGTGGTCTGAAATCGGCATTATCGGGTTACTTGTATTTTTGGGGATAATCTTTTCAACCGCAGGTGCAGTTTTTAGGAAAATGAAACTTAAATTAAAAACCGGGTTTGAAGGGTTAATGTTATTAGGGCTTATTTCGGGATGGATCGCATTCCTTGTCCAGGCAGCATTGGATACAAATTTGTATTCTTTAGTTTTAATAACAAAGTTTTGGTTTTTGACTGCTTTAACTATCTCGCTAAACAAAATTTTAGAAAATAAAATAGAGGAGAGCAAGCTCAAATGATAAAATTCACGGCTATGAATCTTATTGTTGGGCTGTCTGCTAGCCTTTTAACTTATAGAATATTTAAAATATCTAACCTGATCGATTCTTTGATAGCTTTTTTCCTTTTCTATCTGGCCCAGATCATCGCTACAGAGTTATTATTAGGGCTTGCCGGGCTGCTTTATTTAAAATACTTAATCCTGACCAATCTCTGCGTACTGCTTCTGCTTATGGCCTTAAGCAAGAAAAAACGACTGGCACTGCCGGATATTAATATCAAAACATTGGTATCCGAATTATTAAAAAATAAAATTGTCCTCTTAATAGCCTCTATAATCATCGGATTCACAATTATCAAAATATTTACGGTGCTTACCAATCCGCCTTTCGGCTGGGATGACTTAAGCTATCATTTTGTATTTCCTGTAGAATGGCTAAAAACAGGCAATCTAGATACACCTATAACGATTTGCGACGACCCTAGTCCGCCATATTATCCTATTAATGGAAGCTTGTTCTTTTTATGGTTAATATTGCCTTTTAAAAGCGTTTTCATGGCTAATTTAGGGCAACTTCCATTCTTCGTGCTGGCATTTCTTTCAATCTACAATATCTCAAGAAAGATCGGCATTCCTAAAGAACTTTCCTTTTACGCAGCCGGGTTTTTTATTATAGTTCCGAATGTTTTTAGGCAGATCGAACTTGGATATGTGGATGTAATGATCGCGGCTTTATATTTAGCCGGTTTGAATTTTTTAATTAATCTCAACAAAAATTTCTCCTTAAAAACAACTATTCTTTGGGCGATTGCTTTTGGAATATTTTTAGGCACCAAGACTTCCGCGATCATCTACGGTATTCCTCTAGTTATTCTTTTTGCCTTGATAACCCTTCAACACCATAATTCCAAAACAACTAAAAAAATTCCCAGAGCTTGGGCTGTATTTTTATTAATTACTATAGCCTTAGGAGGATTTGCGTATATTAGAAATATTATCCTTACCGGAAATCCGATCTTTCCTGCTGAAATAAAGATCTTGGGGCAAATAATATTTTCAGGTGTAATGCCTATGTCTTCATACAGAGGCCAATGGACGCCTCATGAATTTAACCTAGAGAAAATGCTTTTTCATGAAGGAATGGGAGGGCAGTTTTTGGTAATCGGCTTTCCGGCAATTTTTATATCTGCGATATTCTTTATTTTAAAAAGAAAAAAATTAAACCTGATTGAAATTTTTATATTGCTCTCACCGTTGACTCTATATTTCTTTTTCTGGTTCCTTATGCCACAGCTCTGGATCAGATACCTTTATCCTTGCGTTGCCGCCGGCTTCATCGCCGGTTTTTACCTGCTCAACAAATTTAATGCCTCAAGACTAGCTATAAGAGTACTTGTTACACTCTGTTCTGTTGCCAGCATGTTCGAAATGTCACGTAAATTGCCACTGGTCTATTCAATTATTCTTTCAGGACTAATCTTCTTCGTGCTGCCTAAAATATTAAAACTAAGGCTACATCTTAAGATGATAGTTACTGCCATTGTACTGATACTCGTGATCATCTGGCAGCTTAGTATCGACTATAAACGTTTTGAATACAGGAGATATTTGGAAAGGTCTCCTTTTCCTAAAGAAGACCGAATCGCCTGGGAATGGCTGAATAAAGTGACCCATAAATCAAAGATCGCTTATGCCGGCATTCCACATGTATTGCCTTTATATGGAACCGACTTTAAGAATGATGTACTTTATGTTTCCGTCAATAGAATTGAACCTCCTAAATTGCATTTATTCCCAAAAGCACGCTATATCTGGAATAATGATTTTCTGGCAATGCACAAAAGCCTGGAAGATAAAGGAAATTTCAGACAGGATGCGAATTTTCAGGACTGGCTGAAAAATTTAAAAATCAACGATATCGATTACCTAGTAGTATATTCTTTGCGTAGAATTACAGATAGAAATATATTCCCTATTGAAGATCTTTGGGCTTTAAGCCATCCGGATAAATTTTCGTTAGATTTAAAAACTGATACCGTGCATGTTTATAAACTAATTAAATAGAAAGGCAAAAACACTTGTGAAAATATCTATAATTGTTCCGGCTCATAATGAGGCTGAAAATATCGGCAGCCTAATAGAAAAAATTGAATCAACTCTTAATACTGATCATGAACTAGTGATTGTCAATGATCATTCCCAGGATAATACTACGGATGAAGTTTTAAAACTTTCCGGCAAATTTCCGAATTTAAGGCTGGTTAACAATGAACTTGAAGGCGGCTTCGCAAACGCCGTAAAAACCGGATTTAAAAATGCAAAAACCGAAGTAATTGTACCGATCATGGGTGATTTATGCGACGATCTTTCTACGGTAAATCTGATGATGGAAAAAATTAATCTTGGGTTTGATGTAGTTTGCGGCAGCCGCTATATTCAGGCAGGACAGAGGTTAGGAGGATCAAAATTCAAAGCATTCCTTTCCAGGAACGCGGGCAAATCCCTAAACCTGCTTCTTGGTATTCCTACCCATGATATTGCCAACGCCTTTAAAATGTACCGCAAAAAAGTGATTGATAGCATAAACATAGAATCAACCGGATTTGAGATATCCATGGAATTACCGGTAAAAGCTTACTATTTAGGATTCAAAATTACAGAAGTTCCCACAATCTGGAGAGAACGCTCTAAGGGAAAATCCAGTTTTAAGGTATTTAAATTACTGCCGAATTACCTAAAACTCTATATGTGGGCTATTATGATGAGGTTAAAAAGAAAAAATGGAACTTACAATTCTAATAACAGTTCAAAATGAAGCCAAAACAATTAAATTGTTCTTGGAAAAAATTAACGCAATACCTTTGGAAAAAGAAATAATCATAGTCGATGACGGCTCCACCGATGGGACTGATAAGATCCTAAGAGAATTAAAAGCCGATAACATTAAGATCATCCATCACGCAACTGCTCGGGGCAGGTCAGCGGCTTTTCTGACCGGGCTGATAAATTCCACAGGAACATATGTTTTATCCGTAAACACGGATTTTAATTTTGAGCAGTTAGGTTTTTTGAGTGCTTTTGAAGCATTAAAGAATGGAAAAGCTGAAATTGCTCTCGGTACCAGAAATAATAAAAATTATTTAGGTTCAAAGCTGCTTACAATTTTTCTTAATTTACTTTATTCGGCTAAGCTGAATAGCTACACAATTAACTGGAAATTAGCAAGCAAGGCCGTATGGAATGATTTAAAAGCAGCGGTCACAAATTTTGATTCCGATTTAAAGGTCATCCGTTTTATTCTAAAAAATAGAAAAAAAATTCTAGAGATAGAAGAAAGGTTATAATGAAAGTTAATTTTCTTAAATTCTTTAACTCAGCAATTTATTGGATGCTTATACTTTTACCTTTTAGCATCGCCATTGCGCCAGCCTTTACAAGCACCGTTATTAGTATTTTATTCACTTTTTACTTTATAAAAAAGTTCATAAGTAAGGAAGGCTTTAAAGTAAAGACCTCCATTGATACCCCTTATCTGATCTTCCTGGGAATATCATTGATCTCTATATTTAATTCAGCTTATTACGCATCCAGTATCAGAGGAATATTCAAATTAGTTGAATTCGCTTTAATGTATCTTATTTTTGTTGATGAATTAAAAGATAAAACTCACGCAAAAAGAATCCTCTTTGCTTTATTTTTTGCTGCCTGCCTGGCCTCTTTTGACGCTATCTGGCAAATCACTTTTGGCAAAGACTTTATCCGCGGGCACGAATCAATAATTAATATAGGCCTAAAGCGCGCAACTGCAGCTTTTCCCAACGCCAATGTCCTGGGAGTATTTCTCTCTCCTATAGCGCCAATTATGTTCGGCATTGCCCTATACGTGCTTAGATCCAAACAACGTTTATTGCTTCTCTTAGCAGGAGCCCTGGTTACAGCCGGAATAGCCCTGACATTCTCCCGGCCGGCAGCCTTAGCTTTGTATTGCGGCGTGTTGCTGCTTGCCTTAATTAAAAAAGATAAGGTTGTTATTACTATTCTATTGGCATTTCTTTTGATTTTTCCATTTATCGCACCTCAGAATATCAAAAAATGGGCAAAAGAAGTCCAATACAATCCAATTATCATGATGTGCAATTATGACAGAATAAGCATTTACAGAAATTCCTTAAACATGATAAAACACCACCCCTTTCTGGGTGTGGGCCTAAATACATTCTCCAAAAATTACCTCCAGTATAAGCTTCCTGAGAAAGAAAACGCAAAAACTGGCGATACAATATACGCGCATAATAATTTTCTGCATATGGCAGGAGAGATCGGATTGTTCGGCTTAGCAGCATTTATCTGGCTATTGGTCAGGCTTTTTTCCAGCGCAAGCCATATCTACAAAAAACTAAAGGATAATTTTCTTAAAAATCTAAGCCTCTGCCTGGCCGCGGGCCTGACAGCTTTCATGATCAATGGATTAACAGAAACTAATCTATATTACTCAAGGGTTTCCATACTATTTTGGTTCCTGGCAGGATTTTTGTTGGCGTTGAAGAAATTTATACCGGAGAAATAATTATTTCGGCCTTCAGCTTCCAGCTTTCAGCTTTCAACTTCCAGCTGACAGCTGATAGCTGAGGGCTGATAGCTGACTATGAAAAACATTCTAGCTATTCGAAATGACAGATTTGGAGAATTTCTGCTTAATATTCCAGCATTAAACAGCTTAAAAAAGTCTTTTCCTCAGGCAAAATTAACGGTTATTGTCAATCCTTACGTGGCGGAATTGGCAAAATATATTCCCTCGATCGATGAAATCATAGGCTGGAGCGATAAAAAACATGGCTTTTTTGAACTCCTCCAATTCAGCAGGCGGCTAAAGAACAAACATTTTGATTTGTGCATCATCCTAAACCCCTCAAAAGAATCCCACATAATAAGCTTCCTAAGTGGCATCCCTATACGTGCAGGGTATAACCGAAAATGGCCTTTTCTTTTAAATAAAAAAATTAAAGATACAAAAAATTCCGGGCAAAAACATGAAGTTGAATACAACTTGGACCTAATTAAAATTGTCAACGCTCAAACTCTGGATAAAACCTTGTCTATTAAGCTTGAAGATAATATAATTAGCAGCTCAATTAACAAGTTTAAGATGACAAAATCTGAGCAATTTATCGCAATCCACCCCTGGACCAGCGATTACGTAAAACAGTGGCCTTTGGAAAATTTTCAAAACCTGGCAATAAAAATAGCCGATGAGCTAAAGATCAAAGTTGTAATTGTTGGAGGTATAGAAGAAGAATTAAGAAGCAAACATTATTTTGAAAGCTTGGGTAATAATTTAATTGTGAATTTAACAGGCAAAACTAACTTGGTTGAATTAGCCGCTTTACTGCAAAAATGCAAGCTGCTTATTTCAGGGGACAGCGGGCCAGTGCATTTAGCAAGTGCCGTCAACTCAAAGGCTATTGTAATTTTTAGAAATGACCTACCAGGTAAAACTCCAAAAAGGTGGGGGCCCTGGGGAGATGGCCATATAGTTATAGAGAGTGATTCCCTGGCAAAAATCACTCCTGAAGAAGTTTTTATAAAAGTCAAAGGAGCTTTATCTAATGTCTAATTACGCGATCATTTTAGCCGGAGGAGTAGGCAGCCGTTTTTGGCCGCTAAGCAGGAACACCGAACCGAAACAATTTTTGAGCGTTTCTTCATCCAAGCCCATGATCGCAGAAACCATAGAGAGGATTTCTTCGTATATAAACAAAGAAAATATATTTATAGCTACCAACAAAAAACACAAAAACAAAATTCAAAGCTGCCTTAAAAAATTCAAGATCCCTCAAAATAATTACCTTTTTGAACCCACTGGCAGGAATACTTTTGCGCCTATAGCAGTTTTAACAAAAACAATATCCGCTAACGACCCAAATGCTGTCATAGCTGTACTGCCTTGTGACCATGTAATTAAAAAAAATATAGTTTTTCTGAAATTTTTAAAACGGGCTATGGATTCAGCTCAAGCAGGTAAAATTATTACATTCGGCATCACTCCTAAAAGGCCGGAGACAGGCTATGGATATATCAAGGTCACTAGGCCGCCAGATCATAACAGGGCCACAGGCCTATGTAAAGTAGAGAGATTTATTGAAAAACCGAATTTGGAAACTGCAAAAAAATATCTCTTGGACAAAAGATTTTTTTGGAACAGCGGAATATTCATTTTTACAGCCAAATCTTTTCTTCTTGAGATACAAAAGCTTTACCCCGGCCTTTATAATAAATTGATCCATGAAAAAAACTTTTCCAGATTGTGGCTATCGCTGCCAGCTACTTCAATTGATTACGCAATTATGGAAAAGACTAAAAATATCACACTTCTTCCGGCGGACTACGGCTGGCTTGACTTAGGCAGCTGGCAGGCGATCGAAGAAGTCCACTCTAAGGATAAAAATGGAAATATTTTTAAAGGCCATAGTATAGATTTAAATAGCAGCAATAGTATTGTTTGGGGCGGAAAAAAATTAATAGCGACTATCGGGCTTAAAAATATAATAATTGTCGATACAGAAGATGCGCTTTTAGTCTGTTCAAAAAATAATACGCAAGATGTTAAAAGAATAGTTGAACTATTGAAAAAAGGTAAATTTAAGGCTAAACTTTGAAAAAAATCCTGATCATAAACCCTTTTGGTGTTGGAGATGTTTTATTTACAACCCCGGTCATCCGCGCAATCAAAGATAAATTCCCTGATTGCATCATAGAATATTGGTGCAATATCAGGGTAGAAGAAATATTCAGAGCCCATCCTGATGTCAAAAAAACTTTTGCCTTATCCCGGGGCGATCTAAAAAAAATATTCAATAATTCCTGGCTGGCAGGAATGAAAGCTTTCCTACACCTGATCTTAAGCCTAAAAAAAGAAAAGTTTGATGCCGCCATCGATTTTTCGCTCGATCATCGCTACGGAATTATTACAAAAATAATCGGTATAAAAAAACGCATAGGTTTTAATTATAAGAAACGGGGCAGATTTCTTACTGATAAAATCGAGCTTGTTGGCTACGAATCTAAACATGCGACAGAGTATTACCTGGAATTATTAAAATTTTTAGACATTACACCTAAATCCAAAAATTTAGAAGTCTTTATTTCTGAAAAAGCTAAAATTAGAGCCAGAACAATACTTAACCAGGCTGGTATCAACGATACTGACAACAACGTTATCGGCATAGCTGCCGGAGCAGGAGGCAGCTGGGGAAAAAATGCTTCCCTAAAACACTGGCCTGCGCTAAAATATGCCCAGCTGGCCGACAGAATTATCGATACTTTTAAAACTAAAATTGTCCTATTAGGTGATATTCAGGAAAAGCCTATTACCGAGATAATAATTGCGGCAATGAAAAATAAGCCAACGGACTTAACCGCCAAAACTAGCTTGGAAGAATTGGCTGCGGTTATAAACTGTTTGTCACTTTTGATTACAAATGACGGAGGGCCTTTACACATCGCAGCAGGCTTAGGCAAAAAAACAGTTTCGATCTTTGGCCCTGTCGATGAAAACGTTTACGGCCCATATCCGCCATCAGAAAAACACATTATCATAACCAGCCGTGTTGATTGCAGGCCGTGCTATAAAAATTTTAAGATGGCACCATGCGATAATAGAAGAGAATGTATTAATTTAATTACTGTGGATGAAGTGTTTGAAGCAGTAGAAAGACAACTTAAATGAACGTACCCTTTATTGATCTAAAAATCCAGCATAAAAAGATATATAAAGAATTAAAAACCGCACTTGATCAAGTGTTAGAACGCGGTGATTTTATTTTGGGTAAAGACGTAGGGCTGCTGGAACAGGAATTCGCAAAATTCTGTGGGACAAAATACAGTTTAGGAGTTAGTTCAGGGACCGCGGCACTTTTTCTGGCACTTGACAGCTTAAACATTAAAGAAGGCGACGAAGTAATAGTGCCGACATTCACTTTTATTGCTACGGCCTTGGCGGTTTCTTATACAAAAGCTACTCCGGTTTTTGTGGATATAGATGAAAACAGCTATAATATTGATGTCAATCGGATCACCGGAGCAATTACCAGCCGCACCAAAGCAATTATCCCGGTTCATCTCTATGGCCAGCCAGCCAACATGCCTGAAATCATACGCATTGCCAAAAGGCATAGTTTAAAGATAATTGAGGATGCCTGCCAGGCTCATGGTGCGCAATTAAAAATGCCCGACGGGAAATGGCACCAGGTTGGTTCCATTGGAGATATCGGAGCTTTTAGTTTTTATCCATCTAAAAACTTAGGCGGGCTTGGCGACGGCGGAATGATTACCACCTCAAACGAAGAGATGCACAAAAAACTAGCCATACTAAGAGATTGCGGCAGAGTTTCAAAATATGAGCATGAATTAATCGGCTACAATTCCAGGTTGGACACTTTTCAGGCCGCGGCCTTAAGAGTAAAACTTAAGAAAATCTCTGCCTGGAATGCCTTAAGGATCGAGGCAGCCTGCGTTTATAACAATCTTTTAAAAGAAGTCCACCAAGTGACAACTCCTAAAACTTCACTTCAAACTAAACATGTTTACCATGTTTATGCCGTTCGCTGCTTAAAACGTGACCTGTTACTTAACTTCTTGAGAGAAAAAGGCATTGGAGTATTAACCCACTACAATATTCCACTGCATTTGCAGAAAGCGTACAAAATATTAGGATATAAACCGGGAGATTTACCAGTGGCAGAAAAAATTTCCCATGAAATCATCTCTTTACCTATGTTCCCATTTATAACCAAAAAACAAATAAAATATGTCGTAGATTCTATAAAGGAGTTTTATAAAAACCATGGATGAAAAAGCGCTGATTTCAGCGGTAGTTTTGACTAAAAATGAGCAAACACGTATCGCTAAATGCCTGGATTCTTTAACCTGGGTTGATGAAATCATTGTTGTCGACGACCTAAGCACTGATAATACCTTAGAGATTGTAAAAAAATACACGGATAGAATCTTTGTGCGAAAAATGGATATCGAAGGCACGCACCGCAATTGGGCATACGCTCAAAGTAAAAATACCTGGGTTTTAAGCATAGACTCAGATGAAATTGTTACCCCTGAATTAAGAGATGAAATAATCGCAGTTTTAAAAACTAACCCTAAAGAAAACGGTTTTACCATTCCGCGCAAAAATTATATCGGAGATTACTGGGTAAAATACGGCGGATGGTACCCAAGCCCACAGCTTAAACTTTTCAAAAAAGATAAATTCCGTTACGAAGAAGTAGCTGTCCACCCAAGGGCGTTCATGGATGACCCTTGCGGCCACTTAAAATCTGATTTGATCCATTTTTCTTTTAAAGACCTTGATGATATGTTCCGTAAACTAAACACCCAAACCACTTGGGAGGCGCAAAAATGGTATAATCAGAACAAACCCATGCGCCTAGGAAGATTTTTATGGCGGGGCTACGATCGTTTTATGCGGGCATATTTCGGCAGGAGGGGTTATAAAGACGGATTTTACGGATTTGTAGTTGCTTTTAATGCTTTGCTTTATCAGTTTTTAAGCTACTTAAAATACAGAGAAATTATACATAAAACAAAATAATAGTTAAATAGGCACACCGCATTGCCCACGTTGAACACATACGGTGTGTCCCTTAAAAAGACAAATGAAAATTGTATTTTTGGACAGAGACGGCGTAATTAATAAGTACCCCGGCGACTTCAAATATGTTACTAAGCTTGAAGATTTTCATATATTACCGGAAGTGGGGAAAGCTATTAAAAAATTGAATACTGCCGGATTTGAGATTTTTATTGCTTCTAACCAAGCGGGAGTATCCAAAGGTGCCTATACTCAAGAAATTCTGGACCTAATAACCCAATCAATGCTCCAAGAATTAAAAAAAGATGGAGCAAATATTAAAAAAGTCCACTATTGCACCCACAAGCAGGAAGATAATTGCCTTTGCCGCAAACCAAAAACCGGGCTGATTGATCAGGCGGTTAAGCTTCTCAAAAAAGAAGGTAAAACAATTAATTTTAAAGAAAGCTATTTTATTGGTGATACAGAAAGGGATATCGTAACCGGCAATTCTGCCGGCCTTAAAACTATCTTGGTTTTAACCGGCAAGGAAAGATCCAGCGAATTAACCGATTGGCACGCAAAGCCTGATTTTATTGCTCTAGATCTTAATGAAGCAGCTGATTTCATAATCAAAAAAGGCCTAATTTCATGAAAGTACTTATTGTATATGCCTCTGCAGGCGCCGGACACCGAAAGGCAGCCGAAGCTCTCTATAATTATATTAGAGAAAGTTATCCCCAAACTCAGGTTTTGATCGTTGATGTCCTCGAAAAAACAAATACTCTTTATAGGAATATTTATATCCATGGATATCTTTTTCTCATTAATCATGCCAAATGGCTCTGGGGGTTTTTATTTTGGCTGACCTCGATCAAAGCCCTGGAAAGAATTGACAGTTTAATAAGCCTTTTTATCGGCCGGATAAACGCCCGGGGATTTTCGAAATTTTTGATCGACGAAAATCCGGATATAATTATTTCTACCCATTTTTTGCCGCCTGAGATCGCGGGCTACTTAAAAAGAAAAAAACTTATAAAATCTAAATTAGTTACCGTTATCACCGATTTCGGAGTACATCCTTTTTGGATTACTAAAACAACAGATGCATATGCCGTGGCATCAGAATATACGGAAAAGATCCTAATAGGTGAAGGTATAAATAAAGAAATCATTCATGTAACCGGCATACCTGTAGACCCGAAATTTTCGGTTAACATTGATAAAAATCTTACTTCTAAAAAACTCGGGCTTAAGCCGGATCAATTCACTGTCCTTATTACCACAGGATCCGCCGGACTTGGGCCGGTAGAAAAAATCGTTGATTTTCTTTACAACCAAGTCCAGATCATTGTAGTATGCGCCGGAAATAAAAAACTTTTTAGTATTCTGGAAGAAAAACACTATCCCAATGTAAAGGTTTGCGGATTCATTGATAATATCCAGGAAGTTATGGCTGTTTCAGATGTGGTCGTTGCCAAACCCGGAGGGTTGACTACCTCGGAAATCTTAAGCATGGAAATTGTTCCGCTTTTTATCTCCCCGATTCCCGGCCAGGAAACCAACAACATGAAAGCGATGCAGAGCTTCGGTATTGGTATTTTTGCTAAATCAGCGGCAGAAGTCAAAAAACTGGTCCTGGATTACAAAAATCATCCCGAAAAATTACTCGCCGCCAAAGAAGTGATTCGAAAAATCAAAAAACCCCGCGCAGCAGAGAGTATTTACAATGCAATACGCTAAAGTAGTCCTTGGCCTGCCCATCGAAGGCCCTTTTGATTACATAATTCCTTCTGATCTGGAGAATAGAATAAAACCCGGTTCAAGGGTAATTATCCCATTTGGCAATCAAAAAGCTATAGGGTTTGTTATCGGGATATCCGCTAAATCCAAAATTAAGAAGTTAAAGTATATTATTTCCTGCCTTGATAAAATCCCGGTTATCAACGAAAAACTCATTGAGTTAGCTAAAAAAATCTCTGAATATTACTGCACATCATTTGGCATGGCAATTGAAACTCAAGTTCCTTTAGTTTTGAGAAGAGGTAAAAAAATTGAATTGGATGAGCTTGGGGTCAGACCCCAGCTAGCTTTGAGTGGGGTCAGACCCCAAGGGTATCAAGAGGTCAAGCTGGTGCATTGTTTGGACGTAAAGAAAAGGTGGGAAAAAATATACCTGCCGGAAATAAAAGCTGCGCTAGAAGAAAAAAAAGAGGTTATTTTTTTATTCTCTGACCTTGTCGCTGTAAAAAAAGCAGAAAAGATTATTAAAGATAATTTTCCCGGCAAAAATACCCTTGTCCTTTTAAGGAATCAAACTAATGAACTTAATAACTGGATTCAAATCAAAAATAATAAGGCCGATATTGTTATTGGTACCCGCTCAGCTATTTTTGCCCCAATGAACAACCTGGGATTAATAATTATCGACGATGAGGCAGCCTATGGCTACAAACAAGACCAGGCTCCGCATTATAATACCCGAGAAGCTGCAATGATGCGCGCTGAAATCGAAAAAATTAAACTTATATTATCCAGCCCTGCGCCATCGCTAGAAAGCTTACAATTGGCAAAAAAGAAAAAGATTGGATACGAATTCATACCTTTTAAAAATCAGTACCCGGAAATCAAAATAATTGATATGAAAGGATTACCGGTTTTATCTTCTCGCAGGAATATTATTCTTTCAAAATACCTAGAAAATTCTATTCAAGAGAATCTTAACGCAAAAACAAAAATCTTGATCCTGATCAACCGTTTGGGTTTCGCTACCTTGGCTAGCTGTTTAAGCTGTGGTGCCATCTTAAAATGCCCGCGATGCAACACTAATCTCGTATTTCATTATAAAGAAAACATTTTAAGCTGTCATTACTGCAATCATAAAATCCCACCACCAAAATTTTGCCCGACTTGCAATACAGGTTATATCCGTTATTCCGGTGCAGGGACCGAAAAAATCGAAAGTGAGATCGCCAGAATTTTTCCCCAAGCAAAGGTAAAGCTCCTTGAATATAAAGAAAGCCAAAACTTAGATGAAGCTGATATCTATATTTCGACTCAATCTATAATCAAAGATACAGATTTAAATTTTGGGCTTATTGCCGCACTATCAATAGATAATACGTTAAACCATCCGGATCTTCGCTCAGCAGAAAAAGCTTTTGATATTTTAATAGGACTGGTTGGACTGACTGATAAAAGAATAATTATCCAGACAAGCCTGCCTCAACATCACATTTTTAAAGCTTTATTAAAAAAAGATATCGATGTTTTTTACAATAAAGAAATAAAACAAAGAAAAGAGCTAAAATTTCCTCCTTTTAAACACCTTGCCATTGTGAAACTCCGAGGCATATATCCGGATAAAGTTGAAATAACAGCTAAACAGTTTTTTGACAATTTAAAAGAAAGAAGCAAGGGTTCTGTAGAAATACTTTCGGTAAACCCATGGTGGCCTCAAAAGTTACGCGGAAATTATTACTGGCAGATCTTACTTAAAGCAAGTTCAGCTAAAAATATAACAAAATTATTAAAAACAAACTTAACCAAATTCAAACATTCAGGTATAATAGTAACCGTAGATATTGACCCTATCCAATAAGATAGATTAAAAATGGAAAAGACTATGAAAATCGTTTACTTCGGAAGTGCAGAATTTGGATTGCCATCCTTAAAAGCGCTTATTGATAATAAGTACGATGTCTGCTACGTAGTTACCCAGCCAGACAAAGAGAAGGGCCGCGGCCTGCATATTGCCCAAACTCCAATCAAAGATTTCGCCGTATCAAATAATATCAAAATTTTTCAGCCGGAAAAAATAAATACTCAAGAATCATTGAATTTTTTGTCATCCTTAAAACCGGACATATTTGTAGTTATTGCCTATGGGCAGATATTATCCGAACAGATTTTAAATATCCCGGCTTTAATACCGATAAATACGCACGCTTCGCTTCTTCCGGAATACCGGGGGGCTGCCCCAATTAACCGGGCAATAATTGACGGCAAGATTCAAACCGGTAATACTATAATAAAAATGACGCCTTTAATGGATGCAGGCCCGATAATTCTCCAATCTAAGGTCAATATCAAAAATGACGACGATGCTCTCAGCCTTGAGAATAAATTATCCCTTGATGCAGGTGAATTATTATTAGAAGCAATTCCTTTAATAAAAACTAATACATATAAGCTTACTGAACAGATCCCCAAAGACGTGACCTTTGCCCATAAAATGACCAAAAACGACGGGCTGATAAACTGGTCAAAATCTGCGGAAGATATTCATAATCAAATCCGCGGCTGCCTAGGGTGGCCGGATGCATTCACACATTTTCAAGGTAAACTCTTAAAAATATTCAAATCTACTCCCGTAATGGACATCTCCCAGGTCGGCGCGCATCCTGGAGAAATCATTCAAGTGCACAAAAATGATATCCTAGTAGCTGCTGGAAAAGGAAGCATCCTTATCCATGAACTACAAATTGAAGGTAAAAAAAGGATGAAAGCCGGAGAATTCATCACCGGACATAAGATTAATATTGGAGAAATACTAGCTTAAAATTTATCCCAAAACCCTTATTCCAGAATTGTATTGCAATTTGCGACTCGTATGCTAAAATTTGAGAAGCCTCCTCGATATAAAATCAAAGCTTCCTCCGAGCAGGTTCACTAATATATCATAAGCCGGAAGGATTTTCTGCGAAGGATTAAACTATGCCAGAATTAAGAAAAGATCCTATTATAGGTAGATGGGTTATTATTTCAACCGACCGCGCGAAACGGCCTGATCAATTTTTGGCCCAACCAGAAACAATCCCTCATGACGTACACAGCTGCCCATTTTGCGAAAAAAACGAATCGATGACCCCGCCGGAAATTTATGCTATAAGAGAAAAAAACAGTTTACCTAATGCACCAGGATGGGAATTAAGGGCGATCCCAAGCATCGCGCCTTTTTTAAGAATTGAAGGCGAACTTGACCGCCATGGTAAAGGCATGTACGATGTGATGAATGGCATTGGCGCCCATGAAATCATCGTTGAAACCAATAGGCATGAAACCAATATGTCTGATCTTTCTGAAATAGAAATCCAAAAAGTAATCAATTGCTATATCAATAGAATAATAGACCTGGAGAAAGACAAACGCTTTAAATATGCCATGGTTTTTAAGAATCACGGATGGAGCGCAGGAGGGGGCAAATATTCACACACACGTTCACAGATTATTGCTACGCCAGTCAATCCTAAACGGGTAAAAGAAGAGCTTGTCGGTGCAAAAAAATATTATGAATACCATGAAAGATGTGTCTTCTGCGATTTAATTAAACAAGAAGTTGAATCTAAAGAAAGAGTTATCATTGATTACGACGGATTTATAGCAGTTACTCCTTTTGCCTCCCGTTTCCCATTTGAAACCTGGATATTCCCCAAAAAACATTCCTGCGATTTTGTAAGTTTAGATGTCGAATCGCGCTTAAATTTAGCCAGGACCTTAAAAAAAGTTTTAATGAAAATAAAAAAAGGATTAAATGACCCGCCGTATAACTTTGTTATCCACACAGCACCTTTCAGAAGGCAAAAAACAGGTTATTGGAAAAGTATCGACACCGATTACCATTGGCATATCGAAATAATGCCAAGATTAACAAAAGTGGCAGGGTTTGAATGGGGTACCGGTTTTTATATCTGCCCGATTACTCCAGAAGATGCAGCAAAATTTTTAAGAGAGGTCGAAATTTAATGTCGGAATTAAGAAGAGATCCTATAGTCGGCAGATGGATTATTGTCAACTCAGCGCACCCTACAAAACCTGAGCACTATGAATGCGAAACCCATACTCATATCCAAACCAGTAACGATTGCCCATTCTGTTACGGTAACGAAATGGTTTCGCCCCACGAGATTGAATCCATCAGAGATATGCATACACCACCTAATACTCCCGGCTGGCAGGTAAGAGTAGTATCCAATAAATATCCAGCATTAAGAATTGAGGGAGACTTAGGCAGAACCGGCTTGGGGATTTACGATTACTCGAATGGTGTGGGAGCCCACGAAGTTTTAATTGAGACGCCATACCATGGGAAAGATATACCCGATTTACTTGATGAAGAAGTGGAAAAATTTATCTCAATGTATTGCCGGCGGTCCATTGACCTGGCAAAAGATAAACGATTTAAATATGTCATGATCTTTAAAAATTATGGCCCCGCGGCAGGCGCTTCAGTTGAACACCCTCATTCACAGATCATCGCCTTGCCCATGGTCCCAAAAAATGTACTTGAAGAAATTTCAGGTGCTGAAAAATATTTTGAATTCCGCGAAAGATGCGTCTTCTGCGATATGGTCAGGCAGGAACTTCAGGAAAAAGAAAGAATCGTGGCAGAGAACGGGCAATACCTAGCATTTTGTCCATTTGTCTCTAGATTTCCTTTTGAGATCTGGATAATCCCCAAAACTCACCACAGCCAATTTGCCTTTTTGTCGCCGGAGGAAATAAAACCGCTTGCTACTATCTTAAAAGAAACTATTGGAAAAATAAAAAAAGTATTTGGAAATCTTTCATATAATTATATAATACATACTTCTCCGACAAATCAAGAATCTGTCCAGGAGGGATACCACTGGCATATTGAGATAATGCCAAAATTAACACGTGTTGCTGGTTTTGAATGGGGAACAGGTTTTTATTTGGTTCCTACTCCACCAGAATTAGCAGCCCATTATTTAAATAAGGCCACAGCTTATGGAACGAAGTGAACATAAGCTGTAAGGCCGAATTTACCCAGCCCTAATTTTAGTGCTGGAAAAGAATAATAACAAAAAACAACAATACAATTAAACACAAATAAGCCCTTTTAAATTAGGGCTGGGTTTAATTCGCGCAATAATTTATTCTCACTTCGTGCTCATAAATTATGCGCTCATTAAAGGAGGCTGTACAAATGGCAGTAAAAGTAGGTATTAATGGTTTTGGAAGGATCGGAAGGCTTGTCGCACGCGCAATTCTAGAGCGAAAAAATTCCTCTATTGAATTAGTTGCCGTCAATGATTTAACTGACGCTAAATCCAACGCTTATTTATTTAAATATGATTCAGTCCATGGAAGGTTCCCTGGAGAAGTTGAGGTTTCAGGGGCAGACGCAATTTCCGTTGACGGTAAAATCATCAAAGTATTAAGCAAAAGAGACCCATCAGAACTTCCCTGGAAAGATTTAGGGGTAGATATCGTTGTGGAATCCACCGGCCTTTTTACGGTGAAAAAAGATGGCGTGAATAAAAAAGGTAAAGAAGTCAAAGGTGCCGAGAACCATATTACCAAGGGCGGAGCAAAAAAAGTAATTATTTCAGCTCCCGCGCAAGATGAAGATATCACGATAGTCTTAGGAGTTAATGAAGACAAATATGATCCTAAAAATCATAACGTAATTTCAAACGCTTCTTGTACCACCAATTGCTTAGCTCCAGTTGCCAAAGTTCTTAATGATAATTGGGGTATTGTAAAAGGTTTGATGACCACGATCCATTCATATACAAACGACCAAAGAGTCCAGGATATGGCTCATTCCGACCTGCGCCGTTCAAGAGCTGCTGCGGTTTCCATGATACCTACCTCTACCGGTGCCGCAAAAGCGATTTCTTTGGTAATTCCTGAACTTAAAGGAAAACTCGACGGTTTCGCAATCAGGGTCCCCACACCCAACGTATCCGTTGTAGATCTTACCTGCACTCTCGCTAAAAAAACAACCGCTCAAGAGATCAATGCTGCAATGAAAGCGGCTGCGCAAGGCAAGATGAAAGGTATCTTAGGTTATACCGAAGATCCAGTAGTATCAATTGATTTCAATCATTGCTTATTAAGCTCAGTTCTTGACGCTTTAAGCACCAAAGTAATACAAGACGATTTTGTCAAAATATTATCTTGGTATGATAACGAATGGGGTTATTCCAACAGAGTAGTAGACCTCTGTGAATTCCTGGTCAAAAAAGGTTTATAAATTAACCTTTTCTAGTTAGGGACGGTTCTTTGCTAAATCTATTTAGCTCTTTAAGAACCGTCCCTTTTTATTATG
>Ga0172375_10000774_pt1 | contig 51810 bp, 38 predicted proteins | sample LakKiv1m_FD_114537 | JGI IMG/M metagenome (GOLD analysis project Ga0172375, IMG submission 114537) | Freshwater microbial communities from Kabuno Bay, South-Kivu, Congo - kab_092012_11.1m | ecosystem: Environmental > Aquatic > Freshwater > Lake | place: Democratic Republic of the Congo... | reverse complement strand
CGCCACGACAAGGGCTTTGGCCAGTTCGACGTTTACCTCTCCATCGTGGTCCAGAAGATGGCGCGCAGTGATTCCGCCTCCTCGGGCGTTATGTTCTCCATCGACACCGAGAGTGGCTTCAAGGATGCGGTTTTCATTACTGGCGCCTGGGGATTGGGCGAGAACGTGGTGCAGGGCGCGGTCAATCCCGATGAGTTCTACGTCTTCAAGCCGACCCTGAAAGAGGGGAAGCGACCCATCGTCGGGAAACGGGTGGGCAGCAAAGAGATCAAGATGATCTACAATACTGGCAAGGGCGCCAGCGAGCCGGTGAAAAATGTCAGCACCACGCCGGCGGAACGCGGCGCCTATGTCGTCTCCGACGACGAGATCCTCCAACTCGCCAAATGGGCCTGCATCATCGAGGACCATTACGGCAAGGCCATGGACATCGAGTGGGCCAAGGACGGCGACGGCAAGAACGTCGGCACCGGCAAGCTCTTCATCGTCCAGGCCCGGCCCGAGACGGTCCACTCCCAGGACAACAAGAAGGTGATGGAGACCTATAAGCTCAAGGAGAAGGGCAAGCTGCTTGTCGAGGGGCTTGCGGTCGGCACCAAGATCGGCCAGGGCAAGGCCAATGTCATTGCCAACGTGGCCGACATCCACAGCTTCAAGAAGGGCGAGGTGCTGGTCACCGACATGACCGACCCGGACTGGGAGCCAATCATGAAGATTGCCTCGGCCATCGTCACCAACCGCGGCGGCCGCACCTGCCATGCGGCGATCATCTCCCGCGAACTCGGCATCCCTTGCGTCATTGGCACCGCCAACGGGACCGAGAATATAAAAAAAGGCCAGGAAGTCACTGTTTCTTCGGCCGAGGGCGAGAAGGGCTATGTGTATGAAGGATTGCTGAAGTTCGAGATCGAGCGCCTTGACCTTGCGGACCTGCCCAAGACCAAGACCAAGATCATGATGAACCTCGCTATCCCCGAAAAGGCCTTCTCCGAGTGCCAGATCCCCAACGACGGCGTGGGCCTGGCCCGTGAGGAGTTCGTTATTAACTCCCACATCGGCATTCACCCGTTGGCGCTCTATAATTATGAAGAACTGAAGAAATCCACCGATTCCGAGAAGCAGGCGGTGGTCAAGGTCATCGATGAGAAGACCGGGGCGTACGCCGACAAGAAGCAGTTCTTCATCGACAAGGTAGCCGAGGGTGTAGGCCGCATCGCTGCCGGCTTCTATCCCAAGGACGTCATCGTCCGCCTCTCTGACTTCAAGAGTAACGAGTACGCCAACCTCACCGGCGGCACCTTCTACGAGCCGAGCGAGGAGAATCCGATGATCGGCTGGCGTGGCGCCTCCCGCTACTACGATCCGAAGTACCGTCCCGCCTTCGAGCTGGAGTGCAAGGGGTTGTTGAAGGCGCGCAACGACATGGGGCTGACCAACATCAAGCTGATGGTGCCCTTCTGCCGCACCCCGGAGGAAGGCAAGAAGGTCATTCAGGTCATGAAGGAGTGCGGGCTGGTCCAAGGCGAGAACGGCCTCGAACTCTACGTGATGTGCGAGATCCCCAGCAACGTCATCATGGCCGATGCCTTCTCCGACATCTTCGACGGCTTCTCCATCGGCTCCAACGACCTGACCCAGCTCACCTATGGTCTTGACCGCGACTCGGGGCTCCTTACTGGCATTGCGGACGAGCGCCATGCCGCGGTGAAGGAGATGATCAAGATGGTCATCGCCACCGCCAAGCGGCGCAAGCGCAAGATCGGCATCTGCGGTCAAGGGCCGTCTGATTTCCCCGACTTCGCCACCTTCCTGGTGGAGTGCGGCATTGACTCCATGAGCCTCATCCCCGACACCGCGGTCAAGACCCGCCTTGCCGTGGCCGCCAAGGAGAAGGAGCTGGGCATCAAGGCGTAACCGGCATAACCAAGCGCACTAGGGCAAAAGGGGGGAGGATCAGCCGATCCTCCCCCCTTTTTATTACGCTTTCGGGTGGCGTTTAAAAACTCGGGAGCCAATGGCCTGCTGGTTTTGGGTTGGTTGTGAAGCTGCCGGCAGGAGCTTGTCGTGTGTGGCCCCGCGCTGGTCGTGTTTGGTCAGACCCCGCCCAGTGCCGCAACCCAGCCCCGCAAGAATTCCATCACACCGCCGCTGTGAATAATGCCGCCGATCAGGCAGACAAAGCCCCCCACCCCGACCACGGCGCCGGCAAAGAGCAGTAACCCCAGCCCGGTCCGGGAGATCTCTTCGTCGATCTCAGCGGACTGTCCAGGTTCCGGCCGGATGGCGCCGGTGTTTTTGCGCGCCTTTGCGATGGCAATGGCAACGGCATTTTTCATTTTGGTTGCCGTGCGCGGCCGGTGATTATACGCCGGTGACAGCGGAGACCCACGCCCTTGCCAGGGCAATCGGGCCACCGCTTGCCAGGAAGGCGCCGACAAAGCAGGCAACCGCCCACAGGCCGACCAAGGCAGAGGCAACCCCCAAGGTCGTCAATGCGCCCTTGGAAACGTCGATATCTGCTGCGGTCTGTGTGGTTGCTCGGGTACGGGTCAGTGTGGTGTTCATCATATTCGGCCTCCTTTCGTGGTTGTTTCCCTTTGCATACATCAAAAGCATACTGCCTCTCTGTTTCCAATTATAAGCATGGAATAGTTTGGCGCAAGAAAAAAAATAAATGATATTGAATAGTTATATGCAAGCCGGGGCTGTCAGCATAATGGTATTGAATGAACCCAACATTTGGCGATACTGGAATTGGCGGTATCTTGACAACGTGAGGTGTTATATCAGCGACAGGCTAAGCGGAGAAGGGGAAGCGGGCTGGATGGGCAGGCGGGCGGCGACGGCCGGAGACGGTCTGATGTCGTGCGAGCCAGGGACGGCGAAAGCACGACGGACGAAACGGAAGGGTGAGTACAGGGCGAGGAGCCGCGCAGCGAAGCCGGCAATGTTATCCAATGGGTTAGGATTGGAATTACTTAGTGGGCGGATATTTTTGGAGCTTACGCTGGAGGGAACGGCGGTGGATGCCGAGTTTCTGGGCCGCGGCCGAGATGTTGCCTCCGCAGTCGTGGAGGACCCGGTTGATGTGCTCCCATTCCGCCCGCGCCAATGAAGGCGCTTCGAATCCCTCCTCGCCTGGCGCAACCCCCAGGGAATGGTCGCGGGCAAAGGCGCTTAGGATGTCATCAACGTCCGCCGGCTTGGGCAGGTAGTAGAGGGCGCCCAAGCGCACTGCTTCGGCGGCGGTGGCGATGCTGCCGTAGCCGGTGAGTATCACGATCCTGATCTCCGGGCACAGTCCCTTGGCCGCGGTAATCAACTCCAGCCCCGATTTGCCCGGCATTTTTAGATCCACCACCGCCATGGCCGGTTGTTGGTCGCGGATTACCGCCAGGGCCTCGTCGTAATTAGCGGCGGTGAAAACCTTGAAACGCCGCTTGCTGAAGGCCTTGGCCAGCCGTTCACGAAAAAAATCCTCGTCATCGGCCAAGAGGATGGCCTGCTCCATGAAAACCTCCGTAAATCTGCCGGCTCACGCCGGGTGCGACTGAATCTGGCGCATCCCAAAGGTCAGCTTGACCGTGGTGCCACTGCCCGGCTGTGATGTTATGGTCAGCCCGCCGCCAAAACGTTCAGCTGCCGAGCGCGCCAGGTAAAGGCCGAGTCCCAGGCCGCGGCCGGCTTCCTTGGTGGTGAAAAATGGCTCGCTGGCGCGGAGCAGGGTGGCCTTGTCCATGCCGTGGCCATGGTCGCTGATCTCAAAAAGCAGATATGCCCCGTCCGTGGTGCAGGTGAGGGACACCGGTGCCGTGGTGGGCGAGGCATCAAGCCCGTTTTTTAGCAAGCCGCGGATGATGCGGCTCAGTGTGCGGAACGGCATCCGGACCACAATATCGGTGGTCTGGTTGCTCACGGCCACACGGAATCTGGCCTCGGGTGGCAACGAACGCAGGCTCTCGTCAATCGCGCGCTGGACCGGGAACTCCTCCAGCGCCTCGCCCAAGTGCTCCCCAGCATCGGCCGCCATGTGATACAAAATTTCCCGGCAACGGTCAACTTGGTTGCGGATGAGGGCGATGTCCGCCAGGAGTTCCGGATCGCCCTCCAGTTCTTCCAGGGCGTGGTGCATCTCGCCGCTGGCCACTGCAATGGTCGCGAGCGGCGTGGAAAACTCGTGGGCCGCACCGGCGGCCAAGGTGGCCAGCGAGGCGAGTTTCTCGTTGCGCAACTTTTGATCATTGAGATCGATCAGGGTCTGCTGGTGATCTTCCAGCGCCTTGCGGATGCGGCCGGCGAAAAATACGATGAAACCGGCGCTGACCGTGAACGCCGCCAGCATGCCCTGGAGGTGGATGGCCATGGGATCGCGCAGCAGCCCCATGCCGGCGGGCTCGAAGTGGCAGAGCGAGAGCAGGTCGTCCAGGGTCGGCGAGCCCAGGTCATGGGCCGCGACCATGTGGTGGGGGAGGAAAAAAAGCGTGCCGTAGGCAACCACGGTCAGGCCTGCAATGGTCCACGACCAGAGCGGCCGCATGAGGATGGCCGCCAGGGTAATATGCACGAGATAAAGCAGGGTGAAGGGGTTCATCGGGCCACCGGTGTAGTAGAGCAGGGCGGTCAGCAGGATGATGTCGAGCAGCAGCACCACGGCAAAGGTATGGGCGGCGATGGCGGTGCCGCGGTCGAGGAGATGTTGGAAAAGGAGATTGCTGGCGATTTCAAAACCGATGATGGCCAGCAGGATAAGCAGCGGGATATCGATGGCGAACAAGATCGAAACCAGGCCGATCAGGAGCAACTGGCAGCATACGGCACCCCAGCGCAGCCGCAATAGCCAGCGGAAGGCGATCTGTTGGGGGCCTGCCGCGATGGCCGGCTTTTGGAGTGATGCGCTCATGGGCGTGGTCAAAGTGGTTTGCGGGCCGCAAGGTCTAGCGACCATGATTGGTTGCCTGCTGCGACAATTTGCCGCATTTGCAGGGCACTTTCCCTGTGGTATGAGGTTGTTGTGTTTTCTTTCCTCTCCCCGGCGTTCACCGGATGGTTTGGAGGCTTTCATCGGGCGGCTCCCCGTGAAAGGCCAGTAGCCATCCATTCGGTGAACGCACGCCATCTTGCAGTTCTGCATGGGATCTGCTGGGTGGCCAGGTCGTCGCCGTTGACCTTTTAAAGGTACCACATCTTCCCCAAGGCGGCATGGCCCTTTTTTATTTTTAACGGTCGGGCCATTTGCTCCCTTGGGCAGCCGGCGGGCCACAGGAGATACGATGCCTAACGGACAGGCAATGATCGACGCCAACACCCCGGCCGAAGTGGCTGGCTACTATCGCTTTCTTTCCCGCTCCATGACCTTTCCCGATGCCGCATGGTTTAACGATGGCTACTGGGCTGCCCTCTGCGCCCTGCTCAACGCAGTGGGCTGGCAGGAGGAGGCATGGGAACTCCAGGACCGAGCCGCAGCTGGCCCACTGCCCGAGCCCCTGCGAATCGAATATACCCGCCTTTTCATTAATGCCGTGCCCAATGTGATTGCCCCGCCTTACGGTTCGGTATATCTGAGCGACGATGGTATGCTCTACGGCCCCAGTGCTGTGCTTACCAAACAATTTTACCGGGAGCAGGGCTTCGACCTGGCTGGCGAGGCAGACATCCCGGATCACCTTGCCTTGGAGTTGGAGTTTCTCGCTTTGCTGGCCGAGGAAGGCCGCAAGGAAGTGGAGGAGCACTTCCTGCGCCTCCACTTCCGGCCGTGGTTTCCCCTTTTCCAGGCACGGGTGCTCTCCGAGGTTCGTCATCCCTTCTACAGGGTTATGGTCAATTTAATCGACTTTTTTACACGGGAGGAATTGGACAATGGCTTTGGATCTGACGAGACGTAAATTTCTGCAAACCGCGTCCGTGGCAGCGGCGACCGCGACGGTTTCCGGTTATTTTGCCAACCGGGCCGCAGCGGCGACGCCGTTTGTCCGGAAACCGTTTACCGCGCCCGGCAGTTTCGCCGACGCCAAAACCGTTGTGGGCGGCGTGTGCGAGATGTGTTTCTGGCGTTGCCATCTGGTGGGCAAGGTGCGGGATGGCAAGCTGGTGAAACTTGAGGGCAACCCCAAGTCCATTGACAACGGCGCGGCCATCTGCGCCCGCGGCAACGCGGGTGTCAAGCTGCTTTACGATCCTGACCGCCTCAAGTACCCGATGAAGAACATGGGAAAGCGCGGCGCGCCTGAATGGAAACGCATTAGCTGGGATGAGGCCCTGAACGAGTGTGCCACCAGGTTGAAGGCGGTATCCGAGAAGTACGGCCCCCAGGCCATCGCCATGTTCCCCCACGGTGCCTCGGCTACCTATCCCATGGGCTTTTTCGAGAAGGTGGTGGGCACCCCCAACATCTCCGAGGCCTCCTTCTTCCAATGTCGCGGCATCCGCGACACCGCCTATGTCGCCACCCTGGATACCCCGCCGGACGAGAACGTCGATATGGCCAACGCCAAGGCGATCCTCCTCTTGGGCGGCCACTTCGGCGAGAATGTTCATGTCTCCCATGTGAAGCGCTACCTGAAAGGATTGGAGAATGGCGCGAAGCTCATCGTGGTTGATCCCCGCTTCTCCGCTTCCGCGGCCAAGGCCCATATTTGGGTCAAGATCAAGCCCGGCACCGACGCCGCCTTCCTGCTCGCGATCATGAATCACATGGTCAAGACCGGCAAGTACAACAAGGCCTATGTGACGGCCAACGGCGTGGGCTTCGACAAGTTCACCGCCGGCATTGCCCACGCGACCCCGGAGTGGGCCGCCAAGATTTGCGACGTTCCGGCCAAACAGATCAAGGAGGTGGCCGCGCTGTTGGCCGCCAACGCCCCCAACGTCTCCATCCATCCAGGCCGCCACGTAAGTTGGTATGGCAACGATTTTCAGCGTGAGCGGGCTCTGGCGTGCCTCACCGGCCTGCTTGGCGCCATCGGCGTCAAGGGTGGTTTCGTCAAGCCCAAGGGGCCCAAGGTTGGCAAGGCAGGCGGTTGGCCAGCGGTGAATGAGGAGAATGCCGAGCATCATGCCCTGCACAAGATGGCCAAGAAGTACCCCTTCTCGCCGCCTGGCACCCCCACCGACCTGATCCGTGAGGCGGCCATCACCGGCAAGCCTTACCCGATCAAGGCCTTTGTCGCCTGGGGCCAGAATCCCATCCAGACCATCCCTGACCAGGCGATGACCATCAAGATGCTCCAGCAGATGGATTTCGTCATGGTCTGCGACATCATGCCCACCGACATCACCATGTTTGCCGACATTCTGTTGCCAGAAACCTCCTATCTGGAGCGCTATGACCTGGTTAAGCCCGGTACCCAGTGGGATCTCAGTGGCAAGCAGCAGCAGTATGTTTCAGCGCGTCTGCCGTTGGTGGCCATGACCACCGCCGACCATGAACGCAAGGATCCGGTGTGGATCACCAACGAGCTGGCCAAGCGCATGGGCTTTGAAAAGCACATCCCGGTCAAGAGCCAGGAGGAAAAAACCGAGAAGATCCTTGCCGGCGCCAACCTTTCCATCGAGCAGTTGATCAAGGAAGACGGCATCCATATTCAGGATGGCGTTGAGCCCTACGGCAAGGCGCTCAAGGTCAATTTCTTCAGCCAGGAGCTCGCCGATGCCGGTTTCCCCGGCGTGCCGACCTACACTCCGGTGCCGGAGCCGCCCAAGGGCTTTGCCCGCCTGGTGTACGGCCGCGCTCCGGTCCACACCTTTAACCGTTCCCAGAACAACGTCTGGCTCCACAATGAGATGCCGGAGAACCCGGTATGGCTCAACGACGAGTCCGCCAAGAAGATGGGGCTCAAGGATGGCGACCGGGTGGGCCTGGTAAATCAGGACGGCATTAAGTCCCGCACCACCACGGTGGTTAAAGTGACCCCCGGCATCCGCAAGGATGCGGTCTACATGGCCCACGGCTATGGCACCATGAACCCCGCCATGACCGTTGCCGTCGGCAAGGGTATCGATGATCAGGGTCTGATTACCAAGGCTGCCGTGGACCCCGAGACCGGCGCCCACGGCATGCGGAGTTGCTTCGTTAAGTTCATCAACAAGGACGGCAAGGTATTGAACATCCCGGCGTAAGCCTTGGCGACGCCATTTGCCCAACAACGAGAACCAGAAAACAAACTGCGTATATTATGGAGGTATCACCGTGAGTCAATACGGAATGATCATAGATCTCGACAAATGCGTCGGCTGCCACGCCTGCTCCATTGCCTGCCGGGCGGAATGGGAAGTGCCCACTGGCAAGGACTCGAGCGATCGGGAGAGGAGAAGAAACTGGGTTAAACGGCTTGGCCCCAGCAAGACGCCGCATGGCCTCGCTTCCACCTATTATCCCGGTTTGTGCAATCATTGCGATAAGCCGGCCTGCGTTGAAGTCTGCCCGGCGGACAAGGTGGATGTCACTTTCACCGATCCGAAGAGCGGCGCTAAGAAAACCATGCAGGTGGCTGCCACCTGGAAGGATCCTTTCAACGGCACGGTGCAGATCGATAAGGAGCGTTGCCTCGGTTGCGGCGCCTGCGCCGACGCCTGCCCCTACAACGCACGCTACGTCAACGAGGAAGGCGAGGCGCCCAAGGCCGACAAGTGCACCTTCTGCGTCGAGCGCGTCGCTCAGGGGCTGGAACCGGCCTGCGTGCAGACCTGCCTGGCGCGGGCCCGCATCTTCGGAGACCTCTCCGACCCCAATTCCGAGGTGGCCAAGTATGTCAAGAAAGGGGCGGTGCGGTTGGAGAGCAGCAAGGTGAAAATCGGCCCCAATGTCCGCTATTATGGCAACAAGCGCGACATGCACCTCTTGACCACCACCTCGACGCCGAAGTCGATGCCGCAGGCCAATTTGCGCCGGACCTTGATGGCCCAGATCCTCAAATCAACGGCCCGGCAGGCGAAGAGCCTGGGGCTGCTCGGACTGGCCGGGGCCCTTGCGGTCAAGGGACTGCGGGATGATGAGGGAAAAACTGAATAATCATCCTTGCCCGAGAAAGATCACGTCCAACGAGCCCGCCTCCTTCCTGGAAGCGGGCTCGTTGTTTGAGAGAGAGAAGAGAGAGGAATAATCAACAGCAGGAGGGATTGCCGTTGATCTGGCCACCGAGAAACGTGACGAACTCGGTGAATTTTTTGTGCTCGAAATGGCCCACCATCTCTTCCTTCATCAGCATCAGCGCCTTGAAGGGGGTGCGGGCGTTGGCGTATGGGCGCTCGGTGGTGAGGGCATCGTACACATCGGCAATGGTGGCGACTTTAACGCAGTCGCCTATTTTGTCTTCCCTGAGGCCGTGTGGATAACCACGGCCGTTGGCCCTCTCATGGTGATGGAGGATTACCTCCAGGGAGCGTTCGGGGACATTGCCCTTCATCAGGTTGTACCCCAGTTGCGGATGCCCCTTCATGACTTCGAACTCCGCGTCGGTGAGTTTGCCGCGTTTATTGAGGATGCGGTTATCGATCTCGCTTTTGCCCACGTCGTGGAGCAGGCACCCCATTGCGCACTCCTGGAGGTCCTGTTCAGAGCCGTTGCCGATCATCATCCACAGGCCGACAAAAAAGACCGAGACATTGACGCAGTGGGAGAAAGTGTAGTAGTCGCGGGAACCGAGCCTGAGGATGGAAGGAATCGATTCGTAGCTGGTCAGCGCGAAGCGGATGATGTTGTCCGAGATGTTCTTGGCCCGCTGGAGATTTTTGCCGCTGCGCGGGTTGTCGAAGACATCGACCATGATTTCCTTGGCGCAGGTGTAGATGACCTCTGACTTCTTCTGGAGCGGGATGGCGGTATCGTCGATCATGGCGGAGATTGAATCCTCCATGAAAAGCTGGAAGAGCTTGTAGTCCTTTTTGTCCACGAAGAGCTGGCCCAGTTGCTTGCGGCGCAGGGTCTCCTTGAGGTTGGTGATGCCGGAGTCCTTGCCCGCCAGCAGGACCGGCGTGTTGTCGCTGGAGCGGACAGTGTAGATGTTGAAATCGAGCACCCGGTCTTCGGCGACCAGATACTCTTTGTTGATGCGAACCAGATTCTTGAGGCGCATAATTCCCTCGATTTGTCCCATAAGCCAGAAAACGATCGAAGCCCTTATCTGCCGGGTATGGAAAAAGTGTGCCAGGGTAAAGTGGAATCGGTAATTCTTGCCCAATCAACAGGATGGCGCTACATGGCGGCAGGCAACCCCGTGAAGATATGTTGATGATAAAGGGTGACAGGAGTTGGTGCGCGTGTTGGCCAAGGGCAAAGAGGTGGTATCAATAAGAGTGTCCGATCAAGAATTATTGCCGGGCTTGGGAGGCCATTGGCGGCGGGGCGTGTGGTAACGGCAAAAATATGGTATGAGGAGCGGTAAGGAGCCCCATGCCTCGTTTTAGTCACGACACCGCGCCCAAGGCGCTCCAGCGTGAGTTTTTGGCCACCGTGGCCGAGGCGCCGGGGGTATATCTGATGCGGGATGGCGCTGGTTCCGTACTCTATGTCGGCAAGGCAGTCAACCTCCGCAAACGCCTTGCTTCTTATGCCCGTCTTGCCGGTGGCGCCCAGACCAAGACCGTGATGTTGCTGGCCAGGGTATGCGCCATCGAGACCATTCTCACCCGCACCGAGAAGGAAGCCCTGATCCTTGAGGCCTCGCTCATCAAGCAGCACCGGCCCAGATACAACGTCATCCTGCGCGACGACAAGAATTACCCACTTATTAAAGTAACAGTGCAGGAGGAGTGGCCGCGGGTGGTGATGACCCGGCGTCGGCTGGCCGATGGCGCCCGCTACTTCGGGCCCTTTACCTCCGCCGGCGCCATGTGGGATACCCTGCGCCTCTTGAATGAACTTTTCCCCTTGCGACGCTGCAAGACCGGGGCTTTTAGCCGCCACCCCCGCGCCTGCCTTAATTTTCAGCTTGGCCGGTGCCTGGCGCCCTGTGTGGGCCGCATCAACCACGACGACTATCTGGCCATGGTCATGGGCGTCTTGCTTATCCTGGAGGGCAAGAAGGAGCGGTTGATCGAGGAATTGAACGCCAGAATGGAGCGGGCCGCGCGGGAACTCCACTTCGAGGAGGCGGCCTTTTATCGCGACCGGATCACTGCGGTAAGGCAGACCCTGGAGAAGCAGGTGGTGCTGGCGGGGCATCGCCGTGACCAGGATGTTTTTGGGCTGCAACGCCAAGGCAATGGGGTGGCGGTGACGGTGCTCTTCATCCGGCAGGGCGGGCTGAGCGGCCAGCAAAGTTATTCCCTCATCGATCCGGTGGGCGATGACGCCTCGCTCCTTGGTGAACTTCTGCCCCGATTTTATGAGCCTGGCCGCTTCGTGCCGGCTGAAATTTTGACCCCCTTCCCCTTCGATGAGATGACTTCCCTTGCTGAATGGCTCGGCGAGCGGGAAGGGCGGAAGATAGCCATCGTCGCCCCCAAGCGGGGCGACAAGGCGCGGCTCGTTGAGATGGCTCTGGCCAACGCCCGTCAGCTTTTTGCGGATCGGGAAAAGAAGGCGCATTCCTGGGAGGCGCTGGCGGCGACCTTGATGGAGGCATTAAGGCTGACGCGGCCGCCGCAGAGCATCGAATGCCTCGACATCTCCAACCTGGGCGGCAGGCAGGCGGTAGGCTCGCTGGTCCGCTTTGAACGGGGCGAGGCGCATCGTTCTGGTTACCGACATTACCGCATCCGCGCTACGGAGACCCCGGATGACTACGCCATGATGGCCGAGGTGCTGGCGCGGCGGTTTAAACGTGGTTTGGCAGAGGGCGGGTTGCCCGATCTGTTGCTGCTCGACGGCGGCAAGGGGCAACTCAACGTCGCCGTGCGGATGTTGACCGAGGCGGCATTACCGGAGCCGCCGGAACTGGCGGCCATTGCCAAGGAGCATGCAGGGGAAGGGGAAAAGTTCTTCCGGCCCGGCCGCAAGAACCCCATTCTGCTGCCACGCCACGCGCCGGCCCTGCTTTACCTCATGCGCATCCGTGATGAGGCGCACCGCCATGGTATCACCTTTCACAGGAGGCTGCGTGGCAAGGCAACCCTCACCTCGGCGCTGGACGCCATCCCCGGCGTTGGCCCGGTCAAGAAGAAGGAACTGCTCACCCACTTTGGCAGCTTGCATGCCCTGAGCATCGCTCCCGCCGAAGAAATCGCCGCCGTGCCCGGCATCGGTCCGAGTCTGGCCGCGCTCATCCGGCTCGCGTTCCAACCAGAGCAATCCGCATGGCCACGCCACCCGGCGGGTGCGGATTAGCTGTTGCGTTTTGGCCGTCAAAAAATTATCTTGCTTTGCTTTTGTTGACTGAATAGATTGTTGGTCTTGTCTAATTATTGGCACTTGGTGCCGTTATCCTGAGGATGATACGATGTGGGAGTACACCGATAAGGTCCGGGAACACTTCATGAACCCACGCAATGTCGGCGAGGTTGAGAATCCCGATGGCGTTGGGGAGGTGGGGTCGCTGGCTTGCGGCGACGCCTTGAAGCTTACCTTCAAGCTTGATGCCGAGGGCCGCATTGCCGACGCCAGGTTCAAGACTTTTGGCTGCGCCAGCGCCATTGCCTCTTCCTCGGCCCTGACCGAGATGATCAAGGGGCTCACCCTTGATGAGGCGGCCAAGGTCACCAACGAGGATATCGCCGAATATCTGGGTGGGCTGCCCAAGGAAAAAATGCACTGCTCGGTCATGGGCCGTGAGGCGTTGGAGGCCGCCATTGCTTACCATCGCGGCATCCCGTTGCCCATGGCGCAGGGTGAGGTGGTCTGCGAGTGCTTCGGAGTCACCGATCTCGAAATTCGCCGCGCCATCCAGGAATCGAACCTGAAGAGTGTCGAGGAGATCACCAACTTCACCAAGGCCGGCGGCGGTTGCGGCAAGTGCCACGAACGGCTGGAGGCGATCCTGCGCGAGGTTCACCAGGACACCCAGAAGATCATTCCCGACCATCGGCCCGCTGCCCGGCTCACCAACATCCAGAAAATCAAGCTCATCGAGGAGGTGCTGGCGCGGGAGATCCGGCCGGCCCTGCGCAAGGATGGCGGCGACATCGAGCTGGTCGACGTGGATGGCGACTTCGTTGTGGTCTCCCTGCGCGGCGCTTGCGGCACCTGCAAGAAGTCACAGACCACTCTCAAGGAATACGTGGAGAAAAAACTGCGCGAGCAGGTGTTGGAAAGCCTGATCGTCGAGGAGGCCAAACCATGAGCACACCGGTGGTCTATATGGACAACAACGCCACCACCAAGGTGGCGCCAGAGGTGCTGGCGGAGATGATGCCCTATTTTTCCGATTTCTACGGCAACCCATCCAGCATGCATACCTTTGGCGGCCAGGTTGGGCGCAAGCTCGCTGCGGCGCGGGAACAGATCGCAGGCCTCATCGGGGCAACGTCCGACGAACTCCTCTTCACCAGTTGCGGCACCGAGAGCGATTCCACCGCTATTCTCTCCGCGCTCCAGTCTTTTCCGGAAAAAAGGCACATCGTCACCACCAGGGTGGAGCATCCGGCGGTAAAAAATCTCTGCGAAAGCCTCGACAAGCTCACTGGCCACAAGCATCGGGTGACCCAGTTGCCGGTTGATCGCGAAGGGCGGCTCGATCTGGCGCAGTACGAGGAGAGCCTGGCTGACGATACCGCCATTGTCAGCGTCATGTGGGCCAACAACGAGACCGGCGTCCTCTTCCCGGTGGAGGAGATGGCACGCATCGCGAAAAGCCGCGGCATCCTCTTCCACACCGATGCCGTGCAGGCGGTGGGCAAGGTGCCCATCGATCTCGCGAAATCGGCCATTGATTTCCTCTCGATCTCCGGCCACAAGCTCCATGCGCCCAAGGGCATCGGCGTCCTCTATGTCCGGCGCGGCACCCCCTTCGTACCGTTCCTCATCGGCGGCCATCAGGAAAAGGGGCGCCGGGGCGGCACCGAAAACGTGGTGTCCATCATCGGCCTCGGCAAGGCGTGCGAGCTGGCGGCCCACCGGATGACCGAGGAAAACACCAGGGTCAAGGCGTTGCGGGACCGGCTGGAACAGGGGTTGCTCGCCATCATTCCCCATGCCATGCTCAACGGCCACCCCACTGAACGGCTGCCCAACACCACCAACGTCAGCTTCGAATATGTGGAGGGGGAGGCGATTTTGCTCCATCTCGACCAGTTCGGTATCTGCGCTTCCTCGGGCTCGGCCTGCACTTCGGGGTCGCTGGAGCCCTCCCATGTGCTACGGGCCATGGGGGTGCCTTTCACCGCGGCCCACGGCTCGGTACGGCTGAGCCTGAGCGTTTACAATACCGAAGACGAAGTGGATTACGTGCTCGAAAAATTGCCGCCGGTCATTGAGAAACTGCGCGCCATGTCCCCCTTCTGGCAGACGGCCCACCAGGGCAGCGTCGGCGGCGCGTCCTGCAAATGTCAATGTTCCTAGCCAAAGGTGCGGCATGAGGGTTATCCCTGCATCATTTGAAATCCTGGATTCACTCGACCGGCAAGAGATGGCGATCCGCATCGAGTTGTGCGGCCGCCTCTGCTACAAGAGCGAGGACAAGATCGTGGCCGGCTCCACCGAGCCTTTCATCAAGCGGATTGTCCAGCACGGCCACAATTCGGTGATGGAAATGGCGGCCCTGACAATAAAGGTCGCCTATGACGCCGAGTCCATGGCCACCCAATTCTTCGGCGTCCTGCCCAAGTTCCTCCAGATCGACCGGACCGACAAGAAGGAACTGCTCCTTACCGGCACGGTGCGCGCCTTCCGCGAGCTGGCCCGGGACCATGGCAACGTCAAGCTGATCAAGGCGATCTCCGCCTTCCTGGGTGAGCGTTATCCGCTCTTCTACTTTGATCTGGCCCCCAAGCGCGGTTGGATCCCCCAGGACGGGGTCAAGGTGGAAAAGCTTACCCTGGCCGAGGTGGACGCGCTTTCCGCCGATCTGCTGGCCAAACATCGTTTTGTCGCGGTGCGTTTTGTCACTAACCGGGCGGTAACCCACGAGATCGTGCGCCATCGGCCGGTTTCTTATCTTCAGGAGAGCCAGCGCTACTGCCGTTATTCCGAGGAGAAGTTCGGCAACGAGGTGACCTTCATCAAGCCGATGTTTTTCAAGGAAGGCAGCGAGGAATACCGGCTCTGGGAACAGGCCATGACCGAGACCGAGGCAATTTATCTGAAGCTGCTTGAAACCTCGTCGCCCCAGGCAGCGCGCACCGTGTTGCCCAACTCCTGCAAGACCGAGATCATCGTTTACGCGAATCTCCTCGAATGGCTGCACATCTTCCGCCTCCGCACCACCTTGGCCGCCGAGCCCTCCATGCGCGAGGTGATGAATCCACTGCTCCTGGCGATGAAGCAAAAGTTCGCCACCATTTTCGACGGCGTCGAACCGGCGGCATGAGCACTCCATCTAGAATACGATGCATCGTTATGAACCGGCTAGGTACGATGCATGTTTTTTTAAAATTATTAATTTCAGAAGGAGGAGAAAAATGGCCTATGATGCTGTGAACATGGCGGATTGGCAAATTTCCGAGGCAGCCGAGAAGGACATGCCCACCCCCGAGGAATGGCGGGGCAAATTAGGGCTCGAGAAGGACGAAATTCTCCCCATGGGCCGGTTGGCCAAGCTCGACTTCCTGAAGATTATCAATCGCCTCAAAAATAAGCCCGATGGCAAGTACATCGAGGTGACCGCGATCACCCCGACCCCTCTGGGTGAGGGCAAGTCCACCACCTCCTGCGGTCTGATGGAGGGGTTGGGCAAGCGTGGCAAGAATGTCGGCGGCGCCCTGCGGCAGCCCTCCGGCGGCCCGACCATGAACGTCAAGGGGACCGCGGCTGGCGGCGGCAACTCCCTGCTTATCCCGATGACCGAATTCTCCCTGGGACTCACCGGTGATATCAACGACATCATGAATGCCCACAACCTGGGCATGGTGGCCTTGACCGCCCGCATGCAGCACGAGCGGAACTACAACGATGAGCAGTTGGCTAGGCTTACCGGCATGCGCCGCCTCGACATCGATCCCACCCGGGTGGAGTTCGGCTGGATCATCGACTTCTGCGCCCAGGCCCTGCGCAACATCGTTATTGGCCTCGGCGGCCGCACCGACGGCTTTACCATGCAGTCCAAGTTCGGCATCGCCGTGGGCTCGGAGTTGATGGCCATCCTCGCCATCGCAACGGATCTTGCCGACCTCAAGGAGCGGATTAACAACATCACCGTGGCCTTTGACAAGAGCGGCAAGCCGGTCACCTGCCGGGATCTCGAAGTCGGCAACGCCATGGCCGCCTTCATGCGGAACACCATCAACCCCACCCTGATGTGCACCGCCGAGTATAATCCCTGTCTGGTGCATGCCGGGCCGTTTGCCAATATCGCCGTTGGCCAGTCTTCCATCATCGCCGACCGGGTTGCCCTGAAGCTCTTCGACTACAACGTCACCGAGTCCGGCTTTGCCGCCGACATCGGTTTCGAGAAGTTCTGGAACGTGAAATGCCGTTACTCCGGCCTCAAACCGCATGTCTCCGTCCTCACCGCGACCATCCGCGCCCTGAAGATGCACGGCGGCGGCCCCAAGGTCGTGCCCGGCAAGCCCCTGGATGACGCCTATACCAAGGAGAATGTCGCCTTGGTCGAGAAGGGCTGCGAGAACATGGTCCACCTGATCAACGTCATCCGCAAGGCCGGCATCAACCCGGTGGTCTGCATCAACCGCTTCTATACCGATACCGATGCAGAGTGCAAGGTCGTGAAAAGGATCGCCGAAGCGGCCGGTGCCCGTTGCGCCGAGTCTCGCCATTGGGAGAAAGGCGGCGATGGTGCCCTTGAATTCGCCGATGCGGTCATCGACGCCTGCAACGAGGAAAACGACTTCAAGTTCCTCTACCCGCTTGAGATGAAGCTGCGTGACCGCGTTGAGCTGATCACCAGGGAAGTCTACGGCGGTGACGGTGTTGACTGGTCGCCCGAGGCTTTGGCCAAGGCCAAGATGCTGGAGAACGATCCCCAGTATGCCGACTATGCCACCATGATGGTCAAGAGCCACCTCTCCCTCTCCCACGATCCGACCTTGAAGGGCGTGCCCAAGGGCTGGCGTCTGCCGATCCGCGATGTGCTGATTTACTCTGGCGCCAAGTTCCTCTGCCCCTGCGCGGGAACGATCAGCCTGATGCCCGGCACCAGCTCCAACCCGGCTTTCCGTCGCATCGACGTGGATCCGGAGACCGGCAAGGTTTCTGGCTTGTTCTAATACCCGCTTCCACCTCGTTCCATCTAACACTGGCCAAAGGACACCCGTCTTTTGGCCAGTGTTTTTTGCAGTGCACAGTGCAGGCAGGGGAGAGGTAATCGTTATTGTCCGCAGAGGCGTCTTCCATGGCTTACCTGTCTTGTCCGTGGCGGGGCATGGGAGCGTTGTTTGCGCGTGCCCTGTTTTTTTGCGCTGTCGGGAAAAAATGAGGGCCGAATTATTATGTGGCTTGCCTTGGCCGGGATTTCTCTGCTAATCTGAAAAACATGCAGATCACCATTGGCAACGCACGATAGGAGGGCGACGTCATGGCCGCCCCGGAACAGAAATCCACGCTCCGCGCCTCGGTAAAGGACCAGTCCGGCGCCGGCAAGGTGAAAATCGGCGAGTTGCTCCGCAAGGAAGGCCAGATTAGTGGCAACCAGCTCGATGAGGCGCTGGATATCCAGAAAAAATCAGGCGGCCGCCTGAGCACCATCCTGCTAAAGCTTGGCCACATCGACGATACCACGGTCCTCAACTTTTTAAGCCGCCAGCACAACTACCAGTCGGTCTTCATCTCCCGCGAACCGCCCAAGTCCGATGCGCTCCAGAAGATGGCCTTCGAGACGGCCAAGCGCTATCTTGCCTTCCCGCTGCGCATCATCGGCAAAAATCTCCAGGTCACCATGGCCGAACCCACTGATACCGGGGCGGTGGAGTCGTTGCAGGCCGAGGTCAAGATGCCGCTCACCGTGTGCGTTTCCACGGAAAAAGAGATTATCGAGGCCTACAAGACCTACTACAAGATCAGCGATGAGGAATACAACACCCTCATGGCCCATGAGGGTGGCAAGGAAGAAGAAGAGGCGCCGGTCACCCAGATCGACGACTTCGGTTCCCTGGCCTCGGAAGCAGCCGAGGGCATGGAACTGGAAACCTTCGAGGAGGCGGCTGGGGCCGATCAATATTCCGCCTCCGACGCGCCGATCATCAAGCTGGTGAACGGCATCCTCATCAAGGCGGTGCAGGACGGGGTGAGCGACATCCACATCGAGCCCTACGAAAAGAATCTCCAAGTGCGTTACCGCCTGGACGGCTCCCTCTACAAGTCGATGAATCTGCCGCTTTCGATCAAGAACGCGCTCAACTCGCGGATCAAAATCATGGCACAACTCGACATCACCGAGCGCCGCGTGCCCCAGGACGGCCGCATCCGCATCAAGCTGGGCCGCAACAAGGCGGTGGATTTCCGCGTCTCCTCGCTGCCAACCCTCTTTGGCGAGTCCATCGTTCTGCGTATCCTCGACAAATCAAACCTCAACGTCGATCTCACCAAGCTCGGCTTTGAACAGCGCACTTTCGACACCCTCAAACGCTGTATCTACCGGCCGCAAGGGTTGCTGCTGGTTACCGGGCCCACGGGCAGCGGCAAGACCGTTACCCTTTATTCAGTGTTGAACGCCCTCAATAGCGAGGATACCAAGATCCTCACCGCCGAGGACCCGGTGGAGTTCAACTTCAAGGGGATCAACCAGGTCAACGTCAGAAACGAAGTGGGCATGACCTTTGCCGCCGCCCTGAAGGCCTTTCTCCGCCAGGATCCGGACATCATCATGGTCGGCGAGATCCGCGACATGGAAACCGCCGAGATCGCCATCAAGGCGGCGATGACCGGCCATCTGGTCTTTTCCACCCTGCACACCAACGACTGTCCGGCCACCATCGGCCGTTTGGTTGACATCGGCGTGCCTTCCTACATGGTGGCTTCGGCCATCACCATGGTCCTTTCCCAGCGTCTCGCCCGCCGCCTCTGTGCCAAGTGCAAGGAACCGGTGGATATCTCCACCATGGACAAAGGGCAACTCATCAAGCTCGGTTTCAAGGAAGAGGAACTGCCGACGCTCAAGATTTACGGCCCCAAGGGGTGCCAGGCCTGCAATGGCGGCGGTTATAAAGGTCGTGTTGGCCTCTTCGAGTTGATGGAAATCACCGAGGAGGTGGGGAAGGCGATCAATGCCCAGGTGCCAGAAGACCAACTGCGCAAGATTGCGGTGCAAAACGGCATGATTACCTTGCGCGAAGCCGGGCTCCAGAAAATTCGTGAAGGCATGACATCCATCGAAGAGGTGCTGCGGCGTACCGTGGTCACCGAGGAGTCGCTGCCCGCGTACTTGGTCCACCCGGATATCGAGGAATACCAGGACGCCGACATCATTATCCGTCAAGGCAATAACGACAAGGATTTCTTCAAGATCGTGAATGGCGCGGTGATGGTGGTGAAAGACGGCAAGAAGATCGCCGAAATCACCGAGCCCGGCGAGTACTTCGGCGAAATGAGCGCCATTTCCGGTGAACCGCGCAGCGCCTCCATCGTGGCCAAGGGGCGGTGCAAGGTCAAGCGTTTCCCCGGCGACAAGCTTATGGAGGTCATCGAAAAGTACCCCGAGGTTGGCAAGTATCTATTCAAAACCGTGGTCGGCCGCCTGGGGCAAGCCAACAGCATCATCGTCAAACTCGCCAACGAGCGTGCCCGCCAGGCCGGCAGCTAAGCCCGGTCCTTGTCCCGCCGTAGTTCCCGATTGGCGGAATTTCATTCTTTCCTGAATTTCTCACAAATTGTCTTGAAAAACGGAGCAAAATTCGTTAAGGATTTTGGTTCCGGCTTGATGCGCTTGCGTTGCGGGATTTCCGGCCTTATCACACCAATCGGTTTGGGCTACGAGCTGTTACGGTGTGGTAAGCGGGTGGTCTCATACGCCCGAAAGCGCAGTATTGGACAGGGAAAGGCTATCCATGTCCGGCTCTTAACATCGTTAGATCAGACTTTTTTACATATCCCTTTGCAAGGAGAAGGTCAATGAGTGCCAAGATCATCAGCGGGACCGAGGTGGCGAAGGCCATTCGCGAGGAACTGACGGCCGAAGTAGCCGAACTCAAGGCCAAGCATAACGTGGTGCCCGGTCTGGTTACCATTTTAGTGGGCGAGGATCCGGCGTCCCAGTCTTATGTGGCGGCCAAGAACAAGACCGCCCACGCCCTGGGCATTCATTCCGAGCAGGTGACGCTGCCGGCCGATACAGCCGAGGACGAGCTGCTTAAGCTGGTTGACAAGTACAACAAGGATCCGAAGATCCACGGCATTCTAGTGCAGTTGCCGCTGCCCAGGCATATCAATGAGACCAAGGTGCTCTACGCCATCGACCCGGGAAAGGATGTCGATGGCTTCCATCCGGTCAACGTCGGCAAGATGGTGTTGGGCGAGCAGTGCTACCTGCCCTGCACCCCGCACGGCATCCTCGAACTGCTGAAGCGCAGCGGCGTACAGACCAAAGGCGCGGAGGTGGTGGTTATCGGCCGCAGCAACATCGTGGGCAAGCCCATCGCTAACCTGATGCTCCAGAAGCGCGAGGCCGGCGACGCCACCATCACCCTCTGCCACACCCGCACCAAGGATCTGGCTGCCCACTGCCGCCGCGCGGACATCATCATCGCCGCGGTTGGCGTGCCCAAGATGGTCACCGCCGACATGGTGAAGGATGGCGTGGTCATCATCGACGTCGGTGTCAATCGCATCGGCATGAACGAGTCGGGCAAGGCGATCCTGGCCGGCGACGTGGATTTTGACGCGGTCAAGGAGAAGGCCTCGTTCATCACCCCGGTACCGGGCGGAGTCGGCCCCATGACCATCACCATGCTGATGAAGAATACCGTGCAGGCCGCCAAGCAGGCCGCCGGCCTGATTTGAATTTTAGAAAAACCGCTCATACCACCCGAGCTTATTGAGGGACTAGCATGGCTATCACCAGAAACGGATGCGAGGGCTGCACGGAAATCACCTGTGTGTCCAGCAAGCAGGTTCTCGCGCAAGACATCGCCAAGAAAGTCAAGACCGCTTACGACCGCGTACAGTCGCGCGGCATGTCCGCCTGCCTCTTCGGCTCCGGCGGCACCTGCTGCCGGAACTGCAACATGGGCCCGTGCCAGATCATCGACGGCGTTGACGAGATGCTCGGCATCTGCGGCGCCAATGCCGATACCGTCGCGGCCCGCAATTTCGCCCGGGTGGTAGCCGCCGGCTCCGCCGCGCACACTGACCATGCCCGCGAGATGGTGCGTGGCTTCATCGATGCGGCCAAAGGCGAAGGCCCGCACCAGATCAAGGACGTGGCCAAGTTGAAATCGCTCGCCGCAGTATTTGGCATCGCCACCGAGGGCCGCGAGGTGAGCGAGATCGCCGTGGAACTAGGCGAAAAGGCGCTGGCCGAGTTCGGTAAGCAGGATGACGCCCCGCTTTCCATGGTGAAACGGGCGCCGGAAAAACGCCAGGCCATCTGGGGCAAGCTTGGCATCGCCCCCCGCGGCATCGATCGCGAGGTGGTGGAAATGATGCACCGCACCCACATGGGCGTGGACCATGATTATGAAAACATCATGCTCCAAGCCTCCCGTTGCGCTCTCTCCGACGGCTGGGGCGCTTCGATGCTCTCCACCGAACTTACCGACATCATGTTCGGCACCCCGGTGCCGCGCCGTGCTATCGTTGACCTCGGCGTGCTCAAGGCCGATCAGGTCAATATCACGGTGCATGGCCATGAGCCGTTGCTGGCCGAGGCGCTTTGCCTCGCCGCCCAAGAGCCGGACATGATCGACCTGGCCAAAAAGCAGGGCGCCAAAGGTATCAACCTGGCCGGCGTTTGTTGTACCGGCAACGAAATTCTCATGCGCCGCGGTATTCCCGTGGCGGCCGGCTTCATCCAGCAGGAGATTGCGCTGGCCACTGGCGCGGTGGAGGCGATGGTGGTCGATGTCCAGTGCATCATGCCGTCGGTCACCGAGGTGGCCAAGAACTTCCACACCGACATTATCACCACCAACTACCGGGCCAAGATGTCCGGCGCCGTCCATATCCAGTTCGACGAGCACGCGGCCCTGGAGTCGGCCAGGGAAATCCTTACCCGCGCCATCAAGAACTTCAAGAAACGCCGCGATTTTTTCATCCCACAGGAGACCAAGCTCGACGTGGTGGTGGGCTTTTCCCACGAGACCATCAACTACATGCTCGGCGGTCGCTTCCGCGCCAGCTACCGGCCCCTGAACGATAACATCGTCAATGGCCGCATCCGCGGCGTGGGCGCCATTGTCGGCTGCGACAACTTCAAGCTCTCCGAAGAGGCCCACGAGATCATTGCCCGCGAGTTGATCAAGAACAATGTGCTGGTGTTGGCGACCGGCTGCGCTGCCACCGCGTTGGGCCGGGCCGGCCTCATGACCCCCGAGGCGGCCAAGCACTGCGGTGACACCCTGGCCGAAATCTGCGAGACCGTCGGGATGCCGCCGGTGCTCCACATGGGCTCCTGCGTGGACAACAGCCGTATCCTCATCGCCGCCACCCAGATGGTGAAGCAGGGGGGGCTCGGCGACGACATCAGCGATTTGCCGGCCATCGGCACCGCGCCCCTGTGGATGAGCGAGAAGGCGGTGGCCATCGGCCAGTACTTCGTGGCCAGTGGCGCCCAGGTTGTCTTCCAGAGCCTGCCGACCTCCGGTGCCAAGAACTTCAACAAGTACCTGCTTGAAGGGTTGATGGGGCAGGTGGGCGCCCATTGGAACGTGGCCTCCGATCCCATGGAAATCGCCAGGCTGATGATCGCGGCGATCGAGGCCAAGCGCGATGCCTTGGGCATCAATAAGAAGACGGAACGCGTCCTCTTCGACATGGCGATGCGCCGTGACCTCACCGGCGGCATCCCCGGTGTCGGCTGCCACGGCCCCAGCGGCTCGTGATCGCTTACTTGATACTTCTCTTGAAGGAAGATTGGAGATATGGAAACAGCGATGAAATCAGGTAGCCGGCTCGAACAGGTGCTGCGGTCCGGCGCCTTCGCGGTGACCGGCGAGCTGGGGCCGCCCAAGAGCGGCAACCCGGAAGTGGTGCGGGATAAGGCCCGGCTGCTGAAGGGTCACGTCGACGCGGTCAACATCACCGACTGCCAGACCGCCATTGTGCGGATGTCCAGCATCGGTGCCGGCCTCCTTGCCCTCTCCGAAGGGGTGGAGCCGGTCATCCAGATGACCTGCCGCGACCGCAACCGGATCGGCATGCAGAGCGATCTCCTCGGTGCTACCGCCATGGGGCTCAAGAATTTACTCTGCCTTACCGGCGACCATCAGAAATTCGGCAACCATGCCGGTTCCAAAGGCGTCTTTGACATGGACGCCATCCAGTTGCTCGGCATGGTGCGCGACATGCGCGACGCCAAGAAATTCCAGTGCGGCGAGGCGATCAAGAGCCATGAGCCGCGACTTTTCCTGGGCTGTGCGGCCAACCCCTTTGCCGGGCCGAATGAAAAATTCCGCGCCGCTCGCCTGGCCAAAAAGGTGGCCAATGGCGCTGACTTCGTCCAGACCCAGATCATTTACAACGTCGAGCGTTTCACCAAGTTCATGGCGGCGGTGCGCGAACTGGGCTTGCACGAAAAGGTTTATATCCTTGCCGGTGTTACCCCGCCGCGTTCCTTGGGCATGGCCCGCTACATGAAGGGTTCGGTGCCGGGCCTTGACGTGACCGACGAGGTAATCAAGCGGATGCAGGGCGCCAAGGACAAGGAAGAAGAAGGCATCAACATCTGCGTGGACATCATTAATCAGGTCCGTGAGATCGAAGGGGTGGCCGGTGTCCATATCATGGCCATCGAATGGGAAAGCGCGACCGCCGAAATCGTGAAAAGGGCCAAGCTCGCCGAACGGCCGCGATTTGCCGAGCAGCCCGGTGTGGTCAGCATCGCGACCGCCGGCCCGATCGTGGTTTCGGCTGGTAGTGGTGACGCGGAAAATAAAGAAAAGGTTCTCGCCGCAGCCTTTGCCGAGGCGGAAAAGATTGTCGCCGCCGCCAAGGCATCGGCCGCGGAAATGCTGGTCAAGGCCCAGGGCGGTGATGCTGCCGCGGTGAAGGCCCTGGCGGCCGGGGCGATGAGTGCAATTGAAGCAGGAGAAGACGAGATGAACGAAAAAGAACGTCAACAGGCATTGGAATCGGTCCGTGCGGGCCTTGCAGCGTTGCAAAAGGCCTTTGGGCTGACCGATGAGCAGTTCGCTGCCGTATCCCAGTTCGCCGGGGCAGAGGCAATTCTGAAGCGCGAGCCGGCTATTGCCGGTGCTCCTGCTGCCACGCCGGCCAAGGCCACCCCGGCCCCGAAGCCTGCCACGCCTGCCATGCCGGCTCCTCCGGCGGTGGATGAAGCCAAAAAGGTTGCCGAGGCCAGGGCTGCGGAAGAGGCGAAAAAGGCCGCCGCAGCCAAGGCTGCCGCCGAGGCTAAGGCCGCCGAAGAGGCAAAGAAAGCTGTCGCGGCGAAAAAAACTGCCGCAACACCTGCCCCGGCCGCGTCGAAGCCGAAGGCCGCAGCGGCGGCCCCGGCTGGGATCGCGGTGCCGGAGTTGGCCGTCGAGAAAGCCCCCCTTGCCGCCCGCGCCAGCAAAGTGCCGGCAGCTTCCTACGCCCAAACCTATAGCGGCGCTATCCGCGAGGTGAGCTTGGGCAATGGCAGCCAGGCAGTCCAGGTGGGAGGCACCGCCACCCTGCCGTTCCACCTCTTCGAGGGTGCCATGCCAAAAAAGCCGCTCATCGCCATGGACGTTCTCGACGTCAAGCCCGAGGAATGGCCGGCCTCGCTGGCCCGCCATTTCGAGGGCGTGCTCGACAACCCGTTGGCCTGGGCCCAGAAATGCGTCAACGAATACCAGGCCGAGGCGATTTGCATCTCGCTGGTTTCCACCGACCCGAATGGCATGAACCGTCCGGCCTCCGAGGCGGCCAAGATTGCCGCCGAGGTGGTCAAGGCCATCGAGGTGCCGATCATCGTCTGGGGCTGCGGCAACGGCGAGAAGGACACCGAAACCCTGCGTGAGCTGACCGCCATTATCGGCGACAAGAAGATTTGTCTGGCGCCCCTTGAGGACAAAAACTACCGGTCACTCGGCGCCACCGCCATGGCTTTTCAGCATGCCATGGTCGCCTCGTCGCCCATAGACGTCAACCTCGCCAAGCAGCTCAACATCCTGCTTGAAAACTTGGGCGTGCCGCTCAACTCGGTGTTGGTCGACCCCTCTATCGGCGCCTTGGGTTACGGCATCGAATACAGCTACTCGGTCATGGAGCGCATCCGTTTGGCCGCCCTGACCCAGAAAGACGAGAAGCTCCAGGTGCCATTCATCTGCAACCTCGGCCGTGAGGTGTGGAAGGCCAAGGAGTGCCGCCTGCCCACCGACGCCATGATCGGCGATCAGGAGACCCGCGGCATCCTGATGGAGGCGATCACCGCCAGTTGCATGTTGATGGCGGGTGGCGAGACTCTGATCATGCGCCACCCCAAGGCGATCGCCATGACCAAAGCCCTCATCAACGGGCTCATGGGCTAAACTGGATCAGAATCCACTCGTTACCACGAGTAAGAGGAGAAGAGATATGTCGAAAATCATCTGTTCCGCCGCCATCCGTGGTGCTCACAAAATCGTTGACATGGCCGAGGCGAAGTATGAGGAGGCGGTCAAGAAATACGGGGTCGAGCAGGAGGTGCATTACCCCAACACCGCTTATTTCCTGCCCATCATTTATTCCATGTTGGGCGCCAAGGTTGAACGCCTGGGCGACATGCAGGATATTTTCGCCGAGTGCCGCAAGCTACTGCCCGACTATGTGAGCGACAACGTCTGGCTGCCATATCTTGCCCCGGCGCTGGATGCCGGCATGGCCACTTTCTTTGCCGAGGAGATGTTCGAGGCGATCCGTTACCTCGACACCCCTGAGTTCTATACCAAGACCGAGGATCCGCTGGAGGGCAACATCTGGCTGGGTGCCGCGGACGACGTTATTTTCCGGAAGCGCGGCGTCGAGTTTGTTGATGGTACCGCCCCCGGTTTTGCCGCCATCATGGGCGCGCCGCCGACCAAGGAACTGGCCAGCAAGATCGCCTTGGAACTCCAGGAGAAGAACCTCTACATCTTCATGCACGACCAGACGGGTGGCGTGCACATGGCCAATCAGCTCAGGGAGACTGGGGTACAGATCGGCTGGAATACCCGCCTGGTACCCTTTGCCCCCAACTATACCTCGGCGGTCTTTGCCATCGGCTTTGCCTGCCGCGTGGCTATGGCCTTCGGTGGCATCAAGCCGGGCGATTACCGTGGCAACCTGATCTACAACAAAGACCGCACCTTTGCTTTTGTCATGGCCTTTGGCCCGGTCTCCGACGAGTGGTACGCCAATGCCGCTGGCGCCATCAACTGGGGTTTCCCGACCATCTCCGACTACGACATCCCCCAGGTGCTGCCTACCGGCATCTGCACTTACGAGCACGTGGTTAGCAACGTGCCCCACGAGGAGATCGTGCAGAAAGCGATCGAGGTGCGGGGGCTCAAGGTCAACGTGGCCAAAATCGACATCCCGATGTCCTTCGGCCCGGCCTTTGAGGGCGAGCGCATCCGCAAGGACGACCTTTTCATGGAGTGCGGCGGCGGCCGGACCATGGGCGTCGAGGTGCTGGTGTCCAAGGATATGTCCGAGGTGGAAGACGGCAAGGTCACCATCGAGGGGCCGGACATCAAGGACATTCAGCAGGGTCAGAACCTGCCACTCGGCATCCTGGTCGAGGTGGCTGGCCGCGAGATGCAGTCCGACTTCGAACCTATCCTGGAGCGCCAGTTCCACCACCTGATCAACTACATCCAGGGCATCATGCACATGGGCCAGCGGAACATCATGTGGGTCCGCATCGGCAAGGCCGCGGTGGAGAAGGGGCTTTCCTTCACCCATCTCGGCAGAGTGCTCCATGGCAAGCTGCATCAAGAATTCGGCGCCATCGTCGATAAGATCCAGGTCAAGATCTACACCGAAAAAGAGAAGGTCGAAGAGGTCATGGAACTGGCCAGGAAGGTCTATGCCGAGCGCGATGAACGTCTGGGCAGCATGACCGACGAGACCGAGGAGGTCTTCTATTCCTGCACCCTGTGCCAATCATTCGCCCCGAGCCATGTCTGCGTCATTACCCCGGAGCGCATCGGCATGTGCGGCGCCTATAACTGGCTCGACGGCAAGGCATCATACCAGATCAACCCCACCGGCCCCAACCAGCCGATCCAGAAGGGCGAATGCCTCGATCCTCAGCTTGGCATCTTCCAGGGCATCAACGACTTTGTGGGACAGGCCTCCCGTGGCGCGGTTACCGAACTCGCCTGCTATTCGTTGATGAACAGCCCGATGACCGCCTGCGGCTGTTTCGAGGCCATTGCCGCCATGTTGCCCCAGTGTAACGGCATCATGGTGGTCAACCGCGATTTCATGGGCATGACGCCGTCGGGCATGAAGTTTACCACCCTGGCCGGCATGGCTGGCGGTGGGGCCCAGACGCCTGGCTTCATGGGCGTTTCCAAGCATTTCATGACCAGCCCCAAGCTCTTCCTGGCCGAGGGGGGACTCAAGCGCATCGTCTGGCTGCCCAAGATGATGAAGGAAGAGATCAAGGAAAAGTTGATCGAGCGTTGCAAGGCGATCGGCATGCCGGAACTCTACGACATGATCGCTACCGAGGAGAATGGCACCACCGAGGAGGAGATATTGGCCTTCTTGAAAAAGGTCGGCCACCCCGCCTTGGCCATGGAAGCGGTTGTTTAACCACGAACCGGACGAACGGTATTCGTTTATAAATTTTGAGTTGGTGACCGAGGAGGTTTGCGCAAATGGCCCTGACAGGTATACAAATCCTCAAGATGCTCCCCAAGAAAAACTGCGGGGAATGCGGTATCCCGACGTGTCTGGCGTTCGCCATGAAGGTGGCGGCCGGTCAGACCGAGATCGGTGAGTGCCCCTATGTGAGCGACGAGGTTAAAGAGCAAATCGGCGAGGCCTCGGCGCCGCCGATCCGCACGGTTAAATTCGGTTCCGCCGGGCAGCCCTTTACCGTGGGCGGCGAGACCTGTCTATTCCGCCACGAGAAGCGCTTCGAGAATCCCACTGGTTTTGCCGTGCTGGTGACCACCGACATGGCCGACGCCGATGTCGAGGGTCGTCTGGCCCGTTATAATTCGCTCCGCTACGAGCGTGTCGGCGTGATGCTCAAGGCCGACCTCATTGCGGTGAAGGATACCAAGGGCGACAGCGGCGCCTTTACCGGCCTGGTGCAGAAGGTGCTGGCTGGCGCAGCTGATGCCGGTATCATCCTGATGAGCGACAATGTCGATAATCTGGCGGCTGCGGCCAAGGCCTGCGGCGACCGCAAGCCCCTCATCTTCGGTGCCACCCTTGCCAATGCCGATGCCGTTGTCAAGGTGGCCAAGGAATTAGGCTGCCCGGTGGGCGTCAAGGGCAACAACGTGGATGATACGGTGGCGATCAGCGAGAAGCTCATGGCCGCCGGCCTCAAGGATTTGATCATCGATACCGGCGCCCGTACCGTGCGCGCTGCCCTTGAAGACAACGTCATTGCCCGCCGCGCCGCGATCAAAACCAAATACAAACCGCTCGGTTTCCCGACCATTGCCTTCCCGTGCGAGATGACCGATGATCCGTTGATGGAGGCGATGATCGCCTCGGTGCTCATAGCGAAATACGCCGGCATCGTGATCCTTTCAGATCTCCAGGGCGACGTGCTTTTCCCGTTGCTGCTCGAACGGCTCAATATCTTCACCGACCCGCAGCGCCCAATGGTGGTGCAGCAGGACATCTATCCGATCAACGGGCCGGACGAGAACTCGCCGGTGCTCATCACCTGCAACTTCTCGCTCACCTACTTCATTGTTTCCGGCGAAATCGAAGGCAGCAAGGTACCGAGTTGGCTCCTCATCAAGGATACCGAGGGCCTTTCCGTGCTTACTGCCTGGGCGGCCGGCAAGTTCGGCGCCGACATGATCGCCCAGTTTATGAAGAAGGCGGAGATCGAGGCCAAGGTCAAGCACCGCGAACTCATTATCCCCGGCTACCTTGCCTCGATGAAGGGCGAACTGGAAGAGGAGTTGGCGGGCTGGACCATCACCATCGGCCCCCGCGAGGCTGGCCATCTGCCAGCCTTCTTGAAGGAGTGGAAGCCGGTCGCTTGATTTTGGCCACCGGTTGACGCCAGCAGCGGAAAGACCGGCAGGGGAGGATGTCTTCCCCGCCGATGTCCCCCGCCTGTTCCGGCCTGCGGCGAACAGGAGAGACGGCAGAAGGATCCAGGGCAGAGACGATGACCATCACCATCAATGGCACCACCATCACCGCCGCTGCGGACGACACCATCCTTTCGGCCGCGCGCTGGGCCGGGTTGTATATCCCGACCCTGTGCGAGGTTGAGGGCAAGGCTGCCGATACGCCGTGCGGCCTCTGCGTGGTGGAGGTGGAAGGTGTGGCCGGGCCAGTGCGCGCCTGTGTCACCCCGGCGACCAACGGGCTCATCGTCACCACCGACTCGCCGGCGCTCACGAAGCTGCGCCAGGAGCGGTTGGGCGCCATGGCCGCGACCCATTTCGGCGACTGCAAGGCCCCCTGCAACCTGACTTGCCCCGGCCAGATCAACGTCCAGGGCTACATCGCCCACGTGGCCAAGGGCCAGTATGAAGAAGCGGTGCGGCTCGTCATGGACCGCAATCCGTTCCCTTTCTCGGTGGGCCGTGTCTGCCCGCGTTTCTGCGAAACCCGCTGCCGCCGCATCCTGGTGGACGAGCCGGTCTCGATCAACCACCTGAAGCGCTTTGTCGCCGACTGGTGCATGACCAACAAGGTCGATCTCAAGCTCTCGCTCTCGCGCGAGGCCGCAACCGGCAAAAAGGTCGCCATCATCGGCGGCGGCCCCTCCGGACTTACCGGTGCCTATTATCTCGCCAAAAACGGCCATGATGTCACGGTCTTCGAGGCTGCACCGAAACTGGGCGGCATGCTGCGCTACGGGATTCCAAAATATAAAATTCCCGACAAGGTTCTCGACTACGAGATCAACACCATCCTGCGCATGGGTATCTCCGTGCGACTGAGCCAACGCTGGGGCAAGGATTTTACGTTGCAATCCTTGAAAGACAGCGGCTTTGAGGCGATCCTCATCACCGTTGGCGCGGGAGTGGATGAACCGCTCGACATCCCCGGTTGCGGCTTGTCCCAGGTGATCCCGGCCACCAAACTGCTGCGCGATCTGAACGAGGGGCATCCAGGCAATTATGGCAAACGGGCCGCGGTGTTCGGCGGCAACAACGTAGCCATGGAAGCGGCCCGTTCCTTGCTGCGCGTCGGTGTTGAGCAGGTTACCGTCATCTACCCCCGCGCCCAGACCGAAATGGCGGCCAACCAGCGCAACATCCGGCAGGCGGAGGGGGAGGGCGTGCAGTTTCTGCTCATGGCCCAGCCGGTGCAGATATCCGAGGCAGGCAACAGCCTCGATGTCGAATTGATCCGAACCAAACTCGGCGAACCGGATGAGAAGGGCATCCGTTGTCCCGTGGCGATTCCCGGTTCGGCTATCCGTCTCAAGGCCGATACCGTCATCGCGGCGGTGGGTCATTCCGCCTGCGCCGACAAGTTTGCCGGCGGCGAGCTGGAGGCAACCCTGGAGCTGACGCCGAAGAACAACATCAAGGCGAACCCGCGCACCTCGCTCACCAACCACAAAGGCATCTATGCTTCGGGCGATGCCGTTAGCGGCCCCCGCTCGGTGATTCAGGCGGTGGTCGGCGCCCGTCGCGCGGCGGAAAACATCCACGCCCAGCTAACTGGCGAGACACGCGATACAGCGGAGAGCAGGTTTAATTTTACCCGCGGCAAGGGCTTTGACGATGTTGACTTACGCAATTTTGAGGGGATCAACGTCAAATTGCGCGAGAAGATGCCGACCAGACCGCCGCAGATCGCCATCCAGGACTTCGGCGAGGTCAAACTCGGGTTTTCCGAACAGATGGCGATCACCGAGGCGAAACGCTGCCTTTCCTGCGGTTGTACCGCCTTTGACCGCTGCGACCTCAAGCGCCTGGCCATCGATCACGGCATCGACCCCAACAAGACCGGCATGGGCACCAAGCCGGTCTATGCCAAGGATTATAGCCATCCAGCCATTGTCGTTGATTTGAACAAGTGCGTCTATTGCCAGCGTTGCAAGAATTCCTGCGAGTACGAGGCGCTGGAATTGGTGGGCGGCAATTTCGATGAACAGGACCGGCCGCGTTCCATCTCGCTCAGGTTTAATGGGAAATGTATCTCCTGCGGCAAGTGCGTGGACAATTGCTCCACCGGTGCCCTCAATAAAAAAGACCAGATCGTGCCGGTGACTGGCGAGACGATTCGCGAGGTCCGCACCACCTGCCCGTACTGTGGGGCTGGCTGCCAGATACTGTTGCGGGTCAAGGGCAACACCATTCTCGAAGTGAGCGCCGAATCAGACTTGGCCCCCAACTACGGGGCTCTCTGCGTCAAGGGCCGCTTCGGCTTCCATTTTGTCCAGCACCGAGACCGCCTGACCAAGCCGCTCATCCGGCGCGGCGGCCAGTTGGTGGAGACCACCTGGGAAGAGGCTCTCAATTATACGGCCAAGCGCTTCTTCGACATCAAGGCGATGTACGGCCCCGACGCCATTGCTGGCTTCTCCTGCGCCCGGGCCACCAACGAAGAAAATTATCTGATGCAAAAATTCATGCGCACAGCGATCGGAACGAACAACATCGATCACTGTGCGCGACTCTGACACGCTCCCACGGTGGCCAGTTTGGCCATCATCTTCGGCAGCGGTGCGATGACCAACTCCATCGCGGATATGAGCAAGACGGACCTCTTCCTGATGATCGGTTCAAATCCGGACACCAGCCATCCGACCATTGGCCTCAGGGTACACCAGGCCGTGGACCATGGCGCCAAGCTCATCGTGGTTGACCCGCGCAAGACCAAGCTGGCCGCGCGCGCCGACCTCTGGCTAAGCATCCAGCCGGGCACCGATGTGGCCTTCCTGAACGGGCTAATGCACATAATCATCAAGGAAGACCTGTGGGACAAGAAATTCGTTGAGGAACGCACCGAGGATTTCGACGAGTTGCGGCGGGTGGTGGGAAAATACACCCCAACCCATGTCGCCGAGATCACCGGCCTCTCAGAGGATGCGCTTTACCAATGCGCCCGCATGTATGCGGCGCCGGGTCGCCATGCCATCTTCCATGGCATGGGTATTACCCATTATTCCACCGGCACCGATCGGGTCAAATCCATCGCCAACCTCGCCATGCTCTGCGGCAAGATCGGCATGGAGGGCGGTGGTTGCAACCCGTTGCGCGGCCAGAACAACGTGCAGGGCGCCTGCGACATGGGCGCACTCTTCAACACCCTGCCGGGTTACGGCGGCCTCAACAACGAAGAGCTCTTCGACCGGTACGAAAAACTTTGGAAGGTCAAGCTCCCGCGCCGGCCCGGTAAACCGGCCACCGAGGTGTGGGAGAATATCCTGAAGGGCGATATCCGCGGTCTCTATGTGTTCGGCGAAGACCCGGCCATTGCAGACACCAACATTGCCCATGTGCAGGAAGCCTTGAAGGGGGTGGACTTCCTGGTGGTGCAGGACATCTTCCTCACCGACACCGCCAAGATGGCCGATGTGGTGCTGCCGGCCGCCTGCTTTGCCGAAAAGGACGGCACCTTCAGTTCCACCGAGCGCCGGGTGCAGCGGGTGCGCAAGGCGGTGGAGCCGCCGGGCGAGGCCAAGCCGGACTGGCAGATATTCCGCGAGCTGTCGAAGAAGATGGGCTACGATATGGAGTACAGCTCCGCCGAGGAAATTTTCGAGGAAGTGCGCAAGCTGCTGCCGCAGTATGCCGGCATCACCTATAAGCGGCTCGACGAGGTGGGGCTCCAGTGGCCGGTGCCTGCCGAGGATCATCCAGGCACGCCGGTGCTCCACACCAAGACCTTTACCCGTGGCCGCGGCCTCTTTGTAGCCGAGGATTACATCCCGCCGCGGGAGCCGGTGGACAAAGAGTATCCGATGCTCTTCACCACCGGCCGCGAGTATGCGCGCTACAATTTCAGCTCCATGACCGGCAAGACCCCGGAAATCGACGCCATCGCCCCCGAGTGCCTGGCCGAGATCAACCCGATTGATGCCGAGCGCCTGGGCGTCAAGGAGGGCAGCCGGGTGCGCATCACCTCGCGCCGTGGCTCGGTGGAGATCAAGGCCACCATCACCGATCGCAGTCAGGAAGGTACGGTCTTCACCACCTATAACTATGTGGAAACACCGGTCAACTTCCTCACTTTGGACGCCCTGGACCGGTTGTCACGCACCCCGGAGTACAAGCTCTGCGCGGTCAGGGTTGAGGTGGTGGAAAGTTAACGTGTTTCTTTAATTGTCAGCCGTGGCTCCAGCGTTTCGCGGGCCGGGCCGACCAAATTTTTTATAGTGGAGTTACCTATGGGACAGGCAAAGGAGATGAAATCAGGGGCGGTCATGGTGGTCGGCGGCGGTGTCGCCGGCGTCCAGGCGGCGCTTGATTTGACCGAGCTTGGCTACTATGTCTATCTGGTCGAGAAGTCGGCGGCTATCGGCGGCGCCATGGCGCAGCTCGACAAGACCTTCCCGACCAACGACTGCTCGCTCTGAATACTCGCGCCTAAGCTGGTGGAGGCCGGTCGGTCTCCCAATATCGAGATTCTGAGCAACGCCGATTTGCTGGACCTTTCCGGCAAGCCGGGCAATTTCATCGCCAAACTGCGTCTGCGGCCGCGGTACATCGACACGGACAAATGCACGGCCTGCGGCCTCTGCACCCAGTACTGCCCCCGCCACCTGGTGGACCAGTACAACGAAGGGCTGGCCGTAACCAGGCCGATCCACATCGATTACCCGCAGGCCGTGCCGGCCGCCTACTTTATCGACCCGAACGCCTGTCTGCACCTGCAACACGGCACCTGCAAAATTTGCGTGCCGGTCTGCCGTTCCAGGGCCATCGATTTCTCGCAGCAACCGGAGGAAAAGGAACTCAAGATCGGCGCCGTGGTCATGGCGCCGGGCTTCGGCCGGATCAGCATCGACACCCTGGCCAAGTACAGCTATGGCAAGCACGCCGACGTACTGACCAGCCTTGAATTCGAGCGACTGCTCTGCGCCTCCGGCCCCTTCGAGGGCGAGGTCAAATGCCTCACCGACCATCGCCACCCGAAGCGGATTGCCTTCATCCAGTGCGTGGGCTCCCGTGACCTTGGCTGCGACAACGGCTACTGCTCGTCGGTTTGCTGCATGTACGCGATCAAGGAGGCCCTGGTGGCCAAGGAGCATGACCCAGGGGTGGAGATCACCATCTACTACATGGACATGCGGACCCAGGGCAAAGACTTCGACCTGGCCCGGATCAAGGCCGAGGCCAGGGGCATCAAGTTCGTCCGTGCCCGGGTGGCCGATGTCATGCCATGGAACAAGCAACTCAAGCTGACCTTTTCCATGCTGGACGGTACCCACCACTTCGAGGGCTTCGACATGGTGGTCCTTTCCGTCGGCCTCGACGCCCCGGCTGACGCCAAGAACCTGGCCGCCATCGCGGGCTTTGCGCTGAATCATTACGACTTCTGCCAGACCGAGACCTTTGCGCCCCTTCTCACCACCAAGCCCGGCATCTTCGTGGCCGGCGCCTTCCAGGGGCCGAAGGACATCCCGGAGAGCGTGACCCAGTCGAGCGCCGCGGCTGGCATCGCCGCCGCCCTGATCAAAAAGGATCGCGGCAAGGGCTATGTGACCAAGTCCTATCCCAAGGAACGGGAGCTGGCCCAAGACGAAGAGGTGCGCATCGGCGTTTTTGTCTGCCACTGCGGCATCAACATCGGCAGCGTGGTCGATGTCCCCTCGGTGGAGCAGTACACCGAGGGCATGGAGGGGGTGGTCTATCACGCCCAGAGCCTCTACTCCTGCTCGCAGGATGCCCAAGAGGTCATCAAGCAGAAGATCAGGGAACACAACCTGAACCGTATCGTGGTGGCGGCCTGTTCGCCACGGACCCATGAGCCTCTCTTCCAGGAAACCCTCAAGGATGCCGGCCTCAACCGCTGCCTCTTCGAGATGGTCAATATCCGCGACCAGTGTTCGTGGGTCCATGCCACCGAACCGGCAGCGGCCACCACCAAGTCCAAGGACCTGGTGCGGATGGGCATCGCCAAGGCGCGGCACATCCAGCCGTTGCCGGAGCAGACCGTGCCGGTCATCAGCAAAGCGCTGGTGTTGGGCGGCGGCATCGCTGGCATGACCGCGGCTTTGAGCCTGGCGGAGCAGGGCTTCCACACCACCATCGTCGAGAAGAGCGACACCCTGGGTGGTCATCTCCTGAACCTGAGCTACACCCTGCGCGGCGATAACGTCGTGCAGCAACTCAAGGAGGTGGGCGACCAAGTGAAGAAGCACAAGCTCATCGAGGTGATGACCAACACGGAAATCGCCGAGGTGAGCGGCTTTGTCGGCAACTTCTCCTCGCGCCTCGTGACCAGGAAAGGCAAGGCGAACAAGGAGTCCACCCTTGACCACGGTGTCATCATCATCGCCACCGGCGGTCGCGAATACCGGCCGGGGAAAGTACTCGACAACGAGATCACCTTCTCGAACAAGATCGTCACCCAGAGCGAACTTGAAAAGCGGCTGGCCGGCAAGGCCAAGGACCGGGCGCCGAAGTCCACGGTGATGATCCAGTGCGCCGGTTCACGGGGCGACGATCTTGCCTATTGCAGCAAGGTCTGCTGCAACCATGCGGTGAAGAATGCGCTGAAAATCAAGGAAATCGACCAGAACGCCCAAGTGGTGGTGCTCTACCGCGACATGCGCACCTACGGCTACGCCGAGGATGCCTACCGCGAGGCGCGCGAAAAGGGCGTGGTTTTCATCCCGTATGATATGGACGCCAAGCCGAGGTTTTCCGGCAGCGGCAAGACCCTCAAGGTGACCTTCCACGACCCGATCCTGCGGGAGGAGGTAACTATGGCGCCAGATCTGCTGGCCCTCTCGGTGGGTATCGTGCCTGAGGGCTCCGAGGAGATAAGCAAACTCCTGAAGGTGCCGGTGAACCAGGACAAGTTTTATCTGGAGGCCCATGCCAAACTCCGGCCGGTGGAGCTGCCGGTCTCCGGCGTCTATGTCTGCGGCCTGGCCCATTCGCCGAAGCCGGTGGACGAGATCGTGGTCCAGGCCCAGGCCGCGGCGGCCAAGGCGGCCATCCCGCTGGTCAAGGGCTACGTCTCGGTGGAGCCCACGGTCTCCAGCGTGGACCAGGAAATCTGCATCGGCTGCGGCCTGTGCGAATCCCTCTGCCCCTATCAGGCCATCAAGGTGACCAAGGGTGGGGATGGCAAGCGCAAGGCCGAGACCATCACCGCCTCGTGCAAGGGTTGCGGCATCTGCGCCTCCCATTGCCCGGTATTCGCGATTTCCATGGGCGGCTTCACCGATGAGCAGATCACCGCCCAGATCAAGGCCTTTGGCGAGACGAGCAACAAGGAGTAACCATGAGCAACCCGACCTTCAACCCCAGGATTCTGGGATTTCTCTGCAACTGGTGCTGCTATGCGGCGGCCGACAGTGCCGGCGTTTCGCGCTACCAGTACCCGCCGAACCTGCGCACCATCCGGATCATGTGCACCGGCCGGCTCGATCCGGCCTTTGTCTTGCGCGGCTTTGCCGAAGGGGCGGCCGGCATCTTCACCGGTGGCTGACAACCTGGTGAATGCCATTACCAGGTTGGTAATTACGACGCCATGGGCGTGAACGCCCTGCTCAAGAAGGTACTAAGCGAAGTCGGCATCAAGCCGGAACGGTTTGGCCTCCGGTGGGCCTCCGCCGCCGAGGCCCCCCGCTTCGTAAAGCTCATCACCGAGTTCACCAAGGAGGTGCAGGCTCTGGGTCCCTTAGGCCACGCCGAAGGGTTGAGCCCGGAAGAGGCCAGGGCCCGGATCGACAAGGCCCTGGCCCTGGTAAGTGACCGCAAGCTCCGCATGGGGTTGGGCAACATTTCCAAATCGATCCGCAAGGAAGCCCTCCACACCCAGGAGCAGATTACCGCGGCGGTCGAGGAAAAACTTGCCAAGACCATAACCTCTGGTCTGGGTGGCTCCGAAGCCGTGTAACCAAGCCATATTCCAGCAGCAAAACCCAACGGGGTTTGGCCGCATGGCCATCCCCGTTGGGTTTTTTGTGGCGGGAGAGGGCAGGGGAACGGGCTTTTGGTTTACGGGCCTCTTTTCCCTTGACCGCTGCCGCAGAATACCTTCTTATAGCGCTACCTCCTGCCCGGTTCCGAACCGGCCGGGACTTGTTGTATCATAAGGGGCAGGGGAACCATGAGCGGCCTGTTTGGGGTCCTATTTTTTTTACGGAGGTGGAATTGTGCGTCTACCAGGAACCAGCAAAAAGCATCTCTTTTATGAATTGCTAGAAAAACAATCGCATTCGGCGGTAAACGCGGCTCGGGAATTCCGGGCGCTGGTCGACGATTTTGAGAACCTTGCCGCTCACGCGGCCAGGATCAAGGAGATCGAAACCGAGGCCGACCACATAACCCACGAATTGGCCAATTTGATTGATGCCACCTTTGTCACCCCCCTTGACAAGGAGGATCTCCACGCCCTTTCCAGCGAACTGGACGACGTCACCGATCGCATCGAGGCGTGCACCGGTCGCATGGTGCTCTATCAATTTCGGCAGATGCGGCCGGATATGGCGTTGCTGGTGACGCTGCTGTTGCGGATTACCGAAGCCACCACGGATGCGGTCAAGACGTTGCGAACCTGCCCCTGCCGGGAGAATGTCCAGGACATCTTCATCCGCATCCATCAAATCGAAAACGAACACGACACCGCCTTCCGTAAGGCGTTGGCCAATTTGCTCAACGCCCCGGACGCCGACCCGATCAAAGTCATCAAGTGGAAAGAGGTCTACGATCGCATCGAGTCCGCCGTGGACAAATGCGAAGAGGTCGCGCACATTATCGAGAGCGTGGTCGTAAAATATGCTTGAGCTCTCCATGATCCTTGTGCTGGTTGTGGTCGTCTCCCTGGCCTTTGACTACATCAACGGCTTCCACGACACTGCCAACGCCATTGCCACCGTGGTCTCCACCCGGGTGCTTTCCCCACGCAGCGCCATCATCATGGCTGCCGGGCTCAATTTTCTCGGCGCCCTCTTTTCCACCCACGTGGCGGTGACCATTGCCAGCGGCCTGATCGATACCACCAGGTTCCAGGTGGTTGACCTGCACCGGCCTTCGGCCCTGGCCGCAAAACTGAAAAGTCCCACCGAGGCGGTCAGCCGCTATGTAACGGAACAGCTCTCGCCAGCCACCCGGCGGATGCTCCAGGAATTCACCCCTGAGGTCGCCCCGACAAAAGAATTACAAACCGCCATGGTCAACGATTTCAACCGTATCATCACCCAGCCCGACCTCTACTCCGCCGAACGATTCAAGGGGGTCGCCCTCAAGCCGGATACGGTAAAAAAAGCCGAAGCGGCAAATACCCTGAAGCCGGAGAAACTAGCCAACCTCAACCGGACCATGCTAGAAAAGGCTTTCCCGCACGAGCTTGACTCCGGAATGGACTCTGTGCAGGTGGTGATCCTGGCTGCCATTATAGGCGCCATCGTTTGGAACCTCATCACCTGGAAATTCGGCATCCCCAGCAGTTCTTCCCACGCCCTGATCGGTGGGCTGGTCGGCGCGGCCGTTATCCATGGCGGCATTCAAACGGTACTCTGGCAGGGGATTGTGCGCAAGGTGCTCATCCCCCTTGTGGGCTCCCCAGCCATGGGCTTTATCCTCGGCTTCCTGCTGATGGGTTCCATCTTCAGAACCCTGGCCCACGTACATCCTGGTCGGGTGAGCGCCGCCTTTCGGCATCTGCAAATTTTTTCCGCCGCAGCCATGGCCTTTACCCACGGTCTCAACGACGCCCAGAAAAGCATGGGCATCATCACCATGGCCTTGGTGAGCGCTCGACTCATTGCCGAACCGGTGGTGCCAACCTGGGTCGTGTTCTCCTGCGCCACGGTGATGGCGTTGGGAACCTCGGTGGGCGGCTGGCGTATCATCAAGACCATGGGCCACAAGATCATCCGGCTGGAACCGGTACACGGCTTTGCCGCCGAAACCTCCTCCGCCATCGTCCTTTTCGTGACCAGCCACTTCGGCATGCCGGTAAGCACCACCCACGTCATCTCCGGCAGTATCTTTGGTGTAGGCTCCAGCAAGCGCCTCTCCGCCGTCCGCTGGGGCGTGGCGCAGAACATGGTCGTGGCCTGGATTCTGACCCTGCCTGCCGCCGCTTCGGTGGCCGCCCTCTCTTACGAATTGTTCACGCTTTTCGGCTTGGGCCGATAATCTCCCCCCGCAACACGCGATATAAATGTGCCGTCAACCGGGTCGGGTCTAACAGCCCGGCCCCGCTTTTTGGCGGCAGGGCTACTCACTCAAAGACGCTACTTAATCACCGGTGGGAAGGTGGCCTTGAGGTGCTGGATCACCTTTTCCAGGAATTTCTTCTGGTCCAGGCGTTCAATATGGAAGGCAAGGGCGTAGAAGGCAGTGTTGCGTTCCTGGGGGTTCAGGTTCCATTCTACCCGTACTACCTGGGCCCGGGTGGCCTCGGAAGGGTCATCGTCCTTGCCGAGGAAAAACTGGATGCGCAAATCGACCTTGTCATAGACCGCGAGGTCACGGCTGTACCGCATCTTGGCCAAGAGGCCGCTCATACTTTTTTATATACCCGCGCTCTCCTCGTCGTCCAGCCCTTGTACAGCCAATTGCCCGCAGGCAGCGGAGATGTCGCTGCCCCGGCTGGTACGAACCAGGGTAGTGATGCCGGCGTCGCGCAGCATCTTCTGGAAGGCGAAGACCCTTTCCTCCGGCGGCCGTTCAAAGGGGAAGACCTCGTTTTCATTGTATGGCAGCAGGTTGATCTTGCAGCGGATACCGTGCAGCCGCTTGATGAGCTTCTTCGCCTGGGCCGGGCTGTCGTTGAGGTCCTTGATCAGGATGTATTCCATCATGATCCGGCGGCGGGGCGGCAGCGGGAACTCCTGGCAGGTGGCCAGGAGCTGGTCGAGGGGATAGGTGCGGTTGACCGGCATCAGCTGGTCGCGGATGGCGTCGTCTGCGGCGTGGAGCGAGATGGCAAGATTCACCGGCACCGCCTCGCCCAAGGCCCGCATCTTTGGCACAATGCCGCAGGTGGAGATGGTAATGCGGCGGCCGGAGAAATCGTGGCCCCTTTGTTCCATGAGAATACGCAGGGCGGTGATGAGGTGGTCGAAATTGAGCAGCGGCTCGCCCATGCCCATGAAGACTAGGTTGTTCACTCTGGGCGGCTTGCCTTGGGCGGCCAGCCAGTCGGAGGCGGCATTGACCTGGCCCACGATCTCGCTGGGTGTAAGATTCCGCGTAAAGCCCATGGTACCGGTGAGGCAGAAGGCGCAGCCCATGGCGCAGCCCACCTGGGAGGAGACGCAGAGGGTGTGGCGCTCTTCCTCGGGGATGAGCACGCTCTCGATGATCTCGTCATCGTCGAGCCGCAGGCCGAACTTGACCGTGCCGTCGGCGGAGTGTTCCTCCTTGGCCACCTCAAGGCGGCTGATTGTCGCCACCTCGGCCAGATGATGCCGCACCTCCTTGGCGATATCGGTCATCTGGTCGAAGGAACGGATGCCCGGGCGATAGAGCCAGGCAAAAATCTGGCCGGCGCGGAATGGCTTGAGTCCCTGGTGGATGACGAACTCGGTCAATTCCGGCAGGGTGAGGTTTTTGAGATCGACCTTGTTCATGCCTTACAGGGCTCGCAGATATTCAGGTTTGAGGCGCACCGCGCCGGCCAAGGCTTGGTCGATGGTGGCGAGGACCATTGCCTTGTCTCTGGGAAGACGGGCATTGATGGGCAGGTAGTTGGAGGCATGATTGCTCATTAATTGGCCACGTTCTAACTCAAGATGTTCCACCATCACCCGCAGTTCACGCAAGATTCCGGCCTGGTCCGGTAGCCGGAAGCGGCCCGCCTCGGCCTCGACGTAGAGTGGGGTGTTGGGCAGGAGCATGAGGGTGAGGATGCCGACCTGGTTAGGGGCCATGGCGGAAAGCACCCGACCGGTGGCCTCGGCGTGGGCCAGGGAGTCAGCCTCGCCGGCAATGCCCAAAAGGGCGGTGACCGAGAGAAACAATCCAGCCTCCCGCGTCTTTCGTCCGGCCGCGATCATGGCCAGGCTGTCCGCGCCCTTGTTAATGGAGGCCAACGTCGGGTCATGGCCGCTTTCCAGACCCATATAGACCCGGTCGAGCCCTAGTTCCTTCAACGCCTGCAATTCAGCGATGCTCTTGTTCCGCACCGCCTTGGCGTTGGCGTAGAGGCTCACCCGGTTGACCCACGGCAGTTGCGCGCGGATGGCGGCAAGCAGGGCCGCTAGCCGGTGCTGGGGCAGGATGAGCACATCGCCGTCCGCCAGGAAGACCCGGCTCTGGCGGCGGCAGTGGCGGGCGGCAAAAGCGAGGTCCGCGACAATGGTCGCCTCGTCCTTAAGGCGGAAGCGTTCCGCCTTGTAGGTGCCGCAGAAGGTGCAGCGGTTGTGGGAGCACCCCACCGTCACCTGGAGGATGATGCTGTTCGCCTCGCTGGGCGGCCGGATGATGTGCTCGCCTTCGTAGTGCATGTCAGCTATTAGCTATCAGCCGTCAGCGCTCAGCGAAAAGCTTTTAGCTGTTGGCAGTAAGCTGAGGGCTGATAGCTGCTTCTCACCCGTTTTTCTTGGCGAAATCAGCCATGAATTCCACCAGCTTCTCGACCCCCGCCTTGGGGAAGGCGTTGTAGATGGAGGCGCGGACGCCGCCCACCGAGCGGTGACCCTTGAGGCCGTCAAGTCCTATGGCTCCCGCCTCCCTGATGAACTGAGCCTCCAACTCCGGGGTGGGCAGGTTGAAGGTGACGTTCATCAGCGAGCGGGAGTCCGGTTGGGCGTGGCCTTTGTAGAAGGGATTGGCGTCGATGGCGTTGTAGAGGATGCCGGCTTTTTCCTGGTTCATCTTCTCCATGGCGGCAAGGCCGCCAAGATTCTGTAACCACTTGAGTACCAGGTTCACCACATAGATGGCGAAGCAGGGCGGGGTGTTGAACATGGAGCCGTTGTCCGCGTGGGTCTTGTAACGGAACATGGTGGGCACGCTCTCTGGCACCCGGTCGAGCAGGTCATCGCGGACGATGACCACGGTAACCCCGGCCGGCCCCATGTTCTTCTGGGCGCCGGCAAAGATGAGGCCAAAGGGCCTTACGTCAAAGGGATGGGAGAGGATGTCGGAAGACATGTCGCAGGCCAGCATCTTCTCGCTCTGCGGGAAGGTCTGGAACTGGGTACCGTAGATGGTGTTGTTGGAGACGAAATAGAGATACTCTGCCGCCGGGTCCACCTGATAGTCGCCCTGCTTGGGCACGTGGTTATAATTGGAGGGCTCGCTGGTGTAGGCCACATGGACGTTGCCAAAGAGCTTGGCCTCCTTGATCGCCTTCCTGGCCCAGACGCCGGTGTTGAGGTAGCTGGCGGTCTTGCCGGGGTTCATGAGGTTCATCGGCACCATGGCGAACTGGGTCGAAGCGCCGCCCTGGAGGAAGAGCACCTTGTAATTGGCCGGAATACCCAGCAAATCGCGTAGTAGCTGTTCGGTTTCATCGGTGATGGCGATGAAATCCTTGGAGCGATGGCTCATCTCGATAAGCCCCATGCCCTTATTGTTGTAGTTGACGATGTCCTTGGCGGCCTGGGTCAGCACCTCCTGGGGCAGGGTGGCGGGTCCGGGGCTGAAGTTGTAGATGCGGTCCGGCATAATCTCTTCTCCTTTCGTACGGATATGGTATGCTGTGGGCACGTTCCCTGGCCGCCAGCGGTGGGATCATGACAACGGTTCAAAAGAACGCTACTTTACCGAACCGCGCCTATTTCAACAACAGTTTTTCTCCAGGAACCTCGTGGCGCACGAGTTGACAGAGCAGCCAGCAACCCCACCCACCGACCATCTCCCCGCAGTCTGCCTCATCGGGCCGACCGCCATCGGCAAGACCGGGCTTTCCCTCAACCTGGCCAGCGAACTCAATGCCGAGATCGTTAGCGTAGATTCCATGCAGGTCTACCGACATCTCGACATCGGCACCGCCAAGGCCACCATTGAAGAGCGCCAACAGGTGCCGCACCACCTCATCGATATCGTCGATCCGGACACAGAATATCATGTGGCCCGGTATATAACCGATGCCGCCGCGGCCATCGCCGACATCCGCGGTCGGGGCAAGCTACCGCTTCTGGTGGGGGGCACCGGCCTCTATCTCAAAGGGCTATTGGAGGGATTGCTCGCGATACCGCCGATTCCGCCGGAAGTTCGCGAGGAACTGCGGCAACGGCTGGAACGGGAGGGGGAGGGCGCGCTGCGCATCAAGCTGGCCAGGATCGATCCGGAGTCGGCCCGGCGCATCCCTGTCAATGACCGCCAGCGGCTGCTTCGCGCCCTGGAAATTGAGGCCGCTACCGGTATTCCATGGTCGCATTACCTGGCCGACCGCGAGCAAACGCCGCTCCTCGGCAACGTGTTGGTCATCGGCCTTGATTGCGACCGTGAGCGACTCTACCAGCGTATCAATGTCCGGGTCGCAGAAATGGTGACCTCGGGGCTGCGTCATGAGGTGGAAGAGGTGCTTGCCATGGGCTATACGCCGACGCTCAAGCCCTTGCAATCCATCGGCTACCGGCATATGATCGAATATCTGCGCGGCAACTGGGGGTGGGAACAAAGTCTGGAATTGCTGGCCCGCGATACCCGGCGCTACGCCAAGCGGCAACTTACCTGGTTCCGGCACATGGCAGGAGTCCGGTGGTTTGCCCCGGAACAGACCACGGCCATCCGTGAGTCGATGGAACATTTTTTGTCGGCACCGCCCAAGGGCACGCGACCAACCGGCCAACCAATGTGAGGCATTGTCTTGCTGCCCGTTGAGGGTGGTGCTTTTGCGCGTCCATCATTCATTGGGGGCGGCGCAGGGGGAAATCGGATGAATCTGCCCAATTGTATTACCCTGATTCGGGTGCTGCTGGTGCCGCTCTTTGCCATCTTCGTGCTGGAGGGTGATTACGAGTCCGCTTTTCTCGTCTTCCTGGCCGCCGGGGTAAGCGATGGCCTCGACGGTTTCCTGGCCCGGGTGCTCAACCAGAAGACCAAATTGGGCGCAGTGCTCGATCCCATAGCCGACAAGGCCCTGCTGATGACCGCCTTTGTCATGCTGGCGGTGGTGGGGCTCATCCCCTCCTGGCTCACCGTCCTGGTAGTGAGCCGCGACGTCATCATCATGGCCGGCATCGGCATCCTGATGTTCAGTCAGCATGAGGTGACCATACGCCCCTCATATTTCAGCAAGGCCACCACCCTGATGCAGCTCGCCACGGTCGCCTTTGCCCTCGGCCACCAACACCTGCCGATGTTGTTGCTGCCGCTGGGCCAACCGCTTGTCGTGATTGCGGCCGGCCTGACCCTGCTTTCTGGCGCCCATTACATTGCCGTGGGGTTCGGCATCTTGGGAAAACAAGGAAACGGGGCAGGCACCACCGAAAAAAGTGAGCCAACGCAGGGATAGGGGAGGGCGGTGACGTGATGTCTTGATAAAATTGATTTTAACGAACAGACAGCGAGATAATGCTCATAACTCAAGGGGAATACCAACATTGCAGCCGCCATTAGCTTGGCCCGTCAGGCCCCGTGACCATGCCGAATGCGCCCGCCTTTCTGGTGAGGCAAAGGTACCGGAGGCGGTGGCTGCCTTGCTGATTAATCGAGGTGTCACGACGGCTGCCGCGGCCCGTGCCTTTCTCCACCCAACCCTTGCCGACCTGCCCCGCCCTGAACTCATGCAGGATATGGCAAGAGCAGTCACCCTGCTTGTCCAGGCCATCAAGACCAAGCAATCGATCATAATCTATGGCGATTATGATGTAGACGGCCTGACCGGCAGCGCCGTCTTGCTGCTCTTCCTCCGCCAGGCCGGAGCCCGGGTGCAGGCCTTCCAGCCTAATCGCCTTACCGATGGCTATGGTGTGCACCGCCATCTTCTGGAAAACTTCATGGATTCGCTGTCAACGGACGAAATGCCGCTGCTTGTCACGGTGGATTGCGGCATCACCAGCCATGAGGCAATGGCCCATGCCAGGAATCTCGGGTTTCGCGTGATCATCACCGACCACCACCAGCCCCAGGAAGAGTTACCGGCCGCCGATGCCATCCTGAACCCTCACCGACCAGATTGCCCCTTCCCATTCAAGGGGCTCGCTGGCGTTGGGGTGGTTTTTTATCTGCTCATGGGGCTCCGCAGCCACCTTGCAGCTGATAATTTTTGGCAGGAACCACCGAATCTCAAGGAATATCTCGACCTGGTCGCCTTGGGCACCGTGGCCGACATGGTGGAACTGACCGAGGTGAACCGAGTCTTGACCAAGGCCGGACTTGAGGTACTGAACCAGCGAAAGCGAGTTGGCGTGGCGAGTCTCTGCGAACTGGCAGGACTCACCGGCGCCATCCGCGCCGCTGACATTGCCTACCAGTTGGCCCCTCGTCTCAATGCCGCGAGTCGTCTCGGGAGCGCGGAGTCCGCCTTTGCCTTGCTGACCACCGACACCGCGGAAGAGGGAAGGGAACTGGCTGCCGCGCTTGAAGAAGCCAATCAGGAACGACGGCGCGTGGGGACAATCGTTTACGAGCAAGCGCGGCCCCAGGCCGAGGCGGCGGTCGGCAAGGGCAAGGGGGTGCTCATTTTTGCCAACGCCGAATGGCACCCCGGTGTGTTAGGCATAGCGGCCTCGCGCCTCAGCCGGGAATTTCATCGGCCAACCCTGGTTTTTGGCATCAGCGAAGGAGTCGCCAGGGGTTCAGGTCGTTCCGTGGAAGGGATCGACCTCCTCGGCATGCTCGCATGCGGCGCTGGCTACCTCAAGGAATACGGTGGGCATCCCATGGCCGTCGGGTTGACCATGGCCGAGGATGATCTGGCGGAATTTGCCGCCACCATGGAGGGCGTTGCCGCCATGGTCCGGACGGTTGACCCTGAGCCGCTCGTCGTCGATTTGCTGCCCAACGACAGAGAATTGTCGGAATTGACCGCTTGGTATCCACAACTCGAACCCTTTGGGATTGGCAACCCGGAACCGGTTTTGGGCGGCCGCGGAATACCGCAACAGATGAAGGTCGTGGGCAGCGGCGGGCATGTCAAGTTCCGTTGGCCGATTGCCGGCCGCAGCCATGACGCCATTGTTTTCAATCTACTGACCAGGAACCAAAAGGAACCGCCTGCCAACCAAACGATGGATTTCGCCTTTTCCCTCCGTCGCAACACCTTCCAGGGCAGGGAAAGTTGGCAACTTCACGGCCAGGCCATTAGTTTTTTAACAAGCTGATATTTTGTTATTTTATTATATTATACATAATATACATTATGCGACATAGAGATACGCGACATTGTTGGTTTTCCCCCTTAGGTCATCCAACATCCTCCTGAAACAAGAGCAATTTTTTTCTTTTTCTGGTACAAAGGAACCGGCTCGGTTGCTGTCATTAAATGACTATAATAACAAAAAAACATTGAGATAATTTACATACCGGAGAAAATAAATGAATCGCGACGTCTATCAGGAGCCTCTGGTCAGCCGCTACACCAGCCCCGCTATGCAGACCCTTTTTTCGGAGCGCACCAAATTCGAAACCTGGCGCCGCTGCTGGATCGCTTTAGCCGAGGCCCAACACGAACTTGGCCTCACCGACATTGTCACCCGCCCCATGCTCGACGAACTCAAGGCCCACGCCACGGACATCAACTTCGAGGTGGCCAGCCAGAAAGAAAAGGAAATCCGCCACGACGTCATGGCCCATGTCTTTGCCTATGGCCAGCAGTGCCCAATGGCCGAACCCATCATCCATCTCGGCGCCACCTCCCAATACGTCGGCTGCCACACCGACCTGCTGCTCCAGAAGCAGGCCTTGGCCTTGGTCAAAAAGGGGCTGGTGAACGTGATCCACAACTTGGCCCGCTTCTGTCGCGACCACAAAAGCCTCGCCACCCTTGGCTACACCCATTACCAGCCAGCCCAGCCCACCACGGTGGGCAAGCGCCACACCCTCTACATCCAGGATCTGCTCATGGACCTCGACTATATTGAAGCCCTTGAGCCCCAGATCAAGGCGCGCGGCGCCAAGGGCACCGTGGGGACCCAGGCGACCTTTATCGAACTCTTTAAAGGCGACCACAAAAAAGTCCGCCAACTGGATGAGTTGGTTGCCAAAAAGCTCGGCTTCGACCAGGTCTTTGCCGTCACCGGCCAGACCTATACCAGAAAGCTTGATACCAAGATCGCCGAGACCCTCGCCGGTATCGGCGCCTCGGCCCACAAGTTCGCCGTGGACCTGCGGCTGCTTTCCAACCTCAAGGTCCAGGAGGAACCCTTTGAAAAGCATCAGGTCGGCAGTTCGGCCATGGCCTACAAGCGCAATCCCATGCGCTCGGAGCGCATGACAGGGCTCTCCCGCAAGCTCATGGGGCTGCCGGCGGACTTCTACGCCACCTATGCCAACCAGTGGTTCGAGCGCACCTTGGACGACTCGGCGATCCGGCGCATGGACATCCCCCAGGCCTTTCTGCTCACTGATGCCATATTGAAGTTATTTATGAATATTACATCTGGAATGGTTGTTTATCCGAAACAAATTGAACGTCTTCTTCGCCAAGAACTTCCCTTCATGGCCACGGAGAAAATCCTCATGGCCGCCGTGGAGAAAGGCAAGAGCCGGCAAGAGGTGCACGAGGTGATCAAGGTGCATTCGGTGGCGGCCGGCAAGGTGGTGAAGGAGGAAGGCGGCGACAACGATCTGCTGGCCCGGCTTGCCAATGACGATCGCATCCCCTTCTCCCGTCAGGAACTCGATGCGATGCTCGGCAACCCAGTGGAGTTCGCCGGCCGGGCCACCGAACAGACCGACGAATTCCTCGACGAGGTGGTGTTGCCGCGTCTTGCCCGGTATCAGGCGCTGCTCGGCAACGTGGACTCTACCCTTGCCGTCTGATGGGTATGGTATGACGATGCAGTTGCTGCAAGCCATCGACGCCAGAATCAGCACCGATCGTATCCACTTCCTCAAATTCATCATCGAGGGATACGATGGCCTGGCTGTGCTTTCCACCTTGGATGAAAAGGCCGGCCTGGTCCGGCTCCGTTTTCCCGCCGAGGTACGGCCGGAGGTGGAGGAGCTGCTTGCCGACCTGGCCCCGCAGATCGGCCTGCTGACCCTTGGAACAACAAACATGACCCCTCGGTGCCCCCAATGAACCACTCTTGTCTGCGGCGCCTTGCCGCGTCCATGCTGGCCCTGTTGCTCAGCGGCAATGACGGCATAGCCCACGCCGATCCCCTCACCTTAAAGGGGTGCGTGGCCACGGTACTCGCCAAGCACCCGGGCATGGTTGCAGCCCAGGCCGGCCAGGAGGAAAAACGCGCCCTGCTCTGGTCCGCCAGGAAGGAGCTCCTCCCATCCCTTTCCGCCGACTACACCTACAAACGGCAGCAGGAAGAGGTCGCGGCCGCAAGCCGCATGCCGTATAACTACTACAACTACGGCTTCACCGTGAGCCAGCCGATTTTTCGCGGTGGCGCCTTGTACAACGCCATGCGAATCGGCGAACTCGACTTGGAGCGCGCCCGGTCCGCCATGAGCCAGGCCAGGAACGACCTCATACTCGCCACCCATCGCGCCTATTTTTCACTCCTTAAGCAGCTGAAACTCGCCGACGAGAGCCGCCAGGCCGTATCACGCCTGGAAAAACATCTCACCGACGCGAAAAATTACTACGAGGCCGGGCTCATCCCCAAAAATGACCTCCTGACCAGCGAACTGGAACTGGCTCAGGGGCGGCAGAACCTGATCCGCGCCGAAAACCAGGCCAGGCTGGCTGCCACCTCATTGAACATCCTGATGCGCCAGCCAGCCGATCAGGATGTCCAGGTGGCGGATGAATTTACCTACACCCCTAGAGAGGTGGCCTGGGAATCGCTCCTCGGCATGGCCCTCACCACGCGGCCGGAACTCCGCCAGGCCGAGCTTTCCACCCAGCGGGCGGACCGCGAAATTCAGTTGGCCCGGGCGGAGTACTATCCGTCCATCAGCGTCTCCGCCACCTACGAGAAACAGGGCGACACGCCTGGCGCGGACTCATCCTACGGATACGGCCCCAACGAGATCAAGAGCGCCCAGGCGGTGGCCACCTGGAAGCTGTGGTCTTGGGGCCAGAGCCTTGATCGGGTGACCGCGGCCCAACGGCGCCAGATCCGGGCCAAGGCGGCGGCCGATCAGGCTCAGGACGAGGTGACGGTCCAACTCCGCGAATCATTCTTGAGCCTTGGGGAAACCAGGCAGAACATTGGCGTCACAGAAAAGGCTGTTACCCAGGCCGAGGAAAATTACCGGATCAACGAATCACGCTATCAGGCCCAGGTGGCCACTTCCACCGATCTGCTCGACGCGCAGACCCTGCTCGTCAAGGCCAGGACCAACTATTGGAACGCGGTGTACGATTACAACATCGCCAGCGCCACGGTGGACTGGGCCAGCGGCGCCACGGGGGAAGGCGAGCAATGAAGCCGGGCATTAGGCACCTCTATATCGAGACCTTCGGTTGTCAGATGAATGAGCGGGACTCGGAGATCATGGCCCAACTCATGGCGACGGAGGGCTACCTGGAAACCGCGGCGCCGGAGCAGGCCGACCTCATTGTGGTCAATACTTGCAGCATCCGCGGCAAGGCTGAACAAAAGGCCATGAGCTTGCTTGGCCGCTACCGCAAGCTCAAGAAACGCAACCCTAACCTGGTTGTCGCGGTGACTGGTTGCATGGCCCAGCAGGAGGGCACCGCGCTGCTCGAACGCATGGGCCATCTCGATCTGGTGGTCGGCCCGCAGGAAATCTACCGATTGCCGGAACTGGTCGCCGGCATTCGGGCGGCCCAAGGCCAATGCTGCGCCACCAGCCAGTCCCCGATTTTCGTCATCCCGCCTTTCTTACCGGGGCTTGGCAATGGCCCGGCCCACAAACGTTTTGTCACCATCATGCAAGGGTGCAACAATTTCTGTACCTACTGCGTGGTGCCCTATACCAGGGGCCGCGAGATCAGCCGTGAGCCGGCGGATATCCTGGCCGAGATTGCCCATCTGGCCGCACTCGGGGTGGGCGAGATCACTCTGCTGGGCCAGAATGTCAACTCCTATGGTCAGGATCGGCCGGGCCTGCCCTCTTTTGCCGAATTGCTCCATCAGGTGGCCTATATTCCCGGCATTGCCCGGCTGCGCTTCACCACCTCGAACCCCAAGGATCTTTCCGGGGAACTCATGCGATGCTTTGCCACTATTGATGTCCTCTGCCCGCATTTCCATTTGCCGGTGCAGTCCGGCTCCGATACGGTGCTTAAACGCATGAACCGCAAGTACACCAGGGAGGCCTATCTCGACAAGGTCGCAAGGCTGCGGGCCATCCGGCCGGATATTGCCATCACCACCGACATCATCGTCGGCTTCCCTGGTGAGAGCGAGACGGATTTCGCGGCCACCATGGAACTGCTTGAGTTGGTCCGTTACCATGGCGCTTTTTCCTTCAAATATTCGGACCGCCCCCATGCCGCCTCGGCTAATTTCGGCAACAAGGTGCCGGAGGCAATCAAGGCAGAACGGCTGAGCCGGCTTCAGGCGAGGCAGGAGGAAATCACCTTTGCGCGCAAGGAAGAGCTGGTCGGCACGATGGCTGAGGTAATGATCGAGGGTGGCAGCAGAAACGGCGAGCAATGGAGCGGCCGGACCGCAACTAATTTCATTGTCAACTTCGCATCCACAGAAACATTTATCCCAGGGCAACTGGTCACGGTGCAGCTTGGCGAAGCGTGCCAAAATTCATTCCGCGGCACCATTATCCAACATGAGGAGCAACCAGCATGATCGATCTCCACACCCATTGTCTTTTCAGTGACGGCGAACTCATCCCGGCCGAGCATCTGCGCCGGGTGGAAATCCTCGGTTACAGCGCGGTGGCGATCACCGACCATGCCGACTCCTCGACCCTCGATTTTGTCATCCCCCGCTTGGTGCAGGCGGCGGTTGATCTTAATCGCTACAGCGCCACCAGGCTTTTGCCCGGCACCGAGCTGACCCACGTGCCACCGGAGATGTTTGCCGAACTCACTGCCACCGCCCGAAAACTGGGGGCACTCATCGTGGTCGGCCATGGCGAGACCGTGGTGGAGCCGGTCAAATCCGGCACCAACCGCGCGGCCATCGAGGCCGGGGTCGATATCCTCGCCCATCCCGGTTTCATCAGCCGGGAGGATGCGGAACTCGCAGCCAGGAAAGGGGTGCTACTCGAACTCTCCGGTCGCCGTGGCCATTCGCTGGCCAACGGTCATGTGGTCGCCATGGCACGAGCTACCGGCGCCAAGCTGGCGGTGAATGCCGATGCCCATGGGCCGGGGGATTTCTTGAGCAAGGAGATGGCGGAAAAGGTGGGCCGCGGGGCCGGGCT